>Ga0224557_1003197_pt1 | contig 13034 bp, 13 predicted proteins | sample 714S31014metaG_FD_180677 | JGI IMG/M metagenome (GOLD analysis project Ga0224557, IMG submission 180677) | Peat soil microbial communities from Stordalen Mire, Sweden - 717 S3 10-14 | ecosystem: Environmental > Terrestrial > Soil > Wetlands > Peat | place: Sweden: Norrbotten County, Stordalen... | reverse complement strand
GTCGCCCGCCCCCGGCGGCCGTCATCGCGGCGGGCCGCCACCCGGGGCCGATCGCGGCGGGCAGGCGCCCGAGGTCGGCGAGACGCCGACTCCCCGGACCCGCTCACGTCGCGTTCTGATCCTGGGCCTGACCCTCGGGCTGGTGGTGGTCGCGGGCGGCGGCGCGGCGGCCGCGATCATGCTGCTGCATCATCCCGCGAAGCGGCTGGTCGCGGCCGTAGCCACGCCGTCGCCGACCCATCCCCCGGCGTCAGCCACCCCGTCATCCAGCGCCACGGCCGCGACGCCCAGCCCGTCATCGGCCGCGGTGGGTCCAGGCGGATGGACCTATCCCAAGCCAATCGATCAGCAGGCCTACGGAAACGACACCGCCACAATCAATTCCGTGTCCTGCGTAACGGCGGTGACATGCTTCGCGGTCGACAGCGACGGCAACGTACTGGCGTCTACGGCCGTGAACTCGTGGCAGACAGTAGACACTGACACCGAGAAAGGCCTCACCTCAATCTCGTGCGCCTCGTCGCATTTCTGTGCGGCCGTGGACAATTCCGGCGATGTCATCCTTTACAGCGGCGGAGCCTGGAGTGATCCGGTGAGTATTGACGCCGGTAATGAGCTGACCAGTGTCTCGTGCCCGACATCGACGTTCTGCGTCGCGGTCGACAACCAAGGCTACGCATTCACCTTCACGGGATCCGCCACGGCCTGGTCGCGAGCGGTGCTGGACCCGAACCAGGACGACATAGCGTCGGTGTCCTGCCCCAGCAGCAACTTCTGCGCCGCGGTCGATCAGTCGGGCAACGCTTATACCTATGACGGGGACTCGTGGAGTCCCGCCGATAATATTGACAGCGGCAATGAGTTCACTCAGGTCTCTTGCTACAGTGACGCGTTTTGCGTGGCCGTGGATAACAGCGCGAACGCCGCGGTCATGACCGATGGCGGCTGGTCCGTCGATTCCATGCCGTCAACCGCCGCCGGTGTCGCTTGTCCCGCTGCAGGCTACTGCGTAGCCGTTGACACCAGCGGCGGAGCTCTGATCTACCAGCAGGCGGGCTGGTCAAAGGTGTCCAAGGTGGACGGCAACAATGCGTTCGCGGCTATCAGCTGTACCGGCGTGAACACGTGCACGGCCGCCGATCGATATGACAACGTCATGTACTACAGAGCGTCGTTATCAGGGTGAACGGGCTGGCCAGCGGGGCCGCCCCCTTTTCCGCGACCAGCTTCAGGAAGGTGCAGCAAAGTGATCTGCCTCCAGTGTCAGGCGATGAACGAGCAGAGCTCGGCGTTCTGCGGCCATTGCGGTACCTCGCTGACCCGTCTGGCCCCGGCGCCGGACCCGCGGGACTCCGCGCCATCATCAACCATCCTGGCTGGTTCCGGCTCAGCGACCTCAGGCACGCCCGGCCGGTCCCAGCCACTGGACGCCTCCGGCCCGGCGCCGTACCAGTACGCTCCTGGCGCTCAGCAGGACCAGTACGCCCCGGGCCCTCCTGGTTATCCGTACGACCCCGGCACTCCGGCCAGCCAGTCTGCCCCGGGCGCCGCTGCTCCGGCCGGTGCCTTCCACCTCGATCTACGGCGGCTCAGCCGGGTGGACCAGACCGTGGGGGGCGCTAGCCTGATCGTCCTCATCTCGGTGTTCCTGCCGTGGTTCGGGTTCGGTGCGCTGGGCGAGAGCATCAGCGTGAGCGGGACGACCGCGCACGGATACCTCGTCATCGTGGTGATCCTGGCTCTGCTGCTCATCGGCTACCTGGTCTTGCGATCCGGCTGGGAGGAGTTCCCGGTAAACCTCCCCATCGCGCACGCACCGCTGCTGCTCATCGGCACCGGCTTGCAATTGCTGCTCGTCCTCATCGGGTTCTTCGACGTACCGGTGGCGGGGCTCAACTGGGAATTCGGGGCTTACCTGGCCCTGCTCGCGGCGGTGGCCGCGGCCGGCCCGCTGATTGTCCCGGCGATCCGCTCGTGGCAGGCCAGCCGCTGACCTACCCGGAAACTCGCTGCCTGGCCAGGGCGGCCGGGGTCAGGCCGGCCAGCTGGCCGCACTCCCGGGTGAGATGCGCCTGGTCGGCGTAGCCCGCCTGGGCCGCGACGGCCGCCAGGTCACCCGCACCGCGGTCCGCGTCGATCCGGGAGATGAACCGGCGGAAACGCAGCACCCGCTGCAGTGTCTTGGGGCCGTAGCCGACCGCGGCGTGGCAGCGGCGGCGCAGTTGGCGCAGGCTAAGCCCGACTTCGGCGGCGACGTCTTCAGCGCGCGCCCGCGGATTTCGCAGCAGGCTCACCGCCCAGGTCACCTCGGGGTCGGCCGGGCCGCCGGCGACCAGGGAGGCGGCGACGTCCAGCGTGCGCGCCAGAGCCGTGTCCGGGTCGAGCGTGCCCGGCAGCCGCCTCGCGTCGCCGCACCGCAGATCGGCCAGGACGACACGCTGATCGAGCAGCTCGCTCAGCGGCACGCCGAGCGCGGGACCGCCCGCGGCAGGCCAGACAGCAGCCTTCCCGAGATTGATTCTGACCGAGCTGCCCGGGGAACTGGATGCCGCGTGTCGGCTGCTCGCCGCTCGTCCGCCGGCTGTAGTAAGGGTGCTGTGGTCAGGGTCTTCCTCGTCGAGGGTCCTGCCCCGGAGGCTGGGCGCCCGCGGTGATAGACCGCACATTGCCGAGGAGCTGGTCACTTTCGGCGGTGACCTGTTCCAGCTCGGCTGACAGCTCGTTGATGATGTGCGCGTAGTCGTTGGTCACAGCCTTGCGTTCAGCATCCCCGGTGACATCGAGGACGGAGCCAGTACGGGCCTCCATCTCGGCCAGAGCCGGTGTCTCGTTTTTCAGTCCTGCGTTCCCCGGAACTGCGGCGGGTGCGCAGCTAGCCCGCGGGGCGCATGTAGTTATGTTGCGCTGTGGAGCTCGTCCATCAGGTCACGTTGGTAGGCGTGGTGATTGTGCCGTCACTGTTAACGGGGTCGCGCGTTTCCAGGAACCATGCCTTCCGGAATTGAGTGATTGAGCGCCAGGCCAGCAGGGTGTCGAGGGTAAAGGCATGCCGGGCGGCGGCCAGTGCGTCGAAGCTGCCTGGCTCAGGTGATGCGCTGGTTGCCTTGATCATGTGCTCGGCGTCAAGGTGGTCTGTGAACACGTCCTGCAGCGTGGCGCAGTAGTAGGCGTAAGCGGCGAAATCGAGCCGCAGGCTGGTCACGGCGGCTGATTCACCTTGGCCGGGCTGGCAGGCAATGTCCACGATCTTAAGTGCGGGCGCGCCAGGGGCAAGCTGGCGGACGATGTCGTACAGGGCGTGCTGCAGATCCTGGGCTTGGCCGGGGGCGGTGCTGCTGGCGACGTGGGCGACTGCGCGGGTCTTGCGGCGGAGTTCTTCTCTCACGACGGCGGCACAGATGGCGCCGAGGGCGGGGGGCTGACGGGTGGGCGGCTCGCGTAGCAGCAGGAAGGCGCAGAATACGGCGAATAGGTGCAAGACGAAATCCCGGGCCGCGTAGTCCACGGGCGCCGCGACCGCGCATCGCAGGTCCGCGACCGCCACTTCACCTGCCCGTAGTCCACGCCAGCTGCTCTCTTGCGGGTTCCCCTGGACAGGCTCATCGCAATATCCGCGGATCAGCGTGGACTTACCAGATCCGCGTGGCCCTGCTACGCCGATGCTGGCTCCGTCAAGCCGGGCGAGCAGCCCATCGAGTTCGGCGGCCGTGCCGGTAGGGACCTGGAAGGTGCTGTCAAAGGTTTCGCTGAGCCCGGAAGTACCGGCGACAGAGTACGCATGACCGAACCGGTCCTGCCGCGTGGTGTTGATGACTGTGCGTGCCTGCGCCAGGAGTTCGTCCTGGCTGATGGCTGCCATCAACCGGTTCCGGGCTTCATCCAGTTCCGGGTTGATTCCCAGGATCAGCTCGCCTCTGAGCAGTGTTAACCCCAGTCTGGTGCCCAGCAGCCAGTAAACACCGGAGAGCAGCCCTGCCGCGGCGATCATCGTTGCCCCAGCCCACACTAGCGGCTCGGTCCATGGCCACGCCGGAATGCTCGCCACTCCGGCTACCGCGAAAAGTGCGCCGACGAGCCCGACTCCCAGGAAGGCCATGCGCAGCATGGAACCGAAGTCATCAGCGAAGCGGAAACCCTGGGCCCGGGCTTTCGGGTCAAAGGCCATGCGCAGTATGTATCTGACGGTGCCGGCGAAGCGGAAAACCCGTGCCTGGGCTTCCGGTTCAGGGGTACCGCTCAGACGTGCCTGGGCCGCTTCATAAACTGTGAATTCCCGTGGTGCCGTCTGCAGCACCCGGCGGGCACCCCTGATCATCTTCCCTCGCAGCGTATTGGGCGAGAGCCTGAACTCGTCCATTGCAGCACGGAGCTCGGAGTCGGCCAGAAGCGCATCCAGCGCCCTCATATACATGCCGAAAAGCATCTGATCGTTATAGAGAGGATTAGATTGAATCAGCACCGGTTCCGCGAGCTCAGCCACGACAACCCCTCTCACCACGCATCCAGGTCAGCGCCCAGCAGGCCGTTCAGTCCATACTCCCGGCACCGCGCCCTGCAGACAAGCTCGCCACAACGCCACTTACCCTGGCGAAGGCAACGGGATCAGCCGAGACGTGACCGGTCTCACGGGTGATAATGGACCGAGTTCGAGGCACCATAATGACCTGGTCCGGGCATTAGCATGCCACGATGTTTGACTAAACCTCGCAGCCACGCAGCTAACGGCGGTTACACACGCTATAGCTATCGAGCGGCTAATGATGCTCGGTGGCCAGATTTCGTGTGCTGCTTCCGTGTGCCGCGCACGGGAGCCGATGAGCTTGGGAACAGCCTGTCCATGGCCTCGGCTCCGGTGGTCAGGACAGGGCGCAGTTCGCGCCGGTAGACCACCTCGGTGGTCCTGGTGTTGGAGTGTCCCGCAAGCCGCGCGATCTCCTCGACGGGTACTCCCGAGCTGGACATTAGCGACACAAACGAATGACGCAGCTCGCGGGGCGTCCAGTGCTCCCCGATCTTCGCGGCCTTGCAGACGGCTCTGAATTCTCGCCGGACGTTAGCCGCATCCAGCGCACCGCCGGTCCGGGCGGAGAAAACAAGATCGTTATCACTCCACTGGCTGCCCGCGGTCAGCCGCTCCTCCGCTTGCCGTACCTTGTGGGCCATCAGCGCATCGACCGCCATCTGGGGTAGGCTCAGCGTCCGGCGCGATTTCTCGGTCTTGGTATCTCCGTGGGCTCGTACAGAGCGCCATACTGCCGCACTGGCCGGCGCGGCCGGCCTGGCCGCCGGATCGCCGAAGTCCACGTGCTCCCAGCGCAGCGCCCGGGCCTCCTCGGTCCGCATGCCGGTCGCCAGGCACAAAGAGATGTACGCGTGCATCCTGGTCCCCTCGGCTGCAGCCAGGAGCGCGGACGCCTGTTCCAGGGTGAGACTCCTGCTCGGCCGCCCGGCCTGCCCCTTGGGCGTATTGGCGAGCGTGGCCACGTTGCGCCCTACGAGGTCCCGGGCTTCGGCGTGCCGTATCGCCCGGGTCAGCGCGTTGTGCCCCATGGCCACGGCGGCGGTTGAGTAGCGCTGGGCCATCGCGTTCAGCGCCTGCTGCACATCGCCCGCCGTCAGTTCGCGCAGTCTCCTGGCGCCGATCGCGGTCAGGATCGGGGCCAGGACGTTCTCGTTCTTCTTGACCGTCTTGGCCGACCGGCCATTTAGGCCTTCTTTCAGCCAGTCTTCCGCCGCGCGCCGGACGGTGTAGTTCGGGCTGGCCCGGACGCCTGTTTCGAGGTCGCCGTGGAGCGCTTTCAGCCGGTCCTGGACGATCGCCTTGGTCTTACCGGAGACCTTGCGCCGGATGCGTTTGCCATCCGCGCCGAATCCGAGGCTGACCACACCCCGCCACCGGCCCTCGCAGTGCCGGTGCCTTTCGCTATCGCGGCAAGGGGCGTCGTGCTCGAAGAAGATCCCATCCTCGCCCCAGCCACGTCGTGCCGTCATGGTCCCATGATAGCAAAATGGGGGCCAATTTTGGGGGCCATCTGCCAGCCTTATGCAGCCTCATAGAGCCATGTCCAGCTACATATCCGCAGCTCAGTAAGATTATCCGATCTTCGGATGCCAGGTCCATGTGTGCTAGTATCTCCATGGTAAGGAGAAGGTCTACAGTTCGATTCCGTAACGGGGCTCCAGGTCAACGATATTTATCAAATTCTCGTTCGACACTCTAATTCAAGATCAAGTGACTAACTAAGTGTCGCCGGTCCCGCTGGCAGCTGAAATATCGCGACGTGCTCAGATGCTTGCTTCCCTCTGACCTGTGATTATTCAGGCAGACACCTTGGAGTGGCCGGGTATGCCCGGATCTCGGCCGCTGCCCGTCTCCGTTGCCGAGAGAATAGAGTCCGGCCCGGCGACGGCCCAGCGCGCCTCCGTGACGGGTTGACCGTGCGCCCTCGGCGGCGCTTGCCGGTAGCCCACCGTCCTCATGTCCGCCCTCATGAATCTCGAACGACCGGGGTTCCTCGCGCGGTAGCACCGGGAGCCATCATGGCCAGCAACCGCCGCAAGAAGCAGAACCGCGCCAAGGCATCGGCCAAGCAGGCGGAAGCGCGGCGGCGGCGGACCGCGGCCGCGCGGATCCATGCCGTGCAGGCGCGCCTCGGCCGTATCTATGATCCCGAAACGCCAGTGGCCGAGCTGGCCGTGCTGCTGGCCGAGCATTACCAGGGGGTGCCGGTCGCGGGCTGGCTGGTGTCGGCGCTGCGACGGGAAGGCTCATCGCTGGAACGTCTCCAGGGGACCGCCAGGCTGATGCTGGCTGTGCAGGACGCGTCCTCGCTGACCGTCTTGACGTTCGCGGCCGCCGTGGCGGGTGCCGCCGGGGACGCGGAGGAGGAGCGGCGTCTCATCGACCAGGCGCTGGCCGCGGATGAGGCAGGCGATCCGGACGTCGGGCTGGAGATCATCGATTTCATCAGCGCCAGCGGGCATGCCGCCGACGCCGTCGAGCTGCTCGAACTGAAGCTGAACGAGGTACCGGTCGACGACTTCGCCGTCGAGTTGTATGGCACGGCTATCGAGCGGGCCTACGCCACAGCCAACGCGGATGAATCCGCCGGCCGGGAACGCGCCGCGGTACACCGGTTCGCCGACCGCACGGGCCTCATCGCGCTGCGGGATGCCGTCAGTGCCTTCCTGGACGGTACCGAGCTTGGTGAGGCGGTCCGGGCGCGGGTGACGGAGGAGCTGTCGGTGACCGACGACCTTGACTGGTTGCCGGAGGACCGGGTGGCGATTCCGCGGGCACCTCGCTGCGGGCGTTCGCGACCGACCCGTCGGCACCGGCGGCGCTGGCGGCCAGGGCCCTGGCCTGGCCTGGCACGAGCACATCCGCTATGGCCTGTGGCGGATAGGCGAGCCGGTCCCGGCACCGGGGCTGTGGTGCACCGATATCGTCTCTGGCACCGAGCGGTACGTCGAGTTCCCGTCGGAGGCGACGGCCGGCCTGCCGCGGTGGACGGTGTGGCTGGGCGGCATGGTCCCGGTCGACGGGATCTGGCGCAGCACGGGGGTGGGAGTCAAGCTCAGTCCGGCAGAGGCAGATGCGGCCGCGGAGTTCATAAATGAGGCCGGACTGGCGACGGTTCAGGCGATCGCAGGGAACCCTGAGGTCCCGCCCACCCTCATCCCGTTCGGACATGCCGAGCCGCACGGGGTGTACGCCGATGACCAGGAGCCGGTATCGGCCGCGGCGGCGAGCCTGATCGGGAAGGTAACCGGTGCGCTGATCACCCGCATTGCCGCGGACGTGCACCGTTACCGGGCCACGCCGCCGGCGATCGCCAACACCGACGGCGACCCCATGTGCCTGATCACCGCGATGATCGCCGTGCAGGAGGGTACGGCCGCCAAACTGGCCGAACGCCCCGATTTCGATCTCGACACCGACGAGCCGGACAGGGTCACCTGGTGGGGCGCGCTGATCCCCGACGGCCAGCGCGAGGCGATGATGGCTGAGGCCATGGCGCAGTTGCGCGCTCAGGGCCACCAGGACGTCGCGGAGCCCCACGGTCCGCAGCGCTGGGTGCGGGGTGTGCTGCGGGTCCGCGGCCGCGAGATCACCGTCGAGGTGAACTCCCAGAAGCGACTCACCCGGCTTGTCGACATACTCCGCAAGGTGGGCGCCGACCCGGTGGTTACCTCGGAGAAGAGGATCGACCCGGTGCAGGACGTCGCCTGGCCGGCCGGGCAGCGCGCCTCCCAGGGCGGCGCCGCGGCCGCGGCCGAAGGCTGGGAGAAGTTCTGGCTCGATGAGAAGGTTCCCGCGTTGTCCGGCCGCACGCCCAGGCAGGCCGCTCGCGGCCCGGAACGCCCCTACCTGGAGGCGATGCTGCGCCAGTTCGAGTACGAGGCCGACCTGCTCGCCGCCGATGGCAAGACCGGCGTCGACGCCGCCTGGCTGCGCGAACAACTCGATATGCCAAGCGACCTCCCGGGCTGAAGCCTGGCCCGGAGCGGTTGCTCATCCCTGTGGTGACTTACCAGCTCATGCCGAACGGCACCTGGAGGTGAGCTCGCGGGCGGGCGTGACGGCGCCCTATGACCTCCCGCAGGATAATCGGACGCCTGACTGTTACAGCCAGCACTCGCCATTCTCTAGATCCTCATCGCCGGGGTATTCAGCGAGTTTTGCCTCAAGGGCGGAGATGATTCGCCCGGTGTCTGCTTTGGTGCGCCGGTAACTTCCTGGCATGAAGACCATGCCGAAGTGTCCCGGGCCGCCCGGCGTTATCGCGTCGGAATGCAGCGGCCGGTAGTCGCGCAAGTTATTGGTGACGACCGCTCTGCGCTCAGTCCGTGCCACGGCCAGGACCTCGGGATCTGAGAGTGCTGCCCAGCCTGGGTGTTCTGCTATCGCCAAGACGTCGTGTCCGCGTTCGCGGAGCTCGCGCGCGATGGCCGGGGACAGCATCTCATCCAGTAGCAGCCTCACCGCCTCACGGCATCCTGGCCGGCGGACCAGGCGGCATGTGCTTCGGCTACCTGCTGCTCATTGGCCTCGATCCACTGATTGATCTCGTCCCGGTAGGCGCCGTAGTAGCTGATGGCGGCTTGTACGAGGCCCAGCGGCAGCTCCAGGTAGCGTGCCGTCTCGGCGGCGTCACCGTCGTTGTCGTGTACCGCCGCGATGATCTCCCACACGTCTTTGCCGGTTCCCGTCAACCTGGCGCGGCGGCCTGCTGGTCCGTCGGCGAACCGGATGAGCGGGTGCTCATCCATCCTCAGTCCCTCTTCCACATAACGTTGTGCCAGGGTGCGGGGGGCCAGGTGCATACGCTGCGCGTGCCTGCCGAGGCGCGCGATCGTGGCATCGTTCAGGCGGACGCTCATCGGATGGCTCATGTATTACATCGTAACACGGTGCGCTACGACAGCTGAAGGCCGGTCCTTCGGCCCTGGCGCCGGCGCACTCCAGTCGCCATTAACTACAGACCGGTTGATCAGGCGGTCCATGATCGCCATGTGGCGTCAAGCAACTCCTATAGCCGAGCCAGTGACAAATCAAGTGACAACGAATCCAGGCAACAGCAGACAGAACGCGACGGTCCCAGGCGGCGCTACCCCTCTTGCCTGCGACAACCCGACGGGCCGCGACTTCGCCGGACGAAACGGGCATGCATGGTAAGGAGAAGGTCTACGGTTCGATTCCGTAACGGAGCTCCAGGTCAGAGAAGTAATTCGAACTTATCGAACAGACCCTGGGGGCCATTCCGGGGGCCAATCGGACCCGGTTCCAGCCAAGGCCGAGATCGTGTCGGCATCGTTGTCCGGTCTCATCCAATCTGAGTCAGGCGTCGTGGATCTGAGTCATTAGCTCGCTGGTCCCGTTGACCTGAGTCATCGGCGCCCGCGACTGCCGCCGGGACAACTGCCCGCGCGCCCGCCGGCGCCGCGATCAAGACGCCCTGCTGCCCGGATGGCGGCAGCACACCTTGCCACGGTGAGTTCGGGTCGCTCTCGCCGGCCACGCGTGGAACCTGGCCGGACCATCCAGTCCGCAGCCGGGATGCAATCGCCGCCGGGCACGTGGAAGTACCGCGTGACCCGGCTCAGTTTAGTTCAGCAGCGGCGGGCCTTGCCGGATCCTGGCCATCGCGCCGGCCGGGTCGCAGCGCCACCAGCCCAGCGCTTCCACCCACCAGGTGAGACCGGCTTCGCGGTAGGCGCCGACGTTCCGGCCGCCGCGGTCAGCCGCCGCGCCGTCGGTGCGGCCTTCCAGCGCAACAGCCAGTGGCGGGGCCCCGTCTTCGCGGTGCTCGCGGGTGTAGCGCATGACGGCGGCCAGTTCGGCCGGCGGCATGGTCTCCCCCAGGCCATAGCCGGTGTGGGTGGGCATCACCCCGTCCCAGCGGGCAGCCCGCCGGAACGGCGCCTTGTTCGGCCACCGGCCACCGCACCAGATGGGAATGCGCGGCTGCTGGAGCGGCGATGGAAGCATGGTCACGCCGGTGACGGTGACGTGCTCACCATGGAACGTGACCGGCTCGCCGCGCCACAGTTCCGTCAGCACCTCCAGCGACTCGTCCAGCCGGGCGGCGCGTTCACGCAGATCACCCGGTTCCCCGAACGCGGTGAACTCCTCGGGCACTGACCCGAGCCCGGCGCCGAGGATCAGCCGGCCACCGGACAGCCGGTCCAAAGTGGCCGATTCCCGCGCCACCTTGCCTACCCGGCGGCGGGCCAGCTGGTTCATCAGGACGCCGAACCGGATCCGGCTGGTGCGGGCCGCCACCGCCGCGATGACTACCGTCGGGTCGGCGGCCGGCCAGCGCTGGTCCCGGTACAGCAGGTGATCCCAGATGAAGAAGGCATCCCAGCCGCTGTCCTCGGCCGCGACCGCCAGGTCCGTCAGCAGCAGCGGATCGCCGAACGGGCCCACGTTGGGAACCCCGGCCGCGAACCGCACGTCAGCCCCGGCCACCCTCTGCGTCCTGGCCGGTGTGCCGCCCACGCCCTGCACCCTCGCGGGAGTGCCGGCCCCGGGCCGCATCCTGCCCAGGACGGCAGGCAGAGGCCGGTGTCGCGGCGGCCGGCCGAGGGGCCGGTCCGGGGACGGATGACATGCGTCCCAGACTGACAGATTCGCGGACGGATCTCACCTGCCGGGCCTGTACGGCGAGCGCGTCCGCCGGCGGCTCACCGGCGAGACGGCGATCTGGCTGAGGACCGCCGGGCGTGACGGTACCCCGCAGCCGAACCCGGCCGGGTTCGGCTGGGATGGTGGCGGCAGCCTTCGGTGACGTTCGCGGAGAGGTGCTCCGTCCCGGTCCGCATCCGCCTCACCCGCGTCCGCGACTTCTGAGGCACCAGGCACATGGCCCGCTCGCGGGCGGTCATGAACGCCTCGGTTACCGGCGGCATCGTCTCGGTCCCGGCCTTGCTGCCCTCGAACGCCGGCACCCGTCTTCACCGTCCGCAGGGACCGGGGGCACACGCCAGGTCCAGGCCCTGATTTAGTGCGCACATCCGCTCACTGCGAGCCAGGAACTCGCAGGTCATAGCGTGGGTCAGCCGGGAATCCTTCATCGTGAGCCAAAGCCAGGCCGAGTTCTCGCCGCTCTCGCCGGCCATAGGCGGAACCTGGCCGAAACCATCCACTCCACAGCCGCGGACGCAATCGCCGCCGACCACGCCGAAACACCGCGTGACTCAGATCGGCGGGACGATGCGGTCCGGTAAACCGTCCCGTCGATGTGAACCACGCCTGCTACTTCAAGCGTCGATGACTCGGATTGCTCGGGACGGGACAGCATCCGTCTCTTCCTGGCGGCGGAGCTAGGTGCAGGCGGGAGCGGCCGACGAGCTGGCGGTGCTGATGCGCACGGCTGATGTTCGGCCGTCCTCCGGAGAGAGTTAGCGGCGATGGCGACCTAGCGACCAGACGAGTCATCCAGTAGCGGCGTACGGGGGATCCTGTCGCGCGCCGGGCCGCCCTTCGTCGCTCTTTAACGATCTTTGGTCGTGAGCTAGTGGACGTTTGTGTCAAATTTCACGCCGGGCGGGGCGGGGAGGCGCGCGGGCTAGACGTAGTCGTCGAGGTGGCGGGTGATGGCCGATAGCGCGGCGCGGAGTTCGAGCGGTGCCTGAGGCTGCTTCGCGGCAGTGAGGGGATGAGGAACCGGTTGTAGACCTTGGTGCAGAAACGACCAGAAGCGTCGAGATCTCAACCGCAGGTCGGCGTTCATGCCGCCTTCTGCATCAACGGAGGTAAGGAAACTGGCTGCACCAGACCCGGCCTACAGACTGCCTCACCCTTCCATCCGTGTGACCTGCGGCGCCGCAGAGCGGATAGGTGCCGGGGCACATCGAATGCACATCAGCTATTCGCCGAACGCTTTATCGACCGCTGTGCATCTCGATGATAAATGGAACGTTAATCACGCGAACTTGGCGGTAGCACTAGGACCATCCACTTAATCTTATGAGTCAGTCCAGCGGTGAGTCCTGGTCTTTGAAGACAAGTCCGTGAATCTCCAGCGAGATTTGTTCCGAGTAAGGAATATAATCAATCCTGCTGCCAGTCCCGAAGATGAAGGTTCCATAACCAAACAGGCGACCAGCGCGTGAACGATTGAATATGATATTTTTGGCAGTTTCCAAAGGCAGAGTAGTAACTCTGGTTATACTGAACATTCCGGTCGTCAAGATAAGGCGCTGGCTGGTGACAATGAAGTATTTAGTAGACCAGCTTATGCACGCCAAGATGAACTGCACGAGCAAAAACCCCATAAGTAGCCAGGTAGTAAGTTCTAGTGGTCTGTTACCTTTGACTACTGGATTAACCGCGAGTGCTGACAACAATCCTCCCGTTGCTGTGGCCGCTGAGGGTATAAGCATAGCGGGATGCCGCCTTGTGGCAACTAGGTTTCTTTCATGCGGCAGCAGGTATTTGTTAACGCGGGCTGGAACAGTGTCAATATTGGGTACTAGTCTCACTTACTCAACTTTCGGGTAGCAGACGTACACAGCCTCGGTATGGG
>Ga0224557_1003195_pt1 | contig 13041 bp, 13 predicted proteins | sample 714S31014metaG_FD_180677 | JGI IMG/M metagenome (GOLD analysis project Ga0224557, IMG submission 180677) | Peat soil microbial communities from Stordalen Mire, Sweden - 717 S3 10-14 | ecosystem: Environmental > Terrestrial > Soil > Wetlands > Peat | place: Sweden: Norrbotten County, Stordalen... | reverse complement strand
GAGCTGGAACCCCACAGGAGAAGACCGCTCGGTCATGCTGAGATTTGAGCGGCTCAATCTTGTATTCGACTCTTGGCGTCTTTATGGTCACTTGGCCGCACACACACGTTCCCTGTAACGCTTGGCAGCAGCCTTCAGGCGAGCGCTCGGTCCAGCGGGACGGAGCAGAGCCTCCACGAAGAAATCCCGGTCCCGGACTTCCAGTGCCCAGCTCTCGTGCTGCTGAATAGTGCGAATCGCAGCCTCGTCTGCGTTCTGGACTATGAAGTCGGAGAGCGACACCCCTTTGATACAGGCAGCCCGTTCGATGCGCTTCTTTTGATCCGGAAGGAGACGGGCCTCCGTCCGTTGGGTGCGCAATGCTGTAGGCACGAGAAACCCTCCAATCTGTGTACGGTAAATTGCCGTACATCTATTAACGATGCTACCACAGAGCAGCCTATGTAAGACTCGGCATGTGGTCCGAAAGGCCTCCTCCGTGCGCATGGGTAAAGGGTTTGCTTTCAATAGAACCTTGACGCCAATTCTGGCGGTCAGGAAGGTACACGTTGTGGACCAGGGCTGAAGCCCCCTCAGCAGAATTGACGGTTGTACTCGTGCACTCCAACTTGCCGCTGCGCCCACGTCGAGGATCGCCCCGCGAAACCGAAGTTTCCGAAAATGTGACTTTTCACGCGTTCCGCAAATTACTCCGAATGGTTTAGGCGGCGGCATTGCTCGCGAGCTTGACGGCAATGCATTGCTGGCCAGAGAGCGGGAGAAGAACCCCGTCTTCGGTTGCGAAGAACTCATGGAAGGCGCGGACCACCCCATCGATCTGCGGGTAATCATGGGAGAGCAGGATGCCGCCCGGATTCATGCGGGGCCAGAAGAAACGCATCGCCGCGAGCGTGCCGTCGTATAAGTCCATGTCCAGATGCACAAAAGAGAATCGGAGATTTTCGACGTCGGGCCCGGAGTCTTCGGGGAACAGGCCCGCGTGCAGAGTGATCCGGTCGCTGTAGGCCGCGAGGGTGCGACTGACCGAATCCATCGATCCGGCATATTCACCCTTGACCAAGTAATCTCCCGAGTCTGGCAGGCCAGCAAAGGTGTCGAACAGGTGCAGATGGCGTCCGTGGGACGCATTGAGAATTACTGCCGCAGTCCCACCTAGATAGACGCCGACTTCGGCCATATCTCCGGGCACCTTGAGCGTGGCGCGCACGGCTTGGTCGATCTCAACACATTCGAGCGGCGTGGTCGCGGTATAGGCGAGCGCCCTAGCCTCTTGCACATTTGCGAGAGCCTCGGCCCGCTGCGGATGCCGGTAGTTGGTGAGTCCGAAGCCTAACTTGCCCAGTGCGGCATGCCCGGACATCTGAATGCGTGACTTGAAATAGTTGAACGTCATCGAACTCTGTCTCGCCTGAGAAGTTTCGCCAGTTCGGAGGTCTCGCCGAGCTTGAGGTAATGATTCCATAGTCATCCTCATAGAGAGGACTGCTGGAGCGCGCCATGCAGCAGCAGGGCCTCAGCGCCCGCGCCCACGACCGCATCCTCAAGGTCGCCCGCACCATCGCCGACCTCGGCGGCGAGCCCGACATCGCCGTCAAGCACATCGCCGAGGCCATCCAGTACCGTACGTTGGACCGCAGCTACTGGGCATAGCCCGCGGCTACTGGAGTACTGCCCGATCTTTTGTACCAGTTCATTTGTTAGTGAAGCGCAGCTATCCGAGTAGATCGGTAGTCGCAGTGGGGAGGGTGTGGAGAAGTGGGAAGCGCGCCGCGAATTGCCAGCGGTTGTTTCAAAAAAGGCTCCATCCGCTTCAGGGCATCCTTCAACGGCATGAAGTCGATCGCTCCGTGCGATCAGCAGATGCGGGGAAGCTGCTCGCCGAACATCACGTCGAGGACTCGCGTGCCGCCTATCTCAGTCTTCATCAGGACCATGCCGGGGTGAGTGTCAACGACCTCACCGATGACGGCTGCGTTGCAGCCCAGCGGATGCTGCCGCATTCGATCGAGCACGGCTTCAGCCATCTCTGGCACAACCAAGGCAAGCAATTTGCCTTCGTTGGCGACATACAGCGGATCGAGGCCGAGTACCTCGCAGGCGCCTTTGACGGACTCCCGTATGGGGATGGAACGCTGGTCAATAATCATGCCAACATTGGCGCGCGTGGCCAGCTCATTGAGGGTGGTTGCGACGCCGCCGCGGGTGGGGTCGCGCATGGTGTGAATGAAATCGCGACGCTGAGTTGAGGTTGAAGTGGAGAGCATCGTGACCACAAGCTCGTTTAGCGAAGCACAGTCGCTCTCGATCGCACCCTCAAACTCCAGGCCTTCCCGCTGCGACATGATTGTCATGCCGTGGTCGCCGACCGTACCGCTCAGAATGATCTTGTCACCCGGACGGGCTTGGTCGGCGGAGATGTTGACATCGTTCTCGATGATGCCGATCCCTGTCGTGGTAATGAAGATCTGATCGCCCTTGCCTCGGTTGACAACCTTGGTGTCGCCAGTGACGAGTTGGACGCCGGCTTCGGCGGCGGCGGCGCGCATCGACTCAACCACGCGGCGAAGATCGTCCATCGCGAGACCTTCTTCGAGGATAAAAGCAGCCGAGAGAACCAGCGGCCTTGCGCCGCTCATCGCCAGATCGTTCACGGTTCCGTGGATAGCGAGCCGGCCAATGTCCCCGCCGGGGAAAAAGATCGGCGTCACCACAAACGAGTCCGTGGTGAAGGCAAGGCGCAGGTCCCCGATTTTGAGCACGGCCTGGTCGTCCAGTTTGTCGAGCGTGGGATTGCGGAAGGCCGGCAGAAATACCTTCTCGATGAGGTCGGCGGTCAGCTTGCCCCCGCTGCCGTGGCCCAGCACGATCCGCTGGTGCTCGGAGATGGGCAGTGGGCAGGAGCCGAACGGCGCAGGCGTTGCAACGATCTCCGGGCCGCGCGACCCTGGGATCTTGGAGGTTTCATCAGCGGTTGGCATGGATAATTTCCGTTTCACGGATCACCGGGTGCATCGGATCGGACCCGTGGGGACTTAGGTGACGACCATAAGTATAGTAGGCGGCGCATGCTCCTTCGGCTGAGACCATGGTGGCGCCGAGCGGGCGTTGCGGTGTGCAAAGTGTTCCAAAGGCCGGGCAATCATGCGGCTTCTTGAGGCCGCGCAGAATCTGGCCGCTGATGCAGATCTCGGGCTCGCGCGGCGCAATCCCGGCCACGTCGAAGAGCTTCTCCGCATCATGGCGCGAGAACTCGCCGCGCAGATGGTAGCCGCTCAAGGGAATAGTGCCGATACCGCGCCACTTGCGGTCACAGACTTCGAAGACCGTGCTGATAAGCTGCTGCGCGGCCCGGTTCCCCTCGCGATCGAGAATGCGGGAGTATTGGTTCTCGACGGTAGCGCGACCCGACTCCAGTTGCCGGACCGTCATCAGCGTGCCTTGCAGGATGTCGAGCGGTTCAAAGCCGGTGATCACAATGGGAACGTGGTAGCGGGCGCTGATGGGGTCGTACTCCCGGTAGCCCATGACGGCGCAGACGTGGCCAGGACCGAGAAAACCCTGGACACGGTTGCCGGGCGCCTCGAGGATGGCTTCCAGTGCAGGCGGGACGAGCACCTGCGAGACCAGCAGCGAGAGATTGTTCAGGGATTCTTCGCGGGCCCGCCACGCCAGCATGGCGTTGGCCGGGGCGGTCGTTTCAAAGCCGATAGCGAAAAAGACCACCTGCTTCTTCGGGTTGGCGCGGGCGATCTTGAGACACTCAAGCGGCGAATACACCACGCGGACATCGCCGCCAAGCGACTTGATGGTGAATAGGTCCCCTTCGGAGCCAGGCACGCGCAACATATCTCCGAACGAGCAGAAAATGACATTGGGCAGGCGTGCGATGGCGTGCGCTTTGTCGATCATCTCCAGCGGCGTAACGCAGACCGGGCAGCCCGGCCCGTGGACCAGTTCCACGCCGGCAGGCAGCAGGTAGTCGATCCCATTCTTGACAATGGAGTGGGTCTGGCCCCCGCAGACCTCCATCAAGACCCAGGGACGCGTCAGGGTTCGCCGCATCTTGTCGACGATCCTGGCCGCAATTTCCCCGTCGCGATATTCGTCGAGGTATTTCATCGCCGGTTGTCCCCAGGGCCTTCTTTGCCGGGTAAGGATTGGGCCCGCTCGGCAGGTTCATCCGCAGCGGGAGCTTCCAGTTCCGCCAGTTGGTCGAGCTCCCGCAATGCCTCGAGCGTGCGTTCCGCCTCCGCTTCGTCGATCCGGCTCAGGGCGAAGCCGACATGGACCAGTACGTACTCGCCGGCCTGGACCTCGGGAACGCATTCGAGGCAGGCTTCGCGGACCACGCCGCCGAACTGGACCTTCGCCATGCGAACGCCGTGCTGGTCGTATGTGCTGAGAACCTTGCCGGGAATGGCGAGACACATGCTGGACTCCTCTTGACTGCGAACGATCACTCTACAACTCAGCCTCCATTGCGGAGGATTTCATCAGCGATGACGGCCTGCCCAAGCGAGATTCCGCCGTCGTTTGCGGGCACCGTGGCATGAAGAAATACTTCAAAGTCACGGCGCCGCAACTCTTCTGCCGTTCGCTGCAACAGGTACAGGTTCTGGAAGGTCCCGCCGCTGAGACAAACGCGACGCAGGCCATCAGAGATCCTGATTCGGGAGCAACCCTCTGCGATGGCTGTGCTCAACGTATTATGGAAGCGCGCGGCGATCTCCGCAACCGGGCGCCCTGCGGTTATCGCTTCGACGATACTGACGATGGTGGCGCGAAGGTCGACGATCAGGACGTCGCTTGAAGCCTCGCCTGCGGACCCGCTTGTTTGCAGGTCGAAGGGATAGCTGCCGACAGTCTGTGGCGCGGCAGCTGTTTCCAGCGCGATTGCTGCCTGCGCTTCAAAGGTAACTTCCGAGGCCAGGCCGAGCAGCGCGGCCACCGCGTCGAAGAGCCGGCCTGCGGAGGATGTCTCGACCGTCTGGATGCGCTTCGCGAGAATCGCATCGACAAGCTCGAACTGCCTCGGCGGGACCGATTCGAAACACGCTAACGGCGGTAGGCTTCGTGGGCCGAACGCGTCGCGCAGATAGCTCAGGGCCATGCGCCAGGGCTGGCGGACCGCCGCGTCCCCGCCAGGCAGAGGGACGTAGCGCAAATGTGCGCGCCGGGTGAATTGCGAGAGGCTTGCGACAAGGAATTCGCCGCCCCAGATGCACCCGTCGCTGCCGTAGCCGGTGCCGTCGAAGGCAACGCCGATCACCTCCCCGCCCAGGTGATTTTCGGCCATGCAACTGGCGATGTGGGCGTGATGATGCTGAACGGCGAACCTGCGTTCAATCCCCGAGGCGAGCGCCATGCGCGTACTTCTGTATCCAGGATGAAGATCGTGGGCCACGGCGCGGGGCTCTACCCGGAAAAGACTCTGCATCCGCGCCAGCGTTTCCTGGAAGAACTCCTCGGTCTCGAAGTTCTGCAGGTCGCCGATGTGCTGGCTCAGAATGGCATGGCGTCCTTTGGTGAGGCAAAACGTGTTCTTCAGCTCACCGCCGAATGCAACCAGTTCCGACACGCTGCGACCGAGGTCGATGGCGTGGGGGACGTATCCACGCGATCGTCGCAGGACGCGTTCGCGACCCTCGAAAGTGCGCACCACCGAATCGTCGACGCGCATGGCGATCTCGCGATTGTGAAGAAGAAACCAATCGGCGACGCTGCCGAGATGTTGCATCGCCCGGCGGTTCGACACCACGATCGGCTCTTCGCTCAGGTTGCCGCTGGTCATGACAAGGGCCGGGAACTCCGAAGCCTGGTCTGGCGAGTCGCTGAACAAAAGGTAGTGCAGCGGAGTGTACGGAAGCATGACGCCGACCGTATTGTTGCCGGGAGCGATGCTAGCGGCTATCGGCGCTGTTGGGATGCGCGGCATAATCACAATGGGCCGCCGCAGATGCAGCAGGGCGGCCTCATCGCCGGAGCAGACTTCGCAAAGCAATTTAACCGCTGCGAAGTCCCGCACCATGAGGGCGAATGGCTTGGCGGGTCGCTGCTTGCGCCTGCGCAGCTCGGCGACGGCTGCCTCGTTGGCCGCATCGCAGGCCAGCAGGAAGCCACCCAGGCCTTTGATTGCCAGGATTCTGCCTTCATGCAGCAGCGCCCGTGCCTTGTGCAAATTCTCAAGTGAGTTACGGTCAGCAAAGAGGTCTGGTCCGAGTGCTTCACCTCGGCCCACCAGCGCCAGCGAGGGCCCACACACCGGACACGCATTGGGTTGGGCGTGAAAGCGGCGGTCCGCAGGGTCGGCGTACTCGGCCGCGCACGCCGGGCACATCGTGAAGTCGGCCATGGTGGTGGAGGCGCGGTCATAGGGAACGTCGCGAATGATGGTGTAGCGCGGGCCGCAGTGTGTGCAGTTGGTGAACGGGTAGCCGTAGCGGCGGTTGAGTGGATCGCCCACGTCGTCCCAGCAGGCATCGCAGGTGCCCGCATCGGGCGAGACCAGGGCAAATTCGCCAAGCTGGCCATGGCTCGACAGGATGGAAAAGACGGAATCTCCGCGAGGTTCGATCTCGCGGACGGAAATTCCGGCGAGTTCGGCCAGATACGGGGGATTTGCGCTCAAGTCCCTCAGAAATAGATCGACTGCGGCAAGTTCACCTTCGATTTCGATGGTAACCCCGGCCGATGTGTTGAACACGTGGCCGGTAAGCGACAGCGACTGCGCCAGGGCGTACACGAACGGCCGAAACCCTACGCCCTGCACGATCCCCTTCACCTGGATGAGTCTGCGTACTGCCGGCGCGATGGGGAGGGTGGCCATGGTGGGGGTCAGGACAACCGCAGCGGTAACAGCGCATCTTGCCGCGCCTGGGCCATGCGTTGTTTCATCCAGGCGAGCCATGCATCCAGCCCTCCCTCGGCCGTCGCGGACGTGCGCACGATCTCGATGCCGGGATGCACCAGCCGCGCATTGGCCTCGACAACCTCCGCATTGAAGGGCACGTAGGGAAGCAGGTCAATCTTGGTGAGGATGAAGAGGTCCGACTTGAAAAAGATGGATGGATACTTGAGCGGCTTGTCGTCGCCCTCGGTCACGCTCAGCAGCACAATCTTCGATGCCTCGCCCAGATCGTAGCTCGACGGGCACACAAGATTGCCGACGTTTTCGATGAACAGCAGATCGATCTCATCCAGGTTCCACGCTGCCAGGTGCTTTTCAATCATGCGGGCGTCAAGATGGCAGGTGCCGCCGGTCGTGATTTGCCGCACAGGAAAGCCGTACTGCGCCAGCCGGCGCGCATCGTTATCTGTCTGTATGTCTCCCGTCAGCACGCACACCCGCGTCGCTGGATCGAAGCCGGCCAGCGTGCGCTCCAGCAGTGCTGTCTTGCCCGACCCCGGTCCGCTGATCAGGTTCAGGCAAAGCACGCCGTGCGAGCGGAACCGTTCCCGAAGAGATTCGGCGACAATCTGGTTCTCACTCAGCACCTTTGACTTCAATGGCAGGCGTTCCACCGGTCTCTACCTCCAGGTAATCGAAATCCAGTTCGTCTCCGCTGCTCAGCGTGGTGTTGCACCCGGCACACATCGGGCAGCTCGCGTTGTATTCCACCACTGCAAACTCTTTGCCGCAGTCGTTGCAGATGCGGCGCTGCGGACAGACCTGCGCATCCAGTTGCAGGCCCTCCCATTCCGTGCCTCGCACCACCGACTCGAAACAGAAGCTGAGTGAATCCACATCGACCGCCGCCAGTTCTCCAATGCGCAGGCCTACGCGCGTTGGCCGCGCTCCGGGATGACTCACCAACTCCTTGCGTACGGCCTCCAGAATCGATTCCGCGATGGAGAACTCATGCATGACGTGTCCCCGTGCCGCTCCCACTGCGATGCCGTGTCGGCACTCGTCCGATGACACCGCTGCACACATACTTTGCGCGTATCCTCGCGGATGCTCTGCCTCCAACAAGATTAGTAGATGCCAGCCGATGTTGATGTGATGTATATCACGACAATACCCTTCGTCACATCGCACCCATCGAATACGGAATGTGCCAAGTGCGGGCGTCTCCCGAACACCGCGTCCACGGCGACCGCACAACCTCCGAAATATCTCGGATGGGTTTCCGGAAGGGAAGATCGTTCAGGAAAAGTCGGATGCAAAATTCCGGGATGTGCTCTCAACCATCTCGGCGATGACCGGGACCACGGCCTCCACCGCAGGGTGCATGGGGCCTCCGACGGTAAGGCAGTCGGCCGCCTCCACGGCGATGATAAGGACCTCGCGAGGCGCATTCAGATGCAGGGCGCGCGCCAGGGACAGGGTCTCGAAAATACCGGTGTAGTGTGGGGAATTGCCGGGCGTCACTTCCAGATCGCCCTCTCGCACCACATAGACCGTGCCGGGCGGGGCAGTACCGGTCATAACCGTATCGACGACCAAAAGACGCTCAACGCCAAGCAGATCGTCGAGCAGATGAAAGCCGGAGGCCGAGGAGCACGTCACCTCGACGCCGGGAATACGCTCCCGCACCCGCTGGGCCACGAGAAAGGCAAACGCATCGTCGCCCAGGATATCGTTGCCCAGGGCCAGTATCCGGAGGCTAGGTCCTGTGGATGGAACCGTCACTGTCGCGCCTCACAGTCGTCAGCATGTCTCCCTGGGGATTGTGTACATTCACCCTCAAGGGCATGCTGCCGGGCAGTGAATGGGTGGCGCAGCCCAGGCACGGGTCATAGGCGCGGAAGGCCATCTCCACCATGTTCAGAATGCCATCGTCCACCTTGCCGCCGGTGATCAGAGTGCGCGCCGCTTTGTCCACGCCCAGCGCGATGCGCGCGGCGTTGTTCTGGGTGGCCACAATGAGGTTGGCGTTGCTGATACGGCCATCCTCGCCTGCCTTGTAGTGGTGGATCAGGGTGCCGCGTGGCGCCTCGACGATACCGATGCCCTCGCGCGGCTGCTCGGTGGGAAGCGTGCGAACATTGGAATCGCCTGTCTCCGGATCGTTGGCCAGTTCCTGCATGCGTTCGGCCGCGTAAAGCAGTTCGATGACGCGCGCCCAATGGTTCGCCAGGGTGTGGTGCACCGGCTTGCCCAGCGTTTTGATGTATTGCTCGTAAGCGGCCTGTGCGTGCGGTGTGGCCAGGGCATCCGTCACGTTCAGGCGGGCCAGCGGAGCCACGCAGTAGATGCCGCTCGAACTGCCTTCGTTGAAGCCTGTCCAGCCGGGGGCCTTGAGATACGTAAACTTCATGTAGCTCCAGGGCTCGGTGCGCTCGGCGATGTACTGGGCATAGTCGCGGCTGGCGAAGCGCGCCGATTCGTTTCCTTCCGGCGCCACCACGCGCATCGTGCCGTCGTAGAAATTGAGGCGGTTCTTTTCATCCACCATGCCCATGTAGTAGGTCTTATGGGTGAATCCGTCGGAGACGATGAGATCCACATAGCCGGAGTTCTTCAGCACAATCTTGTCGAAGACATCCAGGGTGAACAGGGCGAAATCCACAGCTTCAGCGGCCACCGTCTTGAACTGCGCCAGTATATCTGCCGAGAGCGGCTTGGCTACGCCGCCGGGCAGGCCGAAGACCGGATGGATGGGTTTGCCGGCGGCCAGCGCGGTCAGCTCCCGCAGCTTGCGCCGCATGGCGATGACCTTCTGGCCGGTCTCGATACCCACCTTGGCGATGACGCCGAGAACGTTGCGCTCGGCCTTCGGCGCGGTGGGGCCGACCACGAAATCGGGCCCGCCCAGAAAGTAGAAGTGCAGCGTGTGGTCTTCGGCCATGAACGTCGAATAGACCAGCTCCCGGACCTTTTTGGCCGCCGCTGGCGGGGTGACTTTGTAAAGGTCGTCCAGCGCCTTGGTGGAAGCCATGTGATGCGCGGTGGGGCAGACGCCGCAGATCCGCGACGTGATCTGCGGCATGTCTTCGGGTAGGCGGCCCTGTACGAATTTTTCGAACCCGCGCAGTTCCGGCACCTGAAACCAGGCGCGATCGACGTTGCCCTTGTCGTCGAGATAGATCTCGATCTTGCCGTGCCCTTCCAGGCGCGTAATCGGTTCGATGCTTACCTTCGTGTTCATTTTGTGAATTTCCCCCCCGCCAGCGAAGTAGGCAGACTATAGCGATAGAAGGTTCCCACCGGATCGGCGATGGGCGCGAGGATGCGCTCGATATCCAACTCCTCGTTGCTATCGGCCAGCGAAGCGACGGCGGATAGCGCCTTGGCGCCGAAATCGCGCACCCGGCTGGTGGGCCCGAAGCAGCCCGTGCATGGCATGTTGCCCTTGATGCAGGGCGCCTCGCAACCCGAGCGGGTCTCCGGGCCAAGGCATAGCAGGCCCTGGGCCAACAGGCATTTTTCCTGGTCCGCCACGATTTCGTGCGGGCGTTTGAACTCCTTGATCAGCAGTTTTTCCGGTCTCGTCTCGCGGCGCGGGCAGTCCTCGCACAGTGCCTGGTCGGGCGCCAGCACCGTGCCCTTGGGCGGCGGGCTGCCGCCGAGCAGCGCGTCGAGCGCCTGCTGGGTGATCTTGGGCGTGGGCGGGCAGCCCGGTACGTAATACTCCACCGCGATGACGCGATCGAGCGCCTGCACCTTATCGGCGAACCGGGGCAGGGTCAACTCGTAGCCGTTCGATTTCCATATCTCCTGCGGAGCGTCGCTGCCGTAGATGGCTTCAACCAGGTCTTTGTGGTGGTTCATGTTGGCCAGCCCGGGGATGCCGCCCAGTTGCGCGCAAGCTCCGAAGGCCACCACGGTCTGCGCCTTGCGCCGCAATAACTCCGCCATATGGCGCTGATGGCTGTTGCAGATCGCCCCATTGATGAACGCCACGGCGATGCTGCCGTCTTCCATCGCCTGCACATCGGATTCCTTGAAGTCCATGGCGACCGGCCAGAATACGATGTCCACCGCCTTGACCACGTCCAGCACGGCTTCGGCCAGGTCGAGCACGGTTTCTTCGCAACCGCCGCAGGAAGCGCACCAATAGAATGCGACTTTAGGCTTGCTCATTGGGTCACCTCCGTGAGCGTCTGGCGGGGGCCGAGCGGGCGGATCTTTTCCACCATGTCCGTGACCACGGTGCGAAGGCGATCGCCCTCGGAAGCCGATATCCACTCCAGGCGGAACCGCTCGTCCTCTATCCCCATCTCCTTGACCATGCGGCGCAGCAGCTCGAAGCGCCGCAGGCACTTATAGTTGCCTTCCTGGTAGTGGCAGTCGCCGGGATGGCAGCCGCCGATCAGCACGCCGTCGGCGCCCTTGGCGAAGGCATCCATCACAAACTGCGGGTCCACGCGGCCCGAACACATCACCCGCACCACCCGGATATTCGCTGGGTACTTGATGCGCGAGGTCCCCGCCAGGTCCGCCGCCAGGTAAGTGCACCAGTTGCAGAATATGGCCAGTATCTTCGGTTCAACGGCTTCAGGCATTGGACAGAACTCCCTCGATCTCGGCAAAAATTTCCTCGTCATCGTACAGGTTTTGCACAATCGATCCGGACGGGCACGAAGCGACGCAGGTGCCGCAGCCTTTGCACAGCGCCTGGTTGATGCTGGCCAGCTTGGTTTCCTCCGAGAACGTAATGGCGCTGAAGGGGCACATCGGGATGCAGGTGCGGCAGCCCGAGCAGTCCTCCTCCAACACGAAGGCGGTGTTGGGCTCGATCTCCACGTGGCCGGCATCGATCAGGGCCAGCGCTTCGGCCGCGGCCGCGCCGGCCTGTGCCACGGTGTCCGGGATGTCCTTGGGGCTCTGGCAGGCGCCCGCCAGGAAAACGCCGTCGGTGAAGGTGCTCACCGGGGCGAGCTTGGGGTGCCGCTCCAGGAAGAAGCCCTCGCTGGAGCAGGTCAAGTTGAACCTGCGGCGGACTTCCTGGGCATCTGCGTGCGGCTCCAGGCCCGTGGCCAGCACCACCATGTCCACGGGAATGCGCCGGGCGAAGCCAAGCAGCGTGTCTTCCACGCGGATCACGAGCTTGCCTTCCTCGCTCGGGTCGAAGGCCCAGTCGGTGACTTCCGCGACCTTGCCCCGTATAAAGTGAACTCCTTCATTGCGCAGCTTCTGGTAGAACTCCTCGAAGCCCTTGCCGGGGGTGCGGATGTCGATGTAGAAGTTGAAAATCTCGGCGTCGGTGTGCTCTTTGAGCAGGTGCGCCAGCTTGAGCGAGTACATGCAGCAGACGCGCGAGCACCAGCGGTTGTTTTTTTCGTCGCGCGAACCGACGCAGTGGATAATGGCGACGGACTTGGGGCGCTTGCCGTCACGCAGCACGACTTCGCCCGAGGTCGGCCCCGAGGCATTCACCAGCCGCTCGATTTCCAGCGCCGTGTAGACGTTGGGGTAGACGCCGTAGCCGTATTCCGGCGACCTGTGCGCATCGAAGACCTGGAAACCGGTGGAGAGAATGATGGTCCCCACATCGATGATCTCGGTGGTTTCCTTCATCTTCAGGTTGATCGCATGGCGCTCGCCGCAGGCGTCGACGCAGGACTTCTTGCACTTGCCGGTCTTGAAGTCGATGCAGGTTTCCGGGTCGATGACCGGCACCTGCGGAATGGCTTGCGGGAAGGGAATATAGATCGGCTTGCGCTTGCTCAGCCCCATGTTGAATTCGTCTACGAACTTGCCCTCCTTGTAGACGCATGCCTCGATGCACTCCAGGCAGCCGACACAAAGGTCCTCCATGATGTAGCGCGGCTTGCGAGTCACCGTCACCTTGAAGTTGCCGACGTACCCATCCACCTGGGTCACTTCGGAGTAGGACCACAGGGTGATATTGGGATGGGCACGCACAGACGACATCTTCGGGGTCAGGATGCAGGCGGCGCAATCGAGGGTGGGGAAGGTCTTATCGAACTTGGCCATGTGGCCGCCGATGGTGGGTTCCCGCTCCACCAGGTAGACCTTCTTGCCGGCGTTGGCAAGCGTCAGGGCCGCGTGGATGCCGGCGATGCCGCCGCCCACCACCAGGACATCGGCGCGGATGGGAACGCTTCCTTTAGTGAGCGGCTTATGCAGCGCCA
>Ga0224557_1003194_pt1 | contig 13043 bp, 11 predicted proteins | sample 714S31014metaG_FD_180677 | JGI IMG/M metagenome (GOLD analysis project Ga0224557, IMG submission 180677) | Peat soil microbial communities from Stordalen Mire, Sweden - 717 S3 10-14 | ecosystem: Environmental > Terrestrial > Soil > Wetlands > Peat | place: Sweden: Norrbotten County, Stordalen... | reverse complement strand
GTCCTCGCGGACGCAGCGCTCGTCACGCGAAAGAGCCACTTAGCCCAAGTCCCGAGTCGTTTTCCCAGCGCGATCATCGACTTAGCCTTCATTACTCCTACGAACGTGCACGCCCAAGACCTGGCGGACGCGCTTCGTACCGCCTCCGAGCTCGTGGAGGACGTCGAGTTATTCGACGTGTACAGCGACGGGAACCTTCCCGAGGGAACCCGAAGCTTGGCCTTCAACATTCGCTTCAGCTCAAGTGAACGTACCTTGAGCGAGGGTGAAGTCGCCGGCGCGCGCGAGGTCCTTATCGCGACGGGCAAGCGGCTGGGCGTGGTTCTACGCTAAATGAATCTCCGATCGAGCGGCTGGGATAGTTTGAAGGATGATTGAGTTCGTGCCCCTTCCCGATCAGGGTCGTCGTATCTCGATACAGATCCCGGTTCGTCTCAGTGATGCCGACTCCGCCGGTGCGCTGCGTCTCGACGGAATTGCTCGCTATCTCCAAGACGTCGCCTTCGATGACTGGGACGACACCGGCGTTGCGACCAGTGACACGTGGGTGGTTCGCCGCACGACGATCCGCCGCTCGTCGGACGCTTGGCCGATGCTGAAGGACAACCTCACTCTCACCACGTGGTGCGCGGGAGTGGGGGCCGCCTGGGCCGAGCGCCGGACGAATATTTCGGTGAACGGGAACCTGCTCATTGAAGCGGTGGCGTTGGCGGTTCCGGTTGACCCTTCGGGTCATCCGGTGCGGATTCGGCCGGTCTTTTTCGAGGTCTACGGCGACGCCATGCAAGGTCGCAAGGTCTCGGGGAGAGTGACGCTCACCACACCGCCGCCTGATGCGGTGCGACAACCGTGGCCACTGCGGCGAGCCGATCTGGACATCGTTGGTCACGTCAACAACGCAGCGGTGTGGCAAGCCGTCAGCGAAGTCGTTGACATCCCAGTGTCGTTCGTGGAGGTCATTCATCACGGACCGGTCGAAAGTGGTCACGACGTGAGTTTGCTCCGTTCGCCAGGAGCGTTGTGGCTACTCGTTGACGACGAGGTGCGCGTCGCCGTCGAGTATTCGATCTAAGCCCCTCGCCGCCGCCCCGCTGCTGGTCGCGAAGAACGAACCGGCGAGAACGAGGGGAAAGCCGAGAACGATGCCAATAGTGAGCGGTTCGTTCAGCACTATGACACCCAAACATACGGCCAGCGCGGTGTTGACGTAGGTGACGACAGTGGCGCGCGTCGGTCCGACCTCCTTGATGAGCTCAAAGAAGGTGAGAAACGCACCGCACGTGCAGACGATCGAAAGGACGGCGACGCAGCTGATGGTCTCTGCGGGAAAATGTGAGGGCCAGTGCGTGACGCTCCATGGGATCCAGCTGACGGCGACGAACGTCGTCGCTCCGGCAATCACCACCGGCCCAGGAACGTGGGTGAGCTTGGTGGCGAGGATGATTGGTCCGATGGTGTAGCCCACGCACACGACCATCATGAGACCGATCCACGTGATCGAACCACCACTCAGGTCCAGACCCACGAGAAGCGCGACGCCGACGGCCCCGATGAGCAGCCCGACGTAACGTCGCGGCGTGATCCGCTCCTCGGTTCGGCGAATGCGCTGCGCAGCGACGGAAAACAGCGGGACGGCGCAGATCAACAAACTCGTCAGTGAACTGGTGAGATGCTTCTCGGCGGTCGCCATGAAGTACCAGGGAACTCCGAACTCGACCACCCCGAAGATGGCAATCCATCTGAAGTTCTTCACGAGCAGGGGAAGTTGTCTTCGCCAAATCACCAGTGGCAAGAGGAGAAGCGCCGCCGGACCGGTTCTTCCGAGTACCAGAACCCCGGGATCCAAATGGCGTACGGCGACCCTGATGAGCAGGTAGGGAATGCCCCAAAACACGGCCATAGCCATAAAAAGGAGCCAACCGCGCCGCGACATGTGCTCATCCTAGCGGTTCTTGATTCGTTTTGCACTTTTGTGCCTTGATGTGCATAAAATGACATTATGCGCATCGGAGTAGTTGGAGCAACGGGTTATGCCGGTTTAGAGATACTTCGTCTTTGCGCCTCTCACCCCGACCTTGAGGTGGCAATCGCCACGGGAGAGACAAACGCCGGCAAGAAGGTGGCTGAGTTCGCCCCAGCCCTCGCAGGTCTCTATCCGACGTTGACGTTTTCGAGGACCTCGGACGTGCTCGAGGCGGTGCTGGACGTCGTCTTTCTGGCGCTACCGCACGGCCACAGCCAAGCGCTGGTTCCCACGATGCTCGAACGAGGCGTCCAGGTCGTTGATCTCGGAGCGGATTTTCGCCTCAAGAGCGCGTCGGACTACGTGGACTGGTACGGCGAGAAGCATCAGGCCGCGCAACTGCTCGCCCTCTCGGTCTACGGGTTGGTCGAGCGACATCGTAACGAGCTGCCTGGCGCGAAGTTGATTGCCGTGCCCGGTTGTTATCCCACCGCCAGTTCCATTGCGCTCGGACCATTTCTCGATAGAGCACTCGTGGCCAACCAGGGGATAGTGGTCAACGCGCTGAGCGGAGTGTCCGGAGCCGGACGGGCCACGAGCGACCGACTGCATTTTTCACGCCTCGCGGGAAACGCCGAAGCGTACGGCCTTCTCACCCATCGTCACACGATTGAAATCCAACAGGAGATTGGTGGCGAAGTCTTGTTTACGCCGCACTTGGTCCCGACGAGTCGCGGCATGTTGGTAACGGCCTACGCGCGGGTGACGTCGGCGATGTTTGGAACGAGTGACGCGATGAAGGTGTTACGCGAAACGTACGCGGACGATCCTTGCGTGGTCGTCAGTGATGAGCCGCCGACTATGAAGGACCCGGTGGGCAGCAACCTGTGCTTCGTGAGCGCCCGCGTAGATCAGCGCACCGGTTGGCTCGTGGCGATGAGTTCTCTGGACAATTTGATCAAGGGCGCCGCCGGCCAGGCCATCCAGGCTTGGAACGTTTCAACGGACCGTGACGAGATCCTCGGCCTGCCGATGAGCGGCGTGACGCCGTGAAACGTCTCGTCGTGAAAATTGGCGGACACGCCCTGGATTCGCTCAGACCCGACTCGCCGATCCTCTGCGATCTCGCGATGGACATCACGCACCTGGCGGACGCCGGGACCGAAGTTGTCCTGGTGCATGGCGGCGGTCCCCAAATCGAAGATCTACTCAGTGCCGTGGGTATCGAGAGCAGTTTTCACGAGGGACTGCGCATCACCGACCGCGTCACCATGGACTACGTCGCGATGGCTCTGGGGCACGTCAATCTGCTCATCACGGCTGCCCTCAATGCAGCCGGGCTCTGCGCCGTCGGTCTTTCGGGGGCCGACGGTACGCTGTTTTGTTCGCGCCCGCTCGGTGATCCGTGGCTACGTGCCGGCGACACGCCGGGCGTGCGCACCGAGGTCGTGACCTCGTTGTGGGCCAACGGCTTTTGCCCCGTCGTCAATTCGTTGGCGGTCGATTCGTCGGGTGGACTGGTGAACTGCAACGCCGACACCGCGGCGGGCGCCCTCGCGGGCGCCCTCGGTGCCGACGCCCTCGTTCTGCTCAGCGATATCGATCAGTTGCGTGCGGACGCTGATGACCCGACGTCGGCCATCGCGCGGGTAAGCGCCGATGAGGTTCGCGCGCTCATTTCCTCGGGCGCCGCGCGCGACGGAATGCGCCCGAAGATGATCGCTGCGCTCGACGCGTTGAGCGGCGGTGCGGCAAGGATCATCATGGCGAGCGGAACGCGTCCCCATTCGCTGCGTGACGCGCTCAACTCGTCTGTTGCCACGACCGAGGTGGTGCGGTGAGTCGGCATTTGACCTCCATCGAAGAGCTGTCATCGAGCGACCTCTCGAGAATCTACGAGCTGGCGTGCTCGCCCTTTGACGATGAAACATTGAAGGGCCAGGGTGTCGCGCTCGTCTACGAACGGCCTAGTCTGCGCACGCGCGCCTCGAGTTCCTCGGCGGTCCACGAACTGGGTGGATTCGCAACGTTCTTCAGTGACGAGGAGATCGGTCTCGACAGCCGCGAGTCGGCCGAGGACGTCGGGCGGACCCTCTCGCAGATGTACGCGATCTGTGCGATGAGGGTGCGACACCATGAGGTCTTTGAGCGAATTCGCAAGGCTACGAACGACCAAATGTCGCTGGTCAATCTCTTGAGCGACGTCGCCCACCCGACGCAGGCGGTCGCTGACGTGCTGACCATCGCTGAGAAGTTTTCGGGCGGTGACGTGAACAAGTTGGCGGGTCTCGAAGTAGCGCACGTTGGTGACGTCACGAACGTGACCCGATCACTCGCGGTGGCACTACTACGCCTGGGTGTAAATATCACCCTCGGAGCTCCCGAGCGATACCAGCTCGCTGTGGGTGGCGAGGAAGATCCCAGCGCGGTGGTCGGTGGTGGGACGCTGCGTCTCACGGATTCGCCAGAGGACGCGGTAAGCAACGCTGACGTGGTGTACACCGACGCGTGGGTTTCCATGGGACTGGAAGAAGGAGCCGCTCAGCGTCGTCGCGATCTAGCCGCATTCCGCGTCGATGAGACGTTGATCAAGTCGGCCAAGCCCGGCGTGGTAGTGCTGCACTGTCTGCCGGCACACCGCGGTGACGAGATCAGTAATGAAGTTCTCGACAGTGAGAAGTCGCTCGTGTGGCGCCAAGTATTCCATCGTCGTTCAGCAATGCTGGGCGTACTGCGTTGGATTAAAGAGGAAAACAATGACTAAGACCCAGCGCCAGCACCGCATTGGTGAATTGATCGAGCGAGATGTCATCTCAACGGCCGCCCAATTGGTGGCACGCCTGCAAGCCGAGGGCATCTCGGCGACGCAAGCCACCGTCACCCGCGATCTGCAAGAGCTCGGCACCATCAAGGTGCGTGACGAGCACGGAGCGCGGCGCATTGTGGTGGCGACCGCCGCGAAGTCGAATCCGGCCCCACTCGACCATCTGCGCCGGATGATGGGCGAGTGGGTGGTTTCCGTGGAGAGCTCGGCGAATCTCGTCGTGGTGCGCACGCCACCGGGCTGCGCGCACGTTGTTGCGTCGGCGCTCGATCGAAGCGTGCTCGACGGCGTGCTCGGTAGCGTGGCGGGAGATGACACAATCTTGGTGATAGCGAACGAAGACCGCGGAGGGCTATCTCTCGCGCGTGAGTTTCGCTCGCTCGCGGGTCTCGATGAGTTGACGACGTCAACAGTGAAAGGTAGTTAATCATGGCTAAGCGTGTTGTTCTCGCCTACAGCGGCGGACTGGATACTTCAGTGGCTGTTCGCTGGATGATCGAAGAGTGGGGCGTAGAGGTTGTCTGCGTGCTCGTGAACGTCGGACAGGATGCCGATAGTTCTGAGAGTTTCGATGACATCAGGGCTCGCGCCCTCGCCGCGGGCGCCCTCGACTGCGTACTGGTCGACGCACGGGATGAGATGGCCGACGAGTTCTGCGCCAGCGCAATCTTCGCCAATGCTCGTTACGAGGGCAAGTACCCCTTGGTGTCGGCGCTTTCACGCCCGGTGATCGTGCGCCACCTCGTCGATCAAGCCCGCAGATTCAATGCCACCGCGGTGGCCCACGGATGCACCGGGAAAGGTAACGACCAGGTTCGTTTCGAAGTTGGCACCCACGCGCTGGCTCCGGACCTCGAGGTGCTGGCGCCGGCTCGAAACTGGGGATTGACCCGCGCCGACTCGGTTGACTACGCCCAGAAGTGGAACATTCCGATCCAAGCAACGAAGGACAAGATCTACTCGATCGATGAGAACCTCTGGGGTCGCGCCGTTGAATGTGGCGCCATGGAAGACCCGTGGGCCGCACCACCAGAAGAGCCCATGACGCTGACGCGCGTGAGAAATACTGAGCCGGTCGAACTGACGATCAGTTTCGTCGAGGGACTGCCCGTGGCGATCGACCAGGTGGCGATGCCCCTCGCGAATCTCATCAAGAGCCTCAACGACCGCGCCGGCGCCACCGGATTCGGTCGACTCGACATGGTGGAGAATCGTCGCGTAGGCATTAAGAGCCGTGAAGTGTACGAGTGTCCCGCCGCACTCGCGATCATTGGTGCACACTCTGATCTCGAAGACCTCGTGCTCGAGCGCGAGGTCCATCACGAGAAAGCCCGTCTGGAGACGCGATGGGCCGAGTTGGTCTACGACGGAATGTGGTTCTCGCCACTCAAAGAGGCGCTGGATGCGTTTATGGCTGACACGCAACGTCACGTGACTGGTGACGTGCGCATCCTCTTCCAAGCGCCTGGCATGATGCGCATCGTCGGACGGCGCAGTCCGAAAGCGCTCTACGACCACGGCCTCGCGACGTACGACGCCGCGGACACGTTCCAGCACGCCGACTCTGAAGGTTACGTGAAGATTTACGGACTTGGCTTGAAGACCTGGGCCGCCCGTCAAGGGGCCAAGAACGCGACGCCTCCGGCCTCATGACCCTCTGGAGCGGGCGGTTCACAACGTCAATGGACGCGACTCTCTGGAATCTCTCCGAGAGTTACTCGTTCGACCACGTCTTGTATCACCATGACATCATGGGCACCAAAGCCCACGTTGGTGGCTTGCAGCGAAGTGGACTGTTGAGCGAAGGCGAACTCGAAGAGATCCTTGCCGCGCTCGATCAGATTGAGGCGGAGTTCGACCGCGGCGTCTTCGTACGCTCTGGTTCGGATGAAGATATTCATATGGCGATCGAACGGCGCGCTACCGAGTTGGCGGGCGACGTGGGCGCCAAGATTCACACCTCGCGCAGTCGCAACGACCAGGTCGCGACCACGCTTCGGCTCTTCACTCGCGACGCGCTCGTCGAAGTCGCAGGGGCCACGCTTGATTTGGTCCGTGCACTTCAAGAAGCGGGTGAGAAGTCCCCAGGAGCGTATCTGCCGGGGTATACGCACCTGCAGCGCGCCCAGCCGGTGCTGTTGACGCATCATTTGAGCGCGCACGCGTGGTCGCTGCTTCGCGACGTTGACCGGTTGATGGATAACCGTGACCGGATGAACGTGTCGCCGCTCGGCGCTGGAGCACTCGCTGGTACTTCACTGCCTATTCAACCCGCGACGACGGCCGGACTTCTCGGATTCAAGGAGCCGTTCGCGAACTCCATGGACGCGGTGAGCGACCGCGATTTCGTCGCCGAGACGCTCTTCGACATTGCCATGATCGGAATCCATCTCTCGCGAATGGGCGAGGAGTTGGTCCTTTGGACGAGCGCCGAGTTCAATTTTGCGACCCTGGGCGATGACTTCACGACGGGGTCCTCGATGCTTCCCCAGAAGAAGAACAGCGACGTGGCCGAATTGGCCAGGGGCAAGAGCGGTCGATTCGTGGGCAACCTCACGGGCCTTCTCGTCACGCTGAAGGGGCTGCCGCTGTCGTACAACCGCGATCTACAAGAGGACAAGGAGCCGCTCTTCGACTCACTGCGTAACGTCGTGCTCGTGCTCGCGGCACTATCGGGTGCCTATCGGTCGCTGACGTTTCATGTAGCCAGTGCCGAAGAAGCAGCCAACGATCCGTTTCTGGTCGCGATCGACATTGCCGAGAAACTGGTTGAAGAGGGAGTCCCGTTTCGTCGAGCCCACGAAGAGGTGGGGAAGTTGGTCGCCGAGGCGGTGAGCACCGGCGTTTCGCTGCGCGACGTAGTCGCCGCGAGTGAGCGATACGCCCGTTTCACTGAGTTGTTCGAGATCGGCGCAGCACTGCGTCAGCGGCGCTCTCCAGGCGGTTCAGGGCCCGTACCGGCTATCGAGCAGGCCCAGCGGCTTCACGGCGTAATCGAGCAGCTGACGAAGCGCCTACGGGACGAGAGCGCCTCGTAGAGGACGTGTCACATGCGTAGGCGATGCTGGTTATGCCGCATCGGCGGCAGATTGGGAACGTACAGTAAGGAAACATGACCCAGCGTCTATTAACTCCGTCAAAAATCGCGGCGTGGTTGGAGTGCGCCCACTTTCTCTCGCTGAGAAACCAAGTCGACGCGGGGATTTTGAAACTGAACCCCACCCGGATGGGATCGCTCGCGGAGTTGCTGGTCGAAAAGGGTTCAACCCACGAACGTAACTGCTTGGCAGATTTGGAGAATCAAGGACGCTCGGTCTATCAGGTACCGGGGCGTAACCCTCACGAGTCGTTCGAGGAGTGGGTGACTCGAATTGGCAACCCGATGGATCGTGGCTACGACGTCATTTACCAGATGCCCTTCGTGCACGAGGGCATTCGAGGGATTGCCGACTTTCTCGTTCGAGCGGATGATCACGAGGAGGGTTTTGCGCTGTACGAGCCAATCGACGCGAAGTTGACGCGGTCCGAGGGCAAACCTGGCCATGTCCTCCAACTGTGCTTTTACGCTGACGCCATCTTCGATCTCACGGGTCAGGTGCCGCGAGCGATGCATCTTTGGCTAGGTACGGGCATCCAAGAGTCACTGGTCGTTGAGCAGTTTCGACCATATTGGCGTCGGTTGCGAGGCCAACTCGCCACGTTGTTGAACCAGGAAGTCTCTTTTTCGACGAAACCAGAACCGTGCGACCACTGCGACTACTGCGAGTTCAAGCAGCGATGCGAGAGCGAGTGGCGCAGCGAGGACTCGCTCGTGTACGTGGCAAATATTCGAGCTCCCGAGCGCGATGCCCTTGAAATGGCCAACGTCCGCACCGTTGTTGAACTGACGGGGAGAAAGGATCCCGTCGTGAACCTGCACGGCGAGAACCTTGGACGGTTGATTCGCCAAGCCACACTCCAGGTTTCGTCACGAATGAGCCCCGAGCAGCCTCCGGCGTATGAACTGATCGAACCCACTGCGGACCCGGTATTCGGCCACGGCTTTAGCCTGCTGCCCGAGCCAGATGACGGTGACGTATTTTTTGACTTTGAGGGCCATCCTTTTTGGACCCCGCAAGACGACCTGTTCTTCTTGAGCGGTCTTTACCTAAAGGACTCGCGGGGGAGTTGGGGGTACGACGCTCGTTGGGCCCACGACCTCGAGCAGCAGCGAAAGATGATCAGGGTACTGGTGGAGTACTTCGCCGCACGGCGCAAGGAGTACCCGAACATGCACGTCTATCACTACAACCACACCGAGCGATCCTCGCTGGAGCGCCTCACCAGGGGCACCGAGACCGAGGGCCTTCTCACTTCGCTGGTCGTCAGCGGACTCTTCGTCGACCTCTTTGTAGTTGCGCGCAACTCGATAATGGTGGGGACCGAGTCGTACGGACTGAAATATCTCGAGCAGCTCACTGGCTTCACTCGCACCGGCGGCATCGAACAGGGGGCGGGCGCCGTGGTTGAGTACGAGGAGTACATGAAAACCAAAAACCAAGTGCTCTTGGATGAGATAGCGAACTACAACAAAGACGACGTGATGGCGACCATGGCGTTGCGAGACTGGCTCGTTAACGTGCGACCCGCGCAACTTGAGTGGCGCGAACCGGTGTTTGAAGTCGAAGACCATGATCTCGACACCGATGAAATCGTTGAAGCGCTCAAGAAGTTCGGCGAGAAGAGCCCGGAGCATCTGTTGGGCGAACTCCTGAACTATTGGCGTCGAGAAAGATCGGCGAACGTGACGCCGAAGTTTGCTGAGGCTGCTTCGGACTTCGCTGCGCTCTACGGGGATCGGGACTTCATTGCCAATCTGAAGTTCATTGGCTTCGAGGAGATTGACGGCAAGAATGGCGAGTCGGTCAAGAACGCAATCCTCAGTTGGCCCGAGCAGGTGGTCGACTCCGCATTTAAGACCAAGAGGAGCGTTTTGTACACTGGCGTGGGCGTCGAGCACGGGTACGGCTACGTGCCGAGCATCGATTTCGACGCGCGTGAGCTTCGAATGCGTTGGCGCGAGCGGCACGAAGAGGCCGGCGGAATGCCTCTCGTGATAACCCTCGACGACTACGTCTCACCGCGCGAAAAGCCCGGCGTGCTTTTCCACTTGGCCGAACAGATACTGCGTCACGACCCTTCTGATCCGCCGAGTCGGGTATCGATGGCGTTGCTGGCCCGCGATCGCCCCCGTTTTCACGAAGGTTGCGGGCCTGCCAACGGCGTGTTCGTCGACGACCTCGCAGTGACGTTGGGGTGGGTCGGACATCTTGATGAGAGTTACGTGGCTATTCAGGGTCCCCCGGGTACCGGAAAGACCTACAGCGGTTCGCACATCATCTATGAACTCATCAAGTCCGGAAAGCGCGTCGGCATAACCGCGATGAGTCATTCAGTGATCGACAATCTCTTTAGCGCTACCTACGAAGTATTCGCCTCGAAAGGCGAATTGGGTCTCTTGAAGGCACTGCGGCGTGACGCGCGACCCAAGGTCGGCGCCCTCGAGGGTGTGAAGTACGAGAAGTCGGGGACCAGCCCCGAGAGCGACACGTACAACTTGGTGGGTGGCACGACTTGGCTGTGGTCGCGCGCGGGTATGCGTCCGTTCCCGGTTGACTACCTCATCATTGATGAAGCGGGACAACTGGCTTTGGCTGACGCCATAGCGTCCGCCAATTCAGCGAGGAATCTGATCCTTCTGGGGGACCCCCTTCAACTCGCCCAGGTGTCTCAGGCTGAGCACCCCGGCGGATCGGGCGCGAGCGTGCTCGAGCACGTACTCGCAGAGCACGCGACTATTCCGAGCAGCGAAGGCGTCTTCATCTCTGAGACCCGGCGAATGCATCCAGACATATGCGCATTCATTTCGAATCAGATCTACGAAAAGCGCCTCACGAGTCATGGGAGTTGCGCCCAGCAGAAGACTGAGTTCGGAACCGGGCTCCGATGGCTCCAGGCTCATCACTCTGAACGCTCAACCGAGTCCATGGAAGAGGCGGAACTGGTCACGGGTCAGATCGCCCAGATGCTCGGTACTCAGTGGACCAATCAGAATGGCGAGTCCCTGGCGCTGATGGGTGAGGACTTCATGGTTGTCGCACCGTATAACGATCAAGTTCGCCTCCTCCGACAGAGAATGGAAGAGACCCCGGGCCTCGAACGCGTGCAGGTCGGTACCGTGGATAAGTTTCAGGGACGTGAGGCGCCGGTGGTGTTCTTCACGATGACGACGTCATCGGGTGAAGACATGCCCCGAGGACCGGAGTTCCTCTTTTCGCGGAATCGATTGAATGTTGCGGTAAGTCGCGCAAGATGCCTGGCGTACTTGGTGTGCACGGAAGAGCTACTAAATTCCAGAGCAACGAGTATCGAAGAGATGCGCCTGATTGGAACTCTGAGCGCGTTTGTTGAGTACGCCAACGCGTGAGTAGACAAGAGAAGCGACGTCGATCGCGACGTTGATCGGCGGGGGTCCTGGGCTTTCTTCTTGTGCTCATCTGCCTATCCGTTCAACTGAACGGCGACGTGGCATCTCCTCGCCGCACAAAGGGCCTTTTGTCCCTAACGGTGAGGGAAAATGCTCACCATAATGAAGAGGATTCCGGTTTTAGGTGTTGCGTCGCATGGTGGGTGGCAATCTCCTAAGACCCGACGAGCGCAGAAGGTGGACTTTGGAAACCGTGATCACCGTCCGTAGAGGTTTCTTGGAGCGGATTGCGTTTTCGTCGAACCTCGAACGGAGCCACTATGCGAAGGTTGTGCCCGCACCAATCGACCTAGTCTTCAAGTGCGCTGAAGTTGTCTCGCGTGCAACGCTTTGCGCCGTTCGTTTTTTGGCGTTGTTCGCAGCAGTGCAGTTGGCGAATGGTCGTTTCAGCCATTATCGAACCTTGCCAATTGTTGTATGACGAACGTCATCGAAGTCAGCAACCTCACGAAGAGATTCGGAAAGCTCGTCGCGGTGGACAATGTGAATTTCGCCGTTCATGAAGGGGAGATTTTCGGTCTCCTTGGCGAGAACGGTGCCGGCAAGACCACAACGATTGAAATCCTCGAAGGATTCCAGCGGCCCGACGAGGGATCGGCGCTGGTTCTCGGTGTCAATCCACGAATGGCCCATCGCGATTGGCGAGACCGCATTGGTCTTGTGCTGCAGGAGTCGGATTTCGACCCAGTTCACACGGTGAACGAGACCCTGAAGCTCTTTGCTAGTTTTTTTTCCAATCCGAGGGACGTGGCCGAGACCCTCGAGATGGTCGGGCTCCGTGAGAAGGCGAACGAGCGTGTGGGTCGACTTTCTGGAGGACAGAAACGCCGGGTAGACGTGGCCCTTGGAATCATTGGCCACCCGGCCCTGCTCTTTCTCGACGAGCCCACCACCGGTTTCGATCCTGTTGCTCGGCGAGAGTTCTGGTCGGTCATCGAAGGACTGCGCGAGACCGGCACCTCTATTGTCCTGACTACTCATTACATGGAAGAGGCTGAGCGACTTTGCGACCGACTGGCGATAATGGCGAAGGGGCAGATTGTTGCCGAGGGGACCTCGGCGACTCTGATCAGCGCCCTTGGAGCGACGACCATTCGTTTCGAACTGCCGAGCGATATCGAGGTTTCAGCGCTGTGTTCCGCCGCGGGGGCGGACTTCATCGTCCGTGACAACATGGTCGAGGTTTTGCTCGGCAGCGGCGTGCAGGAGGTGCTGCTCCGACTCCTGACGTGGTCGCAGTTGACTGGAACAACGCTTACTCACCTTGAAGTCGTTCGACCGACCTTGAACGACGTATTTTTGGGCGCAACCGGGAGCGACGAATGAGGTTCATCCGGTTGAGCATCGCGCAGGCTGTCTACAACATGCGGGCCTACCTGCGCAGCGCCCGCACGGTGCTGCTCGGTGTCATCATGCCGGTGGGCCTGCTCGTGATTCTCAGTTGGGTCTTCGCCCACCAGGGGGAGATAGCCGCCGCCGCCGGGTATCAAATCAGCGCGATCGCGTTCTACGCAGGCGGGCTTACCGCTTACGGATTGATGCTCGGAACCTTCACGGGCGTGATGGTCGCCGTGGTGAGCGCCCGTGAGGCTGGATGGTTGAAGAGGTTTCGCGCTTCACCTATGCCGCCCGGTTCCTACCTCGCGGGCCAGATCATCTTCAACGTCTTGATCTCGTTGGCGCTCGTCGTTGTCATGATGGCCATCGCGGGTTTGGTCTATGGCCTGCAT
>Ga0224557_1003193_pt1 | contig 13052 bp, 16 predicted proteins | sample 714S31014metaG_FD_180677 | JGI IMG/M metagenome (GOLD analysis project Ga0224557, IMG submission 180677) | Peat soil microbial communities from Stordalen Mire, Sweden - 717 S3 10-14 | ecosystem: Environmental > Terrestrial > Soil > Wetlands > Peat | place: Sweden: Norrbotten County, Stordalen... | reverse complement strand
GCCTCGGCCGCCCTACGGTTGGTGGTAGCTGGTGATTCAGAGCGACACACCCAGCGATGATCGGGCGCACCCATGAACGTCATTCCAGAGAGCGCACGAAGAGCGGTGGCACTGGAACGCCTGACGGTCGCCCTGTCGGCGCTCGAGGCGGTGGCGGCCCTGGTGAGCGGAATCCTCGCCGGATCGGTCGCGTTGGTGGCCTTCGGCGCGGACTCGGTCATCGAGGTGATGAGCGCCGTCGTGGTGCTGGGTCAGCTTCGTGCGATGGTGCGAAGCAGTGACGCCAGCGCCGACCGCGAGCACCGTTCACACCGCATCATCGCGGTGCTCTTCTTCGCCCTGGCGACCTACGTCGTGGTGAGCGCGTCGATCGACCTCGTGATGAGCCGTCATCCCTCCGAGAACGCGCTCGGCTTCGTGGTCTGCTTCGCTTCGATCGCCCTGATGCCGAGCCTGGCCTGGGCGAAGCGCACCACGTCGCGGAGCCTCGCGCAGGAAGGCTCCGCGGCCGTCGCCCGGCTGCTCAACGCCGACGCGTCCGAGACCGCGCTCTGCGCGCTGCTCAGCGTGAGCACGCTGCTCGGAGTGTCGCTCGCCGCGTGGGTGGGCTGGTGGTGGGCCGATCCCGTCGCGAGCCTGGCGGTCGTCTACTTCGCGCTGCGCGAAGGCGCCGAGGCGTGGAGGTGCGACCCCGACTGAAGTCGGCCCTGGAGGATGTTCCAAGGTGGCCGATGGAGTTGCCCGTCGCCCGTGCCGGGGACATGGCCGAGATCGACGACGAATTCGTCGTGATGGTCCACGTCCACGCGAACGACGACCACAGTTCGGACCTGGGTCGGCACGACCTTGAGCCAGGAGCCGCACGTCATGCTTGGCTGGGAACGGTTGAGCGCGTACTGTGACGACAATGACCGATGTTGACGCGCCCGAGCTGCCAGAGGCGATCAACGCGTCGAGAGCCAAGACCAACACGTGGGCCAAGGTTGCCATCGTCACCGCGTTCGTCTGTGCCCCCGTGGGCCTCTTCTTCGGTGCGAACGCTCTCGGCCAGATACGCGAGCGCCACGAACGCGGCAAGGGCGTGGCCGTATCGGCGATGGTCATCGGTGGCCTCGGTACTCTCATCGCGATGTTTGCATTCGTCGCCGCGACCGGTGTCTTCAGCTCACCACCGCAGTGCGCCTACTCCCACCTACCGCCGGCGCCGAGCGGGCAGCACCAGGTGTGCAGGGGCGACCTCGCCCACACCGTCGCCAACGAGCGCACTGCTCAGTAGCCGCGCGGCGATTCGCAGTGACCGGGACCCCCTCAGGGGATTCGGATGTCTCGGTTCTCGGCGGCGATGCGCTTCTCCTCTTCGCTCAGGTCCGAGTCCTTCACCGGGGTCACCAGGGTCCAGTGGCGGCCGACCGGGCAGTACTGCAGCCTGGCCCAGCCGAGTCGCACCGACTTGATCGAGGCACCCGGCACCCAGATGGTCGTGAAGAGGTGACCTTCGCGGCATCGAACGGTGGTGTTGCCGCCCATGCCGGAGTAACCCTTGCGTCTCGCTACGACGGTGCAGCCGACGAGGAAGATCACTGTCGCGCCAATGAGGAACGCGGTGACTTTGGGGGACGACTTGCGACGCCTTGCAGGAAAGTTCGACATGCCATCGGTCTACCACCCGGCCGCCTCACTGACAATCCGCGTTGAGCGCCGCTGCCAAGCTCGAGCGACCGGACCCAGGAGTTCCTCAGATGGCCGCGGGCTCTTCGAGGATCTTCGTGTTGAGCGGCTGGCAGTTCCGGCATCCATCACCGAAGAGCGGGCGCAGCAGATCCTCCATGGTGTAGAAACCGGGACACTTTCGCTCGAGCTTGGCGGCGGCGTACAACGCACCTTCGCCGAAGGCTTCGCGCGAGATGGTTTCGTGTCGCAACCTGACCACCTGCGACGGGAGCCCGAAGACGACCTCATGGATCCCGATGATTCCGCCGGCGCGAATGGACTTCACGTCCAGCTCATTTACCCCCAGGGTTTCCGCGATGATCTTCGCCGTGCCCGAAACACCGCTCTTCTTCCGGAAGTGCTCCTCGACGATCTCGACGTCGGCGTCGGGAACCGCCTGCCTGAGGATACTGGACGCGATGACCAGCAGATTCACCCCGAGGGTGATGTTCGGCGACCACAGGACGGCCGTCCTCGTACTCAGGTCGCGGAGGAATCTCTGGCGTTCCAACGTGTAGGTGGAGATTGCGGACACGATCCGGATCTCGCGCTCGGCGGCCGCAACGCCGTAGTGGTCGATGCCGTCCTGGGACGAGAAGTCGATGATCGCGTCGACGGGGTGCGTGTCCAGATGACTGGCAATCTGAACGTGCGACAGGGGGAAGATGAGTCCCTCGTCCTTGGGTTCCATCTCGAAGAGTTCGGCGGCCGAATGGTACTTCAGGTTGTCGGTCTTCCTCACGACCCACTCGAGGGTCATCGTCGGATCTTCCATGACAGCTTTCGCGACGGCTTTTCCGGTCTTGCCGAAGCCGTAGAGGCCAATTCTCATGCGCCATCTCCTCTAACTGAACACTCGATGATCGAGTAACTTTCGCACACTACGTCGTTGACATCAATAAGAAGTTTTTTTTGCTGCGGAGGTTCTGGATGGATTGTACATATCCGAAGTACTGCGTGCCCAAGGATCGACGTGGTGACCCGCGCCGCCAGCGGAAATCAGCCGGAATCACGAAGCCATGTTCAGCAATTACGTGCATTGGAGTGCGAGGCTCCGCAGCCAAAGTAGACACTGGGTTAAGCAGACTTCGCTACTTGGAGCAATGCTCATTCGTAGTTGACGGGACTGACGTTGCCGATCGTGGAGCAGCGCCGGGTGGTGTTGTACCAGTTGATATACGACTCGATGCCGGCGCGCAACTCATCATGTTGGCAAAGACATGATGGTAGAAGTACTCGTGTTTGAAGATCGACCAGAACGATTCGGCGGCGGCGTGGTCTTAGGCGGTTCCCGTTCTGCCTCGGACAGGCCGAGAAGCACGAGGTTCACTTTTGGCGACATGAAATGACCGGTGAAGTGCGAATTGCTGTGGACGGTGAGGTACAACTCCACAATATTGAGTTTCTTTCGCCTGGCAAGTCGATGAAGTTTGAACTGAGCGTCGGCACGACGGAGCACCATGAAGTGACGTTTATCAAATCCCGGCCACTCTTCTTAGCCCTGTACCGGAACGAGTTTCTCGAGGTTGCTCCGAGGCACTCGCGCCGCAGTCTCTGTACTATCGTCAGCGCTGATGGTGAAACGGGATAATGGCATGCAGGCGTCGCTCTCGAGCGACGTGCCGACGTGGCGACCGACGGTACAGTCGTATCAAAACCTCTCACTCTTCACCTCTGCTCTGGCTGTATCCGCAGGCCTCGTGCTCGCACTTACGTACTCATTCGTCTTGGTGTTCTCAATAGCGGGCCTCGTGCTTGCGGCCGCGGCCACTCTTTCACTGCTCATCACCCGTCGCCGCGTACAAAAAACCCTCGCCGAGGCCGAGCATCCAGAGCTTGGGAATTGGCCGGGAAGTGCGGAAGATCGAAGGGACCTGCGACGTGCTGGTCGCAGGCGGTGTGCTCGCTCGATCGCGATGGCGGTCGTCGTCGGTGCATTCGGCGGCTTCTACCCGATAATCGGAGGGGCTTTTGTAGGCATTGGTATTGGTGGTGCGCTCGACAGCACGGTGATCATGGTGCTGGTCCAGCGTTACGAAGCAGCTCACAACGTCACGGTGTTGAGTCTAAGTAAGTTTGGTACAGCATCGAGGCGCAGGCTCGTCTTTGGCTTGGCTGACGGGGCATTTTGACGTGACGGCAGTGGAGTTGACAGGGATAGCATCGTTACGAGCGGGCGACCCGCCAACCTTGGCCGCGAGATCTGTCATGGTGAGCCCACCCAGAGCGATGAGCAGTCCTCTAATGAAGGCCCGCAGTGGGGTGACCGTGTCTTGAGTTGCGACCGCATTGTCGATCGGCTTTGACTCGAAGATCCGAGTTCGGTTCTTCATGGCCCCCGACACTCGGGCAACTACCTGGATATCGTCAAAGAGCCGTCACGGACGACTCGATGCATGAAGTCGGTTGCGCTGACCCCCTGAAGCCGCCGTTTCGATCCTCATGATTGCGATGCCGTTGATTTTCACCGATCAATTGAGCAGACTCCTAGCCAGAGAGGGCGCGACGCCAGTACTGAGCCGAGGTGACCATGTCGGCGAGGACCTGATCATCGTCTGCCTCGTTCGAGGGAATGATCTCCAGAATCAGGGCCACCTCGTCTGCACCCGATCGGGAGATCGCATCGAGCACCCGATCTGCGTCGATGCGACCACGTGCATTCGCCCACTGGGTAAAAGGCCAGTGGTGGTCGGCCTCGGCATCACTTTGCTGGAGTTGGACGACGGGCGCGAGCGGACTCATCTTTTCGAGCCACGCGTAAGGATCACGGTCGCCACCTGAGGTTCCCTGGACACACTGATGACCAACATCGAGGCATAGTCGGATCGGTACGTGGTCAGCGTCACCCCCACTCATCAGACGACCGATCCCATCCATCGTGGAAGGCTCGCGGGCAACAGCGAGGTTTTCGACGAGGAGGTACTCAAGCCCCAATTCTCGTGCGTACCTAGCAAGCTGGGCGAGGCTTTCTTCCAACAGTACAGCGAGCTCAGATCGCCGTTTTGGGTCACGGTAGTCCGAGACGGTGAAGGCGCCGACGTGTCCTCCAGTGCCCGGGGCCCCCATTGCCGCACTGAGTTCAATCGCCCTCCTGTACCACTCAATGGCGCGCTGCCTCGATGGCGCGGTTGGAGCGAGAAGCAGGTTCGAGGAGTACGCGGCGAGGCCGGTGAAGGTGGAGTCGATGCGGAGCCCATTGCTGTCACAGGCTGTACGAATAGCTCCGGCTTGAGCCAAGATCTCGTCGTGTGAGGTATCGAGGTCGACGAGATCCAAGCTATGTTGGACGAGGTCGAGGCCAAGCTCATCTTTTACAAGTGCTGCCCAGATGTCTGGTTCAGGCCAGCGTTTCACGGCAAAGCAGTTGTTCACGCCGAGCGAGAAATTGGTCATGACTGACCATCCTTTCCTGTACGTTCCTGGTTTTGGTGCAACGCCGGGGCCCGTCGAGCCGCTTCGAACCAGCGCTGTCGAGGCAGCATTGCTGCATGAGTCGCCTCATCTGGCTGGAACCGCTTCGCGCGCGACAGCGTGTGGCGAATTGCTCCGCCGACCTCGTCAGAATAACCAGCGGCTTGTGCCGAGAGCAACGCCGCACCATTGGCCGAGGCGTCAGCCTCGAGATGACAGACAGGCCGGCCAAGGAGGTGTGCCTTGATACGTCCAAGCACCGCGGTCTGTGCACCGCCACCAGAGACGCGCAGCTCCTCCAGCGGTGAGCCAGCCCGCTGGAGGACGGCAATGCGGGACGCCACTCCGAGTGCGACACCTTCCATTGCGGAATAGGCGAGGGCGACCCGGTCGTGGCGATCCGAGAGCCCAACGAATGCACCACGAACTGTTGGATCATCGCGTTCACCGTCGCCCATGTAGGGGAGGAAGAGCGGTGCGAGGTCGCATGGATTCTTGTTCTCCGCGAGGTGTCGCAGGCGACGAAGGCCTGACTCAGCGCTGCTCGACAGCTGCTCGAAGCTGGCAAAACCGAGTTGCCGCACGACCCACTGCAGCGCTGCCCCGGTCGTGTTGAGGCCGACCTCGGTCGTAAATCGGTCAGGAACGACGTGGCTGTAGTGGGTGATTCGCTGGTCGCGACGGGGCACGTCAACGACGGAGTTGAGACAGGACGATGCCCCTGACATCTCGCTGATCGGCCCCCGCTCGGTGACACCTGCCCCGAAAGCGACGCACTGACTGTCGCCAGCACCGATCACGATCGGGATCCCCGCTCGAAGGCCGGTCTCGGCTGCCATCTTGGCGGACAGGGTTTCCACCACGGTCCACGATGGCACGGCGGCAGGGAAGAGCCCGGAATCGAGATCGAACTGCTCAAAGAGGTAACCAGACCATTGGTGGGAAGTGAGGTCGAAGAACAGCGTGCAGTTCGCGTGGCTCTCATCGGTGAAGAATTGGCCAGTCAAACGGTGCAGCACGACGTCACGTGGTTGCAAGAATTGGAAGGTCGCTTTGAAGACCTTGGGAGCGTGTCGCCTCAGCCAAAGTACTTTCGGGCCGACGTGAAAGGCCTCGGGCGTGTGTCCGGTGATGTCGTGAAAGGTCGCGGCGCCGATGCGGAGGCGCATCTCGGCTGCCTCGACCATGGCACGGTTGTCGCGGTAGATGAGGCCAGGTCCGACTGGGCGGCCACGGCGGTCGACGGGGACGACGCTCGGGGACTGTCCGGTGAGTCCGAGTCCAGAGATCTGACGTTTGACGCGGTCAGGCAGGCGTTGCAGCGCCTGGATTGCATGCTCGCTCCAGTCCAGGGCGTCCTGTTCAGCCCAGCCCGGTTCCGGCACGCTGGTTCGATACGGCCGTCGGACTTCGGCGACTCGTACGCCGTCAAGGTCAATGACCGCTGCGCGGGCACCAGTCGTGCCGACGTCGATTGCCGCAAAGAGTGGGCCCGAGTTCCTCAACGGGCTCAGCCCCGGACGAACTGGTGCGCTGCAACCCGATCTGGTTCCAAGGTGGCGATGAAGCCATTCAAGATCCCAGTGCCGTAGTCGCTACCGGGGTTGATGCAGAGGGTCTTGCCAATTTGGCGAGAACCGTAGGACTCATGAATGTGTCCGTGGAGCCCGAGCAGTGGCTGCACGCGCTCGATTACGGTGCGCACGGCCGTACTGCCAACTGGCCCCATCTTCACCTGGCCCGCTGCGGACTGCACGGTGAGATTGGCGTCGAGCACTGGTGCCTCGTCAAGGCCACTGTCAAAGGGCGGGGCGTGGAGGTTGAAGATCGCCCGGGATGGGTCTTCGAGCTGCCCACAGAGCGCCATCACGCGCCGTTCAATCTCCTCCTCGGCCAGTTCCCGGTAGCTATTCCACGGCGTGACGTTGGAGTAGCCAAGTGAGAGAAACTCATGTCCTGACTTGAGCCGTAGAACCTTTTCTTCACAGTGGGTCCCCCAAGGCGCTTCATCCAAGATTGCTTCCAACTCGTCGGGGTCGTCATTCCCGAGCATCCAGTAGACGGGAATGTCGAGTGGCCGGAGCCTCTCGTCGGCGAGCTGCATCCACCGCTGTAAGCGCTGGCGCATGAGTTCGAGAAAGAGCCCCTCCATCGTCCCCGCCGCTTGCATCGCTTCAAGCTCTCCTGGTTCTGCCCGGTACGGGTAGTAACCGAAGTCAGAGATCAGTTGCTCGAGTTCGGTCAACTCGGACCCCTCTTCAATTTCGTAGTGGGCTCCACGAAAGGTGCACGCATAGGTCGATCCACCGGTGTGTGTCAAGGCTTGAATGGCTTTTCCGGCTACGTCCCCACCGAGCACCATGATGTCTGCGCCGTAGACCTTGCCGCCGTTCAGAAACTTCCGGAAACACTTCTCCGAACCGTGGAGGTCGGTCGCAAAGTAGAGGACCGTGCGCGGCGCCTTGGAGCCAAACAAGGGGCTCATGAAGCGGTAACTTCTCGCTGCACCTTGAACAACTCAACCATCCGAGCAGCCCGCTCTGGGTCGACGCGGGTCCATGTTGAACCGCCCTCTTTCAAGCTGGTCCCGATGATTGCTCCGTCAGCGACAGCCAACATTGATGCGACGTTGGTGTCTTTGACACCGGTGTTCGCGAGGACAGGAAAGTTGCCTACCGCCGCTTTGGCCTCGGAGAGGTCGCTCAGTTCGAGTTCTGCCCCAGCCGCCGGGCCGCTGATCAATAGCACGTCGACACCCATGTAGACCGCGCCCTTGGCCCGGTCTGCTACGGGGCGATTACTGACTGATCTCGAGGACTCGGGCGTGATGTTGGCAAAGATGGCAACGTCATCGGCGCCAATAGCGTGACGATAAGCGGCAATTTCGCCAAAATCTGGCGCAAAGAGACCCATATCACTCTCGTAGACGCCGGTGAAGACTTCTCGCACGAAGCTCGCCCCGGTGGCGCGCGCCACCGCGATAGCCGATCGGGCATCCCAGAGGAGGTCGACCCCAAAGGGAAGGCGGATATCTGCGTGAAGACGACCGATCACCGCGGCCATTGCGGCGGCGCCCTCAACGCCCACCGAAGTTGAGTACGGAAGGTCGTGTTCGTTGCAGAAGAGAAGGCCGTCAACGCCAGCGTCTTGGAGTGCATGCACCTCATGGGCGAGCGATTGATAGATCTTCTCCATTCCGCCGGCAGCATCGTGGCGGGGTCTTCCAGGGAGCCCAAGTAAGTGGCACATCGCGATAAGCGGCTTCTTGACACCAAATAAGTCGGACAAAATATCCACAATCATTCTCCGCTTCGTGAGCCAATCATCGTGAAACTATCACACCAAAAAGAGGAAATCATTCGCTTGCTTTTCAGACTTCTCACGGGTAGTTTTTGCAAAGGTTCATTGCGCAGGTGCATGTTTTGTGTCATGACGCGAGCTAAGGCGTCTTTGTCTGGGAGGGTCTTATGTCAACGCCAGCAACACCGGCCGAGGGCGGTCAGTTGTTCCTACGAAATAGCACTGGACTGGTGCGAGAAGCGTCGGCCTTCGATGCGATGATTTTCAATGCAGTCTTCTCCGCCCCAGTCGGCGCGACCCTGGCTTGGGGCGTGTTCTTTGCCCTCTCGGCCTTCCCTGGTGCCGATCTCGTCACGGCGACGCTGCTTTCGTTTGTCCTGAACATTCCGGTGATCATCATGATGGCGCTAATGGCATCAAGTATGCCAAGGACCGGTGGCGACTACGTCTGGGTCAGCCGTATCTTGTCCCCTCCTGCCGCTTTGGTATCGAATTTCGGAGCGGCGTTCTCCGGGATGATCGGAGCCACCTTTTGGGCCCGTTACTTCGCGGTGTTCGCGTTGGGACCGGTGCTCGTTTCCTTCGGTGTGATCTTCCACAACACCGGCCTGATCGCATGGGGGGATCGCTTCCAAACCGATAACGCCTGGATTTTCCTCGGTGGGCTATTCATGATCCTGCTGATGACGGCTATCTTGATCTCTGGCACAAAACGTACAATGCGTTGGCAGAACGTCTTTTGGATCATCGCCTCGATTGGAACCTTCATTGCTTTCATCGTCCTGATCTTCGGTAACCCCACGTCATTCCAATCACGCTTCAACGCGCTCTCCATAAAGTTTGGAGCGACGGGCAACTCGTATCAGAAGGTCATTCACGCAGCGCGATCAACGATTGCTCTGCACCCCAATGCGGGGCACATGTCGTCGACGCTGCCAGCAGTCTTTGTGATCATGACCTTCATGATGTGGAACTGGTGGAGTGTCTATCTCTCGGGTGAACTGAAGAGCGCGGGAAACCGAAACCGTCACCTGAAGATCATGTTCACTGCGCTCACATGGGACGTGGTCTTCCTGGTCATCGGTGTGCTCTTGATCTTCAAGGTTGCAGGGTATGCATTCATCTCGGCGGCGGGTGCTGCAGGGAATACGGCGTACGTGATTCCGACCGGGCCCTTTTATCAGTTCCTCTCCTCACTGGCGACTAACTCAAGGACGTTAGGTGTGCTCATCGTCGGCTCGTTCATCTTCTGGAGCCTTCCCGCGATGGTAGGCAACAGCTTCATGCCGATTCGAAGTGTGTTCGCTTGGGCATTTGATCGTCTGCTCCCCGCGAGGTTGGCCAGCGTCAATGACCGCACACACACTCCGATTCCGGCGATTCTTACCGTGATGGGCCTCATCACGGTGATGCTCCTCTGGAGTGTCAACGGCACAAGCTTCCAAATGTGGCTGGCCCTTGGTGTGCTCGCTGGCGTGGTCTGCGTCTGGATTGTGGCTTTTGCGGCATTCACGTTTCCCAAGCGCCGACCAGACCTCTACCAGGCCTCTCCTGCCAACGTGAGCTGGTTCGGGATCCCGGTGTTGAAGATCGTGGCGCCACTGTCGGCTTTGGTGATGGCGTTCTTGGTCTACGACGTCCTCGAGTACCCGGCGCTTGCAATCCAGACCCATGCGCACTGGTGGTACGTGCCGGGTTTCATGGCTGCGATCGTCGTCGTCGGACTGTCGATCTTCTATATCGCCAAGGCTGTACGAAAGAGCCAAGGCATCAATATCGACCTCGTCTACAGGGAATTGCCGCCCGAGTAACGAAGAGGAACTCGGACACGGTATGGTTTGCCGCGTCCGAGTCCTTTAGTGTCGAACTTCCTCGGGCAGTTCGTACCAACGGACACGTTCGCCAACGAGCGCTCTGGACTTCCAGGTGATGGACTTCTTTCCAGCATCAAGAGCTGAAACGATGCCGGTGATCCGTTCACTGACTTGATCAGCCATGCCGGGAGGCACGTCCATCTCAGCGAGTGAGTTTCGGACGACCTCAAGGTTGCGCCGGGCCGTGTGCTCAAATCCCCAGTCGCTCCCAAGCACTGAAACCAGACGCGCAGTGTCAATGCGCTCTCCTTGAACACCGCTCAGTGGGTGATCGGCAAGGAGCGCGACCACATCCTTGATGTCCTTCAGGTTCATCTGCACGACCTGAAGTTTGCTGAGGAGGAGGTCGGCGAGTGGGACCGTCAACGGCTCAACGTCCAGGCGGTGTCGAAAGTCGATGGTGTGACACATTTCGAGGCGGTCCAAGAGCACGTCAAGGGGCCGATCCCGTGCGGGGTCCATGAAGTTCAGCCGCGTTGCTCCGTGGATTGCGTTGAACATCTTGTCCGGCACATATCCCATTTCCTCGAAGAAGGCCGTGATCTTCTTGCGACCGCTCGACAGCGTCATGACGTCCACATCGCCGTAGGTGCGACACAGTCCCGGGAGTTTCGCGCTTGGACACCGCACAAAGACTGCGACGCCGCCAATCAGCCGAATGGGCAGGTTTTCCGTTGCTGCGGCCTGCGCGATTCTCATCCCCTCCTCACAGGGATCATCTAAAGGCAGCGAAGGAGAAGGTGACATTTCGCTCATCAAAAAAGTATAGTAGCGACGATTGGAGGTTTTTATGGCGACCGTTGCTTCAGGATCATTTGATGGCAAGCTCGCTCTCGTTACAGGTGGGACATCAGGAATCGGTTTCGGGATTGCGGAGGCCATGCTGCGAAGCGGTTTCCGCGTCGTCGTTACTGGCCGTGATCGTGCTCGTGGCGCCGCCGCCGCCGCCCGACTCCAGTTGCTCGGAGAGGCATGGTTTGTGTCAGCTGACGCCGAGGATGACGGAGCAATTCGCTCGTCAGTGGAGGAAGCGGTGGGGCTGCTGGGGGGTCTTGACGCGCTTGTGAACAACGCTGGGGTGGCACTGATTGCCCCACTGCTCTCCACGCCCATGGCCGAGTTTGATCGGCTAATTCGAGTGAACTTGCGTGCAGTGCTTGCCTACGTCCAGGCTGCACAGCCCCATCTCGCTGAACGGAGGGGCGGTGTCGTCAATATTGCGTCGGATGCTGGACTACGCGGTGAACAAGCGATTGGCGGGTATTCAGTATCGAAGGCGGGACTCGTGATGATGAGTCGCCTTCTCGCGCTCGATCTCGCCCCCGACGGGGTCCGCTGCAACTGCATCTGTCCCGGTGCGACGCTTCCTGGGATGCGCCACATTGGACCCATCGGTCATCCCGATGCGGGCGACGATCCAACGCAGTGGGTTACGCCGCCACTTGGCCGCTTTGGTCGTCCCGAGGACGTCGCTAGTGCGGTGCTCTTCTTCCTAAGTGAAGAGTCCTCATTCTGTTCCGGTGCTGAGCTCTTGATCGACGGAGCGCTGCAAGCCGGCGTCAGCGAGTAGGGATGCAGTCGTTCCGTCGCTGAAGACAAAGGATCAGAGTTCTTGCAAGAAGTCAGCACCCCAGGAATGTCTGCCGCTTTGGGGCGGCAAGGACTCACGCCGAATTTGATTGAGGGATGATGGTGTAGTTTCACTCTCCCTCGAAGTCGTGAAGTGGAGAGGAAACGCGGCGAGTTGATCGTTGCTGATCTTGACACCTTCTGGATACCAGTTGGGGTCATAATCGGTTCGGTCGGTAAGCCCGGTGGTGACGGCGGTTGCCGAGATGAACTCGATGATGGTGCGCGTCATGGCGATGACCATCGGGCACTTCTCTATATGGCCAATTCCCGCGTGTCGCAGCCAAATTGTCCTCAAACGGCACACTGGTCTATCCCGCGCAACCCGATCCACCGGCGCCGCACGATTTCAACGTACGGCGAGCAGATCAGAAAGAGTCAGGGCTGAAAGTCACTCATCTCGCGTTCAACCTTCTTCGAGACAGCGCCGAGCCGACCCCGACAATCCCAACGCCGGTCGCTCGCGAAAAGGTCGAGAGGGCCTGCCGGTGACTCGAAGGACAGGGTGTCGTGGGCGCGATTGTGAAGAGCCTGCCGTGTCGACCCCGTGCTTTCGAATGAAGGCTGTAGTCACGTGACGCCCGGCTCGCTCCTCGTCTCTCAGCGCCTGCAGGACCATTTGGTGCACTTCGTATACGCGCACTAAGCGTGGCATTCACGGTTGATATCGACTGTATTGGGCCAGCGTCGACAAACGCTGGAAGTTGCACGTATCCATAGGCATTCAAGTAATGAATCGAATGCCGAACTACTGACACTGCGGTACTCCCTCGGATTGACCATGCTCGACGCCTGACTGATTGCCCCGAGCGGCGGGACGCGGAGTTCCTCCGCTGGGTCTGGCGATTCCCGAAGCGGACCGGCCCACTGCTCGAGGAGGCCATCGAGCAGCATCGGGCGTCGCCGTCGGTGATCAGGCTGAGGTCGCCGTCGCAGGTCCGGGCATACCTCAGGAGCTTGGCGACGTGACGTAGATTCGTCGGCGCCGACTGGGTTAGGCAGCGTCGCGACCATCCTGGACCGCGATCGCGATGGCTTGGGACCCAACAGCCTGCGCCACCAGACCAGCGACACGCGGGACTGACTGGGCGCTGAAGCTGAACGGTTGTATCAGGACCGCTCTCACCT
>Ga0224557_1003191_pt1 | contig 13055 bp, 13 predicted proteins | sample 714S31014metaG_FD_180677 | JGI IMG/M metagenome (GOLD analysis project Ga0224557, IMG submission 180677) | Peat soil microbial communities from Stordalen Mire, Sweden - 717 S3 10-14 | ecosystem: Environmental > Terrestrial > Soil > Wetlands > Peat | place: Sweden: Norrbotten County, Stordalen... | reverse complement strand
CACCACCATCTCACTGGCAAATTCCATGCCGGTGGTGCGCAACCCCATGCGCTCGTAGGCTTCGCGGCTGAATCCCCGAAGTCCGCAGTGAAAATCACCGCACTGGTTCGGGAAAAATAGCCTGCCGATGCCGGTTAAAACCGGATTTCCCAGATAGCGGTGCAGCGGCGGCATGGCTCCGGGCTTGATCCCGCCGCGGAAACGGTTGCCCATTACCAATTCGTAGCCGGCGCGCAGCTTCTCCAGGAATTTCGGAATATCCCCGAAGTCGTAGCTGCAGTCGGCGTCTCCCATGACCACGTACCTGCCTTGGGCCGCGGCAATGCCGCCCATCAGTGCGCTGCCGTATCCCTTCTGTTTCACCGAAACGACCTGCGCGCCGCAGGCGCTGGCGATCTCCGGCGATCCATCGCTGCTGCCGTTGTCTGCAACTATAATCTCGGCGCTCAGCCCATGCTGGTCGATTGCCTGGCGGATCTGTCCGATGCAGGCAGCCAGCGTTTCCGCCTCATTCAGGCATGGCAGCACCACTGAGATTTCAAAAACGGCAGACTCGACGGAGGTCAAGGATGTATTTTCCGCAGTCGCACCCGGCATAGCAACCTTCTCTCAATTTGGCTGGCGGGTACCAGCCCGGCAGGGCGTTGTGTTATCACCGCTATGGTAACGTAATTGGGTTGCTGGACGATTCGTAGAACATTGCGGACGGGTGATTGTGTAACCAACTACGATATTATCCGGATGAGCCCCGACGGCTTCGGCTCGGGCGCATTTGCTCACCGCATTTGCTCACCAGGTGCTCCACAATCCGGGGCGGGACATGCTGGACCAGAGATGCGAAACCAAACCGCACATCTTTAATTTAAGATCTTCAGATCTTTAGATCTTTAATCTTTAGATCTTTAATCTTTAATCTTTAATCTTTAGCATCATCGAAATTTAACCGGATCGCAGGCTATCAGTACGGGTTTGAACCTTTCGCCATTTTGAATCGGGAATTGTAACCATAGCGGCCGGCCGCGATCGCTTACCCATGGACCCCTTTTGTCTCTGTTCCCGGCACAGACGGGATTGCGGCGCGAACCAAAACCGATCAGCGGTGATGGGATAAAATGACCAAGCGGAAAGCGCGGAAATCTTAACGTGACGATGAAGCGGCAGGCCATTATCGTGGGCGCTGGTCCGGCGGGATTGACCGCTGCCTACGAGCTGTTGGCGCGCACGGACATCGTTCCGATCGTGCTCGAAAAGAGTACGTTCATGGGAGGCATCTCCCGCACGGTCCATTACAAGGGAAACCGCATCGATATCGGCGGGCACCGTTTTTTTTCCAAGAGCGAGCGCGTCATGGAGTGGTGGTCCCGGCAGATGCCCCTTGACAGCCAGCCGCGCCCGCCGGGCGCCGCGGATGGCAACGAAGCGGTCATGCTGGTGCGCAGCCGCAAGTCGCGCATCTACTTTCTGCGTAAGTTTTTCGATTATCCGATCTCGCTCAGCGGGCAGACCATCGGGAATCTTGGCTTGGCGCGCACGCTGAAGATCGGCTTCAGCTATCTGCGAGTGGCGCTGTTCCCGCCCAGGCAAGTCGACAACCTGGAACAATTCTTCATCAGCCGCTTCGGCCGCGAACTTTACAACACCTTCTTCAAGTCCTATACCGAGAAGGTCTGGGGAGTTCCGTGCACCCAAATCAGCGCCGAATGGGGTGCTCAGCGGGTGAAGGGCCTATCGATCAGCAAGACGATTCTACACGTCCTGAAAAAAGCTTTCGCTCCATCCAGGGACCTAAGGCAGAAGGGCACGGAAACTTCTCTGATCGAGCAGTTCCTGTACCCCAAGCTTGGGCCCGGGCAGTTGTGGGAAATCGTTGCCGGCAAAGTCGTTGCGCAAGGCGGAGAAATCATCACCGGCTTCAACGTCGACAAGATCCTGGTTGAGGGGAATCGCGTGCGCGGCGTCAGCGGGATAGCCTCGAATGGAGAGCGCCGCGACTTCCGGGGCGAGTACCTGTTCTCGACCATGGCGGTCACGGATCTGGTGAAGTGCCTCGATTGCGACGTGCCCGCGCAGGTGCGGGAAATCAGCGACGCACTGCTCTATCGCGACTTTATCACCGTGGGGCTGCTGGTAAAAAAACTGTTGGTGCAGGACGAAAGCAGACCAGGCGAGCTGATCAAAGACAACTGGATCTATATTCAGGAACCCGATGTAATTGCCGGCCGTTTGCAGATCTTCAACAACTGGAGTCCTTACCTGGTGCGCGACCCCGAGACGGTGTGGATTGGCGTGGAATACTTCTGCAACGAGTCCGACAGCCTGTGGAACATGGCCGCGGAAAAGCTGTCGGCATTGGCGCAGCAGGAGTTGGAGAAGATTGGCATCATCCGCCAATCCGATGTGCTGGACGCAACCGTCATCAGGATGGAGAAAACCTATCCGGCATATTTCGGCAGCTATGCACGATTCCACGAGGTTCGCCAATACCTCGACGGCTTCGAAAGCTTGTTTCTCATTGGCCGCAATGGCATGCACCGTTATAACAACCAGGATCACTCCATGCTGACGGCGATGACGGCCGTGGACAACATCGTTTCCGGACAGAGAGATAAGAGCAATATCTGGGCCGTAAACTCCGAAGAGGAATACCACGAGGGCGGCCGCAATCCGACAGTTGATGTCCCTCGAAACCGCTAAAGCCTGGTGACGCATGGCCTATGTGACCTAAAGGCGCCATAAAGGTGCCAAAAGTGTCCGCGACGGGCGTTGGCAGGTGAATTATGCAGAGACTTTTTCGCGGGCAGCAGGTCTATACTAAACGAAAGTATGTCAGCCACGGTTCTAGATAAAACGAACCAGATCGCGGGCGAGTTAGCCCGCAGGCGCGACCTTGTACTGCCGACGCTGTTTGGCGAAGGCTATGGTATCTACAAGATACGCAAGGGCTCGTTCGTCGCCTCTTTCCTGCTGAACGCGGCCGCCGTGGCCGCACTGGTCGCAATCGGCAGTTGGGTTGCGACCCACTCCGCGCAGGTGCAGAACCAAGTCACTACGCTGGTGACTGACATCAGCCCGTATATTCTGAAGCCTTCGAAGACGCTGAGCGGCGGTGGCGGAGGCGGCGGCGATCATGACAAGCTGGCTGCCAGCAAAGGCGCGCTTCCAAAAAGCTCTGCGCAGCAGATTGCGCCCCCCCAGGTCGTAGTTCGCAACGAAGCGCCGAAGCTGGTGGCGGAGCCGACCGTGGTAGTTCCACCCGAAATCAAGCTGCCCCAGGCAAATGCATTCGGAGATCCACTATCGAAGGCCTTGGCCAGCCTGCCTTCCAATGGTCCAGGGCTCGGTGGTGGCATCGGCAGCGGTAACGGAACCGGCGTCGGCAGCGGCAACGGTCCGGGGGTTGGGCCGGGTAGCGGCGGAGGCATCGGAGGCGGCGTTTACCACGTCGGCGGCGGTGTCCTGCCTCCCAAGGTGCTCTACGATCCCGATCCCGACTATTCGGATGCGGCACGCAAAGCCAAGTACCAGGGGACGGTGATTCTGTGGGTAATCGTTGGCGCGGACGGCCGCCCGCGCGAGATCAGCGTGCGGCGCTCCTTGGGAATGGGTCTCGATGAGAAAGCCGTCGAAGCCGTGCGCCGCTGGAAATTCGATCCCGCCAAGAAGGATGGCCAGGCGGTCGCCGTGCAGATCAGCATCGAGGTCAACTTCCGGCTTTATTGAGCAGAGGCAACAGGCCGCAGGCGATCCCATGAGGTTCGCGGGTTTTATCACCCAATTTCACAAGGAGCACCTTACACAGCCATGGCAATTCCGGCTACACAACTACGTCCCGGCATGATCATCAAGCACAACAATGATTTGCATTCGGTGTTCAGCGTCGAACACCGCACGCCGGGCAATCTGCGCGCTTTCATCCAGGCAAGGTTGCGCAACCTTCGCACCGGAGCCATGTTCGAGCATCGCTTCCGTTCCGGCGACGCGCTCGATAAAGTCACCGTCGATCAGGTCAAGATGGAATACCTTTACAACGACGGCGATGACTACTACTTCATGGACATCGAAAACTATGAGCAGACGGTGCTCAAGCACGACATCCTCGGCGATGCAGTCGAATACCTGACGGCAAATTTGCAGATCATCGTCGAATTTTTCGACGGCAAGCCCGTGGGCATCGAGCTGCCGCAGACGGTGGAACTCAAAGTGGTGGAAACCGAGCCCGGCTTGAAATCGGCAACCGCCAGCAGCGTGACCAAGCCCGCCAAGACCGAAACCGGACTCGTCGTGTACGTGCCGCCGTTCATCAATGAAGGCGACAAGATCAAGGTCGATACCTCCGATGGCGCGTATCTGAACCGGGCGTGATAACCCCTTTTACGCGCATAAGCGGCGCGTAGCAGAACCCCGGCTCGCAGCCAGCGGAGTTGCTGTCCGGGGAAAGCTATCTGTGTTCCAATAGAGCGTTACGTTATGGGAAGCAGGGTCGAAACACGCCGTTACGTTGTCAGCGGACGGGTGCAGGGTGTCGGCTTTCGCTGGTTTGTCGAGCGCGAGGCGCATGCGCTGGGTTTGGCGGGCTGGGTTCGCAACCGCAGCGACGGCGGTGTCGAGGTGCTTGCCTCCGGCACGCGCGATCAGCTCCGCTTGCTCTACGACAAGTTGAAGCAGGGTCCGCGCGCCGCTCGCGTCGACGATATCGAGGTCGAAGAAGCGGTGCCGCTTAAAGATCTGCACACTTTCCGAATCGAAGGAGTCTGGTAGAAAATGCCGCAATCGAAAATGGCCATGGACTGCGAACCCTTGAAGAAGCTCATCCGCGAGGTCCCTGATTTTCCCAAGCCGGGGATTCTCTTCTACGACATCACCACGCTCTTGAAGGACCGGCTCGGATTCGCGCAGCTGATCGATTCCCTGACCGCCTGCTATCTGGAAAAGGACATCGACCTGGTGCTGGGCATCGAGGCCCGCGGATTCATCTTCGGGCCGGCGCTTGCCTATCGCCTCAACGCCGGATTCGTGCCCGTGCGCAAGCCGAAAAAGCTGCCCGCCGAAACCGTCCGCTGGACCTACCAGCTCGAGTACGGCCAGGACACTCTCGAAATGCATAAGGACGCCATCAAGCGCGGCCAGCGCATCCTGATCGTCGATGACCTGCTCGCCACCGGCGGCACAGCCGCAGCCGCGGCCGAGCTGGCCAAGTCTCTGGGCGCCGAGATCTGCGGAATCGCCTTCGTGGTCGAGCTGGACTTCCTGAAAGGCCGCGAACGCCTGAAGGAATACGACGTCCACGCACTGCTGCACTACGACAAGTAATCGTCGCGCCGGTAGCGCATAAGTTTCAGGATGTCATCCTGAGCGGAGCGAAGGATCTATGCATTACGAATCAGATACATAGATTCTTCGTTCGCTGTCGCTCGCTCAGAATGACACTCCAAAAGGGTATTGCCTGGTGGGTGGGGCGGTTCGCGCTTGGGTCGCCTGCCAACAACCCCGCATTAGCAACAGCGGGCAAATGTGGTCACCAGCCAGCGCAACGCGAGGATTCCTGTGAGTCAGAAGATCTGCATCTTTTGCAGCGTTGGGCTTGATGCCAGTCAGTTGAACTTGCCAGCATCGCAGAGCAAAGAGCACGTCTTCGCTCGATGGATACGCGATGCGGTTACGAACAACCGCATGACGATGTATGAGGGCGCAGAGGGACAGCCTCTTACACAGTTGCGCCAAGCCCCGTTGAGCAATTTGGTCAACTCCCGCGTGTGCAAGGAATGCAACAACGGTTGGATGGAAGAATTGGAGAGCCGAACTGACCCCCTCGCACAACGGCTGTTCTCCGGTGAGGACATCAGTAATTTCTCGCCAGCCGAACTGGAATGTCTCTCAAGGTGGACTGCCAAGACAGCTGCCGTGCTTAGCTTCACCACGCCTCAACAAAAGCATGTTTCAGGCCGGGCCTGTCGGAGCATACATCCATCGAGCAGCATCGCACCGCAATTCCGTTTTTTCCATTCTTCATTTTCCAGTCAAATCATAATTGAAGGTGCATATCTGCAACTCACTTACGCAGCCGAGTTGCCAATTCTTGGCACCGGTGAAACCAGCGGAACACGCATTCTTCTCGTATTAAACAATCATTGCTTCATCGCAGATTTCCCCCCAATACTAGAAGGATATCGGTACGATCTAAGAAATAGTACAGCTTCCCAACGTTGGCCGGTCATTGTAGCCGCTGGGACGACTGATCTCGGGATCAACTTGCCCGCGCCCGTAAACGACGTGCTGCTCGCGGTAGGCCATAGCATCAAGGTGATGTTAGATAGCAGAGCTATTCGAGCTTAACTCAAACTCTCACTGTTGGTGCCCAAAAAGGTTGCTGTCGGCGATAACCTTGGGTGACGCATCAGCGGAGAATTCGTTCGCATCACGGCAGGCGCGTAATGCAGAACTGTTCGTCATGGCCGAGCACTTCGGCCTTTGACAGTTTGCCGGAAGCCACGGCCAGGATCTCCTGGTAAATTTCCTCGCCAACCTCTTGCAGTGACTTCTCGCCGGTGATGACCGTGCCGGCATTGATGTCGATATTCTCTTTCATCCGCTGGAAGGTGCGCGGATTGCCGGTAATCTTGATCACCGGCACGCCGGGGAATCCGGAGGGCGTGCCTCGGCCGGTCGGGAAGCAGACGATCTGCGCCCCCGCCGCCGCCTGTCCCGTGGTCACTTCGCCGTCGTGGCCCGGGCCGTCGAGCAGCAGCAGGCCCTTCTTGGTCGGCGCATCGCCATAAGCAAAGACTTCGACGAACTGCGCGTTGCCGGATTTTTTCATTCCACCCAGCGATTTTTCGACCACCGAGGAAAGTCCGCCATCGTAATTGCCGGTCGAGATCAGGTTCTTTCGCTTTTCATTGCTGGAGTGACGCGTCTGCTGCTTGAGCCGCTCTTCCATGTTGCGGATCACCCGCAGAATATCGCTGGCCACCTTTTCGTTGATGGCGCGGCGAGCCAGGATGTGTTCCGTGCCCAGCAGCTCTGTCAGCTCGGTCAGGATGGAAGAACCGCCCTGCGCGACCAGCTTATCGGAGGCGATGCCGAGCGCGGGATTGGCCACCAGGCCTGAGGTCGTATCCGAGCCGCCGCAGTTCAGGCCGATCATCAGTTCACTGACGTCGGCCTCGACCCGCCGCTCCTCGGATGCCACCTGCTGCATCTTGCGGGCATGGCGCGTACCGATGTCGATGGCCTTGATGGAATCTCCTTCGTCTTGTATGACCACCATCTCCACCATTTTGCCGGTGGGCGCGATGCCCTCGAACAATTCCTGCGGCGTAAATCGTTCGCATCCCAGGCCCACCACGACCACCCCCGCGAAGTTCGGATTGCGGCCGATCCCGATCAGCGTTTTGGCGGTGATCTCAAGATCCTCGCCCACTTGGCTGCAGCCGACCGGATGACTGAAGTGCACCGTGCCCGGAACGCTCTCGGAGATGCGCTGCGCTACCTTGGCCGAGCAGAAAACCGAGGGAATGATGGCGATCAGGTTGCGCACTCCGACACTGCCGTTTTCCCTTTTAAAGCCGAGAAATTTGTCTCCCATCGCCTACATTCCTCTCTCGCAATACAGGTTGTGGATGTGAATCCATGCACCTTTTTTGATGGCGACCTTCATCTTGCCAATCTCTTCGCCGTACTTGTAAACCGGCGCATTCGGTGCGAGGTCGGCGAGCGCGAACTTGTGGCCGAAGGGAATCTTCTCGATGACGATTGCTTCGAACTTCTTGCCCCCGTCCTCGGCCACCGTGCAGGTATCGCCGGCGGCCAGATCGGTCAAGGCGATCGCCACGTTATCCTTCTGGTCGAGTACGAGTGCGGTTTTCCCGGCTGTCAGGTCGCTGAGTTCTTTCACGTTTCACACCCCCGCTCTTGTAATTAGACCACAGGAAATCGTAAGAGCATTACAAACTTGCCAGCTACGCCAACCAGAGGCCACCATGCAATCACGCGGTAAAGCTGCCTCGCCGACTGGCAGGGTGCTACCAATTTGTATTGTTTAATTACTCAGGAAATTGCATCGCCCGCGGAATAAACGCCCCGCCCGCGGTTGACAGCCGTGAAAGGCGAACCAAGCGCCGATGTTGGCGGGAGCGGAAGAGGCTACGGCAAATCGCTGCCTCTTACTTTTGTGCGCCCGGCGGCGGCTCTTCGCGCAGCCACAGATTTTTATCTCTTGGCAGGTAGCTCTTACGCCAGAACCAGTCTTCCATGCGCTCCTTCAGCAGAGGCAACGGCACGCGCGTACCGGCCTCCATCAGGCCATCGGCCAGCGGCAGGGTGTCATCGAACACCGGATCGTTGGTGAAACTGCGCATGGCAAAGCTATCCAGCCATTTCAACAGAGCAGGCCGGCGGGTGTCGCCTGCCTCGTATTCCACCCGAATTCTGCGAGCGAACATTAGGCTACACCTCGGAAGGCTGCCAAAAAAGCGTGCCGAGTTTCAAGCGAGGCGCTACGGAATGTGTAAGCCACGGAGTTACAGCGCAATTCTTGCGCGCTCACGCTATCACAAACTTGTTCTTCAGCAGCCCCTTTAGCTGAGGCTGGTACTCTTCGCGTACTCGCTTGCGAGCGCCGCCAGGTACTCCAATGTTTCCGCAACCGTCAGCATATACATCTCCCGGCCGTTCTCCTCGCCGTTTTCGAGGATCGTTTTCAGATAAAACCCGGCAATCTGAACCGCCATGGGATCGCTGATGACCTTCCCGGTGCGCCGTTTGTATTCGCCCCAGGCGGGATGCGGCAGCGCAATCCAAACCGGCCGTCCGTCGACCAGAAACTTCACGTCGACGGCGTCGGCATGACGCGTGGCGATCGCCACGATCACCGCTTGAAAGACGCAACGCACTGGCTTGCCCGTCCAGTGTTCTTCGACTTGGAAATCGCTGTACATTGTCAGAAACTATAATCCGGCGGCATCGATCACGGCAACCTGCTCAGCCGTTTTAGATGCGGGTTGGCCACAGGAAAGCAAAAATTCGGCCGCTAAGAAGCAAAGAAGCAATAAAATGAAGGCCCGAGGCGCGGAAGGGCTGAAGGCGGATGCAAGCTGAGCAGGCTGCAAGGAGTTGGGCTTCATCCGGACCTGAGACCTGTTTTTCAGCAGCCTGCTAGAATTCAAACGGTGGCCAGAAAAACTTCAGGCATATCTCAGGCTGGCCCGCAAGCGCGGGGTCCCCGCTACGCGCCGTTTTCGCGCGTAGTGGGGTGGAAGCCGGGGCCCCCAGCGACGGATGCTTCTGCCGTTGCTGGGGTGGAGACCGTGCCAGCCAAACCGGCCAAGTCCCCTGCCGCGGCGAAACATGGCAAGCCGGCTTCGGCCATCAAGACCCAGAGGGCGCGTCGCGATTCCGCCGGACGGAAGCGCGCCCCCAAGCGTAGCGGCGTCGAGGTTCTCACGGTCGCGAACTTCGCTCGATCGTCATGGCTGCTGCACGGCTTCAGCACGCGGCAAGGCGGCGTCAGCTCCGTGTACGGAGGCCGGGCACTGAACTTGGGACCCACCCGCGAAGACTCGCCGGAGAACATCGCGCGCAATCGCGAACGGTTTTTCTACAAACTCGGCGCCCTCGACGCCAAAGGCCGTCTCTGGCCGGTCGTCACTGTCAAACAGATCCATTCGGCGATCATTCACCGGGTCGACCGGGAAGTTGCCCAGCCACTGTGCGGCGACGGGCTGGTCACCAGCCAGCCTGGCATCCTGCTCGGCATCAAGATCGCCGACTGTCTGCCCGTACTCATCGCCGACCCCGAGCGGCACGCCGTAGGCGCTTTCCATGCCGGATGGCGGGGCACTGCGCGGCGGATCGTCGAGAAGGGCGTTGGCGAAATGCGCAAACACTTCGGCAGCGATCCGGCGAAGTTGCTCGCCGCCATTGGTCCGGGTATCGGTAGCTGTTGCTATGAGATCGGCGATGAGGTCGAGCGCGAATTCGAATCGCAGTTTGCCTACTGGCAGGAACTGTTCGAAGATGTGTTCGACTCCTGGTCTCTGCACGCGCGCTATCCGCTGTTGTTCCTCAACCAGCGCGCCCCCGGACACGGCGATCCGGCTCTTTCCCGCCATCTCAACCTGGCGAAGGCCAACCGGCTGCAACTGCGCGCGGCCGGCCTGGCGGAGGAGAACATCTCGAATTTGGGCCTCTGCACCTCGTGCCGCACCGACCTGTTTTTCTCCTATCGCAAAGAGCAGGTTGCGGGGCGCATGATGGCCGTCGTGGGGATCAGGCCGTAAGCAAAATCCAATTCCGGGTAGCGGCCGCAAAAAAAAGGCACAGCCAAGCCCGCCCGGGAATCGATGTTTAGCAGGCTGCGGAAAAACGCGCCGAAGCACTAAGCGAGGCGCTACGCGATGTGGGCACCCCCAGATCCTTGCACAAGAGATTGCGGGCTCGCTCACCTGAAGCCTGTTTTTCCGCAGCCTCTTAGAGGTGTCATTCCGAGCGACCGAAGGGGATCGAAGAATCTGCTGTTGTCTTCAGGTGCGCGAAAAAGCAGATCCTTCGCCGTGGAAGCCAGTCTAATTGGTGCCGTTCACGGTGCGCAGCTTGCCCCGCATGAAATGATAGGGAGGCCAGGGGCCGCTGATCGAAATCTCGCAGTTCTTCAACTGCCGCGTCGCGGTGTTGTAGCGGTTCTGGTACTTCTGCAGGGAAGCCGCCTCGATCAAGTGCGCAATGTCGATCACCAGTCCGGCGTCGACGTGCTTGCAACTGGTTTCGTGCTCCAGTGGAGCCAGCAACTTGTTCACCTGCACGGAAACCGCGCGCGCCTTGGTCTGGCGCTCGCGATCGCGGGTGGCAATGACATGCAGCCGTTCGAGGTATTGGCCGCCAGCCCGCGCCGGAAGGGCTTCTAGAATCACTTCTGGAATGGTGCCGTCCTCTCGCATCGTCACCTTGATATGCATCTCCGCCTTGCCGCGCAACCGCGCCAGGCTCTCATGAAAAGTCTTGCGATTGGCCCGTACGGCGTGCCGCAGCGCGTCGTCGGTTTCGAAAACAGTTGCGAAGCGGAAAGGCAGCACGGTGGCCTGCCGGAAGCACTCGCTCACCACCCGCGCGTGTTCGACGACCGCCTGCTGATTCAACGGAAGGCTGCGATCATAGGCGCTCACCAGAACCACGAACTCGCCGGTAGGAAAACCCATCACGGGCGAAGCGTTGACACCACGCAGTTGCTCAAATTGAAAGGGACGTCGAACCCGACCTTGTTGCACCGAGCTCTGCTCGGTAATGCAGTACGCGTACCACGTCATTTTCATGTCTCCAGAGAACCCGGGCGAGTGGAGTTAGCGCCGCGGAATGGGGATGATGCCGTAAACCCAAACGAAACAAGATATCCCGGAATGAAAGAGAGGGACGGGAGACAGCTCCTGAATGATCAAGAATGATCATATCGATGGCAGACACAGAAGATATCCTACTTCTTCTTAGGCGCGAATAGCAATACAGTTGCGCTCCGAAAGGGCTTCCCAACGCGGCTTTGGGCGGAAAAGCCTTGGCTAAGCCGCTCGGCTCGGGCCTTAAACTCAAATATCTAGACTGTTTACTCATGATTATCATAATTATTCAAGGATGAACCCAGCCATGCAGTCGCCCTCTCGGCGCGCCTGAGCATCAGCAGAAAAAATTCACCTTTGGCTGCCCCTTCTGGCAGTAAATTGGTCAGAGTTGACCATACGAAGCGCACCTGCTCGCATCTAAAATTTCCTGAGCGAATGGTGGCGGCTGTGTTCCGGTCCTAAATATTGCAGCTTGTCTGCCGCGAGTACTTTATGACATCCGACTTCCCGGCCACGAACTCCTTTTCACCCGAACAGTTCGTGGTCCAGGTGTTCTCGGAGTTCAGCCGCGAGACGGTGCAACGCCGCTGGCAAGCCATCAATGTGATCGTGCGAATGAGCATGCTGGCCGGTCTCGAAATGCAATTGGAACCCGCCTTGAATCTGGTCTGCGACATGGCAAGCGAGATCGTCCCTTATGACCGCGGCTTGGTTTTTTTCTGGGACGAAGAGCAACAGCAGATGCATTTGCGGGTCACGCGCAACCTGGAAGCTCCCGACCAGGAAACTTTTGCCCGCGGCAATCTGCTCAATTTCTGGACCGCGAAGTTCCAGCGGCCCATGATCGTTCCGCGCGGGGCGCACGAGCAGGTCGATCTGCTGCTCGACGCCGTGGGCGCCGAATCGGTTCTGATTCTGCCACTGTTCGTGCGCACGCGTGTTCTGGGGTCGATGCAACTGTTCGGGTCGAGCTTTAGCGAAGAGGACGCGCAACTGCTGTGGGTCCTGTCGCTGGTGGTGGAGAATCTGTTGACGCGCGATTTAACCAATGAGGCGCTGATCAAGTTTGCCTTCACCGATTTTTTGACCGGCATGAAAACCCGCGGATACTTCGAAACCCAGCTCGAGCGCGAAATCAAGCGCATCGAGCGCAGCAAGGGTCCGCTGGCGCTGGTCATGATCGACATCGATCATTTCAAAATCCTCAACGATACTCATGGCCACCATGTCGGCGATGTGCTTCTCCGGGACCTCTCGGCGATCCTGATGAAGGACATGCGCCAGATCGATACGGTCGCGCGCTATGGTGGCGAGGAATTCATGCTCATTCTTCCGGAGACCAACAACGCGGGCGCGTACCGGGTGGCGCAGCGCCTGCGAAAGGCGGTTGAATCGGCGCGCTTCTTCGCCGGCTCGCCCTCCGATGTCGTGAAGCTGACCATCAGCCTGGGAATCGCAGTGTTCCCGCAGGACGCGCAGTTCAAGCGCGCCCTGATCGACGCCGCCGATACCGCGCTTTATGAAGCCAAGCACAGCGGCCGCAACCGTGTCGTCCTCTGCTCGGATCTGAACCGGAAAAAGGAAGTCTCGTGATCTCTCGATCAGCCAGCCTCTACCTGCGGCCAGTCTTCTTAGCGACTGCCTTCTTAGAGACTGCCTTCTTAGAGACTGCGGGAGCGGCTGGTTTTTCGGCGGCCTTGGGTTTCGACCCCTTGCTGCCCGCGGTTT
>Ga0224557_1003189_pt1 | contig 13059 bp, 10 predicted proteins | sample 714S31014metaG_FD_180677 | JGI IMG/M metagenome (GOLD analysis project Ga0224557, IMG submission 180677) | Peat soil microbial communities from Stordalen Mire, Sweden - 717 S3 10-14 | ecosystem: Environmental > Terrestrial > Soil > Wetlands > Peat | place: Sweden: Norrbotten County, Stordalen... | reverse complement strand
AGATGACTCCGCGTCGGCCCGTGTCGGGATGGAGACAAGGGCGGCAACGAAAAAACATATCTTTCGAACCCACCCCACCTTTTCGTCTCCCGCCGACAGCGCGTCCTGAATCCTCGATTTTCAAATGGGATCAGGTGCAACTTCGTCAATGCGTTGTTATGCCATACCCCGCTCGCGATACGCCTCGACCGACTGGCGCGCCGCGCGAGGGTGCGTGGTGACGCCGGCGCGGCCGGTCCGCATCTGATACTTGTCTCTGATTTTAATGGTGGGCGGCACAGGGATTGAACCTGTGACCCCTCCCGTGTGAAGGGAGTGCTCTCCCGCTGAGCTAGCCGCCCCGGCGCGCTTTGGCGCGATCCGACGGAATCGTTTACGTGCGCGCGAGGCGTTTCGTCAAGTGCGCGCTTTGGCGCGCCACTCGGGCGAGCGCCTTGCGCGAATAGGGCGAATGGGTGCAAGCTCAAGGTTGAGCGGTGACGAATAATCCATATGAATCCGAGATATAGGAAAGTCCTTGATGCGCCTTTTGCTGTTTGTGTGTTTGTTCGCCGTGCTCGCGATCCCGCCGGCGCGCGCTCAGGCCGATCTTTATATTCTCCCGCCGAATCCCACTTACCGCCGCAATTTGGAATGCGCGACGGTCCCCGCGCCGCCGTTTAGGCGCATGCCAAATTCGCAGGGCGATTCGGCGATATGCTACGCCTATGCGGCGGCGGACATGATCTCCCAAAGGATCGGTTTAGCTGTTTCGGCTCTTGATGTCGCGACCACCTTCTACTTCACGGACCCATCAGGCCTTTACACGGCGAGCGACAGGCTGGTTCGCGAATTCGTCGCTGGAAAACCAGGACTAATGGATGAAATCGTCGCCCAGCGCAGTCGCGTCGACGTTTCAGAAGAAAAGAATACTTTACGGCGCCCCTATTTCGACAAGCTCGAAGGTGGAGAAGAGGATGTCGCGGCGCTGCTGCTCAACATCAAGGGGGTCTGCCTCGAGCAGGATTTGCCGTCGAACGATGGTTATTATCTCTATACGGCGCTGCTCGAAAAGCTGCGCCGCAAGGCCCGCGCGACGCGAAATCCCGGGATTTGCCTGCGCTCCGTCGGCGCGACGGCGCCGAAGTTGAACGATCCCATCGCCGATGTGTTTAACGATGCGTGGGTGCGATATGTCGAGGAGCGATGCCATCGGATTCAAAGTCCGGCGCCGCTTCTGCCGATATCCTATAGGGCCGCGGTGGATCAGCGCGAAGTGGTGGAACGCAAACGCGCGGGGAAAGGCATTTCTCGTCAGGACAAGGCGCATATGTTCGGCATGATCGACTATGCCCTCGACCATCGACGCAATCCGACGATTGGTTATTCATTTTATCTTCTCGAAGCGCGCGCGCCGGACGACCCCGACGAATTCGCCGATCATTCGAGCATGGTGCTCGCCCGCAAGAAAATCGGCGGAGTCTGTCATTATCTCGTGCAAGACAATACCGGCGAATTTTGCACGAGCCTGCTTCCAAACATCGAGCGCAGGTGTTCCGCGGGACGCATCTGGCTCAACGAGCGGGAACTCAACAAAACACTCTACAGCGTGACCTATTTGAGGTGAAGACGATTTATTGAACGGCATATAAGCATGTCGCCCGCTCTTTGTGCTTTAGTTGCAATTTTATCACAGCAAAAACAATTCTCTCTCGCGAGGGCTGTTTCCGACGGGTTCCTTCTTCCAGACGATATGTCTATTGCTTATACAGCGATGAGCATCTGCTTATATGGCGATGGACGTCTTGATTCGTTCGGCTGGAGGTAGGTTTATGGACAATGCAGTGACGCGCCCGACTGAGAGGCTGCTGAAAAGAGCGCTGATGGGATCGGCAGCCTCATCCTTGGTTCTTTCGATGATCGCCGGCCCGGCTTTCGCGCAAGACCTCTCCCTCCCGTCGCCTCCGCCGGCGTTCGTGTCGGCGCCCTCGGATGCTACGAAACCGCCGCCTCCCCCGCTCTCCGTATTCGGCGACAATATGCCGGACCCCGACCATTTGACATTCTCGATCATCCCGACGTTCGCCAATTTTTCTCATATGATGGTTGGCACGCATGGGGTTACGTCGCAACAAGTGGTGACGAATTATGGATGGTACTGGGCTCCCCAAGCGTCGACGCTGCGCGTCGTTCCGACAAACAATTTCCAGGAAAACCAGACCGTGACCCTCGCCTATGGCTTCGCCAAGGACTGGTCGATCGTCGTCACGACGGGCGTGGTCGAGAGGCACTCCGACCTTATAACTTTCAACGGCGCCGGAAGCTTCACAAACTACCCCTTCTCGAGCCTCATAGAGCGTGGGACGAGCTACCCGGGGGTCGACGACATTCAGGATTCGTCGGCGGCGATCATTTGGCGCCCATACGACGACGGGATGAATCGCATCAAGATCAATCTGGGAATGTCGTTTCCGACCGGCAACAATCACAATAACGGCGGGGTCGTATTGCAAACGACCGGAAGTTACGCGATCAACCAGGCCTTCTATGATGATGTGGACGGCCTCTCCTCAACGGCATCATAGTGCCAAGGCGTGGTCGCCGGAGCGCCACAAAGAGGGAGACCATCCATGAAGAAGTTTATCAGAATTGGAGTCGATTTGGCCAAGAATTATTTTCAGGTTCATGCGCTTGAGAGCGAAAACGGCCCCGCCGTGACACGCAAGTTGAAGCGCTCGAAGATGCACGAGTTCTTTTCGCAAATCGAGCCCTGCCTCATTGGCATGGAGGCCTGCGGCTCGGCGCATTACTGGGCGCGTGAACTCAAGGCGATGGGACACGAAGTGCTGCTGATGCCACCGGCTTACACCAAGCCGTATGTCAAACGCGGAAAGAACGATGCAGTCGATGCGGATGCGATATGTGAGGCTATGTCGCGGCCCGGAATGCGCTTTGTGCCAATCAAGAGCGCGGAGCAGCAAGCGACGCTGATGCTGCACAAGACGCGCGAACTGCTGATCAAGCAGCGGACGATGAGCGTCAACGCGCTTCGCAGCCATCTTTCGGAATTCGGCATTGTCGCCGCCAAGGGGATCGGTCGCGTCGACGAGTTGCTCGATCTCGCCGAAAGTGATGCGACGCTTCCGGCTGCCGCCAGGGCGGGCGTGAAGGTCCTGGCTCAGGCTCTTGAGGGGCTAGACAAAGCGATTGACGATTTGGAAGACGAAATCACCAGCGCCGATGCGCAAAATGAGATGGTCCGGTTGCTTGACAAGGTTCCCGGCATCGGGAAGCTCATCGCTTCGGTGATCGCAGCCAGCGTGCCGGACCCGAGCGTGTTCAAATCGGGGCGCGATTTCGCCGCCTGGCTCGGCCTCACGCCGAGGCAAAACTCGAGCGGCGGCAAGCAGACGCTTGGAGGCATAACCAAGCAGGGTAACCGATACATAAGGAAACTGCTCATCTTGGGGGGGACCTCGCTGCTCAACGTCTTGGGCAAGCGCAAAGGCGCCTTGCGCGACTGGATTGTCGGGCTGCTGGCGAAAAAGCCGGCGCGACTAGTTACGGTCGCGCTGGCCAACAAGCTGGCCCGGATCCTCTGGGCGATGATGAAGACCGGCGAATGCTTCCGCACTGAGATGTTTGCAAAGGCGTAAGGAAGCTGCTCGCCGTTGCAAGGCGTGTTCACAGAGGAGATTTATAGGTTCGAGTTTGGCAAGCGCAACGAGACGTGATGAACGACACGGTCGCCACCGAAGACCAGGAACAACCATTGCATGCCATGAGCTTAAAGCTCGTTTCTATGATAGGGATCCCAGTCGTCGGACTTCATCAAGGCCCGCGGACATATGCTCCGCACCGACAGAGGCCGGACATATGACCGCAGCCGACCAAATCGTTCAAACCGCTAAAAAAGTGCTTGCCATGGGGCCGTTCTCTAATCGCGTCTCCCTTGTCAATGGTTTTGTTGCCGCCCCGGGTCACGGTTCTCTCCGCGGTCGGAATAATCCGCCGCAACATTTGGTCCGAAGCACAGGTGCTGCAATGTCCACAACGAGCCGACGTGCAATGACGCCGCTCAACGGCCACCCACGCAGCCACCCGTACCCTCGCCCGGCGGGCAACTATCACACCCGCGTTCTCTCGCGGATGAAACTCTCAAGCAAAGCGCTCACCCGGTGATTGCTTGCTCCGTCCAGCGGAAGGGCTTTCCCGAACGCCAGACGCTATGCAGAATGACGGAGAGCTTTCTAGCCAGCGCCACCCGTGCTTTGCCAATGCCCGATCGCTTGGCGATCGCCAGCGCCCAATCCTTCAATTCCGAAGCTTTCTTGACCCGCGTCATGAGCACGACGGCGGCCTCGTACAACAAAGTCCGCGCGAGCGTGTCGCCACACTTTGATACGCGACCACTTCGATCGACATCTCCTGATTGATATTGTCGCGGCGTCAGCCCCAAATGTGCGCCCACGGATCGTGATTGCGAAAAACGCGCCGGATCCTCGACTGTGCTTACATAGGCGAGAGCTGACAGCACGCCGATGCCTGGCACGCTAATGAGCAACCGGCAGGGAGAGTTCGACTTCACCAATACCCGGATTGCCTTATCGAAAGCAGAAATCTGCTCGCGCAGTTGCCGCCAAGCGACGAGCATGGGGCGGACAATCGGCGCGACATCGGAGCGGTCTTCCAGGAGAACTTCAACCTTCCGATCAAATCGTAAGCCCCGCATCGCGCCTAGCAACAGACCAAACGTCTTGAGCACTCCTCGGATGTGGTTGGACAATCGAGTCGTCATGCCGACGAGTTGAGCCCTCGCGCCGAGAAGCGCACGCGCGCGGTGGCTGTCGAACGACTTGACGTGAACCGACCGGAACCAGCCGGTGCGAACGATCTGAGCCAACCCTTCCGCGTCGTTTTGATCCGTCTTATTGATCTGCATCTTCAGAGCGGCCCGGGCATGCCGAGCGTCGAGACAAATGACTTCAAGTCCGAGAGCGCGGAGTTCATGCACCAGCCATGGCGTCATCGCGCCAGTCTCGATGCCAATGCGGGAATTATCTCCCGCATGTCGGCGCACCATAGCGGCGATCTGTTCCGGCGCCGTGGGGCACTGGCCCCGCCACAGTCTGCGACCAGCATTGTCCACGACGCAAAATGCTGTCATTTTCTGCGAAACGTCCAAACCGACGAAGTGGGTCATCATGGCTGAACTCCGATGGTGCGAATCACCGGGCAACGCCGCCCGGATCGCGGCACTATCGGACGATCAGGCGCCCACCGCGATCACCGGATGTCCACATGTGACGGCATGGACGAGCCTCAGCGCCTTGGGAGGGTGTTTCTTCATTGGCAATGCTTTAGGCGGAGATCTTCGCAGCGACGAGGCGGGCTAGATGTTGGAAGGTTGTCAGCTAGCCGAACGCCCCAATGACGAGGCCCATGACGAGAAGCACGCCGAGCCAATGCCAGGAGGCGACCGCCGAGAGCGCGGACGGATTGCGGGCATAGCCGTTGGTGACGACGATGGTCGTCAGGACGAAGCCAAGCCAGCATGCGCCGGCGGTCAACCATCCCGAGGCGATGGTGGTCGGTCCCATGGCGGGGATGAGGCGCGCTAGCACCGCCGCCATGACGAGGTCAGCCAGGAAAACGATCACCATGCTCGATATCGGCCGCCTACCGCCGGGCATCAATTGGTCTTTGGTCTTGCCAAGCGCATCCATCCAGCGTGTGGCGAAGGCCCTGTACCAAACCGCGCCGAACAACCAAGCCGCGACCGCCGCGGCGACAATGGCGAGAAAGTTCATGTTGGCGAACATCAGCGACTCCACCTCTCGAGGTCGACGTCGTCCCCTCCGGCCATGCGGAAGTCCTTGGTGTGAATTTTCATCTGCTTCTTTTCGGTGGGCGCGCGTCGAAAATCGACTCACTTGGCCGGAATTCACCAGATGGCTCCCGATCCGAGCGGAAGTTTCTTTCAATTGAGCGTTTTTGACAAGGCGGAGCCGTGGCGGAAAGCTCCAAAGAGGCGCACGACGCGCCTCTCCCGTCGTTTGGCTCGAACTCATGACGCGCGAACTCCCTACGCCGTGGACGCCAAGGGCGGCGGTCGCAACTCCGCGATTAGCCGCAGAATGTCAGCGAACGGGTTTCTGGGAGTAGCGACCTCAGCCAGCTGGAATGCGACGTAGCTGGCGTGGCTCACGACCTTCGCGCCGATCTTGATCAGCTTCTCCTTGAGCGTCGTCAGCGACCAGTTCTTGATCGGCTCTGGCGTCGCCAGCGTGCGCAGGAAATTCCCGAGATTATAAGCGAGCGCATGAAGCTGAAGACGCACGGCGTTGGCGGCAAAGGAGCGACATGACAGCCGCGTCCAGTTGATCGCGCCTATGCCTTCCTTGATGTATTGCTCGAAGGTTCCGCGCTTGTTGTAGAAGGCGACGACGCTCTCGGCGACCCGCGCCATGTTGGTCACGATGAAGCCGACGCGAGGATAGAGTTCGCCCGGATGCCATTCGACCTTGGCGACGACCCGGCGCGGCTTCTTCCAGCTTGCAGACGGATAGCTGAATCTTGCATAGAAACGCCGCACCTCGTTCGGCGGGCGTCCGACTGGCCGTGTCAGCAGATGGCCGATCCGTTCTTGCAGGATGCGGTTCGCAGGCTGGCGGATGGGGTATTTGACGCCCTCGGCTTCGAGATAGTCGTAAATCTCGGGATTGGCGAAGCCGGCGTCGCCTCGGAAATAGATGCGTGAGACATGGCCTTTGTAGCGCGCAACGACCGGCTTGAGCACGCTATCCCAGCCGTCGGCACTATGGACGTTGCCGGGACGCCGATATCCGGCGCGCTCGCGGGTGCCGCTGGGGGCGCCGTCGGCGGCTCCTTGTCCGAATGCGGCATGGACGATGCTTTCATAATGAAGAGTGTTTTAGCTTGGCGGCGCGGCGCACAGCATCTCTAGCGCACCCCGGACGATTGGGGCCGCGACGGTGAGCTAAAACACCGTTGGACTGAGCCGCCGCGGCGCACTCGCACTCGCGGTGCATGGCGGCGGCGAGCAGCAGCAAAACCGTGATTTTTTTGCGCGGCCGATCAAGCCGCTCCACGAACGCCCGCCGGCCCCATCGAGGAGGAGAATGGCGTGCTTGCCCGGTGCGACCTCTGTGAGGATTTCGGGTCCAACGCAATTTGTCTGCCCGCAGCGGCGCGCTTGGCGAAATCAAAAAATTAGCCCATATTCTTTGTGCGTGACCCAGCAACCATCTGGGGAATGTCGGCTCACAAGGGGGAAAATGAAATGAAAATTCCAGCTTACGCCATCTATATCGCGGCTCTGAGCCTCGGCGCGCTCCTTCCGCCAGGACTTTCCGCAGCTCAATTTGATTCTCCGAATGGGCCGGAGAAGCCCTCGATTGATCGAACAGCGATGATCCAGGCGTCGGTATTCCCGTTCCAACCCACGCAAAATCAATCGAATTACATTCTAGCGAAGACGGACAAGTCTTCCGATCAGCTGGCGTGCGAAGCACAATGTCGGAAGGCGTATCGGCGGTGTTACAGCCAGGGCAACAAGATCGGAACGCCCGAGGTTCATGGCGGACAACCATGCAGCGAGCAAAAGGTGATGTGCCTTCGAGCCTGCCCGCAGTGACCGAAGCTTGCCGCGTGACATTAAAGATGACAGTTGCAGCGCCACGCCTGAAATGTTCCTAAATGCTGAGTCTATTCGGCGCACACAAGCCGAGGGGGTCAGGAGTCGCGCCGATTAACAAGGGGTGCGGACGGTGCGCTCAAGACGTCCTATTTCCCTATATCAACCCGGAGTGCCTGGCCACGGCAGAGCTCTTGTGGCTCATTGCTTACGACAAGCGTCATCGGCTCCCCTGCTTCCAGCGTCGCTTCAAGGCGCTGCTCGGTTTGATCGATGCTGATCTTGAGGTGACGGCCGCGCCACTGAAGGCGGAAACCGAGGCTGCGCCAATTCGCCGGCAGCTTCGGATCGACGGCTACGCTGTCATTTTGCAAGGACACTCCTGCGAAACCGAAGACGGCCATCAGCCAGATCCCACCCAGAGCCGCAATGTGCACGCCACCATCAATCGCCGCATGGGTATCTGCGAGATCGATCGCCGCAGTCTGCCGAAAGTAGCGTAGCGCCGCGTCGGAGTATCCTAGGCGGGCAGCGACCATCCCATGCATGGCGGGGCTCAATGAACTGCCGTGGTCGCAGCGAGACTCGTAGTAAAGGAAATTCTTCGCGGCGTTCTCGCCACCGAACTCTTCCGGCAACAGCCCCAGCAACGCGACGACATCGGCCTGTTTGATCACCTGGGATTGCCGCGTCCGCTCCCGCCCAAGCACCACGTCCATTGGCACGGAGCGACCTGCGTAGGCGGCGAGATCAATCTCTTCGAGCGTGAAGAAGCCTGCGAACTGCTCGAACAGTCCGGTTTTAGGATCGAAGCCGGTCGCCATTGTTTCCGCGACCTTCCGCCACTGCTCGAGTTCGGAGTCGTCTAGCGCGAGTCGGCTTGAGAGACTCGTCCATAGCTTTGGCCAACGCCCACGCAACAATGTCGCTACATCAAGGGCGCGCCGGATGTTCCAGCGCGCCATGACGTTGGTGAAGGCGTTATCGTCGATATGCTCGTGATACTCGTCCGGTCCGATGACGCCTCGAATATGGTGGCGTCCGTCCGCCTCCGGTCGAGCGCGACTGGACCAAAACCGGCCAGTCTCAAGGAGGATCTCGGCGCCGGCGTCGCGCAAGAACGCATCATCCCCGGTCGCCTGCCAGTATTGCCAGACCGCGTAGGCGATGTCCGCGCTGATGTGCTGCTCCTGCTTGCCGCATAGGATGTCGATGATCTGACGATCCGGACCGATCGCATGTTCGGGTGTCGTCTCAATGCCGGTGTCCGCGGATTCCCAGGCGTATAAGGCGCCCTGCCAACCCATCCCAGCGGCTTTTGTCCGCGCCGCATCGAGCGTGTGAAAGCGATACATGAGCAGCGCCCGGGCCGCCTCTGGCCAACTCAGGATGTAAAAGGGCAGCAGAAAGATTTCGGTGTCCCAGAACACATGTCCACGATAGTCGTCGCCGGTCAGCGCGCGTGCGCCAATCGACACATGCTCATCGTCTGGGTTTGCCGCGCTGTTCAGATGGTAGATAGCGAACCGTAACGCCTTCTGTGCAAATGCGTCGCCGTCGACCTTGACCTCACTGCATTGCCAGCGGCTTGTCCAAGCAGCTTCATGCTCCGCGAGCACGCCGCGCCAACCAAGTTGTCGCGCAACGTAGATCTTATCCCGCGCTCCGCCACCAGGGTCCAAACTTTGGGCGTCACTCCGCACCACGGCGACGGAGCGTTCGAAACACACGATCTGACCAGGCCGGGATTTCCAGCTCCAGGAGCATTTTAATTGACCCAGCGGAGTCGGCGGAAGGTCGTGGCCATCTACCTGCAGGAAGGCCGCCGTCGCCATGGCGAGACTCTTGCCGGAACGCAAGGTGCGCCATACGCCGAGATCCTGCTCGAGCCTTTCGGGAACGAGCCCGAGGTCCAACCCTTCGAAGGAGGCTTCGAGCGTGACCTCGACCTCTCCCTCCTCGATCTCCAAGTGGATAAGTTGCAACCCAACCGAACGTTCGTTCAATGATACAAGGCGCGCCGTGCGCAGGCGCATGCCCACGTCAGGCGACTTTAGCTGGCCGAATTCGGAGAACAATGCACCCCGCCTCAGGTCGAGCGTCATGCCATGAGACGACACGTCACCCGGGTGATGCACCAAAGGTCCGCCAGGCAGCAAGATGCGGACGCGTAACCAGTCGGCGGCTGGGATAAGCCCTGGCGTTGTTCCCTCGGCGCCGGGCGTGTCGAACAGCCCGGCCACATAGGTGCGCGGCGGAACGACCCAGCGCGCCCCCCGAGTGGTCGCTCGTGAGCCCCGTATGCCTAGAAAACCGTTGCTGATGGCGAAGCGCGATTCGAGGTTGCCCTCACGAAGTGGATCGTAGCCATTCGCGGCGAGGACCCAAGTGGCGTCCAAGGTCGGCTTCAGCGCGCGTTCCATTATGTCCCGTCCGATCAATTTGGCCGCAGGCAGAGCCGCCCGTCGACCAATTCATTTATTGCGATTTCATCTAGGCTCGTCACCACGAGATCCGCCCCTGCCGCCCACAAAAGGGCTGCGTCTCCACGTCGGGCGACGCCGAGCGCCGTCATGCCGCCTGACCGGGCCGCCTCAATGCCCGCAGGCGCGTCCTCGGCCACGAAGCATTGCGCGGGCTCAATCCGCAACTCCCGCGCGGCGAGCAGAAAGATTGCCGGGTTGGGCTTGCCTTCAGGCAAATCGCGTCCGCAGACGTTGACGCTGAATGCGTCGAGCAGGCTTTGGCCGACGTCAAGGGGGATCGCCTTCATCATCTGGTTGGCGTTGCGCGAAGAGGAGGCCGCCGCCATGGGCCAACCCAGCGCCCGGACCGCCTTAACGAAGCGGAGCGCGTCGGGAAACGCCGCGACAGTCCCGGCGTCGATAAGTTCTTCCAGCCGCTTCTGCTTGCGTTCGGCATAGACGACCGCCTGCCGCCCCGCGTCCGGCACACCCAATGCCTCCAGGGCCGCAAGGGCGCCGCTGAGACGCGGTTTGCCCGCCACATGGGCCTGATACATCGTGGTGGTAAAATGCACAGGATCGGCAAAACCTTGCAACGCTTCGCGCCAGGCGCGCTCATGAGGGGACGCGAGCAGGACGCCGTCCACGTCGAAAATGGCCGCGGTCAGCGGTGGCGGCGGGTTCGATCTTGGTTCCGTTGATTCGGAAGCGATCATGATACTTGCAACACCTAAGCTGTCGTTTCCCCGGAACACGCGCCGGCATTCAGATTTGATGGAGTGGCTATGTGTGAATAGCGGTCACACGGAGCTGTCCTTCCCGCCGCAGCACCCGCAGGGAAACCTCCCCGTCGTGACGACCGATGGCTAGGTCGAGGCTGGAACTTCCAAGACGAAGCTGACGCAAGATGACTTCGTCAAGGAATGACGGGAGCCGCGGATTGATCAGCCGGATTTCGTTGCGCGCGGGATTGAAGCTGAGCCCAAGCGACGCCTGAAGCAGCGCGAAGGGCGTGGCCGCGGCCCAAGCCTGCGGCGCGCAAGCGACAGGATACAGGGTCGGACCGCGCCCACGCCGCCGCCGGAAGCCGCAAAACAACTCCGGCAGGCGGTCGATGTCCATGTAAGTCGCCGCGTCGAACATGCCCTTGAACACGCGCTCGATCGAACGCTGCGATCCATAGCGTGCGAAGCCAAGCGCAATTATTGCGTTGTCATGTGGCCACACAGAGCCGTTGTGATAGGACATCGGATTGTAGCGCCGCTCTTCTTGCGACACGGTGCGAATTCCCCACCCGGAAAAAAAGCCTGGGCGCATAAGGCATTCGGCCACTGAGAACGCGCGCGCGCGTGAGGCGATGCCCGTGAAAAGAACCTGCCCCGAATTCGAGGTGCGGATTTTGCATTGTTTCTTCGCTCCATCGAGTGCAAGCGCATAGGTTCCTATTTCCGGACACCAGAAGGCTTCCTCAAAACGGACAGCAAGCTCGGTCGCTTGTCTATCGAGCACATCAGCGAGGACATGATTCCCCAAGCATCGCGCGACGCGCGCTGCGAGTTGCTTGGCCATGAATACATAGCCCTGCACTTCCGCGAGCGCGATCGGTCCCTTCGCCAATTGCCCGTCGGCATGGAAGATGGCGTCATGGGAGTCCTTCCAACCCTGATTGGCGAGCCCCTGATCGGTTTGACGATGATATTCAACAAACCCGTCGCAATCGGCGCCGCCCGGTCCATCGATCCACGCCAGAGCAGCTTCAATTTGCGGCCATAATTCCAAGATCGTATCGCTGTCTCCCGTGCGCTCGAAATAGAGCCCGGCGAGCATGACAAAAAGCGGCGTCGAATCTACGCTTCCATAATATAATCCAAACGGCACCTCGCGCAGGTTGGCCATTTCGCCCGACCGCATCTCGTGCAGGATTTTTCCCGGCGCCGCGTCGCTGATCGGATCTAAGCTCTTTGCCTGATACGCCGCGAGCCGCTTCAGCACCCCGCGAGCAATGCTGGGATCGCACCACAGCATCTGAATTGCGGTGATGATGCCGTCTCGGCCAAAGGTCGTCGAATACCAAGGTATCCCAGCATAAGGATAAGGCCCCTGCGCGGTTTCTGTTATCAGCATTCGCAAATCAGCCATCGAGCGGCATAAGATCTGATTGAACAGGTCGTTAGAGGTTTCCACAGTGGCCGTATTTGCGTTTACGTCCTTCGTTGCGCGAGCCGCCGAGACCAGTCCCCTCAAGAAAGGAGCAGGCGGCGTTCTTCCTGAGCCATCGCAGCCGACGGTAGCGAATAGCGAATGCCGCTCACCGGGTTCCAAGTCGATTGCGTACGACGCAACACTGGAGGTAAGTTCTTTGGGTGGAGGATCGAATGTCAACGCGCTGGTGCACACGCGACCATCGAGCCCCTCATAGCTCAAGACGACAATTTTCTCGTCAATCACACAAGCGGCGGCAACGCCACGACGCTCGCGTCGAATGCCCCGCACTTCGAAAATGTCGGCAAAATCACTGCCGAACGCGAACGACAGTCGCAACGCGACAGTCTGGTCGCCATGATTTTGGATGCCAAACCGCTGATAGGCGGTTCCACGCCATAAGAACAAAGTCCGTACGATGTGTAAAACATCTTTATGCAAAACAAGCTTGTTCTCGAAGTAGATGTCAGGATTCGTCAAATCGACGGTGAGAACGGAATTGTCATCACGCACATTTGAGCCAAGCAGCAGTAGTTGCATGCCGTTGAGCAGGAATTCAAAGCACGAGAGATATCGCGTATCGGCGTGAAAGATTCCATCGGAGCCACCAGCGCTGGCTCCGATGTCGCCATGACTGTCAACCACGGCAAAGGTATCGTCATGCTTCAAATTGCGCCTTAGTCGCGTTGGGCCGGTGGCGGGAATGTAAAAATCGGTTTCCGGCATAGGATCAATGGAGTCGATGGTCGATGGCGA
>Ga0224557_1003188_pt1 | contig 13060 bp, 11 predicted proteins | sample 714S31014metaG_FD_180677 | JGI IMG/M metagenome (GOLD analysis project Ga0224557, IMG submission 180677) | Peat soil microbial communities from Stordalen Mire, Sweden - 717 S3 10-14 | ecosystem: Environmental > Terrestrial > Soil > Wetlands > Peat | place: Sweden: Norrbotten County, Stordalen... | reverse complement strand
GTGGAAAATTTCATGTTCCCCCTGCCGGTTGAAAAACTGCAGGGCGTGGGGATTGGGGCCAGGCTGTCGGAAAAATTCAGGCTGATGGGGATAAATACGGCGCGCGACCTGGCCATGGCAGACGGGGGTTTTTTAAAGGCGCGCTTCGGAGTGATGGGGGCGTTTTATAAAAATGTCGGGCTCGGGCGCGACAGTTCCAGGGTAAAAAAATACAGCGAACAGGCGCCGGTCAAATCGGTGGGCCACAGCCACACACTGCCGAAGGATACATACGATATATCCGTTGTCAGGTCGTATCTTTTGATGCTGTGCGAAAAAACCGCCGCCAGGCTCAGGGGATACAAACTCACGGGCAGGACGGTATTTTTAATGGTGCGTTTCGGGGATTTTGAGATATTTTCCGGAAGGGAGACACTTAAATCCTGTTTCAACACGGGTTATGGAATATTCAGCCTGGCATGGAAAATATTTGAAAGGGTTCTGCCCTTAAAAAAAGCGGTCCGCCTGCTGGGTGTGGGCATCTCAAATCTTGCCGGAGGCGACACACAGCAGTATCTGTTTGAGGATATGCAGAAAAAGCAGAAGCTCTCCGCGGTCATGGACGAGATAAACGCAAAGTACGGTGAATTGACCGTAAAGCCGTCGTCGGTGATAATAGCGCAAAAACATGGAATACTTGGAAGGTGCGGAATAATAAGCACAAGGCTGATAAAATAAAGTTAAAAGTTAAAAGGCAAAACCAAAAAGTGCAGCCTGCAAAGTTTTAAATTAAAGACGGCCTTGTTTCCCAATAAATTTTTTTACCTTTGCCAGGGAAGGTGATTTTGTTACACCCGGGCCCGTGGCGCATACCATTGCCGCAAGGGCCGAGGCAAATTCAATTATTTTGTCATCCCGCATGCCGCGCAGCAGGCCGTATGCCGTTCCGGCCCTGAAGGTGTCTCCCGCGCCCAGGGTGTCGACGGCTTTTATTTTAAAAGGCGGGAAAGTTTTTGGTTTTTCGCCGCGCCTGCCGTAAATCAGGGGTTTTGAGCCGAAAGTAAAAATTACAAGCCCCGGGCAGTTTGTTATATACTTTTCAAACAGGGCGGATATTCCGGCGTCCGGATATTCGCGGTGTATGAATTCTTTTGATATTACGGCAATTGCGGAGTTCCGGATAATCGCGTTGTCAAATTTTTCGTCTATTGTCACATATTTTTTTCCGTGTTTCAGGCACAGCTTCGCGGCAATATCCGAGCCGTGCGGCATGAACGGGTCGATGCACGCCACCCGGCAGTTCTTGATGTCGGCTTCTTTCGGCTTCGGCCATTTAATTCCGGTGGACCACAGTTTTCCAAACCAGCCGAATACCGACCGGCCGTCCGCGCTTACAAAGACGAGGTCCCGCGGCCCGCTGTAGTTATTTTTTTTCTCAAGCGAAGATGTATTAACACCCTCTTTTTTAAAATATTTTACCACTTCGGCATATACATCTTCGCCGAGCCATGTGCCCGCAATTTTTGTTGAAACTCCGAGCCTGCTCAAAACAACGGCCGCGTTTGTGGCCTCGCCGCCGGGAATGGAAATAAAAGATTCAACCTCTTTATATCCGTCGGCCCCGGGAAAATTGCCGGAAAGGGTGTAAATGGAGCTGAGCTCCACAAGCCCGTAACAATAAACATCGGTCATATTATCCGCCTCCGGCATAAATTTTATATCGCCGTTATTATATCATAAACGTGGAAATAGCAAGCCGGGTTGCAAAAAATTGCGGTATTTAAATGGAAAAATGATAATTGACAATTGTATTTAACTATGATAAAAATATTAGTCTAATAGCTATTAAAATATGAAGCTTTCTTCAGAGTTGTAGGCTGTAAACCGGCCGTTATTGAACAACTGCAATAATAAGATACGTTCCCTGGTAGCTCAGTTGGTAGAGCATGTGGCTGTTAACCACAGTGTCGCAGGTTCGAGTCCTGCCCGGGGAGCCAAATTTTCTGCCGAAAATTTGGAAGGATGAGGAGGCAGGGTTAAGGAGATAGGAAAACCGCTGGAAACAGGGCGGCAGAAAATTCCTTTCTCCTTACCCTTACTCCTCATCCTCCAAAGGCAGTAAGTTTTTGACTTGTCTTCCTCCTCAACCCATCCTCCTTACCCCTAATCTTTCCAGCCGCCACACGCCAAGTATTGAGAGCGTATCACTGCTGTTAGCCGTGTGAAAATATAGAGACGATGCTTTGATGCTAAATTAGACCGGGAGCTTTTCTCCCGGCACCAATTTTTCCAGAAATTCACCGCATGGCAGGCATAAAATTCCATCCATCTTTAATCTTTCTTTGCCCCTGTATAGCAGATATAATTGTGCTTCCGGATAGTCTTCCTTAAATGCTTTTAGTGGTTTTAGGTCCTGCACCCTGACTTTTGCGGCATTTTTTACCTCTATTGCCGCAAACGTTTTTGGGCCATAAAGTACAAAATCAACCTCAACCCCGGCGGGCGTGCGCCAGTAATACAGCTTATTTTCATCTCCGCTATATGTATTCCATGAGGCAAGATGCTGATATGCCAGGCCTTCAAGTGCGGCGCCTTCTATTTCTTCGGGACGGTCAAGCGGCCCTGCGGGCCTCAGGGATCTGAATACTCCCGAATCAAAAAAATAAAACTTGTTATGAATTATCAACGCTCTTTTTGCCCTTTTTGTGAAAACAGGTATTTTAGAGCATAAAAGCAGGTCTTCAAGGATTGAAATATACCCTTCGACTGTTTTCCTTTCCACTTCACACTCACGCGCCACGTTGCTTACATTAAGCAGGGACCCGTGAGAAAAGCTTATTGCTTCAAGAAACCTTGAAAATGCGCTTATATTCCTTACCAGGCCTTCCATCTGAACTTCTTCCCTTACGTATAAAGCGGCATAGCTTCTAAGCACCTGTTCCGGGTTTTTTGCCGATACAACAAGCGGTATCATGCCGGTTGTAAGGGCGCTGTTAAGGCTAAACCTGCTTTTAAGTTCTGCCGCCATAAATGGATACATTATGTGCTTTATTAATCTTCCGGCCAGAAGGTCCGCGCCCGCTTTTTTTAACTTCCGTGCGCTTGATCCGGTCAAAATAAATTGTATCCCCGCCTTTTTTTCAACCAACAAATGAATTACATCCAGCAATTCGGGCAATTTTTGTATTTCATCGATCACAACCGTTTTTTTGCCGTTGCCGGCTATTAATTCAGACAATCTTTCCGGTTTTGCGCTGAATGAACGGAATGTTTCCGGTTCAAGAAGATCAAACCAAAGCGCGTCGGGAAAAGTCTTTTTTAAAAATGTTGTTTTGCCCGTACCTCTGGGGCCAAATACGAAACAACTCTTTTTAGAAACCTTAAAAAACCTTGGAATCTGTGTTTCCATTTACGGCTCCAATATGGAATTAGTGTTTCCATAATTATATTGCAAAATTTGTTTGCTGTCAAGAAACATTGACAAAAGTTCGAAGCTTTTGACTTGTCTTCCTCCTTGCCTTAATCTTCCCCTGCGCCTTATGCAGGTCCATGACGCCGGCATAAACATCTTTGAGGGGTAAATATAGGGTAAATATAGGGGGTCATACCTTGAGTTGAGACTTGATCATGGACATATCAGGCCAACGCTAAATTTTCCCTTTCACCTTGACTTTGTAATAAATCTCAATATACTTAATTAAAATCATGCCGGTGTTCCGGCAAATCTGGAGGAAGAAATGAACATTATGCTGTGGGTTATTCAGGTTCTGCTGGCAGTCTGGAATCTTTTGGGCGGCAGTTATACAATTTCCAACTTTGATAAACTGAAATCCCACGCTGTGGATGGGCTGCCTGCCTCTGTCTGGGTCGCTCTCGGTGTGCTCCAGATTATCGCCGCTATTGCACTTGTAATTCCCGGCAAACTGGTTAAGGTGCCGATGCTCGCCTCAATTGCCGCGGGGTATATCGCAGTTTACGCTCTGTCGGGCTGTTTTTTATTCGCTCAGTATGCCGGGTTTCCCGGATTACTCTGGGCGGTTGTTCCGGCTGCCCTGGCCGCGGTAGTGGCGTTTGGAAGAATGCGCTGAAAACATATCTAATGTCATATTGGTTCTCAAAGCGGAAAAAACTGGAGGATAAATGAAAATAACCCAGAAAATCACACCGTTCTTATGGTTTGACAACAACGCAGGGCAGGCGGCGGAATTTTATGTCTCTGTTTTTGGCGGGGAGTCCCGGATAAACAATTCCACACCGCTCGAAAATACGCCATCAGTCGTGGAGGTTGCTGTTTTATCGGTGACACTGGCGGGCATGGATTTCACTTTTATCAACGGCGGGCCTTACTTAAAAATTAACGAAGCAGTATCTTTTGTTATAAACTGTGAGGGCCAGGCCGAGGTTGATTATTTCTGGGAAAAACTTTCCGCCGTAAAGGAATCTGAACAGTGCGGCTGGTTAAAAGACAGGTTTGGCGTCAGTTGGCAGGTGGTGCCTGTCAGGCTGGGGGAACTTCTCTCCGGTAAAGACGGTGAAAAAGCCGCGCGCGTGACGCAGGCTATGTTAAAGATGAAAAAACTGGATATTGCGGAATTGGAAAAGGCGTAAAAAAAAGAGCCGGATTCCAGGAGGAAATTTTGGACAAAAAACATCCGGTAAAGCTCGCGGATATGAAAATTGATGAACGCCCCTCTTTTGCCGCTTCCATATGCTGTATGGATGGAAGGATACAACTGCCTATAATCGCTTTCCTGAAGAAAAAATACGGGGTGGATTATGTTGATATTATCAGCGAGCCGGGGCCGATAAAATACCTTAATGGAAATGTGAACCATGCAGTGGTTGAAACCATAAAAAAAAGGGTAAAAATTTCGGCTGAAAAGCACAGAGCAAAGGTAATTGCCATTTCCGGCCATTTTGACTGCGCCGGAAACCCTGTTGATAAGAGGCGCCAGCTGGCGCAGATAGAAGGCTCGGTGAAACTTGTTGAATCATGGGGATACGGCCTGCAGATTATCAGGCTGTGGGTTGACCACGAATGGAAGGTGCGGGTAATTTAAAGCGCTGTTTTAAAATATAACCAACACCTTTTTTAACCGCCGAATACCGCGGCAACATCCTTTAGAAGCTTTCTTATGGGAAGTTTTTGCGGGCATATCTCCTCGCATTTGCCGCATTCGGTACATTTGTCCTGTTTGCCGGCTGTACGTGAATATCCCGTCATCCACGCGTCTTTTGTGTCCCATATTGATGAGGCGTTTAATGCCGCCAGCAGTTCCGGAATCTCTACGCCAGATGGGCACGGCTGGCAATAACGGCATGCTGTGCAGTCCGCTTTTATTTTAGCACGCAGTGCATTGCCGGCCCTGTCAAATACTTTAAGCTGGTCCACGGATAACTGCCCCGCGCGCGCCTGGTCACAGACGCGCAGGTTCTCTTCCACCTGTGAAGCGGCGTTCATGCCTGATAAAAGCAGGCCGACACGCGGCTCGTTTAACACATAGCGCAGGGCCCATTCCGCCGGGCTCCAGCGTTCGGGGCGGCCGTCAAAGACCGCTTTCATATCCGGCGGCAGGTTGTTTGCAAGGCGGCCGCCTTTCAACGGTTCCATGACCACAATCCCGATTCCCTTGTCCGCGGCGTAGCGCAGGCCGGAGTATCCGGCCTGGTATCCCGTGTCCATATAATTATACTGCACCTGGGTGATGCCCCAGTTATCATAGTCGTCGACAATGCGTGTAAAGTCGTCCTTATGGCCGTGAAATGAAAATGCGGGAAAACGTATGAGCCCTTTTTTCTGCGCCTTATCAAGAAATTCACGCACGCCGAGGGCCTTCATGCGGTCCCATGACTCGCCGTCAAGGCCGTGAACAAGATAAAAATCAATATGATCGGTCTGGAGCCGTTCCAGCTGCTGCGCGAGGTAGCTTTCCATTTCACCGGCGGTTTTGATTGACTGCTGGGGAAGTTTTGTGGCCAGAAGCACCTTTTCGCGCCAGCCGCCCGAAAGGGCGCGGCCCACGAACGGCTCGCTGAAACCCTTCTGGCCGAAGGTGGCCGCGTGGTAAAACCACGCTGTATCGACGTAATTGACGCCGTTCTCAATGGCGTTGTGGAGCAGGGCGGTGGACGCGGGCTCGTCAATGCGGTCCATGGAGCCGAGCGTCGGCAGCCTCATACATCCGAAACCAAGTGTTGATGCTTTCACGCCGGTGCGGCCGAGTATGCGGTATTGCATTTGAAACCTCCAAAGGGGAAGATTTTGTTCCGCGAATCAGCGGGTCTGCTTTGCCCGGAAGGCAATATTCGTATTTTTTCTATTTTTATAATACCATTTTTTAATTTTGCCTTCAATTTAAATAAAAACGAAGATAAAAACTGCCGGGAAGCCTTTTAAGGCCCCCCGGCAGAATAATACAGTGTCCGCGCCTGCTGGATAGCTTATTTTGTCGGAGTTGCTTTTGCTACAGGTGCTTTCTTGTGTCCGCAATGCTTGTGCATCTTTTTGCAAACTTTTGCCGGCACAGGTGTACCCGCCGCCGCAACTGAACCAAATGCCACCGTGGCCGAGAAGAGCGCGAGAAAAATTACCGCCATGACTTTTTTCATTTTTTCACCTCCTTTGCTTTCATAAACTGTAACAATTAGACGCTCCGGGAGATGGTTATGTTCCGGATGAATTAAACGGATTTAACCGGCATTCGCCGGGGTTGGTGGTACTGTCGGAAAACCCCGCAAACATAACCTGATCCGTGGTATATGACATTTTTATTGGCCTTGCGCCACTCATCTGACGGCCTCGCAAAAGGCCGTCTATATAATACATGGCGACAATCCAAGAAAAATGTCATATACCACGGATAAACCAAGCAACGGGTTTTCCGACAGTGCCCGGGGAGTGTGTTTTATAACGGCTTAATTGTAGAAAATATCGAATCTTGCGTGCTTTTTAAAATCATCGTAAAAAAGTATGTAACTGTCGACCCCTTCGCCGCCCGAGGCAAAGAGCCATTCGCTGCGGCCGTCGCCGTCAAGATCCCCGGCGTCGATTGGCACCATGCCGAGCCCCAGGTATTTGATATTATCCTTTTTAAGCAGGAACCAGTGGTTGAGGTACTCATCCGGGGTTATTTCGCAGCCGCTGTCCGAGTCGTCCACCGAGAGCCCGGCAAGCACCGTATTGTCATTTGAACGGTAGGACTTCCACAGGTCGATATCATCGGCGGGATAGGAGTTGTTGCTTACAATATCTCCGCTCTGCTCGTCACAGGAGGGCAAAAGCGGCACTATCCTGTGGTATAAATCGCGCGCTTTTTCCAGCTCTTTTGTGGTCAAATCCGAGCTTTTCCATTTCTCCGGGTCGTCGAAGTTTTGTTTTGAGACCAGCACCAGCGGCCTGGCCGTAAAAGGCCCCTGCCACGAAGTGAAATCAGCCGTGCCTTCGGTCTTGAAAGGGATTTTTACAAGCTCCGAAGAAACCACCTGTGAGCCGAGTTCGGAATAAAAACGTATTTTGCCCGGTTTTATGCCCGTTAAGGAGGCGATCCTGGCCCCTTTATATAATACGTTCCAGTTAACGGATTCGGGGTATTTTTCGTTAAGTTCCTTAAGATGCTTGTTGTCTCCGCGGCCATTGGGCATGGCGACCCAGTCGTGACCCTGCTTTTCGAAGAGTATATAGGCCTTCACATAATCCGTGTTCTGCCACTCATTATGTATCCTGGTCAATACACCGGCATACAGCGGTTTTTCCGCGGCGTAAAGACAGACCCCGGCGGCTGATAATATGATGAACGCAAGAACGGCCCTGAAAACATTTCTCATCGCGCTCTCCTTATATTAGTAATGATTCATTATATTACGTTTTTTGTTTTTGTCAAACAAGTAACAATGAAGGTACTGTCGGAAAACCATTGGCGGATTTTATCCGTGGTATATGACATTTTTCTTGGATTGCCGCCATAATTATATAGACGGCCTCTTGCGAGGGCATCAGATGAGCGGCGCAAGGCCAATAAAAATGTCATATACCACGGATCAGGTAATGTTTGCGGGGTTTTCCGACAGTGCCTAAAATTATGATTAAAATTAGACCACATAAAATACTTTTTTGTAGGGAGGCTCGTCGCTTTGAATGTATATTATGGGATTAATGGCAAAAAAATAGAGGGCATGATTCTTGCTGTATAATTAGTTCTAAATAGAAGCAACAAGGAGACGATCATGAACAACGAAGGGATGCTCTACGAAAATTTATTATATGACATCAGCCGCATAGTGGTTGAAAGCAGGCCGTTGAAAGAAATGCTTGAAATGGTCCTTGTGAAAACCGCTGAAAAGCTCGGCATGAAAAGGGGAATGATCGCCATTCTTGACAAGTATACAAGCGAGATAATGATAAGGGTGGGCTACGGCCTTTCAAACGGGTTGATGGAAAAGGGCAGGTATAAGATCGGCGAGGGGATTACTGGCCGCGTTGTGGAAACCGGCGAGCCTGTTGTGGTATCCAATATTGCGGAAGAGCCGAAATTTCTCAATAAGACCGGAGCCTGGCACAAGGACGAGAAAAAGGGAATTTCCTTTTTGTGCGTTCCCGTAAAAAGCGGAAGCGAGGTCATTGGAACCATCGCGTTCGACAAAAAGTACGGGGATATTACCAATTCCGGAAACGACATAAAAGTGCTGGCGGTGATAAGCGCCATGATAACGCAGTTAATGAGGCTTTACCAGGCGGAATATGAGGAAAAGAGCGTGCTCATCGAGGAAAATTCGAGGCTCCACGAGGAGTTAAAAACAAGGTATAAACCCGCCAATATAATAGGCTCGTCAAGGGCCATGATGGATGTCTATGAAATGGTGGAAAAGGTGGCGTCAACGGATTCCTCGGTTCTCATACTCGGAGAGAGCGGCGTGGGCAAGGAACTCATAGCCCAGGCAATACATTACAACAGCAAAAGGGCCGACGCCCCTTTCGTGAAATTCAACTGCGCGGCCCTGCCGGAAGGGCTCGCTGAGACAGAACTTTTTGGCTGTGAAAAGGGGAGCTTTACCGGCGCCTACAGGTCGCGCAAGGGGCGTTTTGAGTCGGCCGACAGGGGGACTATTTTCCTTGATGAGATAGGCGACCTCGGCCTTTCGGTGCAGGCAAAGTTTTTGCGGGTGCTGCAGGAACGCGAGTTTGAAAAAGTGGGCGGGAACGATACCATAAAGGTGGATGTGCGCATAATAGCGGCAACGAATAAAAATCTTGCCGATGAGGTCAAAAAAAAGGCCTTCAGGGAGGACCTCTATTACAGGCTCAGCGTTTTTCCAATAATAGTCCCCCCTTTGCGCGACAGGAAAACAGATATACCAATGCTTGCGGATTTCTTTGCGGATAAGTACTCCGAAAAAAACGGCAAACAGATTAAAAGCATTACATCCGGCGCGGTGGGGCTGTTGACCGCTTATAACTGGCCCGGTAATGTGCGCGAACTTGAAAACTGCATTGAACGCGCGGTAATTCTTTCCAATGACGGCATAATACACGCCAGCCAGCTGCCGCTGGTTATGCAGACCGCGGGGCCGGCCAGGCCGCAGCCGGCTGGAAGCCTGGAAAAGGTCATAGGGATGGTTGAGCATGAAATGATAGTGGAAAAGCTCAAAGAATCAGGGGGAAATATGTCCCTGGCGGCAAAAGAGCTCGGCCTGACGGAACGCATGATAGGAATAAGGGTGAAAAAATATGGCATAGATTTCAAGCAATACAGGAAATAAGAAAACGGCTTTAGTGGTCAAAAATTGACACAAAGTTCTTAAAAAAACAAAACATTCTTAAAAACACACTGGCTTAAAAATATTACTTTAAAATAAAGGACAAAAACACCGAAGTGCTGCTATAATTAATGATTAAATATTAAGCAAAAGGATAAAAGCCATAACAAAAAGTGCGCAAATGTAGTTTTGAAAAAAATATAGTCGTTTTTAAAATCAATAAAAATGCTTTATTAATATGGGTTAAATACGATTTTGTAGTTGCGAGTTATAACGGCACGATAGTTGCTTAATAATTGACTGAAAGGAGAATTCAGAAAGTAAAGAAAGTTAGTTGGGTCGGCAAAACATTCGTCGGTGAAACAGTTAAAAACTTCAGGAGGTGCTAAAATGTCTCAGAATGAAAAGTCCGTCCAGGTAGTGCCAACCCTGGGATTAATGGGCGCTGCAATGAACGCAATGGCTCTGATCGCTCCAGGCGCATTCCTCTGGATCACGTATCAGCTTCAGGCTGCTGCCACCGATCCAAGCGGTGTGAGCGCCGCGACAGACATGTGGGCCGGTATACTTGTTGCCCTTGTGCTTGCTTTTCTCACGGCTTTTTCCTACGCCGAACTCGCCAGGATTTATCCGGAAGCCGGATTTGCGAGCTGCGCGTACTTCGCGGAAAAGGCTTTTCTTGATTCAAGAAAGGAAAAACGCGCCACGCCGACGTCTCTGGCAAGGCTTTCCAAGCTGTTGACTGGATGGGCGGCGCACCTGTTTTACTGGGTTTATCCCGGGGTCATGGTAGCCATGATGGCTACGCTCATCGGATACATCTACAATTCTGTAACGGGCCACACACTTTCCAATCCTACGCTGACATTCATAGGCGTGATCTTCGCTTTTGCAGTGGGTTACATAGCGTATAAAGGTGTCACCGGATCCACACTGACAAACATCTGGATAAATATCATCCAGTGGGTTGCGCTTGCGGTTTTCAGCGGGCTGGCCATCTGGTACAGGGTATCAAACCCTGAACACGTTACGAACTGGGCTTTTTCGGGGGGATTCGATATAATCAAATTTCACAGTATAAAGGCGGTGCTTGTCCAGTCGACAATCGCGATTTTGATCCTTGTCGGATTTGAAAGCGCCACGGCAATGTCGGCTGAAACAAAGGAGCCGTCAAAGAACATACCAAAGGCGATAATTATCGCACTGTTTGTCCAGGGCGTACTGGCTTACCTTTTTGAATACTTTGCGGCGAATCTTATGGTAAGCGATAAACTCACAGGCACCGTCACCACTGCGGCAACGGCAACTACAGCGGCGGTAACTACAGTCGTAACGGGAATGAGCGCAATGGCGGCCTCGTCGGCCCCTATTGGTGATATGTCGCGGCTTCTCGGAGACCATCTCCTGGGCGGGATAGGTTTCGGCCTGATGATAACGATGTCTATTACAGTCGCTATCGCGGTTATCGGCACGACATTAAGCTGCATGAACACGGCTGTGCGCGTTACAAACGGACTGGCCGCGGACAGGGAACTTCCGGATTTTTTAAGCTTTCTTCATCCAAAAAACAGGACGCCGCATACGACTATCTGGGTCCTTGTGGTTGTATCCAGCATTATTGCCGCAATCGGAATACAGTCCGTTGTAGGGCTGACGGGAATAACGCTCGCCTCGAACTTCGGGACATTCGTGCTTTACGGCCTTGTGTGCGTATGGACGATAATAGCTTTTAAGGACAGGGCGGATTTCAACGTATTAAAGCACAGGATAATACCCATAGCAGGGCTTATTCTGAATCTCTTGATGCTTGTCGGGATTATCTATCTGAACGTTACCGGTACTGCGGACAACAAGACCGAAGCACAGATATGTTTCTACATAGCGGGCGGATTCGCCCTTGTGAGTTTCCTGTACGTTATGATGACAACGGTTACGAAGAACTACAGCATGAAGATGATTACCGCGATGATTCGCCCGGAAAAACTCGGGGTGCTGGTCGCGGTGCTTAAGGAAGAGGCCCTGGTGCATGGCATGACGGTTACCAAAGTCAAGGGTTTTGGCCGCACATACGGGAAGATCGACCCTGACGAGGATGTGGAGACAAAAATAAGTTTTATCCCGAAAGCGCGCGTGGATATAGTGGTAAATGACTGGGATGTCCCGCATGTCCTTTCAATAATGAAGGATGTTTTAAAGACCGGAAAATCCGGGGATGGAAAAATATTTGTTGTGGATGCGAAGGAAGCATTAAGGGTATCTACCGGTGAAACCGGCATTGACGCGATGTAAAAGGAGGAAAAACCATGAAACGAATCGAAGCAATTGTAAGGCCGGAGAAAGCGGGAGCCGTGGTAACACTGCTGGATGAAATAGGGCATCCAGGCATGATGATAAGCGAGATTGAGGGCCACGGCAAACAGCACGGCAAGGAAGACAGCGTTCGCGGGAAGAAATACAGGATAGACCTCATAACAAAGACGCGAATCGAGATTGTTGTAAGGGACAGTGAAGTAAAGAAATTCGTCAAGGCTATACGCGATGTGGCGGTAACCGGCGAGATCGGCGACGGAAAAATATTTATCCATCCGGTTGACGACGCCGTAAGGGTGCGCACAAACGAAAGCGGAGACGACGCGATAAAGTGAGAATTCTTAAAAAACAGTGAAATTGTTGTTATGATAATCCTCCTTCCGTGATTTGTATACGGAAGGAGGGTTTTTCATTAAATCCGGCAACCATGTCCGGCACAAAATTTGCGATGTTTTGTCCCCGTAGGGGCCGCCCTGTGCCTGCCGTGAACCCTTGTGGTTCATGGTGGCGGCCCGCAACCAGGGTCATATAAAAAACCGTTGTTTTTCGTAGAGAGGCGGCTTGCTGCCTCTCAAACCAGGCCTGTTTGCCGTGCGGGCGTGGCTTTTTTACGGCCGCCGTCCTAAGTCAAAGCGCGAATAGGCACCGGTGAAGAACATTGATATAAAAGTTTTACCGTTGCTTAATTGACACAGTAGTTATTGTTGGACGCCGGCACATAAAAAACCCCGCCCGTCCGGCCCGCCGGTTCTGCCGTAATTTTAATAATTTTAAGTTGTAATTCTTGGTTTTGCATTTCAACTTTTACATTTATTTCTTACATTAACGTATTAAACATTTTTTCCAACATATATGTAACCTCCTTTTTATTAATGGAATAAAAAACACCCTTAAAACAATGCTGTTATGCCAATTACTATTGCGGCACGGATATTGCTTTATATACATACGTAAATAAAAAATGCAAAGAAGGAGAAAAAAGATGAGAAAAATAGCGATCTATGGAAAAGGCGGCATC
>Ga0224557_1003187_pt1 | contig 13061 bp, 14 predicted proteins | sample 714S31014metaG_FD_180677 | JGI IMG/M metagenome (GOLD analysis project Ga0224557, IMG submission 180677) | Peat soil microbial communities from Stordalen Mire, Sweden - 717 S3 10-14 | ecosystem: Environmental > Terrestrial > Soil > Wetlands > Peat | place: Sweden: Norrbotten County, Stordalen... | reverse complement strand
GTCGCCTCGAGCTCAAGTCAGACCTCGATTCGGCGCTCGCCAACGATCAGTTCTTCCTTCTCTACCAGCCCATCTTCGACCTTGACAGTGTTCATATCCGAGGCGTCGAAGCTCTGCTGCGATGGCGGCATCCGACTCGCGGTGTCATTTCGCCGGACGACTTCATCCCCGTTCTGGAGGACAGTGGGCAGATCATCGAAGTTGGTCGCTGGGTGCTGAACCAAGCCTGTGCTCAAGCGGCATCTTGGTGCCGTCAGGGACATCGGACGACTGTGTCCGTGAACGTTTCCATGCGCCAGCTCGAGAGCGCGATGTTGGTCGGACACGTTGAAGAAGCACTCGCAGCAAGCAGCCTCGCGCCCAGTTCACTGATCATTGAAGTCACTGAGTCAACGCTCATGCGAGATGCGCATGCCACGGTGTCCCGCCTAAGAAGGCTCAAGGAAATCGGCGTCATGATTGCCATCGATGACTTTGGCACGGGTTACTCGTCTCTCGCCTATCTACGTCAATTCCCAGTTGATGTGCTCAAGATCGATAGATCGTTCATTGCTGAGATGGATGGCGCTCCAGATGCTGCTGCCCTCGTTCACACGTTGGTCGAACTCGGCCGAACTCTTGGACTTAGGACCATCGCCGAAGGCATCGAGGAACATTCGCAGCTAGAGGGATTACGAGACGAACAGTGCGACAGTGGACAAGGATTCATCTTCTCTCGGCCGGTGGAGCCGGCCGCGATCGAGGCTCTCCTCTCTCAATCGGACACTGATGCAGCCGCTTCCCTGATCAGCGTCAGCGAGGAGATGAAGAACCCGGCAATCTCGCAGTGCACCGCGACAGGAATCCTCGAGACTGTGCCGAGACCGGGGTGATTCAAATGTCCAACCCCGGATGGGCCCTGCACGATTGAGGGTGGGCGAGGCTGAAGCCACCCGTCAGCCCGCTGGTCAGTGGTTCAGTCTCAATCGGAGACCATTCAGTGCTCGCCCCGTGCCTCCTTGGTGTAACGCGCAGCCAGTTGGACGGGAGAATCCCCACGCGTTGCCGAGATCCGTGATTGACGTGCCCCTTTTCAATGCGACCGCAATGACGGTCCGCCGCATGTCGTGACGGCGCTGTTCGACGGCGGTCAAGGCGTCGTTGACTTTTCGACGAAACTCGAGCGGGTTCGCCGCGACGATCGCTGTGGCCACGTCGGATCCCAGTTTGGACTTTCTCAGGGCTCGCCGGAGTGCGACTCCATTGGCTCGGATCAATTGGCTCGGATCAATTGGCGGGCCTCAACCAGGGCTCCGAGGAGCTGTGATGCAGTTCCGCCGATGGGACTCCGTTGGGTCAGTGGAGCTGAAGTCTCCGCCGACTGAGGCTCCGGACCCGGCACTCTGGATTCAGTTTGGGTTGTCCCTCGCCAACCTCAGCACCAACTGCACCGTTCCGGCGGGCACAGCTGGCCGACCTGAACGACCCCGAGGATACGTCCATCGTCGCCGAACCGGGTTCCGATGCCAGCGCAGCAATATGGCGGCTCCACGAAGAGCCGACGGCGAGCCGCCTTCGACACCAGATGGCTGAGCCCGGCCACGAGCGCTCGGTCAGCTGGCTGCAGAGCCGGACGGTCCACTTGACGGCGAAGGATCGCCGCTTCATGGCGGAGCACCACAACCTGGACGGTCGGTTCGTCGTGTTCGCTCCTTCGAAGTCGGAGCAACTGGAACAGCCGGATGAGCGCCACGTAGATGAAGGACATCGCCATGAGCAATCTTCGCTTGCGCTGTGCCCTCCGGGACAGTCCTGGTGGACGAGTTGGATGGGATTCTGGGCACCCACAAGATGGAATTGGCCAGGTCGAGCCCCAGTGTTCGGTGGCCTTGGAGGCGAGTTTCGCACCCACCGCCGATTCCACTCGGGAGTCTTGGAAGCAGAAGCGGAGAAGTGTCAGGATCCGGAGTCAGCCGCAGAGGTGAGCTTCCAATGGTCGGCGACGTGTGGTCGCTCTGCGCTCCGCCAGCACGTGGGATGCGGTGTCGTCAGGCAGATTGGGTTCCGGGACTGGTGAGCTATTCGGAAGGCAGGGGTCGGCAGATAGTAGCGATTGTCGGGCCGCTCATTCCGGGACATCCTGGGAGAATAGGCTCTGGCCGGAGTCGAACCGGGGAAGGGGGACGCATGACCATAGGCATCGATACCCACGCCCGCCACATCGCGAAGCAGGGCTACACCATCGTAGAAGGGGCGATCGAGCCCGATCTCGTCGACGCCCTCGACGACGACCTCCTGCGCCTGGAACACGATCTGGGCATCGTGCCGGCACACAACACCTTCGAGGGTCTCCACACCGTCCGCATCTACAACCTATTGGCCCACGGCCCCCACTTCGAACAGATCCCGGTCCATCCGGCCATCCTCCCCCTCTGCGAACAGGTCCTCGACCCGGGCCTCCTCGTCTCGTCCCTGTCCTCCATCGCCATCGGCCCCGAAGAGTCGCCCCAGCCGATCCACGCCGACGATCAGGTGATCCCCCTTCCCAAGCCCCACCCGGCCACCGTGTGCAACACCATGTGGGCCCTCACCGACTTCACCGAGGAGAACGGGGCCACCCGGATCATCCCTGGCTCCCACCTGGCCGACGAGTCCCCCGACTTCGGCCGCCACTACGACTCGATCCCCGCCGAAATGCCCAAGGGCAGTGTGCTGGTCTGGCACGGGAGCCTCTGGCACGGCGGTGGAGCCAACACGACTTCCGAGCGCCGGGTCGGGATCGCCATGAACTACTGCGCCGGCTACATTCGCCAACAGGAGAACCAGCAGTTGGGCCTGCCTACCGAGCTGGTGGCCCGGTTCCCCCACCGCCTCCAGGAGCTGGTCGGGTACGGCATCTACCAGGGACTTATCGGCCATATCGACAAGACGGTGCCGGCCAATCGACTGCTGCACGCCGACGCCGAGCTCACGCTGCTTTGGGACTTGGCCGAACCGTCGGCGACCTGACAGGTCCATCCGTTCGTCCTCGGCCTGTCAGTTGGACCCGAACAGGTAGAACGCCCTCCAGGTGGTGGCCCCCGGGCAGCGACATTCCGGATGTTCGGAGCTTTCGCACCTCGTCTCAGGATTTCCCCCTGGCCACAGGCGCGGAGGTCTCCAACCTCAATGCAAGGATGGTCCCGAGGGTCACGGACACCGGGGTGTCATGGTCGGCCAGATCGTCCGTCCGGATCTGGGCTAGTGCCCTCGCTGCGTGTGCCGAGCTGCGAACCTACCGCCTCGTTCAGCTGTGAAGAACTTCTTGGCCGTTGGGGTCAGTGACCATGATGGTGTCGATCTGCTGAATCGGTAGGGCACAGGCCAGCGTCACTCTGACCTCTCCGGTGGCAACAGAGCGGTAAGTGCCCGCGAGCCACGTGCGGTGGTACTCGGTGCTCATCGAGACGGTCGAGATCTGGTTGGCTTGTTCACCGTGAACGGTCAACTCGATGGATGTCCCCCACGCTTCGGGGACCAGGATCGCAGTTCCGTAGTTCCCGCTTGGGCCACGCAGGGCGACGGTCCGCAAACCCGTTGTCCCGTGGTGGAGGATGCTGAGCGTGCCGATGACCATGATGGCGACGGCGGCAACGGCCACCGCCGCCCAGACTTGACGATGACGCTCAGTGTGATGAGTTGGTGCCGAACCCGCTTCCGGGCCAGAGAACTTCGTCAACATCGCCCTATCGAGCGACGCAGTACGTAGCTCCCTCGGCGGTGCTGGGCCGAGGAGATCCGACTCGTCGAAGGCCCGGTCATCGGCCAGTGCCAGGACGGCGACAAGCTCGGAAAGCTCAGTCCTGTCGGCCTGGCACTGCTCGCAGCCCCTGACATGTGCACGCAGTTCGTCCCCGTCGGGCCCATTGACCTGACCGACCGCCTCCATGGCCAGCAGGCCCCTCCAGTGCTCGCAGTCCTGAACCGGTGTCACCATTCCCACCCCATCTCGTCCATCGTGAGGCGCAGCGAGCGCAGGGCGTAGAAGAGTCGGCTGCGCACGGTGCCCTCGGGAATACCGAGCTCTCTGGCAAGTTCCTGGCCCGAGCACTGCCCGAAGTAGGTCTTCACCAGGACATGGCGGTGATCCGGGCGCAGCCGACGAAGCGCCTCTTCGACCTGCCAGCCCATCATCGCCCGCTCGATGTCGTCCCCAGTGGCGACTGGGTCGTGCTCGATGGGCTGAGTGGGTCGAGCTGATCGCTGCCGAGCGAGGTCGACCAGGACGCGGCGCTCGATGGCGAAGAGCCATCCCCGGATTGCCCCGAGTTCGTGATTGAAGGACGCTCGAGACCGCCAGGCGCGGGCAAAGGTCTCTTGAACAGCTTCTTCTGCTAGTTGCGGGTCTCCGAGGAATCGGCGGGCATACCCCAGTAGCTCGCCGCCATACGCCAGATATGCGCCGCGCAATCCCTCGGTGTCGACCGTCTCTGACCCACTCGGCATACCTCGATGATGCACCGCGGCAGTGATCAATACCCGTACCCGCCTGACTTTGCGGTCGTCGGGGTAGTTCCGGACTGGGATCCGGCTCCGGAACCGGTCGCCTTCACGGCAAACCACACACCGCCGACACCCTGACCGAGCGCATCACTGGAGGTCGTGTCCGGTGTGTACGAGTAGAGCGGCTCACCGTTGTAGGTGATCTGGGTGGTCCCGTCGGAGCGGGTGATGGTCCCGAGGGTGCCGGACAACCCTGCAGCGGCTTTGGGCGCCGTTCCCGCAGGCACGGTCAGCGGTGGCCACAGCTGGGCGCAGGCGCCCGTGCACGTCGAGTTCCCGGTCGTATCGGTGGTCAAGTGGTACAAGGTGTGGCCATTGGACGAAACCAGCACGGCCCCGACCTTGGCTTTGGTGGCCGCCGACACGTTTGGGCTGCTTTGCCCGCTGGTGGCCGCCGTCGAGTTTGGCGAGGACGACGAACTGGCACCCGTTGTAGTGCTCGAGCACGCCGAGAGCACTATCGCCGTCACCGCTAGGAGGATGCCGGTAACCGACCGCCACGTGGTCAACGATGGTCGATGGACCGGCGCTCTGTCGACAGGGCCGACGGGAGCGGGCTGAGGGTTCCAGAAGTTGGTCCACCGAGGCGGAAGTATGCAGTTCATGGCAGTGAATACCGAAGTCACGCAGGGAATGTTCACGCAGAATGCAAACTCTTGCTGTGTAGCCCGCCACGTTGCGTTCGGAGCGGGCAGATCAGGTTCGCAGTTGGTGAAGTGCGGTCTAGCCGCACATGGAGAACTGCAGGTCAGCGGCCACGCTGTCCTGGGCCGGACAGCTTGAAGGTGTTGTCACCGTCGTCGACGAAGTGCACGCCGTGGTGGTTTTGGGCGAGTGTAAGGCCAAAGGGGTCCCCTCCGTCCCCTGCAGGATCGTTCCGCGGTGAGCCGACCTGCGGCCGAATGAGGTGGTCTCGACGATCTTCCCATCGCCTTCATTGACGCTGAGGATGGCTCAGTTGGGTCCCATCGTCCACCCGAGGGGTCCGCGGAGGGTCCCGCCCGACGAGATGGTGATCCCTCAACGTGGATGGGGATGGCACGGCCGTCCCCGATCAGGGCGACGGGCGGTCTGGCCTGTTGGTAGCAAGCCGGACCAATCACCCTCCTCTGGGACGGGACGTGCGTGTTCAATGTGCTGTCTGGAAGGGATCGGTCGACGACGTCCGCAAACGCCTCATGACTCCGAGTCAGGCCGAATCGCCCAGTGCTCCCGAAGGTATTGAGGACCAGCAGGATAGCGGTGGACCGTACGAGACAGTGTCTCTGTCGGGGGCAGTGCCGATGACGAATGCTCGTGCGACTGCGAGCTAGCTCTCGGGATTCACAGGCAGCGGGAAGTTATCCGAGGTGCGACCGTCCACGTCTGGACTGCCGGCGGTGTAGTCGACCTGAAGGTTCGTGAACACAGGCTCACCTGACCGAATTGCTGGACCGCTCGACTCGAAGGTCGCCGGGTAGGGAAGGAACTTCCCCTCCGCACAGTTTGGGGTGCAGTTGTTCTCAGAGATGACCCCCACGCCACTGGCACTGGTCTTACTCCACGAGGCCCAGGTCAGCTGGGTCGCCCGGATTCCATAGTCAGCGCAGGCAAGCACAATCTGCGTCGGTCTGATTGAAGGCGCTCCCGTGCAGTCCGCAATATCACCCGGCAGGGGCGGAGCTGTCGTGGTGCTTGTGGTTTGGGGAACGGTGGACTGCGTGGTCGTCGTCCGGGCCGATGCCGATCTAGCTTTCCAGGGACGGGAGTTGTCCATCTTCAACATCGTCACCGGAAGTGCAGTGCTGACCTTCGAAGAACTGGTCGACTTCATCGAGCATCGCATGAGGATGAGCCATATCTATCAGCCGTTGTTGATCCGAACGCTCGTGGATGCCGGGGGAACGGCGACGCTTCGCCAGGTAGCCATGGCATTCCTTGATCGTGACGAGAGCCAGATCCGCTACTACGAGGATCGGATCAAGAAGATGCCCCTTCCCGTGCTGAAGCGCCACGGCATCGTGGATCGCAAGGGTGATCTGATCTCACTTTCGGTGCAGTCGCTGAGCTACCAGGAGAGAGCAGAGATCATGGCCATTTGTGAACAGGAGCTTGGAGCCCTTCTCAAGCAGAGGGGCCTTGGCACCTGGGACTACCGGCTACTGGGGACCGATCCCGTGCCGAGTGACATCAGGTACCAGGAGCTGTGCGACGAATGCAACCGGGGGAAGTCCAACAGAGATGATCGTCGCTTCTAAGCGCTACCGTCACCCACGCACCTGTGCCTCCTGTCATTCTTGCTCGGCGAGGGAGACGGGACGGTCGAGCAAGTCGCATCCGCAGATCACTGAGGCGACCCTTGGGCAGGCTGGAATCGAGCCCCCCACGGTGATGATGAAGGAGGCGTGCCAAAATGGCCGCATGCGAGTGGCGATGGTGTGCCTTGGGAACATCTGCCGCTCCCCGATGGCGGCGGCAGTTGCGACTGCGATGGCCGAGGATGCCGGACTCGGCGGCGAGGTGGTCTTCGAGTCGTTCGGGACCGCCGGATACCACGAGGGCGAGTGCGCCAATCCCCGAGCCGATGCGACGCTGCGACGCGGGGGCTGGCCCGCTGGCGCTCACCGCGCTCGTCAGCTGCGCCCGGCAGACCTTGCGGCTGCCGATCTTGTCCTGTGCGCGGACCGGTCCAATCTCGCCGACGTGCGGCGACTCGCTGGTGCCGGTGCAGGGACGGCAAAGGTACGGCTCCTTCGCTCCTACGATCCGGAGGCGAGTCCTAGCGACGACGAGGTTCCCGATCCCTGGGGCGGCGACGACACCGATTTCGACCTAACACTCGCCCTTATCGAGCAGGCATGCCGTGGCCTCGTCGGCGAACTGGCTGACGCGCCTCGCTAGCGTCGTCGGTCCGACTGGGCCCACCAGACAGCTCGGCGGCGGCGTCTGGATGGTGTCGGCCGGCGGTCGCACCCTTGTCGCCAAGCTCGGCGCCAGCGCCTTCGACGAGGCCGACGGCCTCGAGCGCCTCATAGCGGTGCCCGGGGCGCCGCCCGTGCCCGAGGTCGTGCTCACCGAGGCCGAGCTTCTCGTCACCACGTGGGTCGAACAGGGCTCACGGACCCCGGGGCACGAGGAGTCGCTCGGTCGTGCACTCGCTGCGTTGCACAGTGCCCCCTTCCCGCACTGGGGTGGAGGCTCGTCGTGGATCGGGGCCTGCCGCGTCAATCCCTCGCTCTTCCCCGATGCCGCCAGCTTCTACGGCGCCCGGCTTCGCGAGCTGTCCACCCGCTGCGGGCTCGAGCATCCGGTGACCGCGGTTGCCGCCAGGCTCGCGGAGCTGCTCCCGCCAGGCGGACCGGCGCTCCTACACGGCGACCTCTGGTGGGGCAACGTGCTCTTCGGTGCCGACGGACGGACCTGGCTCATTGACCCGTCAGTCCACGGCGGCCACCCCGAGGAGGACCTGGCCATGCTCGCGCTGTTCGGCTCGGTGCCAGATCGCCTGCTCCGCGCCTACGCCGAGGTGCAGCCGCTGAGTCCCGGATGGGAGGAGCGCGTCGCACTGTTCCAGCTCTACCCGTTGCTCGTCCACGCGGTGCTGTTCGGCGGCGGCTATCGCTCACGGGCGGAGGCAGTGGCCCGACGCTTCGCCTGACGTGAAGGGCGCCACAATGTCGATCGGACCCCTGAGCTGGACGTTCGCCACGCTCTCTTGACATGATCGACCGTGGCCGTCTCGCTCCCCTATCTCGGCCCATGCCGGATCCTCGGCCTCATCGCATCTGTCCGACGAAGCGAGTCGGATAAGCACATCGAGACCATGGTGCTCCGGCACCAGGTCCGAGTTCTCGTACGTCAGTTGCACGAGCGGGTGCGGTATCGCCCGGCGGATGGGGCGATCCTTGCCGCACTCAGTCGATCGCTCCCTCGAATCCGGTGGCGGTCCTTCCTAGTCACCCCTGACACGCTGCTGCGATGGCATCGGGACGCTGCCAGACGCAAATGGCGGCGATGGAGAAGACAACGAGGCCCAGGCCGGCCGCCGATGAGCGACGAGCTGGTCGGGCTCATCGTTCGACTGGGTCGGGCGAACCGACGCTGGGGTTGTATCCGTATCCAAGGCGAGCTGCGGACAGTCGGCATCCGCGTCTCGGCCAGCTCAATCAGACGGGTCCTGCGTCGACATGGTCTCGGACCTGTTCCACGGAGCGGCGCGACCTGGACGGAGTTCCTTCGTTCCCAGGCCCACAGCGTGCTGGCCACGGACTCCTTCACGGTGGACACCGTGTCGCTCAAGCAACTCTACGTGCTCTTCGTCATCGGATTGTCGACACGAGAGGTGCGCATCCTCGGAATCACCGACCATCCGACCGGTGCGTTCGTCACCCAGGTTGCTCGCAACCTGGTCAGTGATCTCACCGGCTGGGGTCGCTCCATCAAGTTCCTCAACCGGGACCGGGACATCAAGTTCACCGCCAGCTTCGACGAGTTGTTTTGCTCCGAAGGCATCCGAGTGATCAAGACGCCGATTCGATCTCCTCGAGCCAGCGCGTACGCAGAGCGCTGGTTGAGAACGGTGTGGACAGAATGCCTCGACTGGATCGTCATCCTCGGCCATCGCCAACTCGAGCGAGTCCTTCGCCAGTACGCCAGCCACTACAACCAACAGCGTCCGCATCGCGGCATCGACCTCCGGCTGCCGGTGCCCGGCAGCCGAGTCACGGCCGCTCCCCCGTCTCTGCACGTTCATCGTCACGACGTGCTCGGCGGCCTCATCCACGAGTACCACCCGGTGGCCGCGTAGTCAGATCCTCGTCTGGTGCCCTCCTGCTCCTCCGGCTATCGCAATGCATAGGCACGTCGAACGGCGGCCGGGCATTGCTCGCCATCTCTGCTCCGTCTCTTCCACGGGGCACCTGGCACACCCGGATGAGGAACATTCAATGCCGGCGATCGCAACACGGCAGCGGCGATGTAGCACCGAGTCGCGACCGAACGGCACGATCGGGATATTGGTGCCCTTCATCTCGGCGCCAACCCGTGCTCGGCAAGAAGATGAGATGACGAGATGAGGGTTGCCGGGCTTCGAAGAACGATTGCCGTGGCAACTCTCTCCGCCCTGGTGCTGGCCGGATGTTCCGCATCACAGACGGGCAGGACAGATACTCCGCCTACACCGAAGTCGCCAGAGCTGACAGCGATGGCATGGTTCCAAGCAATCAACAGCAAGAACGCAGCCGCAGCTCAGGCGCGCTTCGTACCGAAGCAGATGTGGATGATGGACTGGATGAAGGGCGACGCCTCGCAGGTTTCCACCTTCTCCGACATCCACTTTCGGACTATGGCTCAGACACGTGCCAATGCGGCGGTCAACTGCACCGTCATCGAGTCACCATCATCAATGATGGGGAACCCGGACTCATTCTGGAACATCTCGATGGTCCGAGGTCCAGCGGGAACCTGGCTCATCGACAACTACGGCCAGGGCTGAGGGTAGCGATTGAAGTGCCGGCGTGCGGCATCTGCCCGACAGCGAGGGAGCGGTCGGCTGGCGTCGGAAGCAGCAAAAGGGGATTGGGCCAATTGCACGACTACATGGTCGATGCAGACCAGGATGGGTTGATGAACAAGAGTCGGTGGTGGGTTTTCCCATTGGCATTCATCGGCCTGCTGGCCGCCTGTGGCAGCTCCTCGGCAGACCATCCGGTGGTCACAATCCCTATCAAGATCCAGATCACCCTTGCTCAGACCCGAGTCATCGCTGGCGCATCCATTAACGGGGAGGCTGTGCTCACCAACACCACCTCCAAGGCTGTCACCGTCGATAGTTGTGCTGCTGACGGCTGGCTCGAAGTCGGGTTGGTGAGCAAACAGATCACCTTCGAGCCCGCCACTCCATTGATTGTCTGCCCTCCAACCATTCGACTTTCACCAGGGCCGAACCGATTTCCGTTGACCGTGTCGACGAGTTATGAGTCGTGCTTTCAGCCGGGCGGCAGTGCCACGACGGATGTGCCACCGTGCACCGCGACTGGACCACCGGCACCTCCGGCCGGGAAGTACACCATCAAGGTCATCACCAGCGGGCTGCCTCTCGGAACCTCACGACCCCAGCCAATCTCGGTCACATTGTTACCTATACGGGGCTGACCACCTCCCCCATCACGTGCCCGCACGCAAGCAATGAATGTCCTGACCACAAAGCGCACGAGGGCACTGGCCAGGCGCCACCCTCCCGGCAATTGGGGGCACGTGGGCTCGAGTCCGAATAGGCGGCTACGACGACCCGGGCTTCAGGTCGTCGCCGTTGGAAAGTGATGGAACCACCAAGGACAAACAACTGGGATCCTCACTTGAGCCCTTTGGGGGAGCGCCCACTTCGGCCAATCGCCACTCACCCACGACTACCGTGGTCTTTCCCACCCCCCGGTCCAGCCGCCGTGGTGGGCGACGTGCTGGTGGGCGGAGTGCCGGCAGCGCTCAGGCCGAGCGCGGTGGCGAGCACTGAGAGGTCGTTCTGGAGAGTTGCCCCTTCGGCTTGGGCGATCGAGCCGTTCTGAAGACCGCTGGCGATCGCATTTGCTGCTTGTTGGAGGTCGTTGGCCGCCTGGTTCGGTTTCCCTGCCGCTTCGTCAGTCACCGCCAGTTCGGCCTGGTTGGAGATGACTTGCCCGGAGCCGGCGTCAATGGTCCCTGCAGCCTGCCCGGTGGCAATGTCGCTCACCAAGGTGGCGAGAGCTGTGGGGCCGGTCGGGGCAGCGGTTGTCGTTGTTGTCGTTGTTGTAGTTGTAGTTGGCGAAGTGGTTGCGACCGGAGGCTGCGTACTCGGATCGGGACTCGTTGAGTTCTTGGCGCTCGGCGTGCCGTGAGGTTGGGTGGTTGGGCTCGACCCGAGTATGAGGAGGCCGACGCACACTACGGCGATTGCGACGGTACCCAGCGCCGCGAGCCACCACCGTCGGGCGTGCTTTGCGGGTGAGATGACCGACGGTGCGGACTTGGCAACGCGAGTGTCCTCACCGATGAAGGCCGCCGTGGCGACGGCACCAGGTATGAGCGCGGTGAGGTCGTAAGGCACCGCGGGGGAAAGGCGGTCGGTCACTTCGGTGCCCGAGGGTTGCCAAGGGGCGCAGAACGCTGAGGTGACGAGGAGGGCCGAGACCTGAGCACCATCCAGGCGTTGTTCGGGTCGGTGGTCGAGCATCCCGCTCAAGACCAGCTTCCATGGCACTGGGAGATCGGCGGGAAGCGGCACCGGTCCGGCCAGTCGCCGGGCGACGATCTCGCTCGGCAAGCCTTCATAGACGCGCCGACCTGTCAGGCACTCGAGGAGGACGATCCCGAGAGACCAGATGTCGGCACTGGGCCCCACCTGGTGATCTTCGAGCTGCTCGGGGGCCATGTAGGCAACAGTTCCCAACGTGGTCCCCGCCAAAGTGAGCGTCGAGGCGTCGTGGAGGCGGGCGATGCCGAAATCCCCGAGCGATGCCTCGCCGTCAGCGGATAGGAAGATGTTGGACGGTTTCACGTCGCGGTGCACGATGCCTCGGTCGTGCACGTACGCCAAAGCATCGGCCAGTCTCGCTCCGAGAATGGCCGTGCCTCGCGGGCCCAGCGGTCCGCCTCGTAGGGACTCCGCGAGGGTCGGGCCGTCAATGAGCTCCATGACCAGGTAGGCCTGGTCACCGGCGACTCCAGTGTCGAGCAGTCGGACGAGGCCGGGGTGCTCGAAGCGCTCGAGCGCCCGGGCTTCTTGCGTCAGTCTCCGAGCAAGCTCTGGATCGCCCGAGCGGACGATCTTCACCGCAACGGCGGCACCGCTGCGCTGGTCGACGGCCTGGTAGACGTCGGACATACCACCCCGGCCGAGTGGATGGACGAGGCGATAACGCCCGCCGAGGACGTCAGTGTTCGCAGTCATGGGCGGTTGTCAAGGTGGTCAAGCGCATCCCTTGGTCAGGAGTCACCGCTGAGCCGTACACAGGGTCGGCGATCAGCGAGCAGTGCCTCCAGTCTCTCCTACTTCTGCTGGGCTCTCGACCGTGCCATTGAGACCCAAGTCAGTGAGAAGGTCTCACCTGGGTCGCCGGCCCTGGCCGTCTGTCGGCAATCGCGTGTCGCGACGCATGGCCGGGCAATTCGATTCTTTCGTCCCTTCGATCCCGTACAACCCTGACCAAGCGGAAATGCCATCTGCAGGGCGGTTCGATGTGGCGCTCGTGCCTCTCCCCGACGTGCCTGTGGGGCAGGCAACGATCGCGAAGGCGGCACGAGGTCGCACGTGTTGACTGGTCTCCGTAGAACGGAGGGTCGACCCTTGAAGGCGACTGGGTAGTCCCGGGCCACTGCTCAGGGCATGTCCCCACCCGGATGGCGATGAGCGGGGCGCGAATGGCGGCGGGGCGCGAGTGGCGGGGCGGAAGGGGCTCTGCGGGTTTGGGAATTGCTGCTGAGGGAGCGTGACTGAATCGGGGCGACGGCTCTGATAGTGGGCTTGCTTGGTTCGGGGGGCGGATGAGGAATCCCGACTATTCGACGTTCCGAAAGTCCTCGGGTCA
>Ga0224557_1003186_pt1 | contig 13062 bp, 14 predicted proteins | sample 714S31014metaG_FD_180677 | JGI IMG/M metagenome (GOLD analysis project Ga0224557, IMG submission 180677) | Peat soil microbial communities from Stordalen Mire, Sweden - 717 S3 10-14 | ecosystem: Environmental > Terrestrial > Soil > Wetlands > Peat | place: Sweden: Norrbotten County, Stordalen... | reverse complement strand
CCGCCGTGCCCGGAAACCAGGGCCAGCCGCTCACATCCGAGCCGTCCGGCAGCTTGCCATCGCGGAGAAAGCTGGTCCAACGGAAAACCAGCGAAGACTCCATCCCGCTTTCGTCCACCAGCCACTTCACGGCGCGCGCGTGCCGCCCGGCCCCGATCGTCTCCGGCGGCAGCATCGCCACTAAGGCTGTCACCCACGTGCTCTGATCTACCGCACGGCGCGGCGTCCATCCGCCGTCGGGCTGCTGTGCGGCGCCTAGCCACGCCGCGGCTGCTCCGCTGCGCGCCGCCGCCGTCCGACCGGCCTGGTGCGCCAGCAGCGCATAGACGGTCGGTTCGGTCCACGAGCTTCCCTGGCGATAGGGCCACCCGCCATCCGGATTTTGAGCCGCCTGGATGTTCTCCAAAGCGCCGCGATCGAAGTCCATAAAGCTCTCAGCAAGGAAGCTGTCAGCTATCAGCTTTCAGCTCTCCGCAAATCGCCAGTCAGGTTTAGCTGAAAGCTGAAAGCTGAAAGCTGAAAGCTGATAGCTATAAAAGCGCGGGGGCGCTACGGGTAAGCGCCCTCCCGCGCCAAAATGACTGCGAGCCAGCATACACACACATACGGACACTGCAACTACCGCATTACTTTGCGGCGGCGGCGACGCTGCAACAACAACAAAAGCACGACACCGGCCGCAACCCAGACCAGAATCTGAATGGTTGTGTTATTCATGACCTTGTCTCCTTTCTTCTAAAGTGACTCTTGCTCCAAAACTCTTTCCCGGCGCTACCGCCGTTAGAAACCTTTCATCAGCGGCAGCAGATACTTGCACACCGCCAGCACGCCCGGCCCGGCGCATACCAGCATCATGGCCGGCAGGATAAAGAAGAAGATGGGGAACACCAGCTTCACGCCCACCTTCGCCGCGCGCTCCTCCGCCTCCTGGCGGCGCCTCACGCGCATGTAATCGGAGTGCTGCCGCAGAGACTCCGCGATACTCGTCCCAAACCGGTCGTTCTGGATCAGGATGGCCGTTAGCTTTTTCAACTCCGGCTCTCCGGCGCGCTCGCCCAGGTTTTTCAGCGCGTCCATGCGCCGCTTGCCGGCCCGCATCTCCAGATTGGTCTGGACGAATTCTTCGGTGAGTTCCTTGTGCGCGTTGCGCAGCTCCGTGGCCACGTATTGAATGGCCTGGTCCAGGCCCAGCCCGGCTTCCACCGCAATCACCATCAGGTCCAGGGCGTCCGGCAACGCCAGCCGCAAAGTCTCGAGGCGTTTCTTGATCTTCTTTTCCAGCATGAAGTTCGGCAGGATGAATCCGCCCAGCGCCATACCTAGCGGAAAGATCACGTGGATCGACGGGCTATCGCTCACCACATTGCGAAACGTCAGGCCCAACAGTGCCATCCCGGCGGTCGACAGCAGCCGGATGCCGTAATAGATCTTGACCGCGTTGTCCGAGCGGTAACCGGCGTGCGTCAACATCGTCCGCGTCATCGAGCTTTCGTCCGTAGACACCGGCATCAAGTCGCCGACCCGCTGGATGATCTTGAACTCCCGCTTCTTGCGCGCTTCGCCTTCTTCCGGCATCCCGGCCGTGGGGGCCTCGATCACCGGCTCGCCGAGCCGCTCGTACACCTGCCCTGGCCGGGCGTAACGCTGGTAACCGAAGGCCGCGATGGCCACCGTCAGCACCATGAAGAACGCGATGATCAGATAAATGGACATCGTTTACACCTTGATCTTGATGATCCGCCGGATGAAGTAATTTCCGAGTAGTATCATTACGCCGGCGGCCAGGATCATATGCTTCCCGTCTGAGTCTTTCGCCATCCCTTGCAGATAGCCGGGCGCCACCGCCAACAGGGCGAGCGCCGTCAGGAGGGGCAGGACCGTCAGGATGCCGGCCGTCAGCCTGCCATGCGCGCTGGCCGATTTCACTTCGCCTTTCAGCCGGAAACGCTCCCGGATGACGTGCGCCAGGCGGCCCAGAATCTCGTTGAGGTTACCCCCCGTCTGGCGCTGCAACATCACCGTTGAAGTGAAAAACCTGAAATCCAACAATGGCACGCGTGTCGTCAGATTCGTCAGAGCGTTGCCCAGCGGCGCTCCCAGATTGGTTTCGTTAAAGACCGTGCGCAACTCCGTCGACAGCGGTTCCGGCACGTGATCGCCGACCATCGAGAGGCTGATCATAAAGGCATGCCCGGCGCGCACCGAGCGGGCAATGAAGTCCAGCGCATCGGGGAACTGCTCTTCGAGCGCCGCCAGCCGCTTGGTCCGCTTTTTCCGCACGTACACATAGGGCAGGCACGCGGTCGCCACCCCCAGCGTGAGGCAGGTCAGGACCTCGTTGATGATAAAAGGAAATCGCAGCCCAAGCAGAAACCCGGGCACTGCCGCGCCCACCGTCGCCATGAACAGAACCGAGGGCGTCCAGGTAAGTCCCGCTTGTTTGATCGAGCTTTGCAAGTGGTCGGCGAGGTTCACCGATCTCAGCATCTTTTGGAAGCCCGAAACGTCAGACACTACGTCTTTCAGCAGTTTGGTCACCGGCATCGGGCGATTGCCGACAACGGTTTGCAGCATATCTTTTACGACCTTCTGCCTGCGCTGTTGCCGGTACAAAAAGGCGAACACCGCAACCGCCATGATCAGCGCGAAGACCAGGAAGAAAACGCCCGCTAAGCCTGCCATAGTGAACGACATAGCTAATTGATCTCCACCACGGTCTGGAACAACGAGGTCGGCAACTGGATCCCGCACGCCTTGATCCGTTCGTAAGCGCGCGGGCGGATGCCGGTGGCGCGGAAACGTCCGGTCACCCGTCCGTCTTCCGCCACGCCACTCTTCTCGAACAGAAAAATATCCTGCAACGTGATGGTCTCCACCTCCATGCCGGTCACCTCCGTGATGTGCGTGACCCGGCGGGTTCCATCGCTGAAACGCGAAATTTGCACGATCAGGTCCAGCGCCGCGGAGATCTGCTGGCGGATGGCGCGCACGCCCATATTGGCGTTGCCCATGCCGACCATCACCTCCAGCCGCGACATGGCGTCGCGCGGATTGTTGCAGTGCACCGTGGTCAGCGAGCCGTCGTGGCCCGTGTTCATGGCCTGCAGCATGTCCAGCGCTTCCTCGCCGCGGACCTCGCCCACGATGATGCGGTCGGGACGCATACGCAGGGAATTGATCACCAGGTCGCGGATGCGAATGGCGCCCTGCCCTTCCACGTTCGCCGGCCGCGTTTCCAGGCGCGCCACGTGCGTCTGCTGCAAGCGCAGCTCGGCGGCGTCTTCGATGGTCACAATACGCTCGTCTTCCGGAATGTAGCTGGACAGCACATTCAGCAGCGTGGTCTTGCCGGCGCCCGTGCCGCCGCAAATCAAGATGTTCAACCGCGCCCGCACCGCCGCCCGCAGCATCTCCAGCATGCCCTCGGTGAGCGTCAGCCGCGTCACCAGGTCCTTGCCGTGCATCAGGCTCTTCCCGAATCGCCGGATCGAGAGCAGCGGTCCGTCCACCGCTACCGGCGGAATGGCGGCGTTTACGCGCGATCCGTCCGGCAGCCGCGCATCCACCAGCGGCGAGGATTCGTCCACGCGCCGGCCGACTCTCGAGACGATCTTCTCGATGATCCGGATCAGGTGCGCGTTGTCCTTGAATTCTACCGGCGTACGAAACAGTTTGCCGTTGCGCTCCACGTAAACCAGCCGCGGCGTGGTCACCAGGATGTCCGAAACCGTGGGATCCTGCAGCAGCGGCTCCAGCGGACCCAGCCCGAAGACCTCGTCCAGAACTTCCTCCACCACCCGCTCTTTTTCCAGCAGGCTCAGAGGCGTCTTCTCTTCCTCTAGCAGCTTGGCCACCGCGCCCCGCACTTCCGTGCGTACCCGCTCCCCGCCCAGCGACGCCAGCGCCTCCAGATTGATGCGGTCCAGCAGCTTGCGGTGCAGCGCGAATTTCAGTTCCTGGTGCTCCAGGGCTGCGCGATCCTGGGTAAACAGCCGGCCGACCCAGCCCGCTTCCCGCTCGCCGTTTTTAGATAGCGATCCGTTTGTCGTGGTAGCCACGTTTCACTCTCCTAGAGCTACAGTCCCAGCTTCTCCGCAAACGCCGAAAACTTGTTCTTCTTCGTTTGCGGATCGTTCACGCCCGCCATGCGCAGGGCCAGTTCGCGGATTTGTTTTCCGAGAACGCTCCGCTCCGGCAGCAACTTGCCCAGCGAATAGCACTCGTGCAACTCCGGATAGCTGCTGGGCAGCACTGCATACACCGGCAGTCCCAGAATCTTTTCGATCTCGCCGGGCGCCAGTTCCGAGCGCTTCGGCACGCGGTTCAGGATCAGCTTCAACCGGTCCTTGCCGTAGCCGGCGTCCATCAGGATCTGCAGCACTTGCTTGGCTTGGTGCAGCGCCGGAACCTCCAGCGTGCTCACCAGGTAAGCCTCATCCATCTCTTCCAGGGCCGCCACCCCCACTCGGGTCAAACTGCGCCCCAGATCGATCAGGGTAAAGTCGTAGCACGACCGCAGGAAGCTGAACAGTTGCCGCAACTGCTCCTGCCGCGGATAGGTCTTATCCGCCGTGGCCGCCGGCGCGGCGATGATTTCCACTCCCGGAATCCCGTTGGATACCAGCGCCTTCCAATAACTCACATCCATGCGGTGCAGGTTGTTGACGGCGTCCAGTATGGAATAGCCGGGCTTGGCCTTGGTCAGAAAACCAATCAGCCCGGCGTCCAAATCCAGGTCCGCCAGTAATACTTTCTGGCCAGTCCGCCCCAGTTCCACGGCCAGGTGGCACACGATTGTGGTGGCGCCGCATCCTCCCTTGGAGGAGAAGAATCCGACGGTGCGCCCGCCCCAGCGCATTCCGCTGTGCCGGCGTCCGTCCGTCGAGCGGCGCTCCAGGGCTCCGCGTAACGCCCCTTCCAACGGCGGATAGACGTACTCGTTCACCCCGGCGCGCATGGCGGTCAGGATGGCGTCCGGATCAGCCGTGGTGTGCAGGGCCACAATGGTGGCGTCCGGCGCCTTGGCCCGCACCATGGGAATCAATTCGCTGAGCGGCTCCTTCGCCAACGCCACGTCCAGCAGCACGACTTCCGGGCGCAAACGTTCCAGCCGCTCCAGGAAGGAGCCCATGCTGGACATATCCTGGTGCTCGATGACCGGGCGCAAAGGCAACGCCGGCAGGCAAGCCTGCACTTCGTCCCAAAGCTGCTTGGTTTCGATCGCCAGACCTAGCGTCAGCGAATACATGGTGTTAGTGCCCTGTGCCTGTTCCCGTGGCCGCCGGCGCGCTGGTTCCGCCGCTAGGCCCGGTCCCCGGCAGGGGAGCCGTGGGCGTTTCCGGATTGGCTTGGCCACCCGCCGGATTCATCATCAACGGGAGCAGCAGCGTCGGCTGCCCGGTTCCGGGCACTGCACCTTGCTCCTTCTTCTCCAATTGCTGCAGCTCTTCCATCGGGATCGTCTCGCGCTGCGGTTTCACCGGCACCGGGCCGGTGATTTCGATTCCCGGATTGCGCGGCGCGTCCTTCAGCGTGTCCTTCAGGAATGGCTTGATCATCGGCAGGTCGGGCCGCGCTTGACCCGCCGGTATGGGACGCACCAGTTCCGGCGTCACCATGATCAGCAGTTCCGAGTTGCTCTTGCTGAGTGTCCGGCTCTGGAACAGCTTGCCCAGCAGTGGAATATTCCCGATTCCCGGAATCTTGTCCAGGGTTTCGTTAAAGCGGTTGTCCAGCAGTCCGGCAATGGCGAAGGTTTGGCCATTCTCCAGCTCGATTTCGGTCTGCACTTTGCGCGTGTCCAGCGCTGGGACTGTGAATCCGTTCAGCACGATCCCGTTGCTGTAATCCAGCGTGCTGACCTCCGGCGCAACCTGCAGCCGGATGGTGCCGCGCGGCGTGATGGTGGGCAGGAAATTCAGCTTCACGCCGAATTCCCGGAACTGGATGGTCACCGCGCCAACATTGGCGCCGCCTTGCACCACCGGCACGGGAAACTCGCCGCCCGAAATAAAGCTGGCCGGCTTGCCGTTCATCGCCAGGACGTTGGGCTCCGCCAGAATCTGCAGCAGGTTCTTGGCTTCCAACGCCTCGATGGTGGCGCCCAGGTTCAGGTCCGGGCGGTACAGGAAAAGATTCAGCGCATTCGATAACGTGGTGCTAACCGGGCTCCCCGGCGTCGGGACTTGAACTAAGGGCGGCGCATACTGCTGGGTAGTCACTCCGCCAATGGTGCGGGCGGCGCCCGTACTGAACAAATTGAAGCCAAGCTGCGAGCTCATACTGCGATCCACATCCACGAAGCGCACTTTGATCAGAATCTGCGGCTCTTCCACTGGCGTGGTCACGTGCAAGAGGTTGACCACCTTGCCCAGCGTGGCGGCCATGACCGCGGCCCGGTCGGCGCTCACCATATCCTTAGCCGTGCCGTGTACGAACACGTTGTCGCCCTCCAGGTAGACGCTGACGTCTTGCCCCGGCAGTTCCTTGGCGAGTTGTCCGCGCACTTCTTCCAGCCTGGTGGTGCTGGGCCGCACCGTGAGGTCGAATAACAACCGCGGTCCGCCCTGCTGCCAGATCAACAGCGAAGTCTCGCCCGGCGCTTTTCCATTGATCAGCACCTCCCGCGGATTCACCGCCACCGCTTCGGCCAGATCGCCATTGGCCAGCGAGATGCGCTGGATATTCATGGCATTGTCGAGCACCAGGGACTTGCCGACAGTCACCACCAGCGGCACATTCTGACCTTGCAGTTCGACGGCGGTGAGCGCGGCCGGCTGTCCGGCCATTGCCCATAGCACGCCGGCCGCGGCGGCCAGACGATGAAATGTGCGTTTGCGTGACATGTTATTTGACCTCCGGAGTCGTATCGAATTTCGTTTCGCTTCGCTTGCCGCCGTTGATGACTTCCATGACGAAGGACTGCCTCACCGGCGGCGCCGGCCTTACCTCCACCGGCGCTGGCGGCGGCGCGGGCTTCGGCGCCCGCACATACACTTTCTGCGGATCGGGACGCTTCTTGGGCCCGTTGACGGCGAACAACTCAACTACCGCCGTGCCCGGCGTCTTGGCCATCTGCGTGTCCAGCGGATTCCGCAGCACCAGTTGGATGACAGTCTGGTTGCTCGCCAGGCTGAGCATCTCGGCCTGCTCCGGCGTCACCAACAGGTTGACGACGCCTACTCCCAGCGGCTTGCCTTCGTTATCTTTCTTGAAATCCTGTCCGGCCGACAGCACCTCGATATTCTGCAGCAGCGTGCGCGTCAGGCTGCCCTGGCTCGCAGCGCCGGGAGTGGGTGGATTGCCCGAGATCAGCACGTCCACACGCATGCCGGGAACCACGAATCCGGCTACCCCGACTACATCGTTGACGCGCACCGCCACCGCTCGCATGCCCGACGGAATCATGGCCGCCAAACCGCCGCCCGCGCCCTTCGGCGCCAGCCGGTTCTCCAGGATCGGCTCCCCGTCGTAAATGGTGGTGGTTACACCCCGCCCGATGATGTCTTCCCGCTTCAGGACCGCCGTGGCGGGAAGCGATCCAAGCCAGGGCGTATCCTTCACGTCCGAATCCTTGATGATCACGCCCAACTCGAGATTTCGCGACGCCACCAGCGCTTTGGTCGTCGCGGGCGCGGCCTGGGCGCTGCCGTGATTGGTGGTCAGCCTGTAAAGCAGCAGACTGGCGCATCCGGCCACCACAAACGCGAAAATCAATACCGAGATGAATCGTTGGTTCATTTTAATCCCTCAATTCTTTTCCAGCCGTGTGGGGCAGGCCCTCGGCCTGCGGCGGCCTCTCAGACCGCCTTCCTGCCGTTGCCTTCCAAAACGCCAGGAGCGCCCCGGTACGGGCGCCCCTGGCGCCCTTGGCTAGCTCGCGGCGGAGGCCGCCGTGCTCAGTTGGGTGTTCGCCGAACTCCAGATCTTGCTGACACTGCTGCCCGCGTTGATAAAAAGGGCCGCCGATGCCAGCGCCACGAATGCCATAAGCAGCGTATACTCGATCAGGTCCTGGCCTTGATCGTCGTTCCACAGGTTGCGCAATAACGTCGTCATTGTTCTTTCTTCTCCTAAGTTTTGGTTTTGGTGATCGTCCGATCACTGGTTTGGGTTTTCGTGACCTTGCGATCACGATCTTTCCCGCCGCTAGCGGCGGAAAATACTGGACTTTCCGGACGCGCGCCCGTCCGGAACACGATGGCGTCGCCGTCGTCGTAAACTACGTGCCATCGGCTCGATTCCTTGAGTGCGCCGGCCAGCGCCGCATCGGTCTGCAGTAGAACGGTGTCCACGCCATAATCGTTCAACTGCCGCTGCCAGGTGTACTTGACGTTTACAATGTCCAGATACTTTTGAACGAATTTCGAACCATAAAAATCGCTGCGCCCGTCGATGAACACCTGGCTCTTGGGATACAGTTTGTAGATCAGAAAATCGCCCCACTGGTCGGAGGTGAAGATCCGGCTGGTCGCCGCCGCGTCCCCCAGGCTGGCGACCGCCTTCGCCGGAAACTCCTTGGCGTCGAACCGGGCGCGGAAATTCTCGGGCGGCGATGGAGCATAGAAGAGGGCCGTGATCAGCGCCACCGCGGCAATGCTAACCAGGTGCGTGCGCCACTCGCCCTCCATTTCGCCAATCGAATCGCCCGTGCCGTGCAGCGCCAGCGCCAGGCGCCGCAGCCATCCGGATACCGGCGCGTTCTCCAGCGTTTGGAACCACTCCACCACCGCCAGCGCCACGATGGGCGACGCGACAATTCCGAAAATCGGAACGTTGCGCGCGGCCAGCAGCCCCACATGCGCGAAAAACACCAGCAGCAGGCACTCCGTGAAACGTTTGCGGCGCGCATGCCACACGCAGGCTCCGCCGCCCACCAACAGCAAAATCTCGAAATAGCGCGCCGCCGGATTCTGGAAACTGATGGGCAGCATCTCCTGGATGTGCTCGCGCTGGAACGAGTCCGTCAGGTACTCCCAAATATGCACATGCAGGTGATACGTGTAGGGCCCCACCAGGCTGCCCGCCAGGCACAGCGAAGCGATCCCCGCATAAGGCAGCGTGCGCTTCACCGCCGCCAGCCATGCCCCCGGCCCGCCATCGAACAATCCGCTAGCCAGCTCGCCGCCGCCATACACGCCGATCAGGACCACCCCCAGGAACCACCCGCCATGCAGATTGGTCCACAACACCGTCAAGACCGGAAGCCACCACAACAGCCGCGCGCTGCGGTTCTCCCGCGCCCGCTCCAGGATGGTATAGAACACCACCGTGAACAGCAGCGTGACCAGGTGCGGCCGCGCCAGAAAATGAATCGAAGAGCTGGCCATCACCAGGAAAGTGAGCGCCATGGCGATCAGCGGATTCCCGCTCTTGCGGAACGTCAGCCGGAACACCATGGTGGAAGTCAGGCAAATGACCAGGGCGCTTCCCACCACCACCGCCGCCAGCCCCCAATGCTGATGCAGCCAGGCGAAGATCACGTCCCACAACCATTCCCACGCGAACCACGTGTGGCCCGTCCGGGTATACGAAAACAAATCCTTGTCCGGCACCCGGCCGTGGCTCAGGATCCACTCGCCGGTGCGCACATGCCATCCCGTATCGCCGTCGCCCAACAGAGTCTTGGCGCCGTGCATGCCCATGAAGATGAAGATCAACGGCATCAGAAACGCGAAGTCCGCCATCGACGGCAGAATTCGCAGGACCGGGTTGGTTTTAGTGTCGGACATTTGTCTCTTTAGAACATCCGGCTTCCGTACCCTTTTTGGCTGACCGCCTCGCGGTGTACCGGCGCCGCCTGCGCCACGCGAAACTCCATGGCGTGAATCCGCAGTCCCACCCAGACCACCGCGGCGTCCGGCTCCGCATGTACCCGCGCTACCGTGGTCTGGCAGCGTATGCAGCGGCGCTCGAAGCCTTCCCGTTCCGGCAATTCCACTTCCACGATCAGCATCTCGCCGGCGCCCGGCAGACGCCCGCTGGCGTCTTCCCACCGCAACAACATGCCGTCGCGGCTGATATTCTCCGTGAACATCGCGCTCGGTTCCCCACCCTGCAGCCAAACTACGTGGCACATCAGCCGTACCGCGACTCGAGTGCTGCTGCGGCGATTCATCCTGCAAATGCTTTCCGGGTACACGATGCGACTTTAGACCGCCGGGGTGTGGCCGCGCAAGACCGTCAATAGGAGATAACTATCTGCTTTCCGAAGTTAACTGCATCCCGTTGCCGGAAGAGGGTGGCCCCGCGCTTTCCCCGGCCGTGGCCGGCGCTGTTTTAGTTAACCTACGATAGCGTACTGCTGGGAATTCTAGGCAGTATTCTAATTACTAGACGTTATGGAACGCATGCAAAAGGCCCTGAAATCATTGCCAGACGCCTTTCCGGGCGAATTCGAGGCGCTGCGGCCCGGAGCTCCGGAGAATTTCAAAGTTTTTTTCGATTTCAATTGACAACCAGCCCCTCCCAAAGTAACAATTCATATTCAGGCTACCCTGACAAAAGTAATCCCCGCCGGGGCGTGCCGGTCCAATTCTTAAGGAGAAGGCCGCAAGGCCGAAAACGGCATGACGCGCGTTTACTTATATAGCGATCAACCTATCCTGGCTAAGGGCCTGGAAGCGGTTCTGATAGCCACAGGCCGGTTCCATCTGGAGTGCTCGTACTCCGGAATACCGGAATTGGTGGAGCGGTTGCAAACCGACGCCCCCGATATCCTCTTGCTGGACTTGACGCCGGAAGTCACGTTCGGCGTTCTCAGCGACATCAAACGCGTAGTGCAGGAATCCAAGCTGGTGTTGTGGGTCAACTCCATTTCCACCGAGCTCGCGTTTCAGGCCATGGGCTTGGGGGTGCGCGGCATCTTGCGCAAGACCTTGCCCGCCGACCTGCAGGTCAAGTGCCTGCAAAAGGTCTACGAAGGCGAACTGTGGTTCGAAAAGGCCCTCACCGACAGCTTCCTGGCCGCCAAGCGGGTGGTGTTGAGCCAGCGCGAAGGACAGTTGATCACGCTCCTGTCGCACGGCCTGAAGAATAAGGAGATCGCCTCCACCCTGCAGATCTCCGAAGGCACCGTCAAGGTTTATTTGTCCCGATTGTTTCAGAAGGTGGGCGTAAAAGACCGCTTCGAATTGGCGCTGTTCGGCCTGAAAAACCTCACCGCGGGACACGCGCAGCCCACGGAGAAACCCAGCCGCGAGAACCACGCGCCGATCCCCAATTTGCGGTCGCTGGTGCTGGAGAGGCCGGTGGACCGGCCGGCCCCTCCGCCGCCGGTGGCCGCATTCCCGGCCTTGCGCCGCACCTATCGCCCCGGCGAATTTTAATGGAGGGCGGGCTTTTAGCCCGCGCGGGGCTTCAAGCCCCGCTCTTCCCCCCTAAAACCAATGCTGTTCACTTAATGATGTTTCGGTGGGGCAGGCGATCGTTTTATGTCGCCTGCCATCGCTCCCCGCAGGCGGCAGACCACAAAGTGCGATGGTCTGCCCCACCAAAGTGAACAGTATTGCCCCTAAAACCGTCCAAACTTCTCATACGCCGTCACCGGGTGCATCCCCTCGACCACGGCCGCCCGAATTCGGTTCTCCTCCCGGATAACCTCCTCCGCCCTGCCGATGGCTTCTTCAGCCACCTCCCGCGGAACGATCGCCACGCCATCCCGATCGCCCAACACATAGTCCCCGGCCGAGACTCGCGTGCCCCCGATCGTAATCGGCACGTTGCAGTCCACCACCCGCCACCGGCCCACCATGTCGCGCGGCGTGGGATACCGCGCGAACGCCGGGAATCCCAGCTTCAGCAGGTTCTCCACATCGCGCACTCCGCCGTCCACCACCACCCCGGCGCCGCCGCGCGCTATGGCCGTCTCCGCCGATAGCTCGCCGAAGTGCGCCACCGCGCTGTCGTTCGCCTGAATCACCGCCACATCGCCCGCCTCGATCGACCCCAGCATCTTCAGAAACGGCACGAAGTAATCGTCGCGCGCCAAACCCGCCGCCGGCTCCCCCAACACCGTCAGCGCGCGCCCCACCACCGTCTGACCGGGCCGTATCGGCCGGATCTCGTGCGGCAGAACCTGTTCGCGCAGCCCCATCTCATCCAGGATGTCGCTGATCGCGCCCGTATACGCTATGGCCGCCAGCCGCTCGCGCAGGTTCATGGTTTGCGCGAGGCCTTGGCCTTCCGGATATCGATTACTTTTTGGAACCATGCATCCGCCTGCGCGATGTCGTCCCGATAACTCTCGGGCGAATCCTCCAAATCCGCCTTGGCGCGATACAGCAGGTTGATATACGCCATCGCATCGTCGTACTCGGCATCGAGCGCCAATGCCTTATCCAAGTTCCCGATGCCTTCCTCGATGACCGGCAGATAACTCCCGCGCAGCGCGATCCGCACTTCGTCGCTCTTGATCGGACCGGGTTCCTCGGGCTTCATCCCCAGCTTCTGCCGAGCCTCCCCGATCGGCCCGTAGCTCCGCGCCCAGGCAATCACGCCCAGCGTGTAGAACTGTGTAGAACGCTTCCTTATTGTCCGGTCTTACCGAGACGAGCTTCTGGCACAACATTAGGCATGATGATTTTATTACCTTTGCATAGCGTGCATCACTTTTAGCCCTTGCCGTGCAGCACTTTTCATGGCTGCCTAGAGGCATGGCAATCAAACTCGGCACCAACGGCCCCCGGCTGTATCGCCGCCACGTCAAGGACTGCACCCGCTACAGCCACGGTGACGGCCCGCCCAGGTATTATTTGGACACGGCGGAATTCAAGCGTGCTTGATACAGCGAATCGGAACATTGAAATGGCTGCGAATGCTCTCAGGGACGCCCGAGTAATCGAACCTTCCGGCACCCCAAACAACTTCTGCTCCTCTGATAAAAGTGGTAATTGTCTACCGGGGTAAAGTCGTTCATTAACAGTGACTTGCAGTCAGGGAGCAAGGCAAACCCAGAAGGAGCGGAACATTTCCGCGATTTCCGCGAGAAAAAGCTGGACTTTTGTTCGCGCTTGTCTTATCCTAGATTTGCACATGCAAGCGCCGCGCCCTCCACAGAGCGAG
>Ga0224557_1003182_pt1 | contig 13063 bp, 11 predicted proteins | sample 714S31014metaG_FD_180677 | JGI IMG/M metagenome (GOLD analysis project Ga0224557, IMG submission 180677) | Peat soil microbial communities from Stordalen Mire, Sweden - 717 S3 10-14 | ecosystem: Environmental > Terrestrial > Soil > Wetlands > Peat | place: Sweden: Norrbotten County, Stordalen... | reverse complement strand
GCGGCAGCTGGGGTTCCGGGGCCGGGTGGTCGCGGCGGCGCTGGGGCTGACGGAGAACTACGTCGCGACGCTGCACAACGCGGCGAAGCGGGACGGGTCAGCGGCGCTGATCAGGCAGGACCGGCGGTACCGGGGGCCCTCGTGGTCGATCGCGTGCACCTTGGTCTCGTCGCTGTAGCGGCCGGCGGCGCGGTCCCTGATCACGGCACCGTCGGCCCAGCTGCGCTCCCAGAGCTTGTAGACGACCTCGGCGTACTCCTCCGCCGCGGCGTAGCGCTCCGCGTGCGGCGCCACGTCGTTGGCCGACACCGTGTCGCGGCCGAGGTTGCGTGCCTCGGATCGCCTGGTGCTCGTGACGATGTTCCAGCCCACCCGGCCACGCGTGATGTGGTCGAGCGTGGAGAACCTTCTGGCGTGCACGAACGGATGCTCCGTCTGGACCGAGCTGGTGGCGACGAGCCCGAGGTGCTCGGTCGCCGCCGCCAGGGCGGAGATCAGCACCACGGGATCTCCGGACGGGATTTGCAGACCCTCCCTGACCGAGGACTTCCAGCTGCCCTCGTGATATCCATCGGGCCTAGCGTGTCGGCGAAGAAGATCGCGTCGAAGTGGCCGCGCTCCAGGGTCCGCACCAGGTCGATCCAGAGGTTCAGGTCGGTGTAATCGGCCTGGCGGGAGTCCGGGTGGCGCCACATGCCATGGTGGATGTGCGAGACGGTGTTGGTCAGAAACGCGTTGAAGACGAGCGGACGGGGCCCAGTGGTCAGGGACCCAGTGGTCAGGGACACTGCGCCGTCATCCCTGCGGCAGCAGGCTGTTGGTGTAGTCATCGGAGGCCGGCGGCGGGGTCCTGCCCTTGAACAGGCCGCCGGCGGCCATCAGCTGGGTGATGCCGGCGAAGCTCGCGTCGCTGAGGCTGCCCCACTGCCCGGCGGCGGACAGGAGCGTCGGGGCGGTGGCGTTGCCGGTGGCGACGATGATGTTCTGGCTGTGATCGAGGGCTGTCTTGTTGTCGTTGATCAGGATCTGCTCGGCCTGGGCGGGGTGCTTGGCGGACCAGATGTAGCCTTCGGCCAGCGCGGCGAGGCCGCGGCGGAGCACCGAGGAGTTGTTCGCGATCTCGGCGTCGGTGGCGGCCAGGGAGTCGTCAGGGAAGCCGGCGGCCGCGCCCAGGTAGTTCCTGATAGGGAAGAGCCGCAGCTGCGCGCCCTGCAGTTCGGCGGTCACGTCATCGACGCCGCCGAACATCACCGAGTACGCGACCCGCTTGGACGCCAGCGCCTGGTATGCGGAGGTCGAGAGCACGACCTCCTTGTAGACGGGATTCTTGGCGCCCGCCTTCACCATGACGGCCTTGAGGATCGGCGGGTCGCTCGGGACGCCGAAGCCGCCATAGAGCTGCCCGGACAGCTGCGCCGGGCTGGTGTACGGCGAGGACTTGAGCACGGCGATCTCGATGGTGTTGACTTGGGCGAGGCCGGCCACGGCGCGGTACTTGAGGCCGGTGGCGCGGTAGGCGGGGATGTTCGGCGGGTAGGTGAAGGCGAGGTCGGCCTTGCCGGCGGACAGCAGCGTCTCGCCGGGCGTGCCGCTGTAGGGGATGATGACCGGGCTGATGCCTTCCCTGGCGAAGTACCCGTTGCTGATGGCGGCGTAGATGCCGAGGAAGTCGACGTTGGGCGTCCAGTCGAGGGCGATGCGCAGCGGCTGGAGCGCCGCGGTGCGGGACGCGGTGCTGGCTGGCGTGGCCGCCGCGGACGTCGTGGAGCTGGCCGAGGAGCACGCGGTCGCGCCAGCCAGCCCGGCGAGGGCGAGCAAGGCGGCGAGCGCGGTCTTCGTGCGGCGAGGGGTGCGAGACATCACGGTACGGCTTTCATCAGCGGTTTCATCGGTAGGTTCGGTCACCATACCGCATATCCTAGTAAGCAGATAGATTTAGTAGGATTATGTAACTCATAGATCACGGATCACAATCATCACGATGAACTCTCTTCGCCTCCGGACCTGGCTGCCCCCCACGCTGGTCCTGGCCGCCGCCGTCGCGCTCTGGCAGCTGTGGGTCTCCGTCAGCCACGTCGATCCGCAGCTCCTCCCCGGGCCGTGGCAGGTCGTCTGGGCCACCTGGGATGACCGGGACAACATCTGGCCGGCCATCGGCGTCACCACCGAGGAGGCGATCCTCGGCCTGCTCGCCGCCACCGCGGTCGCGTTCGTTTCCGCCGTCGCCATCGACTCCTGGCTGCCGGTCAGGCGCGGCCTGTATCCGCTGATCATAACCTCGCAGACGATCCCGATGATCGCGCTCGCGCCCCTGGTGCTGATCTGGTGGGGATTCGGTCTCGTGCCCAAGGTCGTGCTGGTGGCGCTGTTCAGCTTCTTCCCCATCGCCGTGGGGCTCGTGCAGGGGCTGGCGTCCAGCGACCCGGACGCGCTCAACCTGCTGCGCACGATGCGCGCCTCCCGGCTGGCGCTGCTGGTGCGGGTCCGGCTGCCCAGCGCACTGCCGCAGTTCTTCACCGGGCTGAAGATCTCGGTCACCTACGCCTACGGCGCGGCGATCGTCGCCGAGTTCGTCGGCGCCGAGCAGGGCCTCGGCCTGTACATGTACACCGCCGCGCACGCGGCGCCAGTCGCCACCAACTTGGTGTTCGGCGCGATCGTCGTGATCGCGCTGCTCACGATCCTGCTGTTCGCGCTGGTGGCCGGGGCCGAGCGATTGGCGATGCCGTGGAAGGAACGGCGATGACCGCGACCTCACTGGAGCTGCGCGGCCTGGGTAAGCGGTTCCGCGGCCACGGCGGGGCGGGTGATGTCGTCGCGGTCAGCGACGTGGACATGGACGCGCGGGCCGGGGAGTTCGTCGCGCTGATCGGGCCGAGCGGGTGCGGCAAGTCCACCGTCTTCAACATCGTGGCCGGGATCGAGCAGCCTTCGGCGGGCGAGATCCGCATCGACGGGCGGCCCGTCACCGACCGGCTCGGCGCGAGCGCCTACATGCCGCAGCGGGACGCGCTGCTGTCCTGGCGGCGGGTGATCGACAACGTGACGCTCCCGCTCGAGCTGCGCGGGATCTCCAAGCGGGCGGCCCTGGCGAAGGCAAGGCCGCTGCTTGACCGGTTCGGCCTGAGCGAATTCGGCCGCGCGTGGCCGTGGCAGCTGTCCGGCGGGATGCGGCAGCGGGTGGCGCTGCTGCGCACGATCATCGCCGACCCCGCGCTCATCCTGCTCGACGAGCCGTTCGGCGCGCTGGACTCGATCACCCGTGCCGACCTGCAGGAATGGCTGCTCCGGGCGTGGGGCGGGGTGGGCGCCACGGTGCTGCTCGTCACGCACGACATCGATGAGGCGGTGCTGCTCGCTGACCGGGTGTACGTGATGACGCCGCGGCCGGGACAGATCGCGGCGGTGGTCGACGTCGGCCTGCCGCGGCCCCGGACCGCCGAACTGCGGGAGAGCGACGCGTTCGTCGCGCTGGCGCGGCGAGTCCGGCACGAGCTGCACGCGGCGATCACCGCCCAGGGCGAGTTCGCGGAACCAGGGTCGCTCGCGGCCGAGGTGCCGCCGTGACCGGGCGCGGCGAGCGGCTTCTGGTCAGCGGGGACTACGTCGTCACGCTCGGCGATCCGGCGGTGATCGCGGACGGGGCGATCATCGCTGAAAACGGCCGCATCGCCGAGACGGGACCCCGGACGGTGCTGGCGCACCACGGACCGTTCAGCGGAAAACTGGGCGGCGCCGGATACCTGATCATGCCCGGCTTCGTCAACGCGCACTACCACAGTGAGTGCTGGACGGCCCGGGGGCTGATCGGCACGATCTTCGAGTACACCAACCTCTTCATGGGCGCGGGCGCGCCGGTGATCGACGAAGACGCGCTGGAACTGCTGGCCACGCTGGGGCTTGTGCACGCGGCCAAGGGCGGGCAGACCACGACGGTCGATGCCTTCTACGGCAAGCCGGCGATGGACCTGCTCGGCGCCGAGCCGGTGCTGCGGGCGTAGGAGAAGGTGGGGCTGCGGACGGCGCTCGGGGTGACGCTGCGGGACCAGAACATCTACGCGCACGAGGCGGACTCGGCCTTCCTGACGCGGCTTCCCGCTGCCATAGCCGACGAGGTCCGCTCGTCGCCGCTCGGTTACGCGTGGCCGGTGGACCATGTGCTCGAGGTGTTCGGGAAGCTGCACGAGCGATGGCACGACCGGGACGGGCGGATCCGGTTCCTGCTGGCCCCGGACTGGACGCCGGCCTGCTCCGACGACCTGTTCCGCCGGGCGCGGCGGACGGCGGACGAGTTCGGCGTGGGGCTGACCACGCACGTGCTCGAGACGCGGTCGGAGATGATGTGGAATCTCGAAACGTACGGCAAGCCTGTGCGGCGGCTGCTCGATCTCGGCGTGCTCCGTGACGACGTGAGCTTCGGGCACTTCGTCTGGGTGACGGACACCGACATCGCGATCGTCGCCGACACGGGGGTTGTCGTCGCCTGCAACCCCGGTTCCAACTTGCGGCTGTCGTCGGGGATCTGCCGGGTGCGCGACCTGCTCGCCGCCGGGGCGTCCGTGGCCTACGGGACCGACGGGATCTCGTTCTCCGACCGGGAGGACTTCTTCCAGGAGGTACGGCTCGCGGCGTACCTGCAGCGGCAGCCGGACGTCTTCAGTGAGCACCGGCTCTCCTCCGAGCTGCTGCTGCGTACCGCCGCCGACGCGGGGGCGCGGGCGGCGGGGTTCGCCGGCCAGCTCGGCCGCCTGGCGCCCGGGTACCGGGCGGACCTGCTGCTGCTGCGATCCGGCGACCTGTTCTTCCCGCCGGGACGGTTCGACGGGGTGCCGGTGCTTGACGTGCTGCTCGACCGGGCGTCCGCGCGCGACCTGGACACGGTGCTTGTGGACGGCCGGGTGATCGTGTCCGGCGGGCGGATGGTGACGGTGGACGAGGACGCGCTGCGGGAGCGGCTGCTGTCCCTGGCCGGTCGGCTGTACCCGGTGCATCCGGCCGGGTCGCGGCTGTTTGAGCTGGCGGGGCTGCTGTTGCCGCACGCGCAGTCGATCTACGACCGCTGGTATCAGGTGCCGATCGACGCGCCGGCGTCGGTGTACAACGCGCGCCGGCCGCCGGCCGCCGATTCCCCGACGGGCGCTAACCGGTGACCAGGGGCAGGTCCGGGTCGGCGCTCCACTCCGTCAGGGAGCCGTCGTAGAGGCGGCCGTCGGCCCGGCCCGTCAGGGACAGGGCGAAGAGGTCGACGGTGGCCGAGATGCCGCCGCCGCAGTAGGCGACGACCGGCTGGTCCGCGCGGACGCCCCCGGCCGCCAGAGCGGCGGCGAGGTCGGCGATCGGGCGGAAGCGGTTGGTCGCCGGGTCGACCAAGCCGTTCCACGGGACGTTGACGCTGCCGGGGATGCGGCCGGGGCGGCTGTAGGCGCCAGGGCCATCGCCGCGGAACGCGTCGGGGGTCAGCGCGTTGACCAGGCAGGCGGACGTGGCGCCTGGCGCACTGATCTCCTCGACGTCGCGGCGGCTGGCGAGCAGTTCGGGGCGCGGCTTCGCGGTGAACGCCGCCGGCGGGTAGCGGGTTTCGCCCGACTCGACCGGGAGGTCGGCCGCCGCCCAGGCCGCGAGGCCGCCGTCAAGCACGCTGACGTCGTCGTGGCCGAAGTAGCGCAGCAGCCACCACAGCCGGGTCGCCCACATCGGCGTGTCGTGCGCGTAGGCGACGACGTGCGTCCCGTCGCCGACGCCGAGGCGGCCGATCGCTTCGGCGAAGCGGTCGGCGGCGGGCACGGTGAAGGCGAACGGTGAGCCGGGGTCGGAAAGCTCGCCGGGGATGTCAGCGAAGGCGGCACCGGGCAGGTGCGCGCGGGCGTAGTCCGCCCTGCCGCTGACGACCTGATACGGGCCGCCCGGGATTTCGCGGCGGAGGAAGACGGTGGCATCGAACACGCGGACCCGGTCGTCGCCCGCGGCGTCGCGCAGTTCCTCGGGGCTGACCAGCGGCGCCAGCAGGGACATCATGGACCTCCTCGGATCGGACAATATCTATTATTACGGTCGGAAAAATCATCTGTTGCGGGAGGTGCCGATGAGGATCGGCGTGTCATTGCCGTCACGGCTCGGCGACGGGGCTCCAGGGGGTGGGCTGAGCCCACGCGACCTCATCGACCTGGCCGTGCTGGCCGACCGCGCACCCGGGTGGTCGCACGCCTGGGTGGCTGACTCGGTGCTGTCCCTTCCGTTCTACGACTCGGTGGTCTCGCTCGCCGCCTGCGCGGCCGCCACGTCGCGGATCCGGCTCGGCGTCGCCTGCCTGGCCAGCCTGGGACTGCGTCACCCGCTGCTCGTCGCCCAGCAGTGGGCGAACCTGGACGCGTTGTCCGGAGGGCGGATGATCCTCGTGGCGTGTCCAGGCGAACCGCCTGGCGACACCCCGTCCGGCCGGCCCAGGGCACGCGAGCTGGCCGTCTTCGGCATGACCCACCGGGAAAAGACCGCCCGGATGGCGGAGGCGGTCGGATTCCTGCGGGCGGTGAGTTCCGCCCATGAGAACAATGCCCCGGTGAGGTTCGACGGCGAGTACTTCTCGATCCGCGACCTCGTGCTCCGGCCGGGGTTCGTCCAGCGCCCGCTGCCGATCTGGCTGGCCGCCAACCCGCCGGCCGACGCGCCGCGGCACGTGGTCGAGCGGGTGCTCCGCCGCGTCGCCACCCTCGGCGGCGGCTGGCTCACCTTCGCCGTGACGCCGAAGCTGCTCGCCGAGCGGCTGCGTCTGTTGCGCGAGCTCGCCGAGGAGGCGGGGCGGCCGCTACCGGCGGACTTCCCGGTTTGCGTGTACCTGAACGTCAATACCGGCGAAAACGCCGAGCACGCGCTGGCGGACGCGGTCACGGCCTGGCAGGGCGAGACCGCGCGGGTCATCACCCCGGAACTGGTCCGCGAGGTGGCAGCCGTGGGCCCGGTTGGCAGCTGCGCGGAGCGGTTCGCGGAGCTGGCGGAGGCGGGCGCCACCGACGTGATGATCGGCCTGCTCAGCGCCGACCCGAAGCGGCTCATGCACCGGATCACGGAATCACTGCTACCGCTCATAACGGGAGACTAGGCTGGCAAAGCTGTCACAGCTCCGTTTGGCCTGGGGAATGATGTCCGTGGTAGCGCGTTGTCGCACAGGGACACGGAGGGAGTCGGGCGGATGGACCCGGTGTCGGTGGCGCTGTTGCTCGCGGTGGCCGGTGGCCGGTGGCGCGGGCGGCGCGCTGGGGGATCAGGTATGGCGTGGTCTTGGATCGGTCGTGGCCCGCGAGTTCCGGCGGAACGAGGCCAGGCAACGGCGCGGGTGTTCGCCGGTAGCCTCCGGAACGGAACAGTTCGCGGAGCTTGCCGCCGCTCCGCGAAGCCGCGCCGCAGCAGCGCAGCTGGCTGCGGCGCTAGCAGCACGGGCACAGGCTGATCCGGAGTTCACCGGTGCTTTGCTGATGTGGCGGGAGAAGGCGCAGCAGCTGTACCAGGCTGCTGGCGGTGTGCACAACGAGATCAGTGGCGGCACGTTCCACGGCACTGTGACTCAGGGCGTCAATGTGTTCGGCGGCGAGTCTCCTCGGCCGTGAGCTGGGAACTGGCAGTCTGCTCGGGAGAATAGGGGTCCGCGCTGATGGGTGAGGGTACGCACAATGAGATCAGCGGCGGGGTGTTCTTCGGCGCGGTACTACAAGGCGAGCAGATAACAGCGCATCTGCCGGTGCCAGTGATCCCGGCGCTGTCTGGCTTGCCGTCCCGAAGCCCTGGGTTTACAGGCCGAGACGAGGTGCTTGACGCGCTCCTAGCGGAGTTGGATCCCGCCAGCGCGCCTGGTTTCGGGGGACCTGCCTGCGCCATAGCGGGCCTGGCGGGGGTGGGAAAGACGGAGCTGGCTGCGCAGGCCGCCCACGTAGCGCTCGGCAACGGCTGGTTTCCCGGAGGCGTCCTGTTCACCGACCTGTACGGCTACGACGAGGCCCGCCGCGTCGAACCGGGGAAAGCCCTCGACGGCCTACTGCGCGCTCTCGGGATGCCGGCGGAGCACATCCCGCCTGAAACGCAAGACCGAGCCCGGCTCTACACCTCGGTCCTCGCGACCTTCGCGGAGCAGGGCCAGCGAATCCTGGTGGTGCTGGACAACGCGTCCAGCGCCAGTCAAGTCCGGCCGCTGCTGCCCACGGACGAGAAGACCGGCGTCGTAGTGACTTCCCGGCACACCCTGGCCACCCTGAACGCCCTGCTCATCGAGCTGGAGATCCTCCGGCCGCCTGACGCGGTGGAACTGCTGGAGCTGGCCGTGCGCAGGGGACACGGCACCGAGGATCCCCGTTTCTTCGAAGAGCGGGGCGAAGCCGCGCAGGTCGTCAAATGGTGCGGGTACCTGCCTCTCGCGCTTCGGATAGTGGCCGCGCTCCTCGCTGAGAATCCCACCCGCCCTCTGGCCAAAATGTCAGCCGACCTGGCCCGCGAACACAGCCGCCTTGACGAGCTGCGGTACGAGGAACTCTCGGTGCGGGCGGCGTTCCACTTGTCTTACCGGCAGTTGAACCGCGAGCAATCACAGGTATTCCGGCTCCTGCCCGTCAACCCGGGGCCGGACCTCGCGACGGAGGCGGCCGTGGCCCTCGCCGGAGGCGAGGAGCGTGTCGCCCACCGAGTCCTGGAATCGCTGGCCCGCGCACACCTGGTCCAGCACGACGCGGAACGCTGGCGTATGCATGACCTGGTTCGCGTCTATGCCAGCGAACTAGCCGACCCCAGTGACGCCCCCGCTCACGAGGTAGCGCTCGACCGGCTCCTGTCGTACTACCTCAAGATCGTGGGCGAAGCCGACGCCACCATGCGGGCGCTCCATGGTGACAGCCACTTCCACAAGGCCACAGAAGCGCTGGCTTGGTTGGACATGGAGCAGGCGAACCTGGTCGCGGCCGTGACATCGGCCGCCCAGCGGGCCACTGGCGACCGCATCCGGTCGTTTCTTGTAACCGCTCTGGCAAGTGGGCTGGACGCGTATCTGCGCCGTCGCCGCCGGTTTGATGACGCGGCCGCCGTGGCCCAATCCGCGCTCGCGATGGTGCGGCAGGAGCCTGATCTCCGCGAGGAGCAGATACTGGACCAGCTCGGGCTGACTCAATGGGAACTGGGCCGGGCCGATGAGGCCATCTCCACCTATGACCGAGCCGCCGAAATCCGCCAGCAAAGACCCCCGCCGTTCACGGACTCGGCCGCTGACAGTGTGCTCAGGTTCCGCATGTATGAGGAAGCCAAAGCGGATAACAACCGCGGGCTGGCACTACGGTCTATGGGACGTCCCGAAGAGGCCGCCGATGCGTTCGTCCGCGCCGTCGCCCTATTCGAACGCAGCGGTCACCAGCTTCAAGCGGGGCTGGCACTGGGAAACCTCGGCTTGACCATGATGGACGTCGGGCACTATGAGGGTGCCGTAACCGCGCTCGAACAGGATGTGGCAATCTGCCGGGAACACGGTGACCGTCACAGCGAAGGCGCCGCGCTGAACAGCCTTGGCACCGCTTTGATGTTGAACCGCCGGTTCGGCGACGCTATCGCTGCGCACCAGGAAGCCGCCAGCATCTTCTGCGAATGCGATGACCATCACCACGAAGGAGCCGCGCTGAACAGCCTCGGCATAGCCCTGCAGCAGGCTCAGCGATACGACGTAGCCATCGCCGCCCATCAGCTGGCCGCCGAGTTGCTCCAGGAGACCGGTGATCCGCAATCCGCGGCCCAGGCTCTGGCCAACCTCGCGGACGCCCATAAGAAGCGCTACCGGCCCGGGTAATTGGGGTGGCAACTGTGCTGCCGGAGTTACGGCCACAGCGTACGGCAGCGAACTAGTCGAGGCTACCCGCGCTTCAGTGCCCGCCAGCCCCTGGCCGCGTATGTGCTGCGCAGCGTGCCGTAGGCCGGCCGCGCCAGGTCAGCTTCCATGGCGTCTGGTCCCGCACCCCACGACTGCCGAGCCTGATTGCTCATGATCATCCGGAACGGCAGCAAGACCTGCATTGCTCACCGAGGCGGACTGTGCAGCTCAGCAGCGTGTGACTGCTCATGATCAGCCGGACCCCGGCCGGCGGCAGTGCGCATTAGAATTCGGATCCTGCACCGCTGGCTATATCATATGCAGCCGCAGAAATTGGCGCGGAACCGGTGTCAAGCCGCTCGATCACATGAGAAAATGCAGTGCGCTAACCAAGTGCGCGGGTGGGGGAAACCTTAGATGGATAGTGTGACGATAGGCGCGCTGTTGCTAGCGGTTATCAGCGGCGCTGGTGAAGGGCTGGGTACGAGGCTGTGGGACGGCGTTATCACGCTGGTGCGCCGCCCCTTCCACTGCGACGTGACCGCTGGCGATACTGCGGCCGCCATGGCGTCGGGTTCTGCGGGAGAGGCGGAACTGGCGGCCCTGCAGCGGGCCCCGGCGGATAAAGCACATGCCGAGGCCCTGGCGCGAGTGCTCCTGGCGAGAGCTGGTGCCGATGCTGGGTTCGGCCGAGTCCTGGAAACCTGGTGGGAAGAGGCCGGACCGATCCGCGCGACCATCGGGAACGTCACTAGCGTTATCAGCGGTGGTACTCAGCATGGTCCGGTGCTGCAGGGGCGAGACTTCAGCAACATCACCTTCGGGGCAGCTCCGGCTGCGCCGACGCCGGTTCCCCCGTCGCAGGGTCAAGGCGCCTGAATGACCGGTGCCTGGCATTGAGACCCGCAGTCCGGTCAGTTGCGCTGGCCCCTTAGGCAGCCGCTGCCCTTCAGCGGGGAGTGTTGGGTCGATCTGCTCTGCCGTAAAGGAGTGACGATATGACCCGCGAAGAGGCGGATGGCATCGGGAGTGTGTCCAACCAGATCAGTGGCGGGGTGTTCTTCCATGCAGTGATTCAGGGCCGGGACATCACTGTTCAGCTGCCGCCGGCGGTGCCCCCGGCGCTTTCCGGGCTGCCCGCGCCCAGCGCGACGTTCACCGGTCGTGGCCGTCAGGTCGAGGAACTGCTCCGGGCGCTGGCACCGGATGAGGCAGGACAGGGGACGGTACTGGTACATGCGGTGGCCGGGCTGGCCGGGATCGGTAAGACCGAGTTGGTTCTGCAGGCCGCGGCACGGGCGTTGCGGGAACCAGGCTGGTTTCCTGGTGGCGTGCTGTTCGTCGACTTGTCCGGCTACGACGAGCAGCGGCGGGTTCCGCCGGAGCGTGCGCTGCACGGTCTCCTGCGCGCGCTCGGCTTGCCCGCCGAGCACGTGCCCGCGGAACTGCAAGACCGGGCTCGGTTGTACCGCTCGGTTCTGGCTGCCTTCGCTGAGCAGGGAAGGCAGATCCTGGTGGTCGTGGACAACGCGTCCGCTGCGGATCAGGTCCGCCCGCTGCTCCCCTCAGACGGGTTCACGAGGACTCTGGTTACCTCACGTCACACGCTCGATGTGGGCGCCCGTCTGAACGACCTGGATGTGCTGGCACCTGCGGCGTCGGTGGACTTGATCCGCCAGGTCCTGCGGCGTGCTCGCGGCCCCGCTGGTAGCCGGGTCGACGAGGATCTCGAAGCGGCAGGGCGGGTGGCCGAGCTTTGCGGGCACCTGCCGCTAGCCCTTCAGATAAGCGCCGCGCTGCTCGCCGATATGCCTAACCGGCCGGTGGCATCCCTTGCTCAGGCACTGGCCGATGCCCATCGGCGGCTGGACCAGCTCAAGCGCGCGGACAGGGCCGTGCGTGCCGCGTTCGACCTGTCCTACCAGAACCTCACTAGCCAGCAAGCCCGGCTGTTCCGGATGCTGCCGGTTAACCCAGGGCCTGACGTGTCCACCGAAAGCGTGACCTACCTGGCCGACATCGACCACACTTTAGCGGAGGGAGTTCTGCAGGATCTCGCCCGCGCCCATCTGGTCCAGCCCGGTACCACCTGGGGACGGTGGCGGCTGCATGACCTAGTTCGCCTGTATGCCAGCGAGCGTGCTGAACCCGACAGCCAGGACCAGGCCTGCGGCCGCCTGCTCGATCACTACGCGCACGTCGCCGATGTCGCCAATCGGTGGCTCCTGGGGGTGGCGGACTCGGCCGCAGCTAGGGAGTTCGCCGACCGGGGCAGTGCCCTGGCCTGGCTGGACGCCGAACGGCTCAATCTGCTGGCTGCGGCGAGCATGGCCGCGAACACCGGACGCGACCAGATAGCCCAGGAACTTCCCTTCAGGCTCGGGATTTACCTGGACCAGCGGCGTCGGTTCGGTGACTGGGCCACTGCCACCGCCATCAGTGTCAGCGCCGCCCGGCACCTCGGCAACCGTCATCGTGAAGGCGGAGCGCTGAACAATCGTGGGCTGGCCTTGCGGAACCTGAGGCGGTTCGACGAGGCGATCACCGCGCTCCAGGACGCCGCCGCTATCTACCGCGAAACCGGCGACCGGAAGAGCGAGGGCACGGCGCTGAACAACCTCGGCTTGGCCCTGCGGGAAGTCCGGCGGTTCGATCAGGCGATCACTGCCTGTCAAGATGCCGTTGCCATCTACCGGGAAACCGGCGACCGCCACCGCGAGGGCAGCGCGCTGAACAGCCTCGGCGCGGCCCTGCAAGCGGCGCGGAGATTCAACGAAGCGATCACCGCCTACCGGGAATACCTCGCGATCTGCCGGGAAACCGGCGACCGGCACGGCGAGGCCAAGGCTCTGAAGAACGTCGGCGTGTCCCTGCAGGATCTCCGGCAGTGGGACGACGCCATTACCGCGCTCCAGGACGCCGTTGCCATCTACCGGGAAGCCGACGACCGCCACGGCGAAGCCAGCGCGCTGAACAGCCTCGGCGTCGCCCTACGGGAAGTCCGGCAGTTCAACGCCGCGATCAGTGCCTGTCAGGATGCCGTTGCCATCTACCGGGAAACTGGCGACCGGCACGGCGAGGCCCAGGCGGTGAACCACCTCGGCCTGGTGCTGCGGGACATCGGGCGGTTCGGCGAGGCGATTAGCGGGTGGCAGGATGCCGCTGCGATCTTCCGGGAGATCGGCGACCGGCACGGCGAGGCCGTGGCGGTGAACAACCTCGGCCTGGTGC
>Ga0224557_1003181_pt1 | contig 13070 bp, 7 predicted proteins | sample 714S31014metaG_FD_180677 | JGI IMG/M metagenome (GOLD analysis project Ga0224557, IMG submission 180677) | Peat soil microbial communities from Stordalen Mire, Sweden - 717 S3 10-14 | ecosystem: Environmental > Terrestrial > Soil > Wetlands > Peat | place: Sweden: Norrbotten County, Stordalen... | reverse complement strand
CCGACGGAACGCCGGTTGAGATCGTCCTCAACCCGCTCGGCGTGCCTTCGCGTATGAACGTTGGCCAGATCCTGGAGACGCACCTCGGCTGGGCCGCCTACACGCTGGGCGCGCAGATCGCCGAGGCCGCCGCCACCATGACCAAGGCCGCCGAGGTTCGCGAGTTGTTCAAGGCGCGCTTCGCCGGTACAGCCGCCCTCAACCAGCTTCTGGACCTCGACGACGAGCAGACCCTGCGCGTCGCCAAGGGCATGAAGAAGGGAATCTGGTTCGCTACCGCGGTCTTCGACGGCGCGCGCGAGACGGAAATCAAGGCGCTGCTCAAGTCCGCCGGCCTGCCCAGCTCGGGCAAGACGATGATGTACGACGGCATGACCGGCGAAGAGTTCGAGCAGCCTGCCACCGTGGGCTACATCTATATGCTCAAACTCTCCCACCTGGTCGACGACAAGATCCACGCGCGTTCCATCGGCCCCTACTCGCTCATCACCCAGCAGCCGCTGGGCGGCAAGGCGCAGTTCGGCGGACAGCGCTTCGGCGAGATGGAGGTCTGGGCGCTCGAAGCCTACGGCGCCGCCTACATCCTGCAGGAACTGCTCACCGCCAAATCCGACGACGTCTTCGGCCGCACCAAGATCTACGAGGCCATCGTCAAGGGCGAGGCCGCGATCGAACCGGGCGTGCCGGAGTCGTTCAACGTGCTCATCCGCGAACTGCAGTCGCTCTGCCTCGACGTCGAGCTGATCAAGCTCGCCGACCACAAGAAGGTGCCGCTGCCGTCCATCGCAGCAGCCGACTAAAGCAAGAAGCTCCTGAGATAGGCCCGGACTTTAGTCCGGGCACTCAGGGGCTAAAGAGATATGGGGGCTTTAGCCCCTGGGACAAGAGACAGGCAACACCACAATCGAAAAAAAACACCTGCACCAGAATCACCGGCATCGCGATGCGCCGAAAGTCATCGCGGAACAGATTTCGTAACAGCAGCGAACACGCTGCACCTGCTAGCGCAGAAGAATTAAAGGGAGATTGCATATGTTCCGCTCCAGCCCCTTCGAACTCCTCGGACCCATCATCGATTTCGATGCCATCCAGATTCAGCTCGCCTCGCCGGAGAAGATCCGTTCCTGGTCGCATGGCGAGGTCACCAAGCCGGAGACCATCAATTACCGCACCTTCAAGCCGGAGCGCGACGGCCTCTTCTGCGCCCGCATCTTTGGCCCCATCACCGATTGGGAGTGCCTCTGCGGCAAGTACAAGCGCATGAAGCACCGCGGCGTCATCTGCGACAAGTGCGGCGTTGAAGTCACTCTCTCCAAGGTCCGCCGCGAGCGTCTCGGCCACATCGAGCTCGCCTCGCCCTGCTCCCACGTCTGGTTCTTCAAGGGCCTGCCCAGCCGCATCGGCCACCTGCTGGACATCAGCCTGCGCGAGCTCGAAGCCGTGCTCTACTTTGAATCCTACGTCGTCGTCGACCCCGGCGACGCGCCCGTAAAGGAGCGCGAGGTCATCAAGGACGAGGCCCGCTTCCGCGAGCTCGACACCCAGTACCGCCCCACCGGCTTCAAGGCCATGATGGGTGCCGAAGCCATCAAGGAACTGCTCAAGCGCGTCGACATTGCCGAGCTTTCCATCGAGCTGCGCGACCGCATGAAGACCGAGACCTCGCTGCAGAAGAAACTCAAGTACTCCAAACGCCTCAAGATCGTCGAGGCCTTCCGCAAGTCCGACAACAAGCCGCAGTGGATGATCCTCGATGTCATTCCGGTCATCCCGCCTGAGCTGCGCCCGCTGGTGCCACTCGACGGCGGCCGCTTTGCCACGTCCGACCTCAACGATCTCTATCGCCGCGTCATCAACCGCAACAACCGCCTCAAGAAGCTGATGGACCTCCATGCTCCTGAAGTGATCGTGCGAAATGAAAAGCGCATGCTGCAGGAAGCCGTAGACGCCCTCTTCGACAACGGCCGCCGCGGCCGCGTACTGCGTGGCGCCAACAACCGCCCGCTCAAGTCGCTCTCCGACACCCTCAAGGGCAAGCAGGGCCGCTTCCGCCAGAACCTCCTCGGCAAGCGCGTCGACTACTCCGGCCGCTCGGTAATTGTTGTCGGCCCCGAACTGAAGCTGCACCAGTGCGGCCTGCCCAAGAAGATGGCGCTCGAGCTGTTCAAGCCCTTCATCTACCACCGCCTGGAGCAGACCGGCCACTGCACCACCATCAAGCAGGCCAAGGAGATGGTGGAGTTGCAGGAGCCCATCGTCTGGGACATCCTCGAAGAGGTCATCAAGGACCACCCCATCCTGCTCAACCGCGCTCCCACGCTGCACCGCCTCGGCATTCAGGCGTTTGAGCCCGTGCTCGTCGAAGGCAAGGCCATCAAGATCCACCCGCTGGTCTGCACCGCCTTCAACGCCGACTTCGACGGCGATCAGATGGCCGTGCATATCCCGCTCTCGCCCGAGGCCCAGATCGAAGCCTCGGTCCTGATGCTGGCCTCCCACAACATCCTCTCGCCCGCCAGCGGACAGCCTATCACCGTGCCCACGCAGGACATGGTGCTCGGCATCTACTACCTCACCAAGGCCAAGGTCAACGCCATCGGCGAAGGCCGCGTCTTCGCCAACCTCGATGAGGTCCTCATGGCCCTCGAAGCCAAGCAGGTCGAGACCCTCACTCCCATCCGGCTGCGCCACACCGGCCCCGTGCTGGACATGACCACCGCTTACGACGACCAGGACCTCACGCACACTGAGCCGGTCGAGTTCAATAAGCAGTTCATCTCCACCACCGTGGGCCGCGCCATCTTCAACGAAGCCCTTCCCGAGGGCATGCCCTTCGTCAATGGCCTGCTCAAGAAGAAGGGAATCGGCCAGCTCGTCAACTACTGCTACCTCAACCTCGGCCTCGAAGTCACCGTTAAGACCCTCGACCGGATCAAGGACCTCGGCTTCCGTTACGCCACCAAGTCCGGACTCTCCGTCGGCCTCGACGACATGGTCATCCCCGACTCCAAGTACACCCTGGTTGGCGACGCCGAAAAGCAGGTGCTCGCCATGCAGCAGCAGTACCTCGACGGAGCCATCACCAACGGTGAGCGCTCCAACAAGGTCATCCAGATGTGGTCCGGAGTCACCGAGCGCGTCGCCGACGAGATGTTCAACAACATGAAGCGTGCCGACAAGGAAGGAGCCATGAACCCCATCTACATCATGGCCGACTCCGGCGCCCGAGGATCGAAGCAGCAGATCCGCCAGCTCTCCGGCATGCGCGGTCTGATGGCCAAACCGAGTGGCGAAATCATCGAGACCCCCATCACGGCCAACTTCCGCGAAGGCCTCACCGTGCTGCAGTACTTCATCTCCACGCACGGCGCGCGCAAGGGCCTCGCCGATACCGCGCTCAAGACCGCCGACTCGGGATACCTCACCCGCCGCCTGGTCGACGTGGCCCAGGACGTCATCATCAGCCACCACGACTGCGGCACCGTCGAAGGCATCTACGTCACCCCCATCATTGAAGCCGGCGAGACCATCGAGCCGCTGCGCGACCGCATCATCGGCCGCGTCTCGCTCGAGAAGCTCAAGGACTACGAGGGCAAGACCATCGTCGAAGTCAACCAGGAGATCGACGAAGACCTCGCCTCCGCCGTTCAGGCCGCGGGCATTGAGCGCGTCAAGATCCGCTCCGTGCTCACCTGCGAGTCCAAGCGCGGCGTCTGCATTCTCTGCTACGGCCGCAACCTCGGCTCCGGCAAGATGGTGGAGATGGGCGAAGCCGTCGGCGTCATCGCGGCGCAGTCCATTGGCGAGCCCGGCACCCAGCTCACCATGCGCACCTTCCACATCGGAGGCACCGCATCGCGCGTCTCGGACGCTTCCCACCTCGAGTCCAAGAACGCCGGCACCGTACGCTTCATCAATCTCGTCACCGTCCGTTCCAAGGACGGCGGCCTGGTCGCCATGAACCGCAACGGTTCCATCGCCATCGTCGACGACAAGGGCCGCGAGAAGGAACGCTACGCCATCGTCTATGGCGCCAAGCTCAAGGTCGAGGAAGACTCCAAGGTCAAGCAGGGCGACACCCTCGGCGAGTGGGACCCCTACACCTTCTCCTTGCTCACCGAGATCGCCGGCACCGTCCAGTTCAAGGACCTGCAGGAAGGCGTCACCCTCAACGAAGAGGTCGACGAAGTCACCGGCCTCTCGCGCCTGGTGGTCGCCGACTCCTCCGACGAGAAGCGCCAGCCCGCCATCCTCATCAAGGCTGCCTCCGGCAACAAGCGCTACCTCATGCCTTCGCGCGCCCACCTCATGGTCGCCGACGGCGAGGAGGTCTTCCCCGGCGACATCCTGGCCAAGATCCCCCGCGAAACCACCCGCACCAAGGACATCACCGGCGGTCTGCCCCGCGTGGTCGAACTCTTCGAAGCCCGCAAGCCCCGCGACCCGGCCATCATCAGCAAGATCGACGGCGTCGTCCGCTTCGGCGAGGTCGCCAAGGGCCAGCGCAAAGTCTACGTCACCGCCGACAACGGCCAGGAAGAGGAGTACAGCGTTCCCCGCGGTGTCTACGTCAACGTGCAGGAAGGCGAGCGCCTCCGTGCCGGCGATGCTCTCATCGACGGTCCACGCAACCCGCACGACATCCTGGAAGTCCTCGGCGAGCGCGCCTTGCAGATGTACCTCGTCAACGAAATCCAGGAGGTCTACCGCCTCCAGGGCGTCACCATCTCCGACAAGCACATCGAGACCATCGTTCGCCAGATGCTCCGCTGGGTCAAGATCGAGGAGGTCGGCGACACCAACTTCCTGCTCGAGCAGCAGACCGACCGCTTCCGCTTCAACGAGGAGAACCAGCGCGTGCTGATGAACGGCGGCCGCCCGGCCATCGGCCGCAGCCTGCTGCTCGGCATCACCAAGGCCTCGCTCTCCACCGACAGCTTCATCTCGGCGGCAAGCTTCCAGGAGACCACCCGCGTCCTTACAGAGGCTTCGATCAACGGATCTATAGATACGCTGCGCGGTCTCAAAGAAAACGTCATCGTCGGCCGCCTCATCCCCGCCGGCACCGGCATGGAGTACTACCGCAACGTCCAACTCTCCGCGGAACTGGAAGAGGCGGCAGCCCAGGTGCAGAACGAGGTCAGCGCCGCCATCGAAGCCGAAGAGCGCGAACTCGAACTCATGCGCATGGAAGGCGAACAAGAAGAAATGGCCGCCGAGTAACTCCGCGCTGCGGCGAAAAGCGCTTCGCGCAAAAACAACCAAACGGCAGAGCTTCGGCTCTGCCGCTTGAGTTTGTTCCTGAAATACGCGCCGGCCGCAACCTGTTGTCGATTTCTCGGGGAACGGCCGAAGGTAGATATCCATCGCGATGGGCAGCGTCGGTATTGCCGGAATGGGTACCGCAATTGGAGTCCCGGTGGCCGCCATTCTCCTGCCAATGGCGCTGTTGAGCGGAGGATTCGTCGACAACGATGGACTGATCGCAAGCTTACGGGATAGATTCTTCGGCGTCTTCACGTCGTCGAATTCTGGCACGCATGCTCGACCGGTCCAACTGCCGCCGTTAGTCGCTGAGGCTTTAGAAATAATCTCAGAGAGGATCGATGGCTTGGAAGGGCGTGCAGAGGGATGGGATCAACAGACTGCCCCGCTATTTGACCGATTTGGGAGTCTGTCGCGCAAGGTGGATATGACCCGGAGATGGCTGGGCGTTATCAGTTGCTTGCTGGCGCTACTGTTTTTTCTCTGCTGCTTCTTTGCTTTCCATCTCTTGAAGAGATAATTTGGAAGGCCCCTCATCATCGCTCACTATGCGATGAGTGGGGAGCGGGCTCAGGAACCGACCGAGATGATCCAAATAACCCAAGCGCTTAGGAATATGCTATTCTCCTCCTGTGCCAACTGTGCTTCGGATCGACGGGCTGCGCGTCATCCTATACACGAGCGACCATCGCCCAGCGCACGTGCACACATGCGGCGATGGGAAGGAAGCGCTCTTCTATCTAAACTGCCCCGACGGCCCGCCCGAACTGCGCGGCAACTTTCGCTTCAATCCGAGCGAACTGACGCGCATCCGGGCGAAGCTCGCACCGCACGTCGCCGCTCTCTGCGCGGCATGGAAGGAGATGCATGGGTATAACGAGTAAGGAATTCAAAGAAGCGGGCGAGCGCATGGATGCGCTCCGCGCCAGCACTCCCTTTGCAACCGCGGCCCACTACGACCGCAAATCCAAAAGTGTAATCATCAAACTCTCCAACGGTCTCGGCATCTTCTTCTCGCCGGAAGATGCCCAGGGTTTGGAAGGGGCGACCGCCGCGCAACTCAGCGACGTGGAACTCACTCCATCCGGCTTGGGCCTGCACTTCGAAAAGCTCGACGCCGATCTCTGGATACCCTCGCTCCTCGAAGGCGTCTTCGGCTCTCGCAAATGGATGGCCGCCCGCCTCGGCGCGCAGGGCGGCAAAGCCCGCTCGCTTGCGAAGCGCACCGCCGCCCGCGCCAACGGAGCCCTCGGCGGCCGCCCCCGCAAGTCCGCCGCGCGATAACCCGCAGGCGTATTCTTCCCCCATGCCCCGCCGCGTCCTCCAACCGCTCCTTCTCGCCCTGATCCTCGCGCCCACCCTCGCGGCCGCGCCCGCGCAGCAGCCGAAATCCCAACCCAAGCCTCTCTTCTCCGAAGACTTCGAATCCGGCGCCATCGACCCCAATCTTTGGACCCAGGACGTCACCGGCGACGCCATCCTCACCGTGCAATCCGACAAGGCCGCGCACGGCAAGTACGCGCTGCTGGTCCGCTGTCCCGCGCCCGCGCAACGCACCCACGTCTTCCTCATCGCGCGCAATCTGCCGGAGCCGCTCCGCCACCACCACTTCGGCCGGGCGTACGTCTTCATCACGCCCTCCGTGCCCGATCGCCACACCGTCTTCATCACCGCCGGCGGCGCCGGCTACCCCCACTCCCGCTTCTTCGAGATCGCCACCTCCCACGCCAACTTCCAGACCACCTTCACCGACCAGGTCGACAGCGCCGAAGACTGGCACCCCGGCCCCACCGTCCCGCTCGGCCGCTGGTTCCTCCTCGAGTGGGAGTTCAACGACCAGCCCGACCAGGAAACCCTCTGGGTCGACGGCCAGCAGATCATGGACTCGCCCTTCACCTACAAATCCACCACCCAGTCCACCGGCCTCATCGGCGCCTTCACCGAGTTCTCCATCGGCTTCCTCCTCCGCGGCGCCGCTCCCGTCCCCTTCGACATCTACTACGACGACATCGCTCTGGACACCCACCGCCTCGGCCCCGTCAAGTAGGCGCGCCGCAACATACCCCGGTGCGTATCTCTACGGCTGCGCCGGCATCCACCCGTGCAACTGCATCCAGTCGGCAATCAGCTGCGGCGTCACCTTCAGCTCAGGCGGAGACGTTGGGTCGTCGCCCATGTGCGTTCCGTGCGCCCCAAGCTCGAAGATGTGCAACTCGGCAGGCACGCCCGCGGCCTTCAGCGCGACGTAGAACTTCGCGGCGTTGCGCGAGTCCACCGTCTTGTCTCCAGTAGTCGAGTAGATAAACGATGGGCTGGTGTCCGCCGTCACGTGCTTCACCGGATCGATCGCGTCGATCGCTGCCTGGCTCGGATGAGGTCCCAGAATGCTCTCCATCGGGAGCGTCCCCGTCGCCAGCGGCACGCTCATGTCCAGCCGTCCATAGGAAATGATCTCGAAGTCGGGCCGGTCGGAGACGCGGTCTATCGGGTCCGCGGCGGCAGGGTTGCCGGCGTCGTGAATCGTCGCCGCGTAGCCCGCGAGGCTTCCACCCGCGGAGAACCCCCAAATCCCGATCGCATCCGGCTTTACTCCAAGCTCCGCCGCGTGCGAGCGCACATAGCGGATTGCCCGCGACACATCCGTGCTCTGCGTGGGATACAGATACGCCGGCGCCAGCCTGTACTCCAGCACAAATGCTGAGACGCCGTGCGCTGCCAGCCAGCGCGCCTCCAGCGCACCCTCCTGCGGCATCACCAAGCGCGTATAGCCGCCGCCCGGCATCACCACCACTGCGGCGTGCGGCCCGGCGCCCGTTGCCGGATAGGTGAAGATCTTCGGAATATCGCCGTCCGTCGTCCCATGCTGCAGCGGCGCGCCATCGGGCCACAGCACAATCTTCTCGGCGAATCCCGTCGGCGGGGCGGTTTGCGTCGTGGCCGGCTGAGCCGCGCCAGTCGCGGGTGTTTGGGCAGCGGGTGTTTGGGCCGAGAGCGGCAGGGCAAGGAGGAGCAGGGAAGCGAAGGCAGATCGATTCATAGCTCTGAAAGCATACCGCACGCAGCACGCGACCGGGAAGGATGCGGCCGCCACAAATGAAAACGCCAGGGACCCGAAGGCCTCTGGCGCTCCATTCTTGAAGAGCTCGCAGTACAGTTGGACATTGAATCTCGGTTCCCCCGCCCGATCGCCTTCCAGCTTGCGCCGGATATAAATCGTTCGGCTTCCCCTTCGACCAACTCCGGCTTCCCTTGGCGTCGCGTCCTCCGGCTGTGCCGGCGATCTCCGACCGACTCTCATCGGCCTTCAATCCTTCGGCTGTGCCAGGGGGTCGACTGCCAACTTCCCCCGGAGTTGCATCCGACGCTCCACCTTCAGATCAGCTTCCGGCTTGCACCGAATACTGCCTCCTCCAGCTTCACCTTCGGACCAACTTCCAACTCTTCGTCGGACATTGAATCTTCCGGCTGCACCTTCCGGCCAACCGCCAGCTTGCGCCGGCCGTCAACCTTCCAGTCTTGCTTTCGGACCCGATCTCCGGCTTGCACCGGCCATCGAACCCTCCAGCTTCACCTTCTTGACCCGGCTCCGACTTTCATCGGAACGCGCATCCTCCGGCTCTGCCTTCCAACCCAGCCTCCGACTCTTCATCGGGTATCGCGTCCTCCGACTTCACCTTCCAGCCAACCGCCGACTTTCATCGGCCATCGACCTTCCGGATCTGCCCTCCGTTTGACCTCCGGCTTTCACCGGCGTCGCATCTTCGGGCTTTCCCTTCGCACCCGGCTTCCGACTTGCGTCGGAACCCGCATCCTCCGGTTCTGTCAGCGACTGACCTTCGTTCTCGATTGGAGTTTGAATCCTCCGGCGGTGCCGTCGATCTCCTGCCGACTTGCGTCGACTCTTAATCATTCAGCGGTGCCGGCGACCAACTTTCCAGTCTCCTTCGAAGATTTCATCCTCCGGCTCTGCCTTCCGGCTGGCTCCCGACTCGCGTCAGTTATCAACCCTTCAACAGCACCGGCGACCAACTCCCGACTTCCTACGGGTCATCAGTTGAGAAGGACATTAGAAGTGGCTCACCTGTGCACGCAAGTGCAAATTGTGCGCTTTCTGTGGATATCCATTGGACAGGCGATTATCGCTCCGCTCCATCCCGGAAAATTCTGCAAAAATGCCAGCAAATCCGCTGTTTTCACCGCCCCCGCACCCGTCCATTTCCTTTTGACAAAAATGAAAAGTGCCCCGAAAACGCAGCAATTCCCCGCTTCCTGACCAACAGATTTCCTCAGAATCTACGCGTATCAAAGCAAGAAACAAAGTTGTGTGTGTGGGTGTCCGCCCCTGTTGCTGTTTGTTCTTGCTTCTAGGTTTGCCAAGCCTGGTAGCCTGACGCTTCAGCGTCGGGTCTGCTTGGCCCTCCCGTGTTCCACAGCACCGAAGGGGTTTTAGCCCCTGGGGTATGCTCTCCTGCATGGCTACGATCCGTCACTGTTACCCGGCCAATCCGTCGTCTCGCGTGAGCCTATGACAGAAGTTCGGAACAACATTCTGGAGCATTGCTTGACTTCCATAGTCCATCTATCGTAGTGTTCTCTGCGCTTCCGGTCTGATGAGTTCTCGGATGCGGCTCTGTCCTTCAAGAACGGCGGATAACGAAAGCCGATTCCTTTTTGAGCCATGAAAAGGGGCCCCACTTACATTATTTAGGACGATCCAGGTGTGTTGCCGTAGCGACTTCGCGTGCGGACGCCGGGTTTTGTGTGTGGAGCAAGCTAAGGATGCTCGCGCCGAGCCGACCGAAAGTTGGTCATTTGCAAACAACACTAGATCATAGTTACCGCAATTCTTTATTGCGGGACGATAACAGTCCAACATCGACAACCGATAGGGAACAAGGAGAGAGACATGGCAGACGAACAAGTAGATCTGACGAAACGGCTACCACGCGGCGCGATCCCTTCACCTCGGTCCGACCTTGCGGCAGCCATGCCGCATATTCCAGATGCGAGCATAGCGGTCCCACCGAGCTTCCTGATGTGGCCCATTGAAATGTCATCCTGGAATAACTACGTCTATGGCGACTGCGTTACCGCCGAGGAAGCCTTCGCGAAGGCGACCGCGGCACCGCAGACCTTTATTCCGTTGGCGACGGCGGTTGCCTGGGCTACGGCGCATGGCTACCTCAATGGCGCTGGCCTCAGCGCCGTGTTGACGACGATGCAAACGGCTGGCTTCCCGTTCAACAATAAGACATACGACGATGGTGTTCACAACTCGGTCAACTGGACCAACCCCGCGATTCTGCAGAGTGCCATCTTCAGCCACGGGCCGGTGAAAATCGGCGTCGCGGCAGAGGATTTCCAGACGGCTGCGCCCGGCCAGCATGGTATCGTCACGCCGGGGACAAGCGGTTGGACAATGTACGGCTACCCACCTACGAACGGCTCACAGGAAGATCACTGCACCAGCCTTTGCGGCTACGGGACTCTGGCGCAGTTGGTTACTCTATTCGCGCAGCATAAGCTCACCGTCCATCCCGTAGCTGGGATGCCAACGGGTATCTGCTATGCAATGTTCACCTGGAATTCCATCGGGATCATTGATCAGCAGTCCATGCTGAACATGACCCACGAGGCCTGGATTCGCAATCCGGTGACAATCATCAAGTAAGTCGGGCAGCTTGGTCATGTGGGGCCACGGCGGAATGCCGTTGTGGCCCTGCCGGACCCGCTTGTACCATTCCTGATAATTCTGCAATATTTAGCTCATCGTGGTCGGCATGAAACGTGGTCATGCGGCCTGATCGTTCGTACTCGCATCCGAGGAAGGTGAAAATGATTCCCAAAATGCCACGCGGCGCGATACCGATCGCCCGAAGCGAACTTGCCGCTTCGGAGCCCTATCAGCCCGAGGCTGGCGAGGAAATCTTCGTTCCAAGCGGTGAGTTTCCGTCGCCCAACCACGAGCTTGCAGCCACCCCACCCTATCGAGGCGGCGGCGCGGCGCCCGAAAGCTTCCTCGCTTGGCCAACAGAAATTAGCTACTGGGGGAACGACAAAGCGAGCAATTCGACCTGGGCGGAGGAAGCCTTTGCCAAGGCCTGCGCCGATCCCAAGGTATTGCTACCGACCGACGTGGTCCTGTCCACCGCACAGGAATGCGGTTCGTCGAATTTCGCCCGGTTCTTACAAACCCACGGGTTTCAAGTTGGCCACAAGGCCTATTTGGATGGGCCGTTCCATTCGGTCGACTGGACGAACGGGGCGGCTTTGAACGGCGCCATCGCCAATGTCGGGCCGGTGAAGATAGGTGTCGCCTCAGCGAATCTCACCTCCGGCGCTGAGGGCCAGGTCACACCCCGAACAAGCGGTTGGGCGATCCACGGCCTCCCGATGGGTGAGCCTGAAAATCACTGCGCGAGCCTTTGCGGCTATGGGTTCTTGGCGGCGTTGGTCGATCTCTTCAAGCGGCACGGGGTCAATGTCAATCTGCCTCCGGGCATGCCTACGGGACTCTGCTACGCGATGTTCACATGGGGCTCCATCGGCATCGTCGACCGGCAATCGCTGATCAACATCACTGGCGAAGCCTGGGTTCGAAATCCGACGACGATCGTGAAGAATCTCAGCGGATGACGGTCGGGCACGTCGGTCGGATCGCCTGGATGGGATATGGTCGGGTATTGTCGCCCGGATTGAGATAGCCGGCCCGGCCGCGAATATGGGACCATTCAGGGGTGACCGGGGCTGGCTCGGAGAGCGTACTATCGCAGCGATAGTTTAGAAGGGCTTCCCTCCCTTGAAATCTGCGGCGATCGCCGTATAGACGCCCGTCATGCAGCCCGGATCGGAGAGGATGAGCCCAAATTATCGGCATAAACATACTTGCCTAACCCACGGTGAATCGGTAGACTCAAACTGCCGTGACAGGGCAGCGGGTGAGGCGTGTCTTGGGGGTGCAGAATGAAATCTGCACCCCTTACCGATGTCATACCGCACCTGTGTGGCATGGCGCGGGCCTACAGGCTACGCAATTTGGTGTTTGTCATGAAGGCGTTCTTTGACGAGAGCGGATTGAATCCCTACGAGGACAAGGTGCTCGTGATGGGTGGATTTCTTGGGTCGGTAGACGAGTGGGAGCGGGTCTCGGATGCATGGGACGCGTGCCTGAATAGGGCACCTGCTATCCGCTATTTCAAGAGCGATGAGGCGAACGGACTCAATGGGCAGTTTGAACGATTCAACCACGCGAGCGCAGACGAAAAGAGAAAAGAACTTGCGGGAATTGTCGGAGGGTCCGACTTGCAGGGGATTTGTGCCAGCGTGCTCCATGCGTGGTTTGAGGGTCGCAATCCGAAGTTGGCAAAGGGGATGGTTGGAAGCCGCGTGTATGACTGGGGATTCTTTACTGCAACATCGGGAACTCTCCAATACGTGCAGACCGTCCATCCCGGCGAAACAATCGATTTCATTTTTGACAAACGAACCGAGTTGCGAAGCTGTATAGCCATCTACGACGAAATGAAAGAAATGGAAGACTGCCCGTGGTCAGCCATTATGAGGGTAGCGGGGGCTTGCATACCAGGGGACGACGAGAAGGTAGTGGCTCTGCAAATATCCGATTTGCTTGCTGGAGAGTTTTCGAGCATGGCGAATGGCGGAAACTCCCCTAGCGAAGCATGGAAGCTGCTCACCGCGCGCCATAGCGTTGCCCATATCCCCTGTCGGTTGCCGCCGAGCGTCCCATTCCTTACAGGGCTCCGCTCGTTCGGTAAGGAAATACGGGATGCAACTGGTAGATTCCT
>Ga0224557_1003180_pt1 | contig 13077 bp, 12 predicted proteins | sample 714S31014metaG_FD_180677 | JGI IMG/M metagenome (GOLD analysis project Ga0224557, IMG submission 180677) | Peat soil microbial communities from Stordalen Mire, Sweden - 717 S3 10-14 | ecosystem: Environmental > Terrestrial > Soil > Wetlands > Peat | place: Sweden: Norrbotten County, Stordalen... | reverse complement strand
ACTCACTCAAATATCTAGCCCCCACTATCTGGTCTCCACGTCCGCTCATCGGCATGAGCGCGTGTCTGCAGCGCTCCAAGCGGAGGTCCCAACGCGCCAATCAACCCAGTCTGCTGAAGCCCGACCGACACGACCGGAAGGGCATGGGCCGCGTTGGACGGTGCTGTCGGCCGCCGAGTCAGCGCTGGCAGGCGCGGCGAGCGGCTTGGCCGACTCGGCCTGCGGCCCGGGCAAGACCGCTCGGCGGCGTGGTTCCAGCCGACCGCCGAGCTGCCTGCCCGCCCTCTAGCCCACCTGCCTGTCGACAACCTGCCCAGCATCTGCGTCAAGGTCACGAGCGCCTGACCGCACGTCCGTGCCAGGACGGGCCCAGGACGGGCCCAGGACGGGCCAGCTTTGCCGCCGACGTCAGCCGCTGTCTGGACCAATGATCAGATGGCAGGACTGGAGCGACCGTCACCGGACACCGGCGACCTGCTGCGCGAGATCGACCGCGGCCCGACCGCGATCTTCTGGGGATAGCCCGGCCAGGCTGAGGCGTCCACAGCGCGTACCTACCTGTGCCGTTACCAACCCGGGCCTGCCCGGCACCCTGTTCCCCAGGGTTATGAACAGTTCCGGGATGTCACGGACTGCGCGGGATCATCCCCGGAAACCCGCGGCCGTGACCTCGCCGGAGTGGCTCTGGCTGACCTGCCTATGACCCGTCCTGGGACCGTTAGGCCCCACCCCGGCCTCTAAATTCTCTTCGACTTTTTTTCGAATCTTTCCTGTGAGCTGCAGAGCCCAGTTACGGAATCGAACCGTAGACCTTCTCCTTACCATGGACAGCAATGCCCCCCGCTGGCCAGCAATTACCTCACATGATATCCATCCTCACCAGTTAGTTCTTGTCCTGAAGGGTCTGGGGGTGTCTGGGCGTGGCTGGCCGTCGTCACCACTATTTGTCCCCACCACGGGATAGGCTGTCACCATGACAACCCGGCGCAGGCATGGCGAAGACGGTATCTCCTTCGAACACCGCGGAACCTGCCGCGACCCCCAACGCCACCGCAACTGCCCCGGCCTATGGCGCGGCGAGTTCACCACCGGCTACACCGGCGACGGGAAACGCACCCGCCGCAAAGTCAGCGGCACTACTAAAGCCGCCGTTATCGACAAGCTCCGCGACCTGCACCACCAGCTCGACACCGGTATCTCCCCCAAGGCCGGCTACGCCCATTACACCGTCCGGCAAGCCGCCGACGACTGGCTCACCCACGGCCTGGAGGGCCGCTCCCCCAAAACCATCAAGAAGAACCAGAACGTCCTGGAACCCCTCCTGAAGGTCATCGGCGCCCGCAAGCTCCGCGACCTCTCGGCCGCCGACGTGAGGCAGGCCCTGGCCACGATGGCGGCCGGGTACTCCACCGCCGCGGTCTCGATGGGGCACCTCGCGCTCAAGCGCGCCATCCGGCACGCCGAAGCCAACGACCTCATCAGCCGCAACGTCGCGGCCCTGGCCGACACCCCCAAAGGCCAGGAAGGCCGGCCGTCCAAATCCCTGACCCTTGACCAGGCGATCGCGGTCATCACCGCGGCCAGCACCCCGCCCGTGATGGAACTGCGGCCCGGCCTCAAAGACGTCCGCCGCCCCGCCGAGCTCATGCACGCCTACATCGTGCTCAGCCTGCTCGCCGGGATCCGCACCGAAGAAGCCAGAGCCCTGCACTGGGCCCACGTCGACCTGGACGGCGACCCCGCCGCCACCCCGCCCGTCCCGCCGCACATCGCCGTCTGGCGATCGGTCCGCGCGCACGGCGAGACCAAGACCGAACGGTCCCGCCGCACCCTCGCCCTCCCCGCCGCCGCGGTCCAGGCGCTACGCGCCTGGTCGGCCAGCCAGGCCGATGAGCGGCTCGCAGCCGGGGACGACTGGCAAGACACCGGGCCGGTGTTCACCAGCCACCACGGCGCCGCCCTGGACGCGGCCAACGTCCGGAAGATGTTCAAGCGGGTCTGCGCCGAGGCCGGGATCGGAGACGGCTGGACGCCGCGGGAGCTGCGGACCTCCTTCGTCAGCCTGATGAGCCACCAGGGGGTCAGCATCGAGGAGATCGCCCGCCTCGTCGGGCACACCTCCACCCGCACCACCGAGATCGTCTACCGCCGCGAACTACGACCCGTCATCACCACCGGCGCCGAAATCATGGACCAGCTCTTCACCGGAACCTAAACCCCCGCGCGGACTCAGAGCCGCCGAGAACCTGCACAAGCCGCCGACCTCTGGTGACCTGACCGGAACCCACTAGCTCGGGCCGGCAGGCGATAGCCATCCAGCCGATCTCGCTGCCATAACGCAATGTGACCATTCGCGGTCTTCACCAGTTCAGATCGAATAGGCACCTGTCGCCAACCGGCCGGTAGCCGTGGCGCGGGCGACCAGATCGGCCAGTTATGGCGCCACTGGTCATGTCGGCGACGACCTGCTCCACGTGGTGATGGTGCTCCCCCTCGGTCTGGATCAGCCGGCTTTATCTGGGCTTGGCATGCGACCGGCGGGCCGGCTGCGCGGTGAAAATGAGGTGCGGGCTTCTGCAGATTCCTGATTAAGGACGATGCCATGCGGCTTCTGACTTACTCCCCTGGGCGGCTGACCGCAGTGGCTGCCATAGCCCGTCTGGTGGAGGTACCGTAGTGCTGAGCAGGTGCGGTCGTTGCCGGGTAGGCCCTGCCCGCGGTCTCGTTGCTCCAGACCCTGGCGACGTAAGCCCCCGAGCGGCGTGCTCGGGAGACGCCCGGGAGGACAGAGCGACGAAGACAACAGCACCCGGCTTTCTTGCCCCGCCGTCCGGCCGCGCCTCAGCTGCAGACGGGCTGCCTGCGGCCGTCGATCCTTCGACGGCTAGCTTTCGCGTACTGGCGCTGCAGGTACGGGCGATGGGCCTGCTCGACCGCAGGCCCGGCTACTACCGGGTGAAGATCACCCTGACGATCGTCGCCTTCTTCGCTGGATGGGCCCTGTTCGTCGTTGCCGGCAACTCGTGGACGACCGTCGCCGTCGCCCCGTTGGTGGGGATGATGTTCACCCAGCTGGGCTTCATCGGCCATGATGCGGGGCACAACGAGGTCTTCGGCACACGCCGGCGCAATCGCATGCTCGGCCTTATCGTGGGGAACGCGCTCATCGGGCTGAGCTTTGGCTGGTGGGTTCCCAAGCACAACGCTCACCATGCGCATCCCAACGAGATGGGCCGCGACCCCGACATCGGCGAAGGAGGCTCCCTGGCCTCATCTGACGCGGCGGGAAACGGGCGCGGCCCGCTCGCATCGTGGCTGGCGCGCTGGCAGGCGCCGCTCTTCTTCCCCCTCATGATGCTGCGAAGCGGCGGTATGCACGTACTCGGGATCAAGCGGCTTCTGCGGCGACGAGACCGTGCCTCGGCGGTAGAGGCCTCTCTGATCATGCTGCACGCCGCGCTGTACCTGACGGTGGTGCTGTGGGTGCTCTCCCCGCTCAAGGCACTCGCTTTCGTCGCCGTGCAGCAGGCGGTCTTCTCGCTGTACCTGGGCATCAGTTTCGCGCCCAACCACAAGGGGATGCCGATCATCGAATCCGCAACGGCGGCCGGCTTCGCCCGCCGCCAGGTGGTCACTGCCCGGAATATCAGCGGCGGCCCGTTTACCACCTTCATGCTCGGCGGCCTTAACTACCAGATCGAGCACCACCTCTTCCCGTCGATGCCCCGGCCCAATCTGCGACGGGTCCAGGGCCTCGTCAGGGACTTCTGCGTAGCGACCGATCTCGGCTACCGCGAAGAAAGCTTCGTCGAGTCATTCCGCCAGATCGTCCATCACCTTAGCGACGCCGGAGCAGCCGCCAGCCGCCGTCCTGACTGATTACCGTGATCTGACCGGGAAGACCGGGGGTCTTAATGCCATGTAGGAGAGCTCGCGTCCGTGACCTTTCCGTGGCAAAGAACCCCGCATGTAGTTCCCGGTGTTCGCATAGCGAACACCGGCTCTGCCAAGCTGTCGTGAGCAGCCAATGAGTGTGTTGTCAAATGTGGTGGTGTCGGTGGCCGGGCATGACTAGCTGACCCGGCGGCGGGCGCGCTGCAGGGCTGGGGTTCTGCTTTCGTGGAGGCGCGGTCCGGTCCGGGGTGCCGTGCCTGATCCTCAGGCTCTAGTAAGGTAGCCGCCAATCGCTAGCTGACCAGGGCAATTTCGATCTTTCTGGTGAGCCGTGCGCGCTGGTGGTACCAGCGGGATCGGGCCTGGTGGCGGCGGCGCCAGTCCAGCCAGTGCCCGGCATGCGCGGGCGGGTCCGGGCGGAGGAGAGCTGCGGCGAGCAGGAGCCTGATCTCCGGGACGGTCAGCGGGATCATCCCGGGTTCGGCGGGTGGCGGCTGATCAGGCCTGATTGGCGGCGGCGCCTGGGTGCCGGTGCGGTCCTTCAGCAAGGCGGCGGTGACGGCGCAGATGGCCAGGGCGGCCATCACGAGCACGACATGGCGGGCGATCGCGGTGTAGAGCCGGACTTGGCACTGGTCCAGGCCGAAGCAGTCCTTGCCGAGCTCGGAATCCTCTTCCACCGGCCAGCGCAGCCCGGCGGCGCGGATCAGCCGGGTCTTGGTCAGCAGCTGCCCTTCGGGCACGTAGCAGTAATGGAAGGCCAACTCGCCGGTCTTCAGGTGGCGGCGGACCAGCAGGTGGTGCCGCGGGCTGCCGGTGGCGATCCAGGCCCAGGCGCACCAGCGTCGCCCTTGGAGCCCTTCCCTGCGGAGCGGACCTCCCAGCGGCGCTTGTCCTTCAGCAGCCGGACGGCGGCCTCCGCGCAGGTCAGCTTTGTCCCCGCGGCCAGCGTGAGGGTGAAATTCGACGCGACCCGCAGCACGTAAGCCTGCTCGCGGGCCTGGAGGAACTCCCGCAGGCGCGTGCAGGAGCCGTAGACCTCGTCGCCGCAGACGAAGTCGAAACCGAGGCCGTCAGCGTACGCATCAGCACAGATGTCGATGGCCGGCTGCCCCTTGGTACGGAACTGAAGGTCCAGCGGCAGCCTGTGGGTGCCGAAAACCTATGCCGCCAGGCGATATTCGTGGATGACGCCACCCGCGCGGTCACGCCGCCGGACCCGGAAATGATCCAAGTCGGTGACGCCACATGGCAGGGGCCGCAGTGGCGCGGCCTGGTCCAGGGCGCGGTGCGGCCGGTGCGAGTTGTAGAAGTCCTCGTACTCCCGCAGCACCATCATCAGGTGGCGCTGGTTCCAGATCAGGGTCCGGTCCAGCAGCTCACGCCGGCAGCTGCCAATCCACCGCTCCATGATCGAATTCATTCGCGGTGCCTGGACGGCAGAGCGGATGACCCGGATCCCGACTGCCTGGAACACGGCATCGAAGGCCTGCGTGAAGCTGGCGTCCCGGTCATGCAGGACGAATTTCGCTCGTGCCCCGGCATCCCCCAGGTCCATGAGCAGGTTCCGGGCCTGCTGGACGACCCAGGACTGGACCGGGTGCTCGGTGGCGCCCAGGACCCGGACGCGCCGGTTGCCGTGCTCGATCACCGCAAGGACGTATACCTTCGTGCCATTGAGCAGGTCAGCGGTGAAGAAGTCCAGCGCCACGATCCCCTGCGCCTGCGACCGCAGGAACTCCGCCCACCCAGGGCCGTCCCGGCGGGGTGCCGGGTCGATCCCGGCGTCCTTGAGGATCTGCCACACCGTCGACGGCGCCACCCTGATGCCGAGCGCCGCGAGCTCGCCGTGGACGCGGCGGTAGCCCCACGACGCGTTCTCCCGCGCCAGCCGCAACACCACCGACCGGACACTACGCCGCACCGGCGGCCGTCCGGAACGGCCGCGGCGCGACAATCTCGCCCAGCGGCGGCGGACAATGTCGCAGTGCCACCGCAAGATCGTGGCCGGGGTCACGATCAGCCGCAACCCGGCCAAGCGCCCGGCCGGCAGCGTCCCGGCGAGCAACGCCAGCCACGCCCGGTCCGGCCACGTCAGCCGTGAATGAGCCCTCGGCCGCTCGCGCAGGGCCACCGCGAGCTGATGGCGCAGCATCAAGATCTCGGCGTCCTTCCACCACGCCTCCCGCCGCGACAGGCCCAGCACAGACACGGCCCGGGTCACGACAAGGAACATCAGCTTCAAGCCCACAAGCCGAAGATCATCCCACGCCAGCTCGAACCAGACCGGCCCGCCAGGCACGCTCGCGTGACCGCGCCGACGGCGCCGCAATGCATCTGCCCAGCTAGCGCAGGTTTTCGGCACCGACAGGTACTACGACCCCCTCGGACTCCCGCTGCCCTCCGGACGACTTCACCATCGGCTTATACATCCGGTCTTTGCCCGACGAAGGCCAGGCAGACGGGTCTCTCCTGTTCCGGCCCAGACCATGCACACGTGCCGCCCTCCGTACCCCGGAAGAACCCGCCAGGTCATAACCGGAACGAGACCTGACGGACGTGGCCTTCGCCGTGACATGAGCGGCTCGGCTTCTCCGTTGTAACTTTGACAAGGCTGCAAGGTTCGCTTCACGCTACGGCCCGCGTGCTTGCTCCCTCCAAAGAGGCTTTTGACGCCCCGCTCAGCCCGCCGCCTCTCAACGACGAACCGGGGCCTGCTACCGGGCACTCCGGTGTCTACCCGGACGGGACTTTCACCCGCAGGCCTGGACCAGCTTCCAGGACGCGACATGGCGCAAGCTTATTCCGTTCAGGTCAGCGTCTCATCAGATGACGACTCCCTTTGAGAAAGGACAGGACCTGGAGGGCCACCAGATTCGTTCGCCGATCGTCAGCAGGCTCGCCGGGACGAGCACGGTGCGGACGACGAGGGTATCGAGCAGGACGCCGAGCGCCACGGCCACCCCGACCTCGGTGATGTTCACCGCCGAGATCTGCGTTAGCGCGGCGAAGGTCCCCGCGAGCACGATGCCCGCCGCCGTGATCACGCCGCCAGTGACGCCGACGCCGTGGAGCGTGCCGTCGCGCAGCCCGAGCCGCGCCGACTCCTCCCGGATTCTGGCCACCAGAAAGATGTTGTAGTCCACTCCGAGCGTGACCAAGAAAATGAAGATATACATCGGGATGACCGACTGCGTGCCCCCATACCCGGATCCGAACCGCCAGATCAGCGACGAGAGAGCGAGCGACGCCGCGAAGCTCATCCCTGTCGTCACCACCAGCACGACCGGCGCGACGATCGCCCGCAGCAGCAGCGAGATGACGGTCAGGATCACGACGAGTACGAGTGGGATGATGACGAGGTTGTCCCGGTCGGCCGCTTGGGCGACGTCGTACTCGATCGCGGGGATGCCGCCGACCAGCGTCTCCGGGGCGACATGGGTGAGGCGGTGCCGCAGTCCGGAGATGGCCGCGGAGCCCTCGGCACCGAACGGCGGAACCGAGAGGATCACCGAGTAGCTGTCGTAGCCATCGATCGGCGCACCGGGGACAACGCCACCTACGCCCAGCGCACCGCCCGCCGCCGCAGCCCCGCCTGACCGGGCGGGACGAGAAGCACAAGGGGGTAACTGACGCCGGCCGAGAAGTGGGCGTCGATCAGATGCTGTCCGGTCGCGCTGTCAGTGCCGCTCTTCATGTTGCCCAGTAGGCTGTCGTCGGTGCGCAGCGAGGCGAAACCGGCGCACGCCACGCCGAGCAGGATGACGACCACGATCACGGTGCGCGCAGGGTAGCGGGCAACCTGCGCCGCGATGCCCGCCCAGACGCGGGACTCCGCCCGCCCGGCTCCGTGCTCTGGGATACGCGGCCAGAAGGCCGCGCGCCCGACGACAAGCAGCAGCGCCGGCAGGAATGTGGTCTGCGCGGCCAACGCCGCCACGACGCCCACCGCCCCGACCGGGCCGAGCCCGCGAAGGGCTGTGGAGTTGGCGGCGAGCAGGCAGATCAGCGCGCAGGTGACGGTGGCGGCCGAGGCGATGAGCGTCGGCAGGGTGCGGCGCAGCGCGGTCGCCATCGCCTCCTCCGTCGTGGTGTGATGCGGGAACTCCTCCCGGTACCGGTGGACGAGGAGCAGGGCGTAGTCGCTCGCTGCGCCGAAGACGAGCACGATGAGGATGTCGGCCGACAGGGTGGACACGGTGAGGCCGGCGTTGGCCAGGCCATGCACTGACGCCTGCGCCAGGACGATCGCGCCGATCGCGCCGAACAGCGGCAGCAGCCACAAGACAGGAGACCGGTAGACGAGCAGCAAGATGACCGCCACGATGATCAGCGCGGTGAGCAGCAGGCGGGTCTGCTGGTTCTCCGCGTTGCCGTCTGCGTAGATGGCCGCAGAGCCGGTCACGGCGAAGGCCAGTCCGGTGCCGACTTTGCCAAGCGGCCCTGCGATCGCCGAGCGGACGGCCCGCACCGCGTCGTCGTCGATGTTCTCGCCGCTCGATGGTCCGGTGATGCTAACGCTGACACCGCAGCCTTCCCGTCCGGGGACGACTGCAATGGCCCAGGCGCGGCCATGCCGGAGACGAGCCCGGCGCACCCGGCTACCGCGGTCCGCGCCGCGCCGAGTGCCGCTTGGTCGGCGCGCGTGAGCCCACTGTCCCGGGCGGCAACCACGATCGCCGTGTCGGTCTGCGACTGGCCACCAAGGTGGCGCTGCTGCAGCAGCGCCACCTTCGTGGAGGCGGCCGCAGCAGGCAGATGGGCGCTGGCAGTGTCGTTAGCCGCCTTCGACAGGCTGCTCGACAGCCCGTTGAGCGCCACAATGGCAATCAGCCACGTAATCACCACCGGCCAGCGCAGCCGATGTAGCAACGTCACAAGCCGGGTATCTGGCGTCCGCTGCCGCACAGCGCCGCTTCGAGTAGCTCTGCCTACGTGGCGAGCCCCTTCCCGTGTTCGTGGCACTGGGTAGTCCGGTAACCCCTCAGGAGACGGTGATGGTGCCGCTGATCTGACTGGTCTGGCCCGGGGCGCCCGAGGCAGGCACGATAGTCGGCACCGTGCCGCTTACCTGTTGCGTACCGACCGTTCCGCTCAGCTGCGTGTTACCGGTGTCCCCCGAGAGGTTGCTGACGTTCGTGGTGAGTGCAACGTTGACGGCGCGGCCGCTCCAGTCGCCGGTGTACGTCGCGGTGACCATATCGTTGCTGTCCGTCGTGCACCCCGTCAGTGTGACCGTGAACGGGACGCGGCCCAGGGTGCCGCTCGCCGAAGTACCCACCAGTCCGAACAGCCCGCAGAGTCCTCCCTGTCCGACGTCCCCCCCGGCGGAGAGGCCGTTCCCGGTGCCCGTCGCGGTCAGCGCGAGGCCGTCCACCGTCCCCTGAATCGTCGTGGACTGCTTGCTGGCATCAAATTCCGTGACACTGCCCCGGATCTGGAAGGTTCCCTGCGCAAGCGGCAGTCCCGCCGTGCCCGGCTTTGCGGTGCTGGCAACCGCCGGGGACGCCGACGTGGCGCCCGGCGTCACCGTCACCGTCACCGTCGGCGATGACGACCCACACCCCGCCAGACATCCGCCTACGACGGCCGTGGTCCCGGCAATGGCCGCTATCAGGCGCCAGGAGAACGTTCCCTTCATGCCCTCCTCCATTTCTTATGGCTGAAACGTGCACCCTGGCCACCGTGGCGGCCAGCTCGTCGAATTCTTGGCTCATATGCATTGAGGCATTTAGCGTCTGCAGCACCGGCCTTCAGTTAATTTTCTCAGCTTTCTCGGTTAACGCAGGTCATGGGTCATGGGCCGTCAGCGTGTATGTCGGCCCACTCGCCGGTGGCCGCGCCGCACCCACCGTCCTGGGTAAGAAGGATCGTATCCAGCTCCATCTGGAGCACGTTACTGACTGACACGTTGAGCTGAGCGCTCTGCCCGACCTGGAGGTCCTTGGAATACACCAACCGCCCGTCTGCAAGGATCTGGAACCGTATCTTCGCGGTCGCCACCGAATTGTCACTAAGCCCGATCGTTCCCCGAAGTGAGGAGTACTTGCGGCCAAGTACGTACGTCCACTTCCGCTCGTTAGAGCCGAAGCAGAATTGTGCACCCTGGGAGTTCGGGTAGGAAACGCCATTGACCTCGGCGACGCCTTGCGTGTCGTAAGGCTCGCTATCAGGCGTCGCCTGCAAGTCCCCGATGTAGGTCACCAGCGGCGGGCCGCTGGACTGCGTCGCCGATGCGGATGCCGTCCCCGTCGCCGGTGCAGATGCCGATTGTGTCGTCGCCGGGGAATTCAGAGAATGGCTACCGGAACTGCACGCCACGAGCGTCCCCAACAATGACATGGTCAGCAGGGCCGCTGACCGGCGGCGCCGCGCGACGGCATGCTGGACGGCCTGGCTGCCGATTGCTGGCCCGGATGCCGCGTTCATCTCAGCCTCAAGCCGTATCCGGAGCGCGGCTGACGGCGCGCTGCTTCTTATCTTCCTGCAGAATCAGAACGGCGCCCACCACCGTCGCTATTGCAGCAATGAGAGCGAGGATGGCACCAGCTTCCCGCGAAGATGAGCCCAACGAGTCGAGGGCACTGAGAGGATTGGCGGTGAACGCTATGAGCACCAGGAGCGCCGTAATCCCGACAAGGATCTGCCAGCGGTAAGGAACGGCTCGTTCTACTCCCTCCAGTGTGCGGCTCAGCACGTACAGCACGGCAATGATGGCCGCAACGAGGATCAGGAAACGCCATCCTCCGGCCCCCGAGCCGAGTGCGCTCACGCTGAACTGCGGCGGGGTGTCTGAGTTGCAAACGGCTGGCTGGTCGCTGCAAATCGCCAGGACTAGCTCCCGCTGCGCGAGAGTCGCGCTATCCGAAACCTGGGCAGCCGCTGCCGCAAACCCGTACCACGGCAGGAAAAGGAAGATAAATACCAGGAATGATCCTATCGCGGCTATCAGATCACCGCGACGCAATCTTCTGAAGTCGAAAGGGAACCATGCATCGGGACGGCCTGCTATTCCCTTCTGGGGCTGCGGGACATCACCGGCTGCTCGAATAGCGTCATCCTGTGGTGATGGCTGTGCCTCCGCCTGTGGCACGGCTCGCGCCTGCGAACGTTTTTCTGGTCTCAGAAGACCCGGATCACCCATCATAGTCTCTCTCCGCCCTGCACCCTCGGACCTTGATTGGGTTTAGGAAGGGCATACTCGCATCTGATACTCTTGTCAAGAGATCATATGTTCTGGGTGCCTGATATGACCGGATCGGCACAATTGAAGGCCGCGCGGGAATCGGCATAATACGGGTGATCATGTAAAGTGCGCGCGTCGGGTCGCTGTTGCTGATCATGGTGTTTCCTCAGCGAGCCTTATCTGTGAGGCGCCGGCGGGTCAAGGGTGCGACTAGTTTTCTCCTTTGCTTCCTGATCGATGCATGGTGTGCGAGCCGGGCGGGGGCACGACCCATACGCGAACAGCCCAATTGGCGTACGACAAGTTTCGGCGCTGTCGGACGCCTGTTACTGACCGGCTGCCGGGGAGTTGGAATCTAGTCGCTGACGGCCGGGCGGGGTGAGGGCACCGACGGCCACGATTGCTGCGATGAGCGCTAGGAAGGCACCGAAGCTCCAGCTTATGCTCAGCCCCTCGAGGCCGTACGTACTCGGCTTGAGCAGGAAGCCGATGAAGACCAGCACCAAGTTTATGCCCGTGGCCACCAGCAGCAGTAGGTCATGGCGGAGTGGGGACTTGAAGGGCAGTACCTGAAAGCCCGCTGCCAAGATCAGGTAGGCCAGTACAGCCAAGACGACGACGAACACCAGCCACAGCCAGCCGTGCGCGTCCGTGCCCGATTCCGAGGCGCTTTCCGTGCTGCCGAAGGACACGTAGGAACCGCTGAACCACGGCAAGAACAGCGAAATGAGCACCACGAGCGACGCCGCGCCAGCAATCTTGTCGCTAAGCGTCCACCGCCGGGCGTCGAAGCTATACCCGGAAGACGCCGTCGCGTGGCTAGCAGCCCCGTTGACTGGCTGCGTCTCGGCCTGCGGCCAAGCCGATGTCTGCGAACGGTTTTCGGGTTTCGGAGGATCCGGCTCGATCGTCATGGGTTCCCCCCCATGTCCCTGCACCCTCAGACATTAATTGGGTGTCTTAGAGTGGTATTACTCGCGTCTGGGGCTCTTGTCAAGAGTTATCGCATGAACCTCTGCTATCGAGCGACGTTGAGCAGGAGGTTGGCATAGTCCTGGCTAATTAGCGGTGGTGTAGCTGATTTGCGGTATGCTAGCGGTATTTTGTTAATTTGGGAGGTAGAGGTGCAGGCCGCAGCCTGCCTCGACCGAGTTGATCAGGGCTTGCAGCTGCGGCGGCGGCGGGGGGCGCTGTCGACTATGCCGGCCACCAGCGCCGCAACACGATCCAGGGGGAAAGACAGGCTCGGACCGTGCGAAGTGCCCGCGGCCACGACGGCGCCGGCCCGGCGGCTTGCGGCCCCCTAATCTCCGCGGCCGGGCTCCGGCGGCGATGCTTCAACATCGTGCTGCGGCGGGTGATCAGCGAACCAGGCGGGCCAGCAAAAGCAGAACGCGCAGTTGACCACGGCCTAGTGCCGACGGATCGCCGGGCGTTTCCCGCAGTTTGGGTCCGGGAGATGCCAGCTGGGTTGGGTCCCGGAGGCAATGTAGACGGCGAGGATGTAGTTCGGGTGGCGGTGCAGGTTCTGGCGGGCCCTGATACCGCAGGGTTGTGCGGGGATCCGCGTGACGGGCGGCTATCTGGACGTCCCTGAGGTCTACGCCAGCGTCGAGCATGGTCGTGACCTTGTGGCGGAGCATGTGCGGGTGCGCCCTGGTCGCATGGATACCCGCGGCCTCCGCGAGCTGATGCAAGCGGCGGGTGACTGCGTGTCGGCCCATCCGGCGGCCACGGCTGTTGAGCAGAATTGGCCCGCGTGTCCGAGATCCGATCGCCCGGTCGGTGGCCGCCCGACAGCTGGCGCAGCACCCGGTGCCCGTGCTCTTCGCCGAAGTGGCTTTAGCTGACTTCCCCTGACCCTCTTTGGGACGGTTAGGCCCCACCTGGGCCTCGACAAGCTATCCGACTTTATTCCGAATATTATTCGTTGAACTGCGGCGGAGCCCCGTTATGGAATCGAACCGTAGACCTTCTCCTTACCATGCATGCCGGAT
>Ga0224557_1003177_pt1 | contig 13083 bp, 12 predicted proteins | sample 714S31014metaG_FD_180677 | JGI IMG/M metagenome (GOLD analysis project Ga0224557, IMG submission 180677) | Peat soil microbial communities from Stordalen Mire, Sweden - 717 S3 10-14 | ecosystem: Environmental > Terrestrial > Soil > Wetlands > Peat | place: Sweden: Norrbotten County, Stordalen... | reverse complement strand
CATCGATCATAGCGGCGAGGCGGAGAAAGCGGGATTTCAAATGCGCCCGTGCAAGCTGCTGATCTTCGGCAATCCCAAGGCCGGCACACCTCTGATGCTCGCCTCTCCACTCGCGGCACTCGACCTCCCACTAAAGATTCTGGTTTGGGAGAAGGCGGACGGCACGGTCGGGCTCTCCTACAACGAAAGCACCTATCTACAGCATCGCCACGGGTTGCCCGACAAACTGGTGGGGAACATTTCGGTGGTGGATGCGTTGGCGGCGAAGGCCGCCGAATAACCACGGAACTTCACCGGAGAACCATATGCCAAATAGTGACGACAAACGACAAATCGCGGAAACATTTCTGCTCGGATTGCGCACCCGGGATTGGGAGCTATTGCGGAAGATCATGACGCAGGACATCGTCTGGACTCTGCCGGGACACAGTCGAATCTCTGGCGAAGCCCGTGGCGTAGAGGCGGTGATCGAGCGGGCCCAAATCATCGTCAGTTACGGATTGACTTTCAACCTGAAGCACATCCTCGAAGGGCAGGGAGGGCTGGCACTTTCCCTGCATAACACCGCCGAGCGCCAGGGCAAGATTCTCGACGAACACCTCGCCACAGTTTGCCGGCTTCGTGAAAATAGGATCTACTCGATCGACACATATCTCTCGGACGTTGACATGGTGAATTCCTTTTTCGTTTAATAGTGGCGGCCACCGCCAGCGCGTATAGGCACGAGCCGGAGAGGATGCGTCGAGAAGATTCTCTCAGACCGAGCTATGCGGAGCAAGCTGTCCTCGCAACACACGACTGGGAAAACTTAAGCTGGATTATATCTTCGCGGCCAATGGGCCTTACATCTACTGCCCACGTTTCCGACGCCGCCTGATCCTCACCATTCCTCGAAGGCGCCCCTGCTTCCGAAAGTGTCACGGTTTCCGGAACGATCCGCTCCACCAGCGTTCCAGTGTTGGAACTCAAAATTGTGAGTTCGCCAGAATACGCGTCGCCCGCTCATACGTCCCAACCACGCCGAAGTGACCCGCGCGGCCCCGCAGTTTTGTCCCGGACCACGGGGTGCATGGCTTTATCGAGACCTTCGGCATCAAGGAGAAGTTTGAACTCGATCAGCCGCTCAAATCGGCATTCGTCGGCTCTGTTTCATTAGATATCTGCAACATGACTATTTCCTTTGTCGATGTCCCATGGATCTTACGGTGAGCGATCCAACTGCCGTGGAAGCCGAGCGGGACCCGGGCGGGCAAGTGGATTCGGGCACAGCGGGAAGCGGCTGCTGAAAGGCAAAGCGGCTGATTGCCTCCGCAGTCAGCCGCGTCTCCTTCAAGCATGGTGTCGAATCCGCTCGTCATTTGAGGCAGCAGTTCGTCACGCGCTTCGACCAACTCCCAGATTTTTAGGGCTGGACTTTCACCGGAAGTGCGGCCGCCAACTCGTCGTGGGTTGTCGGGTTGCCATGGATGGACTCGACGATCGCCTTCGATTGACGGAGCGTCTCCATCAATGAAGGCGGGCCGGCGAAGGGTCGTCCGCCGATGTGCCATCCGTCGTTGTGAAGCTCTTCAATCAACACCCAGACGACCTCGCGGAATGCTTCCGAGCCTTCGAAGCGCACCATCACTTCCGTGATGGCCGCGGCCATCTCGTGCTTCTGTTTGGTAGTAAAGACACCTTCGACCAACTTGATGTTTACAAACGGCATGCTCATTTTCTCCTTATGTTTGATTTGATCCCTGCCACTCCGGCGTTTCCTTGGGCATGTCGGATACCGTTTTTCGCGGCTCTTGCAGCTCTGCCAGAAAATCTCTCGGAAAATGGCATTCCGAATGCGATGAGCCAGTACGAATTTGCGGGGTTGAGGGAGAGATGCAACCGAACCAGACAGCGCGGCGGAATGAGATGACCGCAAGCGTTGGAATCGGCCAGCTTCCAGCGGCAGATTCAGGGGAGCGCTCCATGAAAACAGTTGCCCAACACATTCCGGCATACTCGTACGGAACGGCCCAAGTTCCCAAGTCGCCCGTTTCGATGAGAGAGTTTGTTGAATTGCAAACCAGCGCCGGATTCCCGGACGAGGAACTACGCTACCTGCGGCTGTCGGGTGAGGTCCTCCGAGGGCGGACCAGGCAGATCTTGGAACACCGGCGCGCCGGGATCATCGCCGGCATCCCCAACCTGGCGCGGCACTCCCGTGCGCCCGAAGGCGATGTGCTTCCCGAGTACCCGGCGAAGAGCAACCTTCGCTTTGAGCAGTGGATACTGGATACCTGTCTGCGGGCGTACGATCAAGACTGGATCAACTACCAGCAGGAAATCGCGCTTCGCCACACTAGCGCGAAAAAGAACCAGACGGACAGCGTGCGCTCAACGCCGTACGTGCCGCTGCGCGACATTATCGCGTTCGTCACGGTGCTGAACGAGACGATCCGGCCGTACCTTGCCGGCAAGGGCAACCCTGCAGAGGAGGTCGACGGGATGCATCGGGCGTGGGTGCAAGTCGCTGCATCTGCAACTCGCGCTTTGGACGCGCGCGTATTCCGGCCGCGACGAATGGTGACCAATGAAACGCAGACATTTTATTGAAACCGGCATTGCCGTTACATTCGCGACCGTGGTTCCACCCGCGGAAGCGCAAAGGAAGCAGGAGAAACCCATGATGACACGTACCTACATTCGTCGCATTCAGGCGGACGGCGTAAAGGTGTTCTACCGGGAGGCGGGTCCGCCCGACGCCCCAGTCGTGCTATTGCTGCACGGCTTCCCGACATCCTCGTTTCAATATCGCGAACTGATTCCGCGCCTTTCCGATCGCTACCGCGTCCTGGCGCCCGACTTGCCAGGTTTCGGATTCACGGAGGTTCCCGCCTCGCGCCGCTATCAGTATTCGTTCGATGCCCTGGCACGGACGATCCTCGCTTTCACAGACGCGCTCCATCTGACACGCTACGCGCTCTATGTTTTCGACTACGGCGCGCCCACCGGCTTCCGGCTGGCAATGGCTCACCCGGAGCGTGTAACCGCCATCGTTTCGCAGAACGGCAATGCCTATGAGGAAGGTCTGGGCGATGCATGGGGGCCCATCCGGCGTTACTGGGAACATCCTTCCGCCGAAAATCGAGAGACGGTGCACCAAGCGCTCAATCCCGAGGGCCTCCGCTGGCAATACGTGGTGGGAGCGCCCGACCCCGACGCCATCGCCCCGGAAGGTTACACACTGGATGCCGCCATGATCGCCCGACCGGGTAACATGGACATCCAGTTGGACCTCTTCCTAGATTACGCCAACAACGTGAAGCTCTACCCGGCCTTTCAGGAGTATTTTCGGAAGAGGAAGCCGCCGCTGCTCGCGATCTGGGGCAAAAACGATCCGTTCTTCATTCCCGCCGGCGCGCAGGCTTATCTGAGGGACAATCCTAATGCGTCCGTCCGGCTGTTGGAAACCGGGCACTTTGCTTTGGAAACGCACGTGGAAGAAATCGCTTTGGCGATGAGGGAAATGCTCGCCCGGGCACTCCCAAAAGGATGAACGCGGGCCTATCCTTTCGGGTAAGACGGTCTTGCCGCCACTGAGGTAGGCTTGGAAGGGGTTTGCGCATCCCGTGAAAATCCAGGCAGGCGCGGTATCCGGACACTCGGCAATTCAGCCCTCCTGGCCTTTGCCGCCTGTGGGTTTCATGCTCGCGGCTTACGTCGCGATTGCGTGCGGCTGCATCCCCGCGTTCGCACTTGAGAGCGACCGAAGTATCAGTCAATTCGTCCACAGGGCCTGGACCACGAAAGATGGCGCTCCGGGAGGAATTCAGGCACTGGGCCAAACCCGCGATGGGTATCTGTGGCTGGGAACCAACAATGGTCTCTATAGGTTCGATGGCGTGAGTTTTGAGCGTTACGAGCCCGTTAAAGGTTCGCCATTCTCTTCGGCGAATGTGTACTCGCTGCTTCCGCTTCAGAACGGCGATCTTTGGATCGGCTACCAAGAAGGAGGGGTGAGTCTGTTACACAACGGCACAAACACCAATTTCACGCAGGCCGAAGGTTTGCCTCCGGGACCGGTTTGGAGTCTGGCGCAGGATCGCGAAGGTGCGATTTGGGCGGCTGCTGGGCCGGCAATTGCGAAATTTCAGGGCGGCCGTTGGGAAAGTCGCGCTGACTGGAAGTTTCCCGGGTCCCGCTCGGGCGGAATTTATTTCGACCGTCATGGAACCCTCTGGGCCACCAACAAGGATTCGATTGTATTTCTGCCGCGAGGTGCAACGAAGTTCGAGCCGACGGGTATTCCGGTTCGTCAGGTCTGGCAGTTTGCCGAGTCGGCTAGTGGCAGATTATGGATGGCTGAAACCACGCGATCCGTCCGGCCAGTGCCGCTGCCTGGCCATGGTCAGGCAGCCGGTGGCGCGGAGATCAAAGTAGGTTCGCTTGCAATCCTCTTCGCCCGCGATGGCAGCTTGTGGATCACCAGTCTTGGGGATGGCGTGCGTCGCCTGCCTTTTCCGGATCGCCCCGACGGGGGGACGATTGATGCCGTAGAGAGCATCACCTCCAAGGAGGGACTTAGCGCCGATCAAGCTTGGGCAATTCTCGAAGATAAAGAGGGCAATATATGGGTGGGAACGGTCAATGGCCTGGATCGATTCCGCAAGGGCCCGCTCCTTCCGATTGAGCTTCCTGGGAGGTACGGGCTGCTAGGGCTGGTAGCAGGCTCGGACGGGGATGTTTGGGTAGGCGGTTTGGCCTCAAGGCTCGCGAGGATTCACGGCCGCGCGTGGAAGTTGGACGGCCCCAATGTTTCAATGAGTTCCGTTTATCACAGCGGCGGACTCGTTCTGTGGTATGACCACACGTTCAACACGATCGTTCGCTACGAAAAAGGTCGATTTACTCGGATTCGGCTGCCGGTTACTCTGCTCAACCGCAGTCCGGGACCGATAATGTTCGAAGATCGCTCCGGCATTCTCTGGTTCGCGAGCCAGGGAGTGGGCCTTTTTTTTCGAAAGGGCGGGCAGTGGACTCGTTCGGAACTGCCCGCAGAATTCTCGAAGCTATCGCTTGCGGCCGCGTTTACCGACCCGATGGGGCGCGTGTGGTTCGGATGCACCGACAACGCGGTTGTGCGAATCGACGGAACGGATATCCGAACGTTTGACACAAAGGATGGACTCGCGGTCGGGACTGTTCGGGCAATTGGAGGAAGCCATCATATTTGGGCCGCAGGAGAGCACGGATTGGCTCTGTTCGATGGGAACGGCTTTCGCACCGTTGCGCCGGCGGACGGCGCGAGTTTCGGCTCTGTTTCCGGAGTGGTGGAAACTCCGGACGGTAGTCTATGGCTGAGCGAGTACCGAGGCGCGATCCATCTTCCTGCTGCGGAACTTTCTCGGTTCACGCAGAATGCGTCCTATCGCGTGCAATATCAACTTTTCGATTTTCGCGACGGCCTACCCGGAGCAATCCAACAGTCGCTCCCGTTTCCGACTGTTATTCAAGGAAGCGATGGACGGCTTTGGTTTGCCACCACTAATGGCGTTGCCTCGATCGACCCGTCGCACATTTCAAGAAATCAACTTCCTCCGCCGGTTTCCATCCGGTCCGTCACCGCCGCTGGGAAGCGGTACACCTTGCTAGACGATCTGAAGCTGCCCGCTTTGACTCGAAGTCTGCAGATCGACTATACAGCCTTGAGCCTCTCGGTTCCCGAACGGGTGCAATTCCGCTACTTGCTCGAAGGATCGGACAAGGTTTGGCAAGAGCCCGGCACGCGCCGCCAGGCGTTCTATACGAATCTCGGCCCGGGCACTTATAATTTCCGCGTCGTCGCGTGCAACAACGATGGGGTTTGGAACGAGTCGGGCGCCAGCCTTGGTTTTACCATCGCGCCTGCATTCTACCAGGCTGTGTGGTTCCAACTGCTGTGTCTGGCGAGCGGCGCGGGCATCCTCTATTTCTTCTATCGCCTTCGCGTCCAGCAGGCGACGGTGCATGTGCAAGGAAGGCTCCAAGAACGGCTGGCGGAACGCGAGCGCATCGCCCGCGAACTGCACGACACCCTGCTCCAGGGTTTTCAGGGCTTGACGCTGCATTTTCAGGCTGCGATGAAACAAATACCGGATCGGGAACCGGCCCGGCTCACCATGGAGAAGGCCCTCAAACTCGCCGACGAGGTGCTGCTCGAAGGCCGTAAGCGAGTGCGCGATCTCCGCTCGGAAGGAGCAATCTCGAGTGAATTGCCAGAAATGTTGGCCAGCCTGGGGCAAGAACTAACCCAGGACCTCGCCGTTACATTTAAGGTGACGGTAATTGGGTCTCCGCAATCCCTTCACCCTGTTGCGTGCGGCGAAATCTATCGCATCGCCAGGGAGGCTCTTACCAATGCGTTCGGGCACTCCCACGCAGGCAATATCGAAGTGGAAGCCGTCTACGATTTTACAAGCTTCAGTCTCCGGGTCCGGGACAATGGCTGCGGTATCGATCACGATGTCCTTATCCGTGGCCGAGAGGGGCATTGGGGATTGTCCGGGATGCGGGAGAGGGCCCAAAACATTGGCGGCCAGTTGAAAGTTTGGAGCAATCCGGGCGCCGGAACCGAGCTTGATTTTAGGATGCCCGCCAAGCTGGCTTATGTACGCAAGCACAAGGAGTCTCGCTGGAGTTGGAGAACTCTCGCCACAAAGGGAGGAAAGGGAACAGAATGAGCGCGCCAAGCATCAGGGTTCTTACCGTCGATGACCATCCCCTGCTCCGCTCGGGAATTGCGGCGGTTCTCCAGCAAGAGAAGGACATTCTGCTGGTGGGCGAATCGACCAACGGTCAGGAAGCCATCGAGTCCTTCCGCATCCACAAACCAGATGTGACGTTAATGGATCTGCAAATGCCCGTCATGAACGGCATTGACGCGATCCTGGCCATCCGGCGCGAGTTTCCCGCTGCCCGCTTTGTGGTCCTCACTACTTATGAAGGGGACGTCCAGGCGATTCGTGCTTTGAAGGCCGGGGCTGCCGGATACCTTCTGAAGGGTATGCTCAGGGAGGACCTGGTCAGCACGATCCGGACTGTTCACGCCGGGCGAAGGCGCATTCCTCCCGAGATCGCTGCTGAGATTGCCGAACATGTCGCCGACGATTCACTAACCCAACGAGAGGTGGACATTCTGCGACGGGTCGCTGTCGGAACTGCCAACAAAGCGATCGCCGCGCAACTTTCGCTGTCCGAGGCCACTGTCAAATGTCACATGAAGAGCATTCTTTCCAAGCTGGGTGCGAACGACCGGACTCACGCCGTAACCATCGCGATGAAACGGGGATTCATGGACGGATAGCGGGGCAGTGAAGTCCTCCTTTTGGATGGCTGTCAACTACCCCTAATAGCTGGTTGCGGTGGCCCCCTCTTGGGGATTGCTGTCCTGCCAGGTATATCCCTAAGCTGGAAACGTGCTACGTCTTTTCTCGATGTTTCCGACAGGAGCCCCTGGCATTGCATTATTGCTCCTACGTGTTTCTGTGGCGATGGCCCTTATAGAGGGATCTCCTGACGTTTGGAAGTCAATTATCGGAGTTCTGATTTGCATTGTTTTCGGGGTGCTGAGCGTTCTTATGTGTTTGGGTGTAATGACGCCTGTGGCCGCTACAGTTTCCTGTGCGATTGAACTGACACAACTATTCATCATAGGACCCGCCGACCGCCGATTCATGTTGCTCTCGAGCGTGAACGCGGCGGCCATTGCGCTACTGGGCCCTGGAGCATACTCCATCGATGCCCGGCTCTTCGGACGGCGCGTGATTACCTTTCCTCCAACTGACGCATCCGATCGCCACTAATGCCTTGGGGTGGGTAAACCGCGGCTTGGGGTAGGTGCGAACCATTCCATTGAGCGATGGTTTTCTCAAGGTAATGAGGCATAGTAGTGATCACCAGGAGAGGAATTCTATGTCCGCCGCAGTCGTTATCACTTCACCAAGTTCATTCGGAGCCAGGGGCGACCTTGTTGGCTCCGGTACAGCACTTCAACAAATTTGGAAATCGATCCAGTTGGTGGCCCCTACGAATTCCGCGGTCCTTATCCGTGGTGAGACCGGCACGGGCAAAGAACTCGTCGCCAAAGCGATTCATGAGGGTAGCACCCGAAGTGGTGGCCCGTACATAAAGGTAAATTGCGCTGCAATACCAGCCGGCCTTCTCGAAAGCGAGTTGTTCGGCCACGAACGGGGCGCTTTCACAGGCGCGTTAACCCAGACCACTGGCCGCTTTCAGCTTGCCCACACAGGGACGCTATTTCTCGACGAAATCGGAGATTTGCCGCTGGAACTGCAACCCAAGCTTTTGCGAGTTCTGCAGGAACAGGAGTTTGAGAGGCTAGGCAGCATGCGCACTACGCGAGTTGACGTCCGAATCGTAGCCGCCACGAACCAGGACTTACTGCAGATGGTTCGCGAGCGGCGATTCCGCGCCGATCTCTTCTACCGCCTGAACGTATTCCCGATCGATCTTCCTCCGTTGCGCTTCCGTGCGGAGGACATCCCGCTTCTCGTGGATAACTTTGTTCGCAAGCTTGCCATCCGCATGAATCGGGAAACTTGGCAAGTGTCGAAGGACGTTCTGGAAACCCTGCAGCAGCACGAGTGGCCGGGCAATATCCGGGAATTGCAGAATGTCATCGAGCGGGCAGCTATTATGTCCCCTTGTCTGGAATTGCGGCTACCGCCGACCGAACGCCAACGGCTGACCGCGACCGCGACTGACGCGCCCCAGAGGGTTCGCACCTTGGCGGAGGCGGAGCGAGCGCACATTTTAGAAACGCTTCGGCAAGTCAATTGGGTTATTGCGGGACGCAACGGTGCGGCATCCCGCCTCGGTCTGCCGCGGACGACTTTGATTTATCGGATGCGGAAGCTCGGAATCAAGACGGAGAGAATCGAGACCCTCGAAAATGCGGTCGCCGGACCCAGCCAGGGGCTGAGCCCTGGGGTGAGCCCTCGGGGGCCATTTGTGCCACAGGGTGCGTTTTCGGCACCGTCCGCGAACGCCAGTTCTGAACTGTGAGGCACCGTGCCAGACCAGAAAGACATGACGCAACGCTCAACAATTCGGAGTCGGCATCATTGGTGCCAATCCGGACAGCGGAGGATGGGCCGTGACGGCGCATATTCCGGCTCTGCAAACGCTATACCGTCTTGTCGCAGTAAGTCCCAGTCTGCGGGAATCCGCCGAAGGGGCTTCACGAACATTCGGAGTTCCGGCCTTCGACAACCACGAAGCATTGATCGCTCATCCGGATTGGCCTCGAACTCCGGCGTCCGTCAAGTTATCAGTGCGAAAGGATTCGCGTCATGAGAGCGTACGTCGTCGAGCAGGTTCAAGGTGCGTTTCGGGAAGTCGATCTTCCTTGTCCCGTTCCGGGTCCGGGCCAGGTACTCGTGCGAGTGCATGCAAGCGGTGTGAATCCGTTAGATACGAAAATCCGCGCCGGCAAAGCAGCCCATGCCAGGCAGCCACTACCGGCAGTTCTGGGCCTCGATGTGGCGGGTGAGGTAGCGGACGTCGGACCTGGCGTTTCGGCATTTCGACGAGGAGAGGCGGTCTACGGAATGGTGGGCGGCGTGGGCGGCGTGCAGGGAACCTTGGCGGAATACGTGGCAGTAAATGCTGCCCTGCTCGCAGCCAAACCGAAGTCGCTATCGATGCGCCAGGCTGCGGCCCTCCCTTTGGTGACGATCACGGCCTGGGAAGGCATCGTCGACCGAGCCAAAGTGCGCAGCGGCCAGAAAGTGCTGGTTCACGCCGGAGCGGGCGGCGTCGGGCATGTGGCGGTACAACTCGCGAAGTCGATGGGGGCCGATGTCTTCACAACCGTCTCGCGGGATAAGCGGACGATCGCAGAAAGCTTCGGCGCCACCGCAATCGACTATCGATCAGTGACGCCGGAACAGTATGTCGACCTTCATACCGGTGGCGAAGGCTTCGACGTCGTCTACGACACGGTTGGAGGCGTCACGATCGACGCATCGTTTGCCGCGGTGAAGCGATATACCGGCCACGTCGTTAGCTGTCTGGGATGGACTACCATTCTCTGGCTCCGCTCTCCTTTCGCGGAGCGACCTTTTCCGGCGTCTTCAGTCTTCTGCCACTTCTCACTGGGCTGGACCAGTCGCATCACGGACACATTCTTCGCAATGCGGCGGCACTGGTGGATGCCGGAACGCTGAAGCCCCTTGTGAACGATCGGCGATTCCCAGTAGCCGAAATAGCCTCAGCACACGCCCTGGTCGAATCGGGGGCTATCGGCAAGGTTGTCGTCGAATTCCAGGACATCTGAGCTGCCTGAACAGATTCCTAATGTAAAAAGTGTCTTCGTGGGTCTTTCGTCAGACCGACATCATTCCGGAGCCAGCCCCGCCCTCCTCGAAGAATCTCCAACGAGATCCTCACTTTCTCTTATAACCGAGTTGGTCTCGGGGTGCGATTTCTGCTGCGGCCGCGCCAGCCGAACATTTTGCTGATATGAGGCTGAATGTCCGGCAATCCACTGCTGATGGCCTGCTCCAAGCGGCCGTTATAGACGCGCATCATATAGATGCGGAGGGCGGATCCCGTCCAACGATCTGACCGACTGTTCGCGCCTTAAAGACAACCTCGGCTGAGACCGGCGGCACACCAAGAGCACACAGCACAACGCCATTCAACTGACTTGCTGGGGTTTACAAGAATGACTGCTGATCGGGGTTCAGTCTCATTTCTGATCGGCTTCGATTGAAGTGTCGACCTTGTGAGTGAACCAATAGACAGAGCGAGGCCGCTCAGCAGAGACCACGAGCTAAACCAGCATCCGGGGGTATTGCGGATTTGAGGTGCCGGACCATGGGACCCTTCCGCCGAAGTCAGCGTTTTGCTCGTCGAAGGTCCGGAGGGGCTTGAGCGACTCGAGCGTCGCCCGCGGACCAAGAGTTGGCGAAAGGACAGCGGCGGCCAAAAAATAACATGTCGGACGCGCCGCTGCCAAGTCTGCAAGACTACGCTGCCTGGTTCGTTAGCCTGCGAAATACACGAGCCGCAACGGAGGCAGGGATGCGGAGCGTGCGATAGCGACGAACGCCTCTCCTCTGGCGGTTGATAATCATAACGCCAGGTTCGTTCTCGAATAACGAACGAATAGTGTCAGTCGAGAGCTTCCGGAGTTCCGCCAATTCGGCTGTGGTGAAGACAGCTTCCGCTATCTCCAGTTGATGAGGGTGAAATTCGGTCATTTAGAGCTAGGCCTCAAGTCTGAATTACAGCGATTGCCCGCTCGGGGGGGTGAGTGGATTCAGGCACTGCTGCCTGGCGGGCCTTTTTAGTCGTGCCGCCCGCTGGCCCAAGCTCTACAGCCATAATACCGTGGAACGGTCGATAATTTCAACCAATCGAGCCTGTTTATCTGTTTATTTCACTCTAACCAGACGAGGGCGGGGCTTAGCGCCACCGGACCAAGTCGCCACAACGTCCTTGTCCAGTTCGTCTAGTCGACTTTGGATCCATGGCGCGTAATGCCGCTCCACCACTCGCACGCTGCGGTTGCCAAGTGCGCGTGCCACGCGGTCGAGGTTCGCTCCGCTTTGCAGTAGTCGCACTGCAAATGAGTCGCGGAAGCGATGGGGATGAAGATCCGCGACGCCACAGAATTCGCCGAGATCACGTAGCGTGCGTCGATAGTTGCCTGCAGCGGTTTCCGGTTTGCCCTCGCCACTCCAGAAATAGAATTGGTCCCGATACCGCCGAAGCTTTCCTAGCTCGCCCAACACTTCCGGTGGCATTGGCAGGTTAATGTCGCCCTGGTTCTTTTGAGCGCGGACCACGAGCCTGCCGTTCACGATGTTCTGAGTACTGAGGCTGACCGCATCAACGATCCGTAACCCGGAATGTTCCAGCACGATGAGCAGAGCCTTAAGCCGATCCAGATGATCCGAATCTGCCGCAGGACCCCGCGCCGCGCCCTTACGCTGTGAGACGAATGCTTTCAGATTGCCGTGAATCTTGTCCAGTTCGTCATCGTCAAGCGGCAGGGTTGGATTATCCTCTTGAAGCGGCGGCTTAATCGCCAAGGCCGGATTGGACGAAACCCAACCGCCATCCACTCCGAATCGAAAGAACGCACGAAGGCGCTCAAGTTTCTTCCGTGCTGCCAACGGGCCATCCTTCCAGCCTTGCCTAAATTCTCGAAGGGCATCGACGTCAAATTGCTTCAAGAGCAAATAGCCGTGATCCTCCGCAAATTCCTCCAGGGTCTTCGAGGCATGATCGCTGCCCCTGCGTCCCTCGAGCAGAACGCGATATTTCTTCAGTGAGGACTCGCTGAGATTGCGAGCTGTCCCGTCCGACAAAAACCGTTGAACCGCGTTCCCGACGGTGATGGCCGTCGCGGCGCCGCCGAGTTCCATCGACCGACACATCTCGGTGGCCACCTCCCAGCTACCGGTATTCAGCGCCTTCCGTATCGGCGCGCCGTCAGGAAGCGTGCCTTCCACGGAGACCGGGCAGGAACAACGTCGCCAATCGCGACCTTTGGAGACATGGGGACAGCGCCGTCGATGCCGCCGGAAAAGCGTTAGCACCCCTCAATCTTATCAACAGGAACCACGCGTATTCCACACGCACCCCCCATCCTGTCCGCTAATCTATTGATTTTAAATACTTTATAATGGTGAGCCGGGCGGGATTCGAACCCGCGACCCACGCCTTAAAAGGGCGTTGCTCTACCAACTGAGCTACCGGCCCACAGACACCTTGCCTACGGTGAGTGGAAAACGCTGTCCCCCTAGTTTATCAAACTGCCCGCGCTAAAGCTCTCCCGCCCTCCCGCCGATCTCTTCCTCGTGTCCGCGAAAAATCATCACCTCCCCGAAGAACCGGTCCGCTCCAAAGGAGAAGCCACCCTTCTGCCCCAGGGGTATCCGGAATTGTCCGCCACCGTCCACCATATCAGCGCCTCCGGCATCGGCGTCATCGCCCAACGCGTCGTGAGCCCCGGGACCGCCGTCGAGATTCACATTCACGACCACACGGCCCATGGGACGGTCGAAAGTTGCCGCCCCGAAGGAGAAGCGTTCTACA
>Ga0224557_1003174_pt1 | contig 13091 bp, 9 predicted proteins | sample 714S31014metaG_FD_180677 | JGI IMG/M metagenome (GOLD analysis project Ga0224557, IMG submission 180677) | Peat soil microbial communities from Stordalen Mire, Sweden - 717 S3 10-14 | ecosystem: Environmental > Terrestrial > Soil > Wetlands > Peat | place: Sweden: Norrbotten County, Stordalen... | reverse complement strand
CTCGATGTCGCGGGCCGAGAAGCCGGGCGTGCCGCGCTCCACCAGGAAGCCACGGATGCCCTCGTCGGTCTGGGCCCAGACCACGGCGATGTCGGCGAGCGAGCCGTTGGTGATCCACATCTTGGTCCCGGAGAGGACCCAATCGCCTCCCGCGCGCCGGGCGTGGCTGCGCATCGCCGCCGGGTCGCTGCCGGCGTCGGGCTCGGTCAGCCCGAAGCAGCCGATCGCTCTCCCGGCCGCCATCTCGGGGAGCCACCGGTCGCGCTGCTCCTCGCTCCCGAAACGGTGGATGGGGAACATGGCCAGCGACCCCTGCACCGAGACGAAGGAACGCAGCCCGCTGTCCCCGGCCTCCAGCTCCTCGCAGGCCACCCCGTACGCGACCGCCGAGGCGCCGGCGCAGCCATGCCCCTCGAGGTGCATCCCGAACAGTCCGAGCCCGGCCAGCCAGGGGATCAGCTCGCGGGGAAAGGTCCCGGCCGCGTAGTGCTCGGCCACCTGGGGCAGGAAGCGCTCACGGACGAAGTCGCGCACCGTGAGCTGGATGAGCCTCTCCTCGTCGCCGAGAAGCTGATCGACGGCATAGAGGTCGGCCGGATCGAGGCGTGGCCGCGACCCCTCTGGAGCGGTGTCGGTCGCCATGCGCCCCATTGTCACATCAAGCGGCCGGGGGCAGCGGAAGGGCGGCCCGCTGACGTCAGTGACCGAGACCCAGCTCGATGGCCTTGACGAAGAGCAGGAGCACGGCCACCAGGATGTACGCACCCATCGCTGTCATCCCGATCCTGCGGCCGCGCGACGGCACCGGGCGCGTGAGGAGGGCGATGGGCGGCATCCGCCAGGTGAAGCGGTCCTCCTTGTCTCGCGCGCTCACGGTGGGGGCCAGGCTGCCGCGCGTGAAGAAGCCGATCCCGATCAGCCCGACCACGAGGATGCTGCCGAAGATGATCAGCAGCAGGCTGACGCTCACGCCCGAGAAGATGGTGGAGAAGACGAGGATCAGGGAGAGCACCACCAGGATGCCAAGGATGATGGTGGCGAGCACGTTGAGCCACGGCTTGTTGACCCACGGGCCGAGCACGGCGGGATCGTTGCAGAGCAGGAGCAGGAAGAGGCTCGCGCTCGGCAGCAGCGTCCCGGCGAGGGCCTGCACGGCGGTCGTGATCAGGCCGAGCGGGGCGTGGGGGATGAGCACGATGCTCGCCGCCACCACGACGACGGCGGTGAAGACCGCGTAGAAGGGCTTGGCCTCCCGCCAGGAGCGATGCAGCGAATGGCGGATGCCGAAGACGTCGCCAAACGCGTAGGACGTCGCCAGGGTGACCGCGCTCGCGCCGATCACGGAGGCATCGATGAGCAGCACCGCGAAGATGGCGCCCAGCGCCGAGCTGACGTGCTTGGCCAGCCCCTCAGCGACCGTCTGCGCGTCGCCAAAGTGGCCGGCGAGCGGTGTCCCGCGGAAGGCCACCGCGGTCGTGATCATGATGGCCGCGGCGCCGATGACGACGACGAAGGCGCCCACCACGGTGTCGGTGCGCTCATACGCGATCCAGCGCGGGGTGATGCGCTTGTCGACGACGTTCGACTGCTGGAAGAAGAGCTGCCACGGTGCCACCGTCGTGCCCACGATGGCGACGATGAGCAGGGCGCCATTGGAGCTCAGCCCACCCTGGATGCCCGGGATCAGGAAACCCTGCAGGACCGGACCGAGGGTGGGATGGGCGAGCACCACCAGGGGGATGACCAGCGCGTTGCCCCCCAGGATGACGAACATCATCCGTTCCCAGGTCGAGAACTTGCCGGTCACGGTGATGCCGATCAGGAAGAGGGCGCCGATGGGGACGGCGATGTACGGGCTCACCCCAAAGTAGGCGGCGCCGAGGCCGATGCCGATGAACTCCGTGGTGATGGTGAGGAAGTTGAGGAGGAAGAGGTCGCCGACCGAGAACCACCCCCAGAACTTCCCGAAGCGCTCGAAGATGAGCCGGCCGTGGCCGACCCCGGTGACCGCGCCGAGGCGGACCACCATCTCCTGGTTGACGATGAGCACCGGGATCAGCAGGACCAGCACCCAGAGCAGGCTGGTGCCGTAGTTCTGCCCCGCCTGGGCATATGTCGCGACGCCGCCGGCGTCGTTGTCGCCGACCATGACGATCAGCCCCGGGCCCATGATCACGGCCAGCGCGAGCAGCCTGCGCCGCCAGGTCCGCCGGGTGCCGTGCTCCTGCTCGTGGATGGTGCCGAAGGCACCCTTGATGTCGCCGAGGTGAGCGTCGTCGAGGACCGCGCTGCTTCGCGCCTTCCCCGCGCCGCGGTGCCTCTCGTCGACCAAGCCGGACCTCCCGCTGCCCGATGGGACAGCACAACTGAGCGGGCCCGCCGCTCAGGAGGTCACGACGATGTCAGACCCCTGGGCTAACGTGCCTCATTGCGCCGGCGCACCACGACGTCCCAGATGACGTCGGTGGAACCCCGGACCGCCTACTATCGCCGTCTTCCATGGGCACCTCTGGCTGTTGACTGCGGGCGCCAGTCTATCAGGGGGCTGCGAGCCTCCCGACCCGGGCCCGGCGGGATCAGCGACCGTTAATCTTCCGCATCAGCCGTGGTCGGCCTCGGAGCGGCGGCGCCAGGAGTCGGGGAGCATCGCCTCCAGCACGTCATCCACGGAGATGACCCCGATGATGCGGCGGCCGTCGTCCACGACTGGGGCCACGCTCAGGTTGAAGTCGGTCATCAGTCGCGCCACCTCGGGGAGGTCGTCGCCCGACTCGAGCGCGGTGTCGCCACGCTGCACCAGTTTGGCGACCCCGCCGTTGCCCCGGGCCTGGATCAGGCTCACCAGCGGGACGGCCCCGACCAGGCGACCCGAGGCGTCGGTGACGAAGACGTCGGCGAGCACCTGGGGCGAGAGACCGGCGGTCTTCACGGCTGCGAGCGCCTCGGTCACGGTCGCCGCCTCGGCCACGGCCACGAAGTCCGGGCTCATCAGCCCGCCCGCGCTCTCCGGGCTGTAGCTGAGCAGGGCCCGCACCTTGGCCTGTTTGGCGGGGGGGAGGAGGGCGAGGATGGCGGCGCGACGCGCCTGGTCCAGCTCGGTGATCAGGTCGGCGGCGTCGTCCGTGCCCATGCCGGCCAGCACCATGGCCGCCTCGGCGTCAGAGCGCGAGTGGAGGAACTCGACCTGGTGCTCCGTGTTGAGCTCCTCGAAGACGTCCGCCTCCAGCTCGGGATCGGCATGGACGGCGGTGATGATCTCCTCCCCCTCCTCGTGCGAAGCGCTCTCGACGATATCGGCGATCTCGGCGGGGTGGAGCCGACGCAGCCGGCGGATGGGCATGAGCAGCCGGGAGCTGGGGACGTGACCCACAAAGGGCTCGACCTGAGCCCAATCGACGAAGTCGCGAGGGTGGTGGCGCGGGGCGTTGAAGGTTGGGGGGAGCACGCTCCGCAGCGGGCTCCGGCCGCCGGAGTCGACCCCAGCCACCTTCCACCCGCCACGCCCGGCGGTGAGCTGGATGTCCCCGGCGGTGATCAGCCGACCCGTCTCCACGCTGATCACCCGCCGCCCGAGCACGTCGCTGCGCAGCAGCACCTCGCCCTGGCGGCGCTCGAAGCGGAGCAGGCTGAGGGTCTCGCCGGTGAGCTGCACTCGCCCCTGCGCCACCTCACCGACCCGGTCCTGCGGGACGAAGAGGTGTCGACCCGCCAGCTTCCCGATCAGCCCGGTCACGGGCGGGTAGCCGCCCGCGCCGAGACGGACGATCACGTCCTCGACTCGCCCGAGGGTCTCCCCAGCGCGATCGACGATCCGGCTGTGGGTGATCTCGGTGAGCCAGAGGCGCGCGACCCCCGACGGCGACGGCTCGGTGTCTGATGTGGTCATCTGACGGTCCACAGTCTGCCACGTCCCCCGACCCAAGCCGCCGGAGCCCCGCCCGGCGCTCCCCGGCCCGAGCTGCGGTCAGGGCTCAGGGACCGCTTCCGGCTCGCGCCCGCCACTCAGGGATCGAGGCCAGCTCACCCCCATGCTCGCCCCGCCGGCGGGCGAGTCCCCGATCTGCCAGCGACCTCCGGTGGCGGAGACCACCGAGTTGGCGATGGCGAGCCCGAGCCCGGCTCCGCCGGGCCGGTCGGTGGCACGGCGGAAGCGGTCAAAGATGTGCTCCCGTTCCTCGACGGGGATGCCAGGACCGGAGTCGTCGACCGCAAGGCGGATCCGGTTGCCGTCCGGCCACACGGCGACGTCGATGCTGCCGCCCTCCGGCACGTACTTGCAGGCATTGTCCAGGAGGACGCCCAGGAGGCGATCCAGCCAGTCCGGCGGGGCGTGGACCGCGAGCGGCACCGGCGGCGTCCGGACCGTGAGCCGGACGCGGTTGGCCTCGGCGACGGCCGTGAACCGGTCCGCCGCCATGTGGGCGAGGACGGCGAGATCCACGTGCTCGGCTTGAGTGCGGTCCCGAGTGGTGTCGAAGCGGGCCAGCCAGAGGAGATCCTCGACCAGGCGGCGCATGCGGCCGCTCTCCCCCTGCACCCGCTGGAATGCGTCGTGGTACCAGGCGACCTCGCGCGGTTGGGCGAGGGCGAGGGAGGTCTGGGCCTCGATCACCGAGAGCGGGGTGCGCAGCTCGTGGGAGGCGTCGGCGGTGAACTCCATCTGACGGACCCGGGCCTGCTCGATGGGGGCGGCCACCCGGCGGCCGATGGTGAGCGCACCGAGGAAGACGACGAGCAGGAGGACCGGTCCGACGATGGTCTCGGCCAGGATCAGGTTGCCCTCCGCGGAGCCGACCCCGCTCAGCGACTGGCCGATGACCATGCGCACGAGCGTGAACGGCTCGTAGATGGGCAGCTCGGTGACGGGGTCGACGGCGATCTGGGCCTCGAAATGCAGCGGCGGGTTGAGGTCGGTGCCGATCACCCGGAAGTCGTCGCCTCCGATGGGGACGGTCTCGGGAGCGGTCCCGACGGACTGGGCGGACGCCGGCAGCTCGTTGCCGGTGGAGGTCGGGACCGTGCATGCCTGGAGCTGAGCCTGGGGATCGCAGACGATCTCGGTCCCGTCGGCGGCGACGAACCAGTACCAGAGCGGAGAGCTCGATGCCGCGCCGGCTTGCGGGGTTCCGCCGGCGGTGGAGGTGGCGAGGGCCCGGCTCAGCTGGGCGTCGACCTGCGAGCCCTCCCGTGCGCTGACGATGAGGAGCACCACCACCGCGGTCGCCAGGTAGACGGCGGCGACGATGGCGGTGCTGGTCAGGGCCACCCGGGTGGCCGCCACCCGCACCCGGCGCAGCGCATCCCTTCCCGAGTCGCCGGTGCCGGAGGCGGTCCCGCCGGAGAGCCGATCGAGGGCGCGGCCGATCCGTGCGAGGGGTCCGGAGCTCACCCCGCCTCCTCGAGCCGGTATCCCGCGCCCCGCACCGTCACGATCCGGATGCCGGCGGTCGGCAGCTTGGCCCGGAGCCGGCTGAGCTGGACGTCGATGGCGTTGGAGCCGAGAGCGTCCGTCTCGTCTCGCCAGCCGTGCTCGGCGATCGCCTTGCGGTCGACGACCGCGGGGGAGCGCCGCATCAGCAGCTCGAGGATGTTGTACTCGGTTGTCGTCAGGTTGACCGGGTGCCCACCCGCGCTCACCTCACGGCGGAGCGGGTCGAGTGCCAGGCCGCCCCGGGTGATCACCGGCGCGTCCACCCCGCGGGGCCGGCGCTGGAGAGCGCGGATCCGAGCCAGCAGCTCGGAGAAGTCGAAGGGCTTGACCAGATAGTCGTCGGCGCCGGCGTCGAGTCCCTCCACCCGATCCGGCGGTGTGTCCCGGGCGGTGAGCATCAGGATCGCCGTCGGCCGCTCGTTGCGACGTGCCCAGCGGACCACGTCGATGCCGGCGCCGCCCGGCATCCGCCAGTCGATGACGGCGACGTCGTACTCGTAGAACTTGAGCTGGTCGATGGCGTCGTCGCCTCGACCGACGGCGTCGACCTGGTAGCCGCTGTCCTCCAGGCCCTGGATCAGGACAGAACGGAGTCCGGGGTCGTCCTCGGCGACCAGGATTCGCATGGCATCAGTCTCCCGCAGCCGGGCACCGAGCGCAGCCTCTCACAGCGTTGCGCCGCTACGAGCTGGTGGTGGACGTGGTGGTGATCCCGCCCCCACCGCCTCCGGAGCCGCCGAACCCGCCGAAACCCCCACCGCCAAAGCCGCCAAACCCGCTCCCCCCCGTGAAGCAGCCAGACGGGCCGGCCGGCTCGACGAGCAGGGAGCTGGCGGTCACCGTGCCCGAGGAGCTCATGGGGCCGATGGCGGCGACGCAGGTCCCGGAGACCAGGTCAGAGGTCGAGCCCGGGGTCGTCGTGGCAACCGTGGCGGTGCTGGGAACCGTGATGTCCTGGCTGGCGCCGCTGCTGGGCTGGACGGTCACCGCGCCGGCATTCACGGCGGTGACCACCCCCCGGACGCTGGCGAAGTCGGAGGTGTACGGGCCGGAGGGTCGCGGGGCGAAGCTGAAGTTGGGACGGCCGCCCGGGAAGCCTCCGGCATCCCCGCCCGCGGGTGAGGTCGCCGGGCAGGCGCCCTTGACCTCCGGTGAGACCGTCAACCGGTTGGCGGTGATCGCACCCCCGGCCTCGCTGCCGGTGGCGGTGATGCAGCTCCCGACCGTGATGTCGGAGACACTTCCGGTGCCGGTCTCGCTGATCGGTGTCGAGCTTCTGAGGTCGACGGTCACGTCACCGTTCGAGGTGCTGAGCACGAGGATCGACCCGCTGAGGCTGACCACGCTCCCGTCGGTGAGGTTGCCGCCCCGGGCTCCGCGGTACCCGCCCGGCGCCGCGCTGGCCGTCGTGCCGCAGGCGGCGATCAGAAGCCCCAGACCGCCGAGGGCCGCGACCGTGGCGACGCGTGAGCGGGCGCGGCCAGAGGCCGGCCTGCGTTCCGCCGTGGACCTCCACGTGGCCGGCAATCTCTTCACCATTCCTCTGAACTGGACCGCTTCCCCGGACCTTGGGGGTGGCGCCGGTCGCGATTTGCGGCCGGCACCACCCGGGGGGGAGGGCCGAGATCGGTAGCGAGCCCATTCCACCCCAGTCGACCTTTCGAATCCGTGATGCCGGTCCATGGGAACCCGTGATGGCGGTTCAATGACGCCCGATAGCATGCGCATCGCCCTCGTCGCCCCGCTCATCGCCCCATTCCGCGAGCCACAGCTGGGCGGTGTGCAGACCTTCCTCGTCGACCTGGCCCGGGGGCTCACCGGGCGCGGCCACGAGGTCACCGTCTTCGCCGCCCGCGGCTCCCGGGTGGAGGGGGTCCGAGTGGTGGACACCGGTGTCGACGCCGCGCTGCTCGGCGGGACCCTCTTCCGCCCGGACCGCGAGCCCACCGACGACGCTCCCTCCGATGCAGCCTTCGCCGCCACCCTGGCGCTGGTCGGATCCTTCGACTTCGACGTGGTCCACAACCACGCCTTCGACGTCCCGGCGATCCGTCACGCCGCGAGCCTCGCCACCCCGGTGCTCCACTCCCTGCACATGCCGGTCGACCCTCGGATCGGCGCCGCCCTGGCGGCCGCTCGGCGCAGCGCCCACTCCCCGCTGGTCGCCGCCGTCTCCGAAGCCCAGGCCGGTACCTGGCGCCGGCTCGCCACCATCGACGGCGTGCTGCGTCCCGGGATCCCGACCGCGACGATCCCCTGGCGTGCGACCCGCGCCTCCACCCGCCTGCTCTTCGCCGGCCGGCTCTCGCCCGAGAAGGGCGCGCTGGAGGCAGTGGCCATCGCCAGGGCAGCCCGAAGGCGCCTTCTCATCTGCGGTCCCGCGTACGATCCCGAGTACGCCGCCCGGGTCAATGCACTCGTCGAGGACTCCGCCGTGGAGATCCTGCCCGCGCTGGAGAGAAGGGCCCTGTGGATGGCGATGGCGGATTCCGCCGCCGTGCTCTGCCCGGCCCAATGGGACGAGCCCTTCGGCCTGGTTGCGGCGGAGGCCAACGCCTGCGGGACCCCGGTGGTGGGCTTCCGCCGGGGCGGCCTCCCGGAGGTGGTTTCCGAGGGGGTGACGGGGATCCTGGTCGCAGCGGGCGACGTCGCCGGGGCGGCGGAGGGAGTGGGACGGGCGGATGAATTGAGCCGCCAGTCCTGCCGCGGCCACGCCGAGCGCGACCTCGACCTGGAGGCGACCCTCGACGCCCACGAGCGAATGTACCGGCGTGCCGCCGCGAACCGGGGCTGAGGCCGGCGGGCCTCAGGCCGCCGCCACCCGGTTGCGCCCCTCGGCCTTGGCGACGTAGAGGGCGTCGTCGGCGCGGTGGACCAGGACCTCGGCGTCCTCGGTGCCATTGGTGTGGCCGACGCTGACGGTGACCCGGATCCGGCTGCCGTCGTCGAGGGTGAAGGGCGCCGCGGCGATCACCTGACGCAGCCGCTCGGCCATGACCCGGACCCCCTCCGGCGGGGTGTCGGTGAGCACCGCCAGGAACTCCTCACCGCCCCAGCGACCCAGGGCGTCCTCGGTGCGCATCGCCTGCTGCAGGCGCGCGGCGACCTCCCGGAGCACAGCGTCACCGGCGAGGTGCCCGTGCTCGTCGTTGACCTCCTTGAAATGGTCGATGTCGACGATCAGCACCCCGACGGTGCGGTCATGGCGGCGGGCCGCGCTGATCACCTGGCGCAGGTGCTCGTCGAGATGGCGGCGGTTGTAGATGTTGGTCAGCATGTCGATGCGCGACACCCGATCCAGCTCGGCGTTGCGGGTGCGCAGCTCGTCCTGCAGCCACTTGGTCCGGAGTGCGGCGCTCACCCGCGCCATCAGCTCGTTGGCCTCGAAGGGCTTGCGCAGGTAGTCGTGGGCACCGAGGCGCAACCCGTTGACCACGTCGGCGGTGTCGACCCGCCCGGTGAGGAAGACGACCGGGATGTCCTTGAGCTGAGGATCCGCCTTGAGCCGCGCCAGGGTGGCGTGACCGTCGAGGACCGGCATCTCCACGTCGAGGAGGATGACGTCCGGGTGGTGCTCGCGGCAGGCATCGATGGCGTCCTCTCCGTTGACCGCCTCGATGACGGTGTGGCCGTCAGTTTCGAGCTGGCGACGGAGCACGGCCCGCACCACCATCGAGTCGTCGGCGACCAGGATCGTGCCGTTCACTGCAGCTCCTTGGCGAGCTCGTCCGTGTCGAGGAGCAGGACCATCCGCTGCTGTTCGGCCCGGATCACCCCGCAGACGACGGGGTTCTCCTGACCGGCGGGCGGGGCGGTGATCGCGCTCGCCTCCACCCGGAGGATGCCGAGCGCACTCTCAACGATCAGCCCGAAGCGCTCACCGCCACCATCCAGGACCAGCACGTACCCGGCGGCACCGCCGAGCACGGAGAGCACGGTGAGGATCTCGTCCCCGTGCCGGAGGAGACCGGCGATCCCGGCCTTGGGAACCGGCAGGGGGGTGATCCCGTAGGGCAGCCGCACCTCCTGGACCCGTTCGATGGGGACCGCCCACTCGCTGTCCGCCGTCCCGAAGTGGACCAGTGTTCTCATGGCTCGGATGTCCTCGTCAGCCGGTGGTCGATCATGCGGACCAGCTCGCCGATCTGGTAGCCCTCGAGGGCGACCTCGGCAGCCGCGGAGCTGCGGCTGAGAGCGGCCCGGGCGACGCTGAAGGCCCGGCGGGCCTGCCGCGATTCGCCCAGGAGCTCAAAGGCCAGACCGAGCTGGAAGTGGGCGATGGCGTGATCGGGGTCGAGGTAGGCAACCTTCCGGAGCGCGGCCACGGCGGCGGCCGGGTCGCCGGACTGCAGACCGGCCTCCCCCTCGGCGAGGAGGGACGCGATCGAAGGGTCGCCACCGCCCTGGTCGGTCGCGGCCGCCACGGGTGGCGGCGGGGACGCCGCGGGCGCGCTGGAGGGCGTGGAGGGAGCGTGGGCAGAGCCCAGCTTGGCACCCGCGGGAACGGGGGGCCGGCAGCCTGCCCGGGCGTCGGCGTAGGTCGCGGCGCGGGCGGGACTGTCGCGACCGGCGTCGAGGCCCGCCGGCGGCCGGACGGGGGCGTTGGTCCGCCCGCGGGTGCCGGGTGAGATGTTCGAATGATCGGGGAGGGAAAGCACCCCGGCCGCCGGGGCTCCCGTCGCCGGGCCGGCCTGCCGGTACGCGAAGGCGGTGCCGACCCGGACCAGGTGGAAGCGCTCCGTGACCTGCCAGAGGGATTCCGAGAAGCCGAGGAAGACCCAGCCGCGCGGGTCCATGGTGGTGGCAATCAGTTCCAGGGCGCCCAGCACGTCACTGCGGTCGAAGTAGATGAGGACGTTGCGGCAGAAGACCACCTCGGCGCCGGCGGCCTGCGCCGGAGCCGGGTCGCGGATCAGGTTGTGCCGGAAGACCGTCACCTTCGACCGCAGCTCGGGGACGATCTCCCAGTGGTCCCCGGCTTTGCGGAGGTACCGGCTGCGCTCCGCCTCGCCAAGCCCGGTGAGCTGCCGCTCCTCGTAGCGCCCGGTGGCGGCCTGGCGAAGGGCGCGGGAGGAGATGTCGGAGGCGACCACCCGCCACTGGGCGATGCCGCTCTCGGCCAGCACCATGGCGATGGTGTAGGGCTCGTGACCCCAGGCACAGCCGGCGCTCCATACGGTGAGCGGGGAGTGCAGGGTGGGCACGACGTCGCGGCGGAAGGCGGCAACCTGGGCGGGATCGCGGAAGAAGGAGGTCTCCTGAACGGTGAGCTCGTCGAGGCAGGCCTGGAGCGCCGGCCCTTCGGCGGCGATCTCCTCCACGATCGTCTGGTCCGGCACGCCCCGCTGCTCCGCGGTGTGGTGGAGCCAGTAGTCGAGCCTGTGTCGCTGGGCGGGGCCGAGACGCAGGCCCACGCTGCGTTGCACGACCTGGCTGGCGGTGTCGAGCAGGATCTCGTTGGTCATGCCGGCACCGGTGCGTCGGCGGCGCGGAGCACCGCGGCGGCGATGTCGGAGAGGGGCAGCACCCGGGCGGCACCGCCGTTGTCATGGGCCGCCTTGGGCATGCCGTAGACGGCCGAGGACTCTTCATCCTGAGCGATGGTGGTGCCCCCGATCCGCCGCAGCGCGAGCAGGCCGGACGCCCCGTCATCCCCCATCCCCGTGAGGATCACCCCGATCCCGCCCTCGCAACCGCAGTCGGCCATGCTGTGGAAGAGGACGTCGGCGGACGGGCGGTGGAGGGTCACGGGCTCGTCGAGAAGCGACAGCCGGTGACCGCGCCGCACGATGGCGTGCAGCCCCGGCGGCGCCACCAGGACCACCCCGGGCCGGAGCTGGGCGCCGTCGACGGCAAGGTCGACCGGGAGCGCGGACTCCCGGCGCATCCAGCCGAGGAACCCGTCCACGAAGCCCGACTGCAGGTGCTGGACGACGACGACCGGACGGTTGAGCCCACCCAGGCCGGAGAGAACCCGGGCCAGGGCGGGAGGGCCGCCGGTGGAGGCCGCCAGACCGACCACGCCGTCGACCCGGTGCGGGCGCCCCCCGGCGACGGCGGGGCGGAGCTCCCGGATCACCGGACGCCGGAGCCGATCGCGGCGGCGCTGCGAGAGGTGTCCGAGGGCATGGAGGCGCTTGCGCAGCTCGGCCTCGACCGCGACGTCCCACTTCGCGGGGTAGGTCATCACATCCACGGCGCCGGCGACGACCGCCGCCATGGACGTGTCCCGACGCTGGCCGGACGGGACCATGACAAGGATGGGCACAGGGGCCAGGGCGAGGATCTCCCGGACGAGGCCGGCGGCCTGGCTGCTGCTGGAGAGCCCGGACATGTCGAGGCCCACGATGTCGGGGCGATCCCGGCCGACGTGGTCGACGGCCTGGCCGTGGGAGACCTGGCCCACCACGCTCGCGTCGCGATCGGCCTCGACGGCGCGCACGAGCTGCGTGGCCCAGGGTCCCGTCTGCCCGGTGATGATCAGCACCCGGAGGACGTCCTTCACCAGCACGGAGCGCACCTCGGCTGCGAATCGGCTTCCGGGACGCCGCAGGCGGCGGCGGCGTGCATGGAGGCCCTCCTCAGCGCGCGCTGGGTGGCGGCCTCCTCCCGTGCCCGGTCCATGGCGGCACGCCGGAGCGCGCGACTCAGGGCGGCCCGCCGCAACCCGCGACCTTCGAATGCCTGGGTCACCGATCCGCCCCCAGCAGCCGCTCCACCGCGGAGAGCAGCGCCGACTGGTCGAAGCCGCTCTTCACGATGTAGCCGTCGGCGCCGCACTCCAGCCCGCGCCGGCGGTCCTCGTCGCTGCCGCGGGAGGTGAGGATGATCACCGGCAGCGAGGCGAGCGAGGCTTGCTTGCGGATGGCCTCGGTCAGCTCGAAGCCGTCCATCCTCGGCATCTGAACATCGGTGAGGACCAGGTCGGGACGCTCATGGGAGATCTCTGTCAGAGCCTCCTCGCCGTTGACGGCCACCCGCACGCGATAGCCGGCGTTCTCGAAGATGGAGCGCTGCAGCTCGCGGACGGTGAGGGCGTCATCGACCACGAGGATCGAGGCGGCGCGCTGCGGGACGATCTCCTCGTGACCCCCTCCGCTGGCGGCCTCGTGCGACCGGTCACCGCTGTCCATGCGGCGGGCCCGCTCGATCAGACCTGCGGCCTCGAGCACGAGGAGGATGCTGCCATCGGGCTGGACCCCGGCCCCGGCCACCGCGGGCATCCGGGGAAGCAGCTCACCGAGGCCCTTGACGACGACGTCGCGCTGATCGATGAGCTCGTCGACCGTGAAGGCGTGGCTCCGGGTCAGGCCGGCCACGACCACCGCCGGACCCTCGCTGCCGTTGCCTGTGCCGAGCACTGAGGCGAGGCTGCTGATCGGCACCGGACGGCCGTCCAGCATGGTCATGGCCCGCCCACCCACCATCGCCGAGCCCTGTGGCGGCAGCACTGCGCGGACCGAATGGAGCGGGATGGCGAAGGCCTGCCCGCCCGCATTGATGACCAGGCAGCGGAGTGTCGCCATCGTGATCGGCACCGCGATCCGGAACTCCGTGCCCATCCCGGGGTCGGATCGGACCTCGATGCGCCCGCGCACCGCATTGAGACTGGCGCGAACGGCGTCGAGCCCGACCCCGCGGCCGGACACGCCGGTGACCT
>Ga0224557_1003173_pt1 | contig 13093 bp, 9 predicted proteins | sample 714S31014metaG_FD_180677 | JGI IMG/M metagenome (GOLD analysis project Ga0224557, IMG submission 180677) | Peat soil microbial communities from Stordalen Mire, Sweden - 717 S3 10-14 | ecosystem: Environmental > Terrestrial > Soil > Wetlands > Peat | place: Sweden: Norrbotten County, Stordalen... | reverse complement strand
GCTTTTGACACCCCGCTCAGCCCGCCGCCTCTCGGCGACGAACCGGGGCCTGCTACCGGGCGTTCCGGCATTTACCCGGACGGGACTTGCACCCGCAGGTCTGGTCCAGTTTTCAGGACGCAACACGCTCTCAGCCTAGCGGTCTACCGTAGCCGACTGGAAAGCCCGTTTGAGGAAAATCGCGCGAACGCGTGTTTCCGGCATCTGGTCGACCGCGGGCGCACCGCGGTCGGACGGTCCGCGGAACATGGCGTTTTCTCAGTGGTCACCACGGTCACTGACCGGCCGCTCGCAGGATCTCGATCGCGGCGCGTGGGCTCACGATCCTCGCGTCGTCGAGGTCAGTCAGGTCCTTGTCGCCGGAAACGAGCAAGTCAGCAGAAGAGCCGAGCAGGGCGACGAGGTAATCATCGTTGCGGTCACGCGTCGCCGAGGGAACCTGCGTCGGGTTCGCCACCGAAGTGGCCAGGCGCGCGACCGCCTCGACGTAGCGGATCGAGTCCTCGATGCTCAGGTAAGAACGAAAGCGCTCGCGCCGAAGGACCCGGGCCAACTCGTCGATGAGGGCCGGGCAGGCCACCAGCTCGAAGGAGGCGTCGCGCGCTTCAGCGAGGATCTGTGCGGACGGCCCTTTCGACGACAGAGCGGCGGAGATCAATACGTTCGGATCGAGCACGATCCTCACGGCACCGCGCCGGGCTCAAGATGCCTTGTGTTCGGAACGCAGCGCCCGCAGCTCGGAGGTGGCGATCTCCATGGCTTCAGCCTCCGAGAGGTGGTTGCGGGACCAGAGCTCGTCGAGCACTTCCAGGCCGACAAAGCGCCGGAGCGCCTGCTCGATGACCTCGTCGTCAGACAGCCCGGAGCGCTGCGCGGTCTCGTGTACTTCTGTCATGAGCTTCTCGTCGAGGCTCACGGTGGTCGTTCTCCTGGTCACGATTCCATTCTGGCATGCAAATGGACGAGAAGCCTGGCGTCTCTTGGCTCAGCCGTTCTGGCCTCCGCCCGCCGGATGGGTGGCGGCGTGCATTCGCGATCGAGGGTCCACGGCCGATTCGGAACTCCCGGTCGGAGTCGGCCGCTACTACGACCCAGCGCGTGGCTCGTAGTGAAACGGCTTCGCTGGTCAAAGAGAAATGTGGTGCCCACCCGTACGACGCCGCGACCGCATCTGCCACGCATCAGATCTCAAACCGGCACGACCACGCCGATTCTCTTTGCCCCCTCACGGCCACACGTATCAGTAGCGCACATCGATGTCGAATGATCCGCCAGCATCAGCAACGAGTCGCACGAGATTTGAAGAGATCACGATTCCGTTGTCGTGAGCGATCTCAACTTCGACCCGGACGTCTGCTTCGATCGATAGCTGCCGCAGAGTTTCAGCGCGATCGCCAGTCAAGAGGCCCTCTAGTACTTCAAGGTGGTTATCGAGAGGCTCCAGCCGATCGATTGGAATGAGGAACTCCCAACGGTTAACAGTCGCAATAGCGCCCAGTGGCGTCGCCAAACCTTCACGCAGCGTTTTCGTCGCAACGAGACCAAGACGTTTGCTGATCTCTTCAGTTGTTGTCCGCGAACCCACTATTGCGAGCCAAACTCGACAATGCATCCCCTGTGTAAGTCCGACATCAGCCATCGAGATCACCGAATCCCTCGCCCTCGTCATCGAAATAGTCCGGAGGAAGATTCGTGCGCTTCCCATCCCTAATTCGGATATAGGTGGGCTTGTAGTCGTATCCACTGCCGCCGCCTTGCTTCGGACCGACGTAGAGGTCGCCCGAACTCTTGCTCCTCCATATGTCGAATCTTGCCATTTGCTGTTTGCCAACTAGATCTTCCTTAATTGCATGTGGATCCACGTGGAACCTCTCCAGCCAGGCATCGCCGGGCTTGTAAAGGTCTCGAGGATCAATGATCCCAACCCAACCGGTACTCGTACAGCCCGCCTGCTGACGGATCCACCCGCTGAGAAGCCCGCCTAGCGCGAAACTCTGACACGCAGCCGAATTGACTCTGTTAGCCGCCCACGTCGCCGCCGAGGTGAGGACGCTCACTACTCTGTGGAAGATCTTGCAGAGCCAGCAAAGTCCAAGGGGGTCGATTCCGTTCACCGGATCATCCCCGACGTAGACGTAAGCATCGAGGGTCTGTTGAACCTCCGGGTCGACGCTCAGGAACTGCCCCGTCTGCGGGTCGTAGTAGCGCCCTACTCCGTCGTGGCCCACAGGTCCGTCACCAGGGCGTCGATTGCACGCCCGCGGGCGACGGCGGACGAAGTGACAGCTCGAACCGGAGGCACCGCGACCCCGGCAGCCCCTCGTCTCACAAACCATTGAGGCCATCATGCCCGCTCCGGAGAGTCTCCGCGTGCCCCGGCGGATCGCGATCGACCGGGCAGGGCCTGGACCCGGACGGCCACGAAATTCGTGGACGGAGTAGGCCGCTACTGCGACCCGGCTACGGGCAGTTCCTGAGCGTGGATCCGCTGTTTCAGCAAACCCAGCCAGCAGGCCTACCTCTACGCTGCGGACGATCCTGTGAACGGAAGCGATCCCAGCAGAGACACCTTTGTCAGAGCGAATGGCCAGGGAAACGGGTTCAACTGCCCCGCGGCGCCGGGACTTCCAGTGTGCTGGGCAAGCTACGGCGGCGGCCCACCGTCCTGCGTTGACGGTGTCGTTGGCTGGGTTGCTCACAACATCGGGACCATTGCTCAAGTCCGCGGCGCCGGAGCCTGCATCATTGTCAGGCTGGTGCATGGTGGCCATTGGCCCGTGCACGATCACGGGGATCGTCGGTTAGTTGCTGGCTCACCGCCTGAGCGTGACGAGTCGAGCTTCCCGTATATGCCGGTCTTTAGCGAGATCCTCAGGGAGACTAGCGAGATTGATCAAGGCGACCATGAAATCGACCCCTGTGACATCAGTGAATCGTTCAGCGGTTGGTCGACTTCGTTCTCCCCAGCGTCGATGTCCTCGCACAGGCTGGGAGCCCTCACCCGTGCAAGGGGACCCTACCTCCTCGGTTGATCCGCTTGATTCATCGGCGACGGCAGATTGCGGATTCGGAAGTAATTTCCAACAGTTCCGAAGATGAACGCACAGCAACCCGATGTAATCGTCAGTACGACAAGTCCTCGCGTGTTCCCGGAATGATTCAGCAGGAGCATACAGAGGGTGACGCCCGTAAATAGCGCCAGGATCGCCCCGATAATCATCACAAATAGCGCCACATTTCTTGCTGCACTCCTAGTCAACACGGTCTCGCTCCAAGTAGGGACAACTTCTGAATGTTTGAAGACGGACCACTCAACGATCGTCTCGTAACTGCGGCGCCTGCATAGGCATCAGAGAAGGACCTGTAGGCAACATACGCGAGCGCGCCAGCACCAGCGAAGATGCCGAAGCTAGATAGAACTCCCACGGTGGATAGTCCGAAACTGGGAACTTCGCCTGCTACAGATGCGGTGAAGACCAGGCTCCCGAGGCCCGCTGCCCCGATCGCTTCCATCGAGAAGTCCACTCCTTCGAGGAAACTGCCGAAGTGGTTCGGCCATGCGGCCCTTGCAACGCCGCTCAGTGCATGCTGAATAGCAGTTGCAGTGCCGCACCCCGGTACCCAGCTCAGCCAACCGCCACACGTGATCATGCCCAGCGGATCGATCGCATTCACCGGGTCGTCGCCCGTATACGCATACGGCTGCCCCGTCTCGTGGACCAACGGGTCGACGTTCAGGAACTGCCCCGTCTGCGGGTCGTAGTAGCGGTGCACGAGGTAGTAGAAGTTGCTCGCCGCATCAAAGTAAGAGCCCGCGTAGAGGAGTGGCGTCGTAGCGGTGCCGCTCGAGCTGGCGAGCATGCCGGATGCCGTGAAGGTGAAGGTCGCCGCCACACTGCCCGACGACGAGAGAAGAGCACGGGTGCTGCCGAGGGAGTCGTGGAAGAAGTACTGGGGTGTCGAGGAAGTGACCTGCTCGATCGGTAGCCCGCCAGGTCCATAGACGTAGTACTTCGTGCCGTCGTAGAGAAGCTCTGGACTGGCTCCAGTGACCGGGTCCCAGGTGAAGCTCACTGTGCCCGTAGTCGTTCCTTCCGACATTCTCAGCCCGTCGCCATTGTAGGTGGCGGTCTCGAGCGCGGTCGCGACGCTCGTTTCACCGCTCAGCGCTGTCGGGACCTTCAGGTTCGTCGTCGAGCCGGTGCCGAGCTGGTAGGAGGCGTTGGATCCCCACTCGTAGACGTGGCCGAACAGATCGAGGGCGAAAGAGCTGTTGGCAGTGCTTCCGGCGGCAACCGACGCCATGTACGGCGTGGTGAGTTCGACAGGGCTCTTCTCGGTCGTCGTCGTGTTGTTGCCGAGCTGGTAGGAGGAGTTGAGACCACAGGCATAGACATCGCCGGCGGAGTTCACAGCCAGGGTGTGGTCGGCACCCGCCGCGATCGAGCTGATCCCCGAGAGGCTCGTCACCTCGGTCGGTGTCTCCTCGTTCGTGGTCGTTCCGAGGCCAAGCTGGCCGTCGTTGTTCTCGCCCCAGGCGTAGACGTTCCCGCCGGAGGTGACGGCGACCGAGTGGTCGGCACCAGCGGCCAGGGATACCACACCCGATAGCCCGGAGACCGAGACCGGGGACTTCTCCGTCGTCGTGTTGCCGTTGCCGAGCTGGCCGTAGGTGTTGAGCCCCCAGGAGTAGACGGTGCCGCCCGACTTGACTGCCAAGGCGTGCGACTGGCCGGCAGCCACGCCCACGATGCCGGAGAGCGACGACACCTGGACGGGGCTCTTCTCGGTCGTCGTCGTCCCATTGCCGAGCTGGCCGTCGTTGTTGTAGCCCCACGAGTAGACGGCACCCGAAGAGGTGACGGCGAGCCCGAAGGCCTGACCGGCCACTATCGCGACCACGTTCGAGAGGCTCGTCAGCTCCTGCGGGCTCGACTCGTTCGTCGTCGTCCCGAGGCCGAGCTGGCCGTCGTTGTTCTCACCCCAGGAATAGACATGGCCCGAGGTGGTGAGGGCGAGGGAGAAGTACTGACCGGCCGCGACCTGGGCGACGCCGGTCGGGTTCGTGAGCGTGACGGGCGTCTTCGCCGTCGTCGTCGTGCCGTTGCCGATCTCACCGTAGGTGTTGGTCCCGAAGGCCGACACACTGCCGCTCGATGTCACGACAAGGGAGTGGTCAGAGCTCGTCGATACCTTCCCCAAGAGCGGGACCGGTGCTGTCACCATGGTGAGCTCGTCGGCCTCGTTGTAGCTGTAGTCGGTCACCGCGCCTGTCGGCGAGGTGACCGATGTGCGGTCACCGACCGCGTCGTAGCCGTAGTTCGTCGTCCCCGAACTGGTCGTCGAGCTGGTGAGCTCGTCGCTCGCGTTGAAGTTCTGGGTGACGCCGCTCACAGTCGTCTTGAGGTTTCCATCGCCGTCGTAGGTGAGGTTCGAGCTGTTCACCGACGAGAGCCGCTCGTTGCCGTCGTAGCCGTAAGTGGTCGTGCCCGCGAGATCCCCCGTGTCCTCCTCTTTCGAGATGAGCCCGGCGTTGTCCAGCGGGTAACTGATCGAAGCGAGTGGGTTCGAGGGATTGGACGTCGGGGCGACGTCTGTGGCGGTCATCTGGTCGGCGTCGTCGAAGGTGGACGCAACGCTGTCGCCGTCCGGATAGGCGACGCCGGTGAGGTTGCTGTCCTTGTCGTAGGAGAATGTCGTCTCGTCCCCCAGCCAGTCCGTCACGGTCGCCAGTTCGCCCGCACCGTCATAGGTGCGGTTGACGAGGTTGGTGCCCGAGGTGTTGCCCGAGTGGGCGCAGCTCGTCGTGGCTCCCGGGTAGCCGATGCAGGCGACATTGTTGTCGTCGTCGTAGCCGTAGGTGACCTTGGCACCCGCCCCGTTCACAAGGCTCACGAGACGGCCGTCACCGTCGTAGATGTAGCTCGTGATCCCGGTCCCGTCGGTCATCGTGGTCCGCTGTCGGTCGGCGTTGTAGGCAAACGACTCCTCGGGCGTCACGCCGTCGGAGAAGGTGACGGTCAAGAGATCGCCATCGCCGTCGTAGGTATAGGACGTCACGCGTCCCCCGGCGTCGGTCGTGCTGAACAGTATCCCCGCTCCGTCGAAGGTGTAGGAGGTCACGATCGGGCCCGGACGGGACTCCTCGATCATCTGGTCGGCGGCGTTGTAGTACTCGACGGTCACCTTGGCATTCGGGTCCGACGTCGTGTCGCAGTACTGCACGCCCGTCACCGAGGAGGAACATGCACCCGTACCGGGCGGGATGCCGTAGCCATAGCTGGTCTCGGCGGGGGTGGAGCCGTTCGACCCGACGGTCTCGGTCACCAGGCGGTCGTCGGCGTCGTAGGTTCGCGAGGTCTGAGCGCCATTCGGGTCGGTAGAGAGGGTGAGGTTGCCGTCCGCGTCGTAAAAGCTTGACGTGGTGTCGCCGTCGGGATCGGTGACCGAGGTGATGCGGCCGTCATTGTCTCGTAGGTAGCTCGTCGTGTCCGCAACGCGGGGCTGGCCGAAAGCCGGGCAGACGACCCCGGCGGCGGTCGCGTCGGGAGACGTCTCGCAGTAGAGCTGGCCGTTGTTGTCGTACGCGTATGCGGTCGTGTCGTCGACCCCGCTCGAGGGGGAGATCACTTCGGAGGCGACGTCGCCCGCGGTGTCATAGGTGTAGCTCACGACGTGTCCGTCCGGGTCGGTGACCGACGTCGGCTCGCCCGGATGGACCGGGTCATTATAGGCGTAGCTGGTGAGCAGGTTCGGTGCAGGGTCCCCCGACACCTGTTCGCCCTCGACCGTCGACGTCTGCAGGTTGCCGTGCGAGTCGTAGGTGTCGACGGTCTCCGCCCCAAGGGGCGGCGTGTCGGTCAGCACCTCGGCGAAGCCGTTGTAGGTGTAAGTCGTTTCGTTGCCGTTCCCATCCGTCGAGGTCAGCACGTCACCGTTGGCGTCATAGGTCTTGCTCGTAACCTTGCCGTCGAAGCTGATCGACCCGGTCGGCAGCAGGGTGTTCGGGTCGTACGCGAACGACTCGCTCGCCGCCGCCGGCGTGCCGTAGGCCTCCGTCTCGAACTGGAGATAGCCCTCGTCATAGACGTACGACGTCACGCTCCCGGTCCCGTCGGTGACGAGCGCCGTCCCCGTCGCGGTCGACTCGTTCATGCCCGAGTAGTTGAAGGTCGTAGTCAAACCGGCCGGGTCGGTCTGGGACGTCACCTGCCCTGAGCTGTTGTAGAGATTCGTCAGCTTGTCGCCGGCGTCCGGGCCCCCCGGCTGCCCGTTCGGGTAGGTGACGGTCAACAGGTCGTGTCGCAGCTCGGCGTTCGAGTTCGACTCGTCGTAGGTGAAACTCGTCACATCCAAATCCGGGTCGGTCACGCCCACGAGGTTGTCGGCGCTGTCGTAGGCGTACTGGAAGCTCTTCCCGTTGGGTTCCACCGCCTCAGTCAGCTGACCGGAACTGTCGAAGGCGAGTGTGAGGGATCGACCTCCGGCAGAGGTGACGAGGTCGCAGCTCGCGGCGGAACCCGGGCACGGCCCGGAGCCGGGCGAGGGAGCGCCGTACTGGAAGGTCTCGACCAGCCCGTTGCGGTCGGTGATCGTCGTCAGCTGGCCGGTCGAGCTGAAACTCGAAGCGGTGCCGTCAGGGGTCGTCAAGGTGTAGGTGCCGTTGCCGGGCCTGTAGACGAGAGACGCCACGACGTTCGGCAGGGCGCAGTAGCTATTCGAGCCCGACGACCCGTTCGGGAACACGTAGTGGGACGGGCAGGAAGCGGGATTCCCTGAAGGCGAGACGAAAAGCAGTTGGGCGCCGTTCGCCTCGTTGACTGTGACGTCTCCGCTCACCGGAGTCCCGTAGTACGAGTTGAGCCAGAGTGAAGCGGAGAGATTGTCCGACCAGCCGTAACCGAGCGGGCCAGGACTGGCGGATGTGCTCTCGGCTTGGGCGAGCGTCGCGTCGTAGGTGCGGGTAAAGGCGAGACTCGGACCGTCCGTCGGGATCGTCACGTCGGTCGCCGAGTCGTAAAAGTCCCCCGTCATCGGGTCGACCGGCTCACCGGCACCGCAGTCACAGGTGCCCGGCGCGGCTGAGCCACCCCCGCCGCCGTACAGCTGGTACGGCGTGACGACCCCCCCGACAGGTGCGCCCTGAGACGAGGCTGGAGCTTCGGAGGACCCCCCGTTCTCGCCACTAAAGCACATCGTCGTCGACGGACACTCGAGGTCAACGTCGGGAGCCTCGCCGACCCAGGTGAGCCCGCCGTTGGAGGTCGCGATCGTGAAGTCCCCCGTCGCGTTGCCGTAACCGCCAGGACTCCAGTTCACCGAGCCCGTCGCCACGCACACGCTCAGGGTGGGACAGGAGATGCTGCCAATCCACGCCGTCGAACATCCGTTGTCCGCGCACGCGTCACCGTAGTAGGCATTGACATCGGCAAGAATCGCGGGGTAAGAGGCGGGCAGGAGCGTCCATGCACCATCGATAGAGGTCCATATGTAATCGGCGCCAACGAAGCACAGCGATGTCGAGGGGCACATGATGGCGCCTGGCCCCTGCCACCCTTCTTGCGTATCTATCTGCCATGCCCCGCTGTTGTAGGTTCCGGTGTAGTTCTCGCCATCCATCACGCAGTCGGAGGTGGTGGCACAGTAGATACCTCCGTAACCGTATTCAATGGAGCTGGAGGAATACTGGGTTGTGAACGAACCGCCCGCCGAACCTTCAAGAATGGCAAGAGTCCTGTAGTTATTGTTCTGGGCCGCCGGCACCCAGCACACTCCCCCGACACACGCAATAGTGGTCATCTGCGCGATGTTGGAAGGAAATGAGTCTGTCGTCCAAACCGCACCTCCGTCCGTCGTGGATATGATGACGGCCGCTGTCCCTGTAGAGGCGCCCACGGCGACGCAGTCCTGCACCGACGGGCAGGACACCGCCCTGAGAACGCCCGCATTGCTCGGAGGCGTTTCCTCCGTCCAGCTCGAGCCGCCATTTGTGGTCTCGATTATGTAGGCAGCGTCGTCATCCTGGTACGGGGTGCCGACGCTGACGCACATCTGGGTCGTCGGGCATGAAGTGCCAAAGATTTCTCCGCTCCCCTGCGCCGAAGCTACCGGTGTATCGAGCAGCGCCCCGGCGGGAATGGCGATCGCGAGAACCAAACTGGAGGTCCAGATCAAACGTGTGGCACGGCCGGAGCCCTTTAGGAATGGGCGGCGAGCAACCTGTGTCAGCAGAAACAATGAGTCGAACAGCTTCCTTCGCGACCAGAGCCAGCGTGAGAAGACGCCTTCCGAATTTCTCGGCCACGAACCACCCAATGTCACCCAATCATCCGCCATGTCAGTTCTCCTCGTTTCAGCGGCCGATTCCGGCGTAATGTGACTTCCCGATGCTCAGTTCCTATCCAATGACACGCGGACTTTTCATGCACCGTTAGACCGTGTTGCACGGCTTTCCTGCGATTCCGGCCCAAGCCGTGCAGAGTTTCGTACCCGCGGGGAACTTTCCTGGATCCGACCAGTTCGCATTGGCTTGTTGTCCCGCGGAGAGACACGTCGAAGAGCTCTCGGCGATGATCGTGTCGTTCTCGAAGTACTCGGCGTAGGTACAGACCGAGTTCGGGGCTGTGGTGCTCGTGGCCCAGTTCGTCACGGTCGTACCGGAATTTGTGATGACTTGGCACGTATTGCCGTTGCAGGCAGTTAAGGCCATTGGGGAGGACGACGTGATGGTAAACGCAACGTGGCCGCTCGTCAGGCCTGCGGATGCAAGCCCTGCGGTTCCGAGCACGCCAGCGGTTGCGAGCACCACCAGCGCGAGTGTGGTCACTGCAGAACGAATTATTCTACGTCGCATGCGCCCGCCCTTCACGTCGAAGGCTACAGAGCTGTAGTCGTTGCCCTACTACGTGACTGTAGTCGTGAGGCAGTGGGAAGTCAACGGCTTCTCGGCAGGGCGGCCAGAGGGACCTGCTGCTAACTAGCTGGAGGCACGATTCGATGAACGGGCACCAGCGGTGGCGTCTTGGTCGCGCTCGGCACGGCGAAGCCCAAAGTGAGAAGGACCGCGAGGGCGGCGATGCTCGCGACGAAGCGCCGGCGCCCGATGATGACGCGGGGGTGGTCGCCACCGAGCGCTTGGACTCGCTCTCTCATCAGGTCGGATGCCCCGACGGGGCTCACGCCAACCGGCGTTCGGGAGACAGCCTCGAGCACAGTCCTAAGGGCGCGAAGCAGATTCGAATTCCCGTATCGGTCCACCGCTGCCGCGTCGGCCTCGAGCTCCGTGGTCATCCGCGCGGCCCTCGCTAGATCCGGGAGCGCCGGTACGAAGAAGAGGCCTCTGATCGCGACGTCGGCGACCATGAGACGCATTGGATCCCGACGGCGCTGGTGGGAAGCTTCGTGGGCGAGCACCGCTTCGAGCTCGGCTTGGTCGAGCAGCTCGACGAGCCCAGTTGATACCACGATGCGCGGGCGGAGAAGCCCGATGCAAAAGCAAAGGACCTCGTCGCTGGCGACGAGTTGCAGATGTCGCCAACCCAAGCGGGCGAGACGTCCCGCGACCTCCGCCGATGGCTCGCCGAGGGACGAGAGCGAGCGTTGCAGCCGATGAAGGCGAAGCAACTGTCGGACGCATTCATAGCCCCCAAGGCCAACCGACGCGACCACGACGATCCCTATCGGAAGCGCCGGGAGCCACGGTCGCCTTCCCACGACCGGCACCTCTTGCATGCAGGCGAACATGCCAGCCACGTTCGGGTTCCACCCGGGCACATAGCACGACAGCTGCACGAGCACCCGTTGCGCGAAAGAGGCCGCGGTCGTCTCGACTCCGAGCGCAACCGTGACGAGGAGCCAGAAGCTACGTCGCACCAGCGCGATGCCGATCAAGAAGATCGTCGAGGCGCTCGAGTATCGCGGGGTCGGTAGCTGCGGCACCGATCAGTCCGGAAAGGGTCGTGTCGTCGCCGTAGCGTTCGAGCAGTGCTTTGACCGCCCGCTCGGCATGCCAGGAGACGAACTCGTCCTCAGGCACGACTGCCGTGTAGAGGTAGGTCCTGCCCTCAACGACGTGGGTGAGGTATCCCTTGGCGTCGAGCCTGCTAAGCACGGTGAGGATGGTCCGGTGCGAAAGCGGGACGTCGCGCTTTCCGTTGATCAGGTCGGTTGCCTCGACGCCACTCACACCGGGATGGTGCCAGACCGTCGCCATTATCTGCGCCTCTAGGGGGCCGAGCAGGTCCGCCGGCTGGGTCTTCTTCCTTCTCGCCAAATCCCACATCCTCCCTCAATTGCAGGGACTAGCAAGACATTACTGCGTCGTCCGTAGACCAACACTCAGGTCTCACCGCACATTTGGATGACTTCGCCTCCGATCTCGAAGACGCCAGTCGACATTTCCAGTTCATGGTCCGGGACCGGGATGCCAAGTTCACGTCGAGCTCTTATGGGCTCTTAGCCTCACCCGGCGTTAAGACGACCCGCGCGCCGGCTCGCTCCCCGCGGGGCAACGCGTTTCCCGATCGATTCCTACACACCGCAAGGAGCGAGTGCCTTGACTGGTTGCTGATCCGAAGTGCGGACCACCTTGAACACAAACTCGAACGGCGAATACCTATCCGAACTCAGCCATACAACGAGCACCGACTCAGCCCGGCGACGCCGTTGGTGGCACACCTTGTCACTGATCCCAGAGCGTTCGCCACCGTTGCCAGCTCGACGTCACCGACCCGGGTGGCTCCGATCAGCTTGGTCTCCGTCGCACCGATCACAGGGTCAGGGTGTCCCTACGGTCGGGGCGACGCGGCGGAGACCGGATCTGCGCTCGGCCGGGCGCGCTCGGCCCCCTCGCCTTGCACCAGCCGACTGGCGCCGATGCGCGCCAGCCGGCACAACCGAGACGCGAGGCACGCTCGGCCCGGCTCGCTGCAGACCACGGCGGCAAGAACGCGGCGAGGGTCTCGGCCTCGATGTCGGCGGCCTTGCCCGGGCGGGACTGCAAGAACAGCCCGACGGCCCGACGCAACCCGGGTTCGTCGATCACCGCGTCGCGGACCCCAGATTGAGGCTCGGATCGCTGGTTCTGATCGCCTCCCGGCACCCCTCGGCTCCTCGGGCGTCTGCTGTTAGCCTGCGCGTGAGATGCGCCTGAGGCACGATCAAGGGATGAGCGCCAGGATCGACCTCGGGGCACGTCTAGGACCTGCGCTGACGGCTTGCATCGGCGTCACACCGAGGGGCGTCCGGGATTCACACGGTATGCACAGGGGTGCCAGGAGGCTGGCGACGACGCCAGGTGCGAACGTTCCAGCGTTGCGATACTCACGATCGCACCGTGTTTCGCGGAGCGCAGCCACTACGGTACCTGGACCCCGAACCGCTTGACGACGTTCACGAGCGGCGCCTTGACGACGTCCGGCTCGGACCCGTCAAGGCAGCGACCTTCTGATGATCGGCGAGATGTCCGCGCTCTGTCTGCCACGCCTGACTTAACGCCTGTCCGGCCAGACTCCCTGACACGGTGTCCAGCAAGACCAGCAGAAGGTCGCCTCTCGTTTCTCACGACGACTGGGGGCACCTCGGAATGAGCGTTCGCACGGCTCGCAATAGCAAGCGTTCGATGGGCAGTGGACCGCAACGTGCCCATCCATCCGGCGAACTGGGACACGTCCAATATCAATGAGGCGAGATGCGTATTGGCATGGCGTCCGAGGGGCAATCACGCGAGCACCGGCCAGCGAATAAGGAACCGCACGCCACCATGGGTAGCCGAACGGATCGCTTCTGGACTAGAGCCGAAGCGGTCAAACCAACGGTGCAGAGCGCCTCGATGCGGCCCCTCCAATCGCCATCACGGAGGGCGTAGCCCTCTCCGTCACGCCGTTGCTCCCCCGAGGTCGCCTCGGATGTTTGAGCGAGTCATCCCTAACCTGGTTTAGCTTAGTACTTGACAATACATAGTACATGGCTTAATGTGAACGCATGCCCCCGACTCACGATCCTCAGCTCCTCAAAGGCGTCCTGTCGCTGTTGTTGCTGCGCCTGCTCGCCGACCGCGAGTCCTACGGGTACGAGGTCGTTCAGAGCCTGCATC
>Ga0224557_1003168_pt1 | contig 13115 bp, 15 predicted proteins | sample 714S31014metaG_FD_180677 | JGI IMG/M metagenome (GOLD analysis project Ga0224557, IMG submission 180677) | Peat soil microbial communities from Stordalen Mire, Sweden - 717 S3 10-14 | ecosystem: Environmental > Terrestrial > Soil > Wetlands > Peat | place: Sweden: Norrbotten County, Stordalen... | reverse complement strand
ATCTTATACTCCCACGCCCACAACAGGCGCTGCGGTGGTACCTGACCCCATCGCCGCCGAAATTACAGCCGGCACCCTTACTACGCCCACCCAACCAGCCACTTCAACCACCTGCTGTAATCCAGTCAGTGGCGCCACAACGTTGCAGCCTGGTTACTATTCGAGCGGCCTCAATTTCAACGGAAGTGGCTACACCGTAACCCTTGCCTCCGGCGTGTACTACTTTGGCGGCAACATGATCGTTGGTGGCGTGAACCTCACTGGATCTAACGTGACCATCTATTTTGCGAATGGGTCGCTAACCATGAATAGCGCCGCAACTATGACTCTGTCCGCACCTACGACAGGTACTACCGCTGGGATGTTGATCTGGCAGGCTACAACCGATTCCAGTTCGATGATCCTGGATTCGTCCTCCAGTTCGAGTTGGAAGGGGGCAATCTACCTTCCCGACGCGCAGCTTACGCTGAATAGCGGCAGCGGTGTAGTCGCCTACGGTATGGTTGAGTCGAAATCACTTATGCTGAACTCAGCCATATCCCTTAGTTGTTCCTTAATGCCGGGCGGAGTTTGCCCTGGCGGCAGCGGTCCGGCCAACGGTTCAGCAACCATAGCACTGGCGGAGTAGTCGATGAAATTTCTAGCGCGTCTCTGCGTCCTCTGCAAAGCCAATCATGGCGCAGCCCTCGTCGAGTTGGCCCTTGTGACTCCGATTTTATTGCTGCTCGTCATTGGAGCCGTCGACCTTGGCCACGCGTATTATGTGGACCTCGAGGTGGAGAACGCCGCACATGCTGGAGCGGAATACGGATCGATAAACCCCACCCTTACGGCTGGCATCACCGCGGCGGCCAAGCAAAGCGCTCCGAATTTGTCTAACCTGACTGTGACGGCGCCAACATGGGGCTGTGAATGCAGCGATGGCACTTCGTACTCTGGAAACTGCTCGACTACTCCGGTCTGCGTGGTAACCACTACTCGGGGCGGCAATGTTGTACATAGGGTGCAAGTCACAACCTCGTCAGTCTATACGACGATAGTGCCTTGGCCGGGTATCCCAAGCCCCATAACGTTATCTGCCACGGCCGCCGTACGCGGCAACTAGTGCCGTGAGCGCGTGATTAGGACATATTGACAAGCATGAATTGAGTGCCCCAGGTCCCGATTTTGTGGCATGGGTAAGGTACAGAATTACACGGTCACAGTACTAGCAGCACGCACTTTGGAACTGATATACGCCGTTGAGAGTATGTTGAAGGATCAAGATGCGAAGAGTGAAGAGCCTCGTTTGTGACGAAGACGGCGCCACATTAGTTGAATTCACCCTTGCTGCCACGATCTTCTTCACGTTGATCTTCGGTATCATTGAGTTCTGCCTGGTAATCTATGCAAGCAATTCTGTCGCGATCGCCGCCCAGCAAGGGACGCGATATGCCATGGTGCGCGGTTCGGATTGGACAAGTTCCTGCGCGTCGGTGAGCAGCTATGACTGCCAGGCTACGGCGACCGACGTGCAAAATTACATATTGGGCCAGGCGGGCGGCCCCAACTTGGACGCAAGCAACATTACGGTTACTTGGCTGACTACAACGGCGGCCGGCAGCACATGCACGCAATACAGTCAGGGATGCCAGGTTGAGGTGAAGGTAAGTTATCCATTCCAACTGAATATTCCATTCTTCTCCACCTCCATTACTCTCTCCAGCACCTCGATAGAGACAATTCAAGACTAGCGGGCAACTTGGGAGAGACCCCACATTGTGACCTTGCCCTCAGAATGCGTACCTCTTAACCGGCCAGTTTTGGGGGATTTCTATTCATCCCCGTCGTAGTCGTTGCGGTGGAAATGTGGGAATCGGCTTCATCGATTTCCAAGGTTGTGAGAAGGGCGATGCCGCGGTATCTCACCTTGTCGAAGCAGAAGATCCGCTTCAGGATGCGGCGCTGTCGGCTGCTGTTTGCATTTGCCTTTTTGATTGCAGCAGGGTCCCGATATCAAGCGCTAATCCCATAAATCCCAGTAGACAGGTCATACATAGCAGCGTAAGTAATATGGCTTGGCCGCTCTCATCCTTTAATTATCTCCGTAGTTTCATGGCCTTTTCCATCGACAATCTCGGCAAGTACACTTACCGCCGCCGGTGCGAATAAGAGGGCGACCCCGTCGGAGCCCTGCCTGACAACCTTCGCATGGACGATAATCCATCGATCAGAAGGGGCAATCGTCTTGTCCGTCTCCTGTAGCGTCAACTGTATCACCGTGCCCGGATACCAACGATCTTGGGTAAACATGTACAAGCCCGTCAAACTTATGTCCTTGACGTTGTGCGCCGTGGGTCGTCCGCCATCCCAATAGTAGGCAACCAGACCAGCGATGACCCGGCGACCGGCCCTTCGGTGCTCCTGACTCAGCAGATTCTTGAGAAAGAAATTCACGATCGTCCCTTTTCCCTTTCACTTATTTCCATGGATAGCGAAACTGTCCGAGACGCCGTGCATCAAGCGCTCCTCTATCTCATCAGCCATGCAGATGACCAGATGATCTCCTGCCTCAGTCTGTGACGAATAGATCGTGTGAGTCGGCAACTCCAGAACGCTCGCCGCCTTGAATCTCAGCGGCCCAACACGAAACCGAGGAAAGTTTTCCGTCACATAAACAACACGATGCTTCTCATCCAAATAGATCAGGTCCAGTGGAAACAACACACCCCAGGTGTGAATTCCACTTGAAGGAATTACCCATAGTCCTTCGTTGGACTTCATCTTGAACCTTCCAATCAGCCCTCGCAGACACTTAAACCTAGTGTCCGCTGCGGTGACTCCCAGACTCAGGAAGCATTCGCGCGTCTTGTTGTATACGCAGTACGTTTGTCTTTCCATGTCTTCCCCAGAGCATTGGCAATATCTGGCAATTAGGGCTTCTATTCAAATTCGGTCGCCCAGCACACCCAAACATCCATGCAACATATTCCGTCGGCATTGCTTAACCTGGAACACACGATCCCTGCATCAGCGGAAGAAATCCCGCTCCTTCGGTTATGGAAGGAGCGGAGATCCATTCCTCGCTGGAACGCCGGATATCGCACGCTCAAGTCAGGCAAAACAACATTCCGTCTCTCGTTTGTGCAGAGGCAAAAACCCTTAGTGGCTCTTCGTGCGGCGGCGCTGAATCAGTACGAACAGTATGACGACACAAACAACGCCGGCCAATACTCGAATAATGGTGACAGTGTCCATTGCGATCCTCCCTTCCTTTAATTGTTGAAAAACTGATTAAAAGATTCCGCCATGATAATGACAGCGGGACCCAGGGTGACCAGGAACAAAGACGGAAAAATGAAGAGAACAAGTGGAAAGACCAGTTTGACGCTGGTCTTTGCCGCTTGCTCCTCCACCTTCTGTCGTCGCTGGATTCTTAGCGCGTCAGAATGAACGCGTAATGTCTTGGCTACACTGGTGCCAAACTGATCTGACTGGACCAGTACCGAGACGAGATTGCGCACGGCGTCCACGTCAGTACGTTCGGCGAAGTGCCGCCACGCATCGTCACGAGCGCGACCCGCCCGTTGTTCCAGACCCACGATGTTTAATTCATCGGTGATGGCCGGATGTGCGACGCGAAGCTCCTTGGTGGTGCGAGCGGTTGCCTGGTCCAGACTCTGACCGGCTTCCATACAAATGATCAGCAAATCCAGCACATCCGGCAGGCCACGCCGGATGGATGCCTGGCGAGCGGTAATCCTTCTCCCCAACCAGAAATCCGGTGCCAGGAATCCGATCCCCAGCGCTGCTAGATAGGCCAGAAATGGATTGGCGTGCGCGAGTCCGGTCACGGTAACCAATACACACAAGAGAACAGGAAGCAGTACCTTCGCTCCGTAAAATCTCTTCGACGCTTCACTGCCGCGAAATCCTGCACGGATGAGACGCTGTTGGATGACCGATACTTCTGCCTGGCTCTTCGGTAGCACGCGCTCAAAGTGCTTGACCACTCCGCTGATTGCTTGGCCGGTGGACTGCATAACGCCAGCTACATTCTTGTGCTCATGCCTCGGCGAGACGACAGCACGAATCCTCTGCAACATGGCCTCCCGATAGAACAGGAGGAGACCACCGCTGATGAACAATAAGAAGACCACACAAAATGTAAACACTGCGAATCCCATGGCTCACCTTCAAACGTCAATGTTGACGATCTTCTGAATGATCAGACCGCCGACAACCGTCAAACCTGCCGAAGTATAGAGAAGCTTGATGCCAATCGGACGCTTCCACAAGAGGCTCATGGAACCGGGATTGACCAGATATAGAGCTATTCCAAGCACAACGGGAAGCAATGACAGAATCCAACCCGTCAGGCGCCCCTGGGCGCTGTAGACTCTGACCTGTCGCTTCAGGCGGTACCGTTCGCGAATTACATAGGCTGTCTTGTCAAGCACCTCGGCTAGATTCCCTCCACTCTCCTTCTGAATCAGAATTGCTGTCACGACGATTCTCAGATCCTGTAGCGGAACTCTTGTGAGCAAATTGCTCATAGCCGTTCTCAACTCAAGTCCGTAGTTCTGTTCATCAAAACAGATACGGAACTCGCCTCCTATAGGATCCGGGGATTCGTTGGCAACCAGATTTAGCGCAGCCACCAAGCTGTGGCCAGCGCGCAACGCACTCACCATTAAGTCCAGCGCCTCTGGCATTCCTCGTTCAAATTTGTCGAATCTCTGCCTCCGCCTATAGGCCACGTAGACGATGGGCATGGCTCCCATGAACAGCCCGATAATTAATGCGAAGATCACCGTCCCGGTGCGCAGATAGATCAGGCTGGCCGTGAATACGACGCAGGTTGCGGACATGAGAACCAACCCACCTGCGGTCCATTTCACATTCGCCTCGTACAGCAGACTGCGCAAGCGCGGCGAAATCTCGATCGTCATCAGCCAGCGATTAATCCAGGGAGTCCCGCTCAACAGTTCGCTCTTGCGAATGTCAACAATGGGATCACTCGATCCTGAGTGCGCGGCCGCAAGCACTGAGTTGAGCACAGTCAGGGTCCTCTTGGTCTTCTCTGACGCGCTGACACCGCTCGCGACCAGGATCAGCGACAGCACCGCGAACACGCCGACAAATACGAGCACAAGCACCAGTAACATATCTCGACTCCAAAACCTCGACTGGGTTAGTTCACTTCCAGCGTGTGCTCAAACAGCCCCGGCGGCAGGTAAATGCCCGAAATGCGGAGCTGTTCAAGGAACTTGGGGCGAATGCCTGTGGCTTCAAACGCGCCGATGACCCTGCCGTCCGGTCCGATGCCCTTCTTGTTGAAGACAAAAATCTCGTGCATGCTGACGACGTTTTCTTCCATACCCGTGATCTCAGAAATATTGGTGACCTTGCGACTGCCATCGCTAAGACGGGAAACCTGAATCACGATCGCGATCGCGGAGGTGATCTGCTTCCGAACCGTGTGTTCTGGAATATTTAAATTACCCATCGCGACCATGGATTCCAATCTGGACAGAGCGTCGCGTGGGGTATTGGCGTGAATGGTGGTCATCGAGCCTTCATGGCCGGTGTTCATGGCTTGCAGCATGTCAAATGCTTCTTCTCCGCGCACCTCGCCCATAATGATCCGATCGGGACGCATACGAAGACAGTTGATGAGCAATTGACGCTGACGAATCGCCCCTACACCTTCTATGTTGGGTGGCCGCGTTTCCAGTCGCACAATATCTTGTTGTGCGAGTTGTAGCTCTGCGGCATCTTCGATGGTGACAATGCGCTCGCCCGGCGGAATCGATTGCGACAGAATATTGAGAAATGTCGTCTTACCAGCCCCCGTCCCTCCCGAGATCAGGATGCTGATCCGAGCACGTACCGCAGCAACCAGCATTTCCATCATTTCCGGTGAAAGAGTCTTCAAGTCAAGTAACTTCTTGGAGGACGTTGGACCTGTCCCGAATCGTCTGATGGATAGAGCGGGGCCATCGAGCGCCAGCGGTGGAATAATTGCATTGACGCGGGAACCGTCGGGCAGTCGTGCATCCACCATGGGAGAGGATTCGTCTACCCTGCGGCCTACGCGTGAGACGATGCGGTCGATGATCTGCAACAAGTGACGATCATCGCGAAATCTTGTGTCGATCTTCTGCAGGACTCCACCGCGCTCAATAAAGACATGGTCTTTGCCATTGACCAGGATTTCGGAGATTGTCGTGTCGCGGAGTAGCGGCTCCAGCGGTCCGAGGCCGAAGACTTCATCCAGAAGATCGGCTTGAGTTTTCTGTTGTTCGACTAATGTTAACGGCACTCTCTGCTCGCCGATGATCTGGTTCACCATCTCTGCCACCGCTTGGCGCGCCTGACCGGAGTTCGTGCGCGACAGCTTCTCCAGATCCAGCCTGGAGATCAAGACGCGATGTACTTCCGATTTGAGCTTCTCGATATTCAGCGCTTCCACAATTTGCCACCCGTCTGTCGTCAGGACTACTTGCTCCGAGCTTTCACCCAAACAGGCTGAAAGTCTTCTTCTTCTTCTTCGGTATTTGTGGTAATCCACACGCCGTTCTTGCCATTTGTCGGATCACGCGGGAAATAGGAGAATCTTCCAGCTCCAGCGCATTCGCCGTATTTTGCGCGCGCAATGCAGTTTTCCAGTCGCTGGGAATCTTCCATTGCGGCTGTTGCGTCAATGCTTTCGTTATTTCCTTTTCGTCGATCCCCAGTGACTGTTTCGTAAAGCGGTTCAGCACAATCTCAGGCTTGAAACTGGAGGCCGCAAAAAACTTGCCGATCAGGCGGTTGCAATTGCGAAGTTCGGAAATGGTCAGCTGCGTGATCAGGTAAACACGGGAGGCATCCTTGAAGAGAACATTGCTCGTCACGCCTAAATGCGAGCCGGCGTCTACGATCACGTAATCAAAAGCCTGCCTTGCAACCGTAATGAGTTGCTCGATAGCTTCGGGAGTGGCCTGGATTGGAAGGTATCCGTCTGGTGCGGCCAGGACGTACAGCCCGGAACTATGCTTGATCAGCAGCTTCGAAAAGAAATTCAGATCCAACCGGTTAAAATTCTCGAGCGCGTTGGCCACCGAAAACTCGGACCGTATACCGAGACCAAGCGCTGCGTCGCCAATGGGTAGACCGAGATCGATCAGGACCGCACTTTGATTGGACTCCTGGGCGACGGCAACAGCGAAGTTCGTGGCAATCGTAGTGACACCGGAACCTCCCTTGGCTCCGACAAACACCATAAGCTTTCCCATCGGCTTCTTGGCTGGCCGACCGGCGGGACGGCGAGCCATCGCACGCACCAAAGCTTCCTCCATTGCACCTGCCGCGAGAGGTAGAGGCAGAAATTCACGGGCGCCAGCCCGCATGCAGCGGACGAGCATCGTCGAATTCGCCTGCGTCGAGTAGACCATCACCGTCACGGGACTGGCCACACAGATCGCTTCTACCAAATCCAGAGCATGCTCCGGATCGCTATCCAGTTCCACGATGATGACATCGCAATCGGAACTTACAAGGCGCGGCACTTCATCCAGACTGGGATACGACGTCAACTCCTGCGTCACACGGACCTGGGATCCGCCCAAGGCGACTTCGATGGCGTTTCGCTGCAACCCGTCGGGTCCGATCAAGAGAATCGTCAGGATACCGGTGCACAGTCCATCGCGTTCCTGCGCGGCCGTCGCCATCGGCAACTCACGCTTCCCTTCTGCTCGCAGCGTTCTGTCGACTTGTGTTGGAATTTGCATGCTATCTTTCACCAAAGACCCTGGTTCGGGCATCTCTTGTCAGCGCGAAAAGAAGGAGATAAGTGTGCCGACGGCAATCGCCGGAGCGTACGGCATTTTGCGCGTCAGCGGATTGTCGAGGGTCAACGCAGGGTGGGGTCGTAGTCCAGATTTTCTGAATGAGCCGATGAGGTCACCAGCACCATCGAACAACTCGCCTAGGAATCCACCTCCCATCGCCCAGCAAACGGCCATGATTCCGCCGGCCATCCCCATCAGCACCAGAGCCACCAGTAACTGCTCTGGTCCGATCCAGGCTCCAACTGCCGCGCACAGTTTCATATCTCCCATTCCCATCCCGCCGATCCAGCAAAAAAATCCGAGAACCACGGTTCCGAGGCCAATCCCCATCAAACTCTGTGTAATCCCGTGCCCTCCATGCATCCAGCCAGAGGTGACGACTCCGGCCACCAAAAACGGCAGGACCAACCAGTTTGGAATGCGGCACGTTCGCACATCCGTAACGGTTGCAATTGCCAGAACAATCAGCGTCGGCCACCAGGCGATCGAATGCATGCTCAACCCTTTCTCCCCCATTTCAGGTGGACGGCAGTGAAACTGCAATCCTCCGTCCAAACGGGTTGAGGCGGTAAATTGCTTTAATTCAATAACTTACTAGCACTCCTCGAGGGGCAGGTGTGCACGGCTGTTTACATGGGGGGCAACTGAGTGAAGCGGTGGATACACCCTGCGGGATCGGGAACAGCGCGCCGCGCCACCATTCCCGACAGATAGATGCGAAACAGCGGACGCTGTAACGGACTCGCAAGCGTCCACCGGGTACCCATGGCGCGGATCCCCTGGCTAAAGGATTGCAGGCAACAGCCGATATACTCCTTGCGCGAGAGCGTCAAAAGGATCGGACTTTCGATGAGGATATATCGACAGATAAGCCAATCGATACCGCTTGAAGCCATGGCACACGTCACCCATACTTCCCCAACGCCCCTGCCATCTATGCGTCTGGGGTGATTTCAGGCAATTCCGCCCGCAACCGCGTTCTCCACGGTGAATCGCGATCCGGCATGCAGCCATCCTCACAATGGAAGTCGTTCGTCGATCGCAGCCGTGTGAGATCAGGGAGATAGCTGTCATATGATCCGGATCGCACTGTTTTCTGAGGACCGCCAGCTTCAGCAGCTCCTGTCGTCGGCTTTAGGCAAAGATTTTCAAGTCATTCTCGAGCAAGACGAAGAAGGGATTCATCGCATGTTCTCCGCAGGAGCGTGCGACGTTGTTGTTCTTGACCTCGACACAAATCATGGCTCGCTTCAAGAGCGAATTGCCTGCTCAAAACGAATCGTTGCTTCAAATATTTCTCCAGTAGTGCTCGCGGACGATGGTCTTCGCTCGACAGCCCTTGATCTAATACGCCACGGCGCACACAGTTACTGCCGCAAGCCGCCATCCATCGTCGAACTAAAAATAATACTGCGACGTGCGTATGAGAGCCGCTCGCTGAAGCTGAAGCTGGAGGCCGTCCAACAGCAGTTGGAGGCGGTGAGCAGTTGCGACCGGATGATCGGATCTAGTCCGCAAATTCGCCAGGTGTACGATCTCGTGCGCCGCGTGGCAAATGTGAGCACCTCGGTGCTGGTCACCGGAGAGAGTGGTACGGGCAAAGAGTTGACCGCCCGCGCCATCCATAACCTTGGCAATCGCTCCGGGCAGCCATTTGTCGCTGTATCCTGCGGAGCCATCCCCGAAACGTTGATCGAGGCGGAGTTGTTCGGCCACGAGAAGGGCGCTTTCACAGGCACCGTTGGCTTGCGGCAGGGCTATCTGGAGCAGGCGGGTGCCGGCACCCTCTTCCTCGATGAAATCGGCGAACTGAGTTTGAGCACCCAGGTAAAGCTTCTGCGCGTCTTGCAGGAACGCGAATTCAGCCGTCTCGGCAGCAGCCGGCTCATTCCGCTGCGAGCGCGCTTGGTTTTTGCCACCCATCAGGACCTTTCTGAGATGGTGGCCAACAGAACATTCCGGCAGGATCTTTATTACCGCATCAATGTGATGAGAATTGATATGCCACCGCTTCAGGATCACCCCGAAGATATTCCGCTCATCGCCAGGCATTTTCTGATGCGCTATTCAGAGATGGATGGGAAAACCATCGATGAGATCGATCCGTACGCGCTGTGTCTGCTGCAGGCGTATTGCTGGCCAGGCAATGCCCGTGAATTGGAAAATGTGATTCAGCGCGCCATTATTGTCGCTCGCGACAACATCATCCGCGCGGAAGACCTTCCCCCGGAGATCCAGGAGGAGCGTATCATCAACATCGACGATTACCGTTCCTGCGGTTCCTTTGAGCGACAACTGCGCGACTATAAGATCAAACTGGTCACAACGGCTGTACGAGATAGTCAAGGAAACAAGACGCTGGCAGCAAGCAGCCTTCAAATTTCACGCGCCTATCTGCATCGCCTTATCCGGCTCTCCGAGGACGGCGATGTTCACGAACGACGCATCCAGCAAGTGGGGACCGCTTGACCGAAGGGTCCTTGACGAAGCGTGCCGGCATTCGCCCACAGGTCAGCGTTTGGCGAATGCTGGCGTCGTTTCCGGCAATGCTCTCGTGCCTATTGTCCGTCTTGGGCGTGCTTACCGTGCGCTCTCGGTTTGACGACCCTGACATGTGGTGGCACCTGAAAACAGGCCAGATTGTCTGGACTACTCATACAATTCCGACAACAGATGTCTTTTCCTACGTCACGAATCACCATGCCTGGGTGCCGCACGAATGGCTCTCACAGGTGCTGATCTATGGTGCTTACAGACTTGGCGGATATTCCGGGTTGATGTTGTGGCTTTGTCTTTTGACATCTGCCGTGCTGATCGCCGGGTATCTCTTATGCAGCGTCTACTCCAGAAATGCGAAGGTGGCTTTCGTCGGCGCCGTGACGATTTGGCTATTTGCGACCTCCGGTCTTTCCATACGACCCCAAATGATCGGCTATCTTCTCCTCATCGTAGAACTGCTGCTGATCCAACTCGGCCGCACCCGCAGTCCGCGTTGGTTTTTGGGGTTGCCCCCGCTGTTCGCGGTGTGGATCAACTGCCACGGATCCTTCTTCCTCGGGCTCGGAGTGGCCTCTGCATTTTTCATCTGTTCCTTCTTTGATTTCCGGCTAGGCTCGCTCGTGGCGCTGCCTTGGAACCCGCATCAGCGCAAAATGCTGGGATTGGCGCTGCTCCTTTCAGTGGCCGCGTTATTCCTCAATCCGATTGGCATGAAACAGGTTCTGTACCCCCTCGATGCAATGCTGCATCAGCCAATCGGCATCAGCCATTCAGAAGAGTGGATGCCACTACAGATGACCGGAGTTCGCGGACTTGCTCTATTGATTGTGCTGGGAGGCATCTTACTACTGGTCATCGTCCAGCGATCCGAGTTGTATTGGGATGAGCTGGTGATTCTGGCCATCGGCACATGGCTTGCCGTCAGTCACCAGCGAATGCTATTTGTCTTCGGCATACTGGCAGCTCCTGTTCTATCAAGGCTTCTTGCTCCCTTATGGGACGGATACAACGCTGCTCACGATCGCCCACTGCCGAACGCTATCTTGATGGTCGTGTCTCTCCTGGTCATCGTGAGGGGATTTCCAAGTCGTCATAACCTGACGAGACAGGTAGATCAGCAGAGCCCTGTAAAGGCTGCCGAGTTCATCCAGACACAGCATCTGTCCGGAAACATGCTGAATGACTATGTATATGGCGGATATCTGATCTGGGCTTTACCGACTCATCCCGTTTTCGTCGACGGTCGCTCCGACGTCTTTGAGGCGACAGGGGTTCTCGCCGAATATGGCAACTGGGCTATGGTGCAGAGCGACCCCAATGCGCTACTAAACAAATACAACATCAGCTTTTGCCTTTTGACCCGAACTTCGCCCATGACCCATGTACTGCCGTTATTACCGAATTGGAAGATCGCTTATTCCGACAATCTATCGGCGATCTTTGTCCGAACTTCGAGCACAAACCCGTCACAACAACGCTTGACTGCTGTACCTGGCAAGCAATAGGCAGATCTCATCACTCGAAGTGGTAGCGGACGCGAAGTCGAAGGCCTCATCCAGCCATGTCCGCTCCTTCTGAGGATGAGTTCAGTGGCCGAAGCGCCAACTCACCAGGCTGCCGGGGCCTGGTTAGCGCTGGCCATCGCGGAGTTTTAAAAGAAAGCTCCGAAGACCCCGCGAAGCTTTTGGTCAGCGCTCAATATTCTTTATTGTGAGATGTCCTTAATTTCTTTTGGGCCTTCCTTTGCGCTCTTCGAAACTTCTTTTGTTGCTTCTTCTGGTGTTTCAAATGGGATTCATATACTTGACTCCCTTTGCCCTTTTACGGCTTAGGCCCAACGTAAATTTGGATGTATCCCGCGAGTGCTGCTGGAGTGATATTCATATTGGCTGGTACAGCGGCTTGGTTGAGAACGTACAGAAGGCTTTGAACACCGTCTCGAAGGTCTTCGCGGCCAATGATCGTAATACCAAATTCGGCGGCAAGTTTTGGCGGGCGAACGATACCTGCCCCAGTATCCCAGTGTGCAGCCTCTAGTACCCTCGAAAGTTGCTTGGAGTACTCATAAGCTTCCTGATTCTCAAGTGGGCAGATGATCTGAACCTTTCTTCGGGGAAGCGACAGTAAATGAACAGTTATAGCTTTGAATTGTTCGGGGGTGATCATTCGGTAATTCAACTGTTGCCGTAGATTTCTCACTTCCTTATCTGCGTTCTCTTGATAGGTCTTTAGCTCTATTTGCTTCTTAGAGGCGACACGGTTACTAAAATAGATGACCGAGATCGTCGCGATAACAGTCAGCAAAGCTGCCACAACTAAGAGCACATTTGAGAGGGAAAGCAACCTCTCTGGAGAAACAGATATGGGCATTTTTTGTCTCATTGCAGTTGCGATTTGTATCCTTGCGGGGGTTGTGGGCTTGGTCGGTCTGTGGAAACTAGATCACTGGGGGCTTTGGTGAACAACCATCATACCGGACACCGCCGAAGCCTCCTGAAAATAAGTAGATTTCACTTCATTTAGCACTTGACTCCCTCAAGGGAGTTATCTACTATTTGACTCATGAGCAAGTCAACGATAAGCACCCTGCAACTGTTCCAGATGTTTCCAGACCAAGAGACCGCAAGGGTCTACCTGGAGTCAAGACTGTGGCCGAAGGGTGCCGTTTGCCCATCCTGCGTTACCAGCGACCGCATCACTGTTCGCAAGGGCGGCTTCTATCGCTGCAACCAGTGCAAGCTGGACTTCACCGTCCGCACGGCAACCATCTTCGAGCGGTCGCATGTTCCCCTGCATAAGTGG
>Ga0224557_1003165_pt1 | contig 13120 bp, 7 predicted proteins | sample 714S31014metaG_FD_180677 | JGI IMG/M metagenome (GOLD analysis project Ga0224557, IMG submission 180677) | Peat soil microbial communities from Stordalen Mire, Sweden - 717 S3 10-14 | ecosystem: Environmental > Terrestrial > Soil > Wetlands > Peat | place: Sweden: Norrbotten County, Stordalen... | reverse complement strand
GGGCTTTCTCTTCCGGCGCATTGTCGATTTGGTCAAAAGAGACTGCCTGATTAATCGGGCTGGGTAAACGTTTAGATAATACTTTGGTAATTGCGGCGGTTAATGTTGTTTTTCCATGATCAACATTCCCCATCGTACCGACGTTAACATGTGTCTTGCTGCGGTCAAAAGTCTGTGCCATTAGTCCTTCACTCCTATTATATTTAGCGTTACTTTAGCATAGGCAACAAAGCCCATGCAAATTACTTGTTTATTCTATCGGATATATTCTTAGATGTAAATAGATAGCTAATAAATCACTATCTAAATACTACCGTTTATTCTTGCTAATAATGGTTTCCGCTACATTACCGGGGACATCGTTATAATGAGCCAGCTCCATACTTGAGCTGGCCCGGCCCTGAGTCATACTTCTAAGATTTGTCGTATAACCGAACATTTCGCCCAGTGGTACATGAGCAGTAATTTCCTTAATGCCGGCATTAAGATCGTCTATTGATTCCACTCGGCCACGCTTGGCATTTATATCGCCGATGACATCACCCATATAATTTTCCGGCGTGACAACTACCAGTTTCATGATCGGCTCCAGCAAGACCGGCTTGGATCTCTCGACACCGGACTTTAGGGCCATGCTGCCGGCAATTTTAAATGCCAGTTCAGACGAGTCAACTTCGTGGAAACTGCCGTCATACAGTTCTACCCTAACATCAACTACCGGATAACCAGCAATAACGCCGTTACCCATAGCTTCTTCTATACCATCTTTAACCGAAGGGATGTACTCGGCCGGAATCGTAGCGCCTTTAATCAGATTAACAAATTCAAATCCCTTACCGGCTTCGTTTTGGAATAACCGGATCCAGACATGTCCGTATTGTCCGCGGCCACCGGATTGACGAATAAATTTCCCTTCCGCTTCGGTGCCATCACGCCGGATGGTCTCCCGGTAAGCTACTTGCGGCTCACCGACATTAGCTTCAACGCCAAATTCACGCTTCATCCGGTCAACAATAATTTCCAAATGGAGCTCGCCCATGCCCCGGATAATAGTTTGACCGGTCTCATGGTCAACTTTGATCCGGAATGTTGGGTCTTCTTCAGCCAGCCGCTGCAGAGCTAGACTCATTTTTTCCTGGTCAGCTTTGGTTTTTGGCTCAATCGCAATAGAGACCGGCGGGTCCGGGAAAGTAATACTCTCTAGGACTATCGGTTTACTTGTGTCACAAATCGTATTCCCAGTTGTTGTGCCTTTTAAGCCAACAATGGCAGCAATATCACCGGCTTCAACATTAGTTATATCTTCACGTTTATCAGCCATCATCCGGACTATTCGTCCGACTCGTTCCTTCTCACCAGTTGAACTGTTAAGAATATAGCTGCCGGCCTCTAATTTACCGGCATAGACCCGCAAATAGGCCAGTTTGCCGACAAACGGATCCGTGGCAATTTTAAAAGCTAGGGCGGTAAAGGGCTCCAGGGCTGATGGTTTACGCTCGATTTCATCGCCGGTTTTGGGATGAATTCCCCAAGTTGCGCCTCGGTCTATTGGGCTTGGCAGATATTCGGTAACCAGGTCAAGGGTTTTCTCAACGACAACGCCCCGGCCGTCTCCCCCAGTTACAATAAAGAATTTACCGGATAGCACAGCCGTCCGAATCGCTTGCTTTATTTCGGCTTCACTTAAGCCTTGCTCACCAACTTCAAAATATTTCTCAAGTATTGTCTCATCCTCGGCAACAGCATTTTCTATCAGCAAACTGCGGTATTTATTTACCTGGTCAATCATGTCTGCCGGAATTTCGCCCTCAGTAAGTTCGTGATCAGTGAAATCTTTGTAGGTGTAAGCTTTCAGGCTAACAAGATCGACGATACCGTGTGTAGCTTGCTCAAATCCAATCGGTAAATGAATCGGGAACGCTCTTTTATTCAATCGGTTGTGGATTGATTCAAGTGATTTATAAAAGTCACCACCGGTTTGGTTGATTTTATTAATAAAACAAAGTCGCGGAACACCATATTTATCGGCTTGACGCCAAACAGTTTCGCTTTGCGATTCGACGCCCATTTTGCCGTCAAACACAACAACCGCTCCGTCTAATACCCTCAATGAGCGTTCAACTTCAACGGTAAAATCAATATGACCTGGGGTATCGATAATATTTATCTGATGGTTCTTCCAATAACAAGTTATGGCTGCCGCCACAATAGTGATACCGCGCTCCCGTTCCTGGGCCATCCAGTCAGTTGTTGTGGCGCCCTCGTCAATACTGCCGATTTTATGCTTCAAACCGGTCCGGTATAGAATTCCCTCTGTTATAGTTGTTTTGCCGGCATCAATATGGGCAATAATACCGATATTGCGCAGCTTATCTATTGATATGATTTTCTTGTCAGCCATATAAATCAGTTACCTAGAATCGTGCAAAGTGAGCATAGGCCCGGTTGGCATCGGCCATTTTATGCGTGTCTTCTTTCTTCTTTACGGCCGCACCCTGGTTATTGTACGCATCGGTTAATTCCGCCGCTATTCTGTCGCTCATACCCATCCCCGAACGTGCCCTGGCAGCATGTGTAAACCACATGATTGTAAGGTGTGTTTGGCGCTGTCCTTTAACTTCGAATGGTATCTGATAATTCGAACCACCAACCCGGCGTGACCGAGTTTCCATATGCGGCTTTACATTCGCCATAGCCTGTTCGAAGACTTCAATCGGATTTTGGACCTTTAGTTTATCGGCCGCTTTTTGCATGCCTTCATAAACAAGTTTTTCAGACAATTGCTTCTTGCCATTAAGCATCACGCGGTTGATTAGCCTTTGAACTTCGACGTTGTTATAAATTCGGTCTTGCGGAATTATCCTGACAAGTGACTTGGTTTTCTTCCGAGGCATTATTATTTTCCTTCTTTCTTGGTGCCATAGCGGGAACGACCTTGCTTACGCCCCTGGACACCTTGCAAATCCAAACTGCCTCTGACGATATGATAACGGACGCCCGGCAAATCTTTAACCCGGCCACCGCGCACTAGTACTACGGCGTGTTCTTGTAGATTATGGCCTTCACCGCCAATATAGGCCCACACTTCATGACCGTTCGTTAACCGGACACGGGCAACTTTGCGTAGCGCGGAATTAGGTTTTTTCGGTGTTTTAGTCGTCACACGTACACAGACACCCCGTTTAAAGGGTGACGGTTTGTCGTAATTGTTCATCTTCAGGTTATTGGTAATCTGCAGAAGAGCCGGTGATTTTGATTTAATGGTCACCTTACGGCGTGGTTTTCTTACCAATTGGTTAATTGTTGGCATTCGCTTACCTTAAACCTTTATATCTTCTTCGTCAATGATGTCTTCAGCTGAGATTTCGGTTTCTGGGGTACTATAACCAGTCCCTACTGGTATCTTACGTCCAAGGATAACGTTTTCCTTTAGACCATAAAGCTTATCGATTCTACCGCTGGTTGCGGCCCCGATAAGCACCCGGGTTGTGTCTTGGAATGAAGCTGCACTTAGGAAGGAATCGGTACTCAGTGAGGCTTTAGTTATACCGAGAAGCAGTTGGTTAAATTGGGCTGGCTGCTTTTTCTTGGCAATCAACGCATCGTTGGCTTCAACAACCGCTAGTTTGCTGATAACATCCCCGACTACGAACTCGCTATCACCGGCTTCCTCAATCAGAACCCTTGAAAACATCTGCCGGATTATTATTTCAAGATGTTTATCGGCAATATTTTGGCCCTGCGCAGCAAAGATCTTGAGTATCTCATTCAGTATATAGCGCTGTGTCATTTCAACGCCCTGCAAGCGCATAAGTTCCTGTAGGTTAACCGATCCGCTGGTTAAACGTTGACCAGCTTCAACTTTATCGCCGTCTATTACTAACAACTGTTTAAAACCAGGTATTTCATACCTGTAAACACTTTGTTTAAGCGGTGTTATGATGATCGACGTTTCTGTTAACTTGATCTTACCGGCTACCGGCGCCAGAATATGATTGTGCCCACGCTTAGCTGTAGCTAGTACATCGCCGGCGCTCACTTCTTGGCCTTTTACGACAGTCGGCTTTTGTCCATCCAGTTTCATTTCGACATTTTCCTGGCGGTCGGCAGTTACCTGCAATATGTAGTGATCACCTTCTTCCCAAACATTAACTATGCCATTGATATCCGACAGATATGCCTGACCTCGGGGTGTCCGTACTTCAAATAACTCTTCCACGCGGTTTAAGCCCTGGGCGATCTCGTCGGCAATCAACACACCGGATCGGTGCTTAGAGTTTAATGACAGCTGGGTGCCAGGCTCACCGATGCTTTGGGCAGCAATTACGCCGATCGGGTGATGAGAGTCAACTATTTCACCTGTCGCCGGATCAACACCATAGGCCTTCTGCGGGATACCCCGGACAGATGTGACACTTAGTACACTCATGATTTTCACACTGTTAATTTTTCCGTCTTCATCTATTTTCTTGGCTATTTCAGGCCTGATCAATTCACCCTGTTTTATATATCCGACGATTGGCTCGGCCGTGAAACGTCCTTCTAGACGTGACGCATAACTAACATTGACTAATTCGGCATCAGCCCGAAGCATGGCAAAACCCTTATCCTCGAAGTCGCCGTCAACCGTAAATACATCTTGGGCGACATCAACTAGGCGCCGCGTTAAGTATCCGGCATCGGCTGTTTTCAGAGCAATATCAATAACGGCTTTCCTGGTTCCCCGGGTAGCCGTAAAGTATTCAAGCTGAGAAAGACCTTTAATATAACTGGATTTAATCGGCAATTCGATTGGCCGGCCGGAAGCATCTGAAAATACGCCAAGCATACCGATGCACATACTCATCTGAGAGACACTACCTCGTGCCCCGGAAATCATGGCAATTGCCGTGGGTGTTTCCTCAGTACTCATTTGTTTTGCCAGCAATTCTTGAACCTGTGCTTCAATTGACGTCCAGTTTTCGACAATTAATCGATAACGTTCTTCTTCGTTAATAAAGCCCTGCCTAAATTGTTCGCTGATTGTGTCAGCCCGTTCATCGCCCTTGACAATAGTCCCTTCTATACCTGGGACTTCTTTGAAATCATCCATTCCCATCGACAAACCAGAAACAGTTGCGTAGTAGAAACCAAGGTCTTTAAGATCATCAGCTATCAGTGCGGTTTGAGACTGGCCGTATTTTTGATAGACCAAGGCCATAGTTTGCAGCAGACGCTTTTTGGTCATAGTAGCATCTTGAAAATCAAAGTCTTCGGGAAAAATCTCATTAAATAGAACTCGGCCAAGTGTAGTTTCACGGACCTCGCCACGGAAAGGAATACGCACATAACTTTGCAGCGTAATGAGTTTTTTATCATAGGACATAAGCGCTTCGTCAAGATCTACATAAGGATGAACTTTTTTATCTTGCGACAATCTCTCAAACGTCAGGAAATAACAACCTAGTACAATATCCTGTTCAATATGCAAAATTGGCGTGCCGTCAGCCGGCTTTAACAAATTACGGCTGGCCACCATGATTTCCCGGGCCTCCCGTTGGGCAGAATCAGATAGTGGCAGATGAACTGCCATTTGGTCACCGTCAAAGTCAGCATTGAATCCTCTACAAACCAGCGGATGAAGTTGAATTGCCCGGCCCTCAATAAGTACCGGCTGGAAAGCCTGAATACTTAGCCGGTGCAAGCTAGGCGCTCGATTTAGCAAAACATATTTTTCTTTAATGACTTCATCCAGAGCATCCCATACAACGGTTTCGCCGACCTCAATCATCCGGGTGGCCGAACGGATGTTGTGGGCTTGGTCCCGGGCAATCAGTTCGCCGATAACAAACGGTTTGAAAAGTTCAAGAGCCATCACTTTCGGCAGACCGCATTGATTAATTTTTAGTTCCGGTCCGGAGACGATGACTGAGCGGCCGGAGTAGTCCACGCGCTTACCCAGCAAATTCTGTCGGAAGCGGCCTTGCTTACCGCGCAGCATATCACTCAAACTCTTTAATTTACGGCGTTGACCGGTTGCCACCACGGCTCTGCCGCCACGGGTATTATTGTTATCAATCAGGGCGTCAACAGCTTCCTGGAGCATACGTTGTTCGTTGCGGCGGATAACTTCCGGAGCGTTCAGCTCGATTAGTTTCTTTAGGCGGTTATTGCGGTTGATTACCCGCCGGTATAGGTCATTCAGGTCTGAAGTAGCAAAACGTCCACCGGTCAGTTGTACCATCGGCCTCAAGTCGGGTGGGATAACCGGCAAAACTGAAACACACATCGAGCTCGGGCTGATACTGGCCTTCAGCATACCTTCGAGTAGGCGTAGCCGCTTCATTATTTTCTTTTTCCTTTGACCCTTGGCAATTTCAGACTCAGTAATCAGTTCTTCAATCAGGGTGTCTAAATCAACATGATCAAGCAGTTCTTTCAACGCCGCGCCGCCCATGCCGACTTGAACCAGGCTACGGGCTTCATTGGGTAGCGACCGGTATTCGCTCTCACTCATTAAATGCAGCGGTTCAAGGTTAATTAACTGATCCCTTGTCCGGTCATAGTCAGCGCTTAATGTTGCCAGCTCTTTGGTTTGCAGCTCAGCAAGATATTTAACGTCTGCGCCTTCTTTTTGGGCTTCCTGTTCGTAGTGTAATTGAACCGCTTCTTTGGCGGCCGTAAAGGTCGCTTCATGATCAGCGATCAGCTGATCGCGCTTTTCAATGTTGACTTTCTTAATAATATAACTGGCAAAGTAAGCGACCCGTTCCAGATTTTTTACAGTCATGCCCAGTAGCAGGCCGACAGCTGAAGGCGTGCCGCGTAAAAACCAGATATGCATGACTGGTACTGCCAGATTAATGTGTCCCATTCTTTCCCGGCGGACAATACTGCGCGTGACAAGATCACCTTTTTTATCGACAGCAGCTTCCCGGCTGCGGACTCCCTTGTATTTGGCGTCATGCGGATTTATGTCTTTTACTGGGCCGAAAATCCGCTCGCAAAAAAGACCGTCACGTTCCGGTTTTTGGGTCCGGTAGTTAATGGTTTCTGGTTTGGTAACTTCACCGTAGCTCCATTCCAGAATGTCTTCAGGGCTAGCTACTGCGAGTCGCACGGCGTCAAAATCATCGATATCTGCACTATAAGAGTAGCTACGCATTATTCGACCTCCCCATTATTATCAACATTTATAACGGCAGCCGTTATTACCTCATCGGCAGTGTCACTAATGCCAAGATCATCACTGACAATTACAGCTTCAGTATTTAGGGCTTCGCCTTCATCCAATACCATAAATTCATCGACGGTGCTATCCACGGTTACATCAATATCCAATGCCGGCGGTTCCGGAATGTCTACTACCGGCGGATGGGAAGCTTCAGCCTTAATATTCTCGGCCAGCACAGCTTCAGCATCAACAGTTGCGTCAGATCTAATTAGGTCTACTTTCAGTCCCAAACCTTGTAATTCCTTAACCAACACGTTGAAGCTTTCCGGTACTTTCGGACCGACAATATCAGTTCGTTTAATAATTGATTCGTAGGTTTTGCTACGACCGTAAACGTCATCCGATTTAATAGTCAACATTTCTTGCAGGGTATTAGCGGCACCATAAGCCTCAAGCGCCCAAACTTCCATTTCTCCGAATCGCTGGCCACCGTTTTGGGCCTTACCGCCGAGTGGTTGCTGGGTTACCATCGTGTACGGACCCGTTGAGCGGGCGTGAATTTTATCAGCGATCATGTGATTCAACTTAATTATGTACATGCTACCGACAGTTGTTCTTTCAATGAAAGCTTCGCCGGTCCGGCCATCATACAGCTGTTGCTTGCCATCATCCGGTAGATTACCTTGTGTCAGCAATTGTCTAATAATGTCGGCACTGACGCCATTAAATGCCGGACTGGCGACCTGAATGCCTAGTGCCTTAGCAGCCATACCAAGATGGGTCTCAAACAATTGGCCGACGTTCATGCGGCTCGGGACACTTAGTGGGTTCAATATAACATCAATCGGTGCGCCATCTTCCATGAATGGCATATCTTCAATCGGCAATATCCGAGCGATAACACCCTTGTTACCATGGCGGCCACCAAGTTTATCGCCAACCGCGATTTTACGCATTTGAGCCACAAAAACTTGGACCTGCATCAATACGCCGGCTTTTAATTCATGGCCAGTTGCTTTAGAGAAAATTTTAACGCCAACCACTTTGCCGTGCTTACCATTACTCATCCGTTGTGAAGTATCACGGACTTCTTTGGCTTTCTCACCGAAAATTGCTCTAAGCAAACGTTCTTCGCTGGAAAGTTCCTGTTCGCCCTTTGGGGTAATTTTTCCTACCAGAATATCACCGGGGTGAACTTCGGCACCAATTCGGACTATACCGTCTTCATCCAGATGGCGCAACGATTCTTCGCTGACATTAGGAATATCACGAGTCACAATTTCCGGGCCGAGTTTGGTTTCACGGACTTCAATCATAAAATCTACTATGTGGATTGATGTCAGGCTGTCATCCTGGACTAGACGACGGGAAATAATAATCGCGTCTTCAAAGTTATAACCAGACCACGACATAAAGGCGACAGTCAAATTACAGCCTAGTGCCAATTGGCCATTCGCGATCGACATGCCTTCGATCAACGAATCACCCATTTTAACCCTGTCACCACTGGAAACAACAACTTTTTGGTTTATGCTTGTACCTTCATTACTTCGGACAAAATGTTGAACTGAGTAGGTTTTTTTACTGTCTTTATACTGGACGACAACTTCATCAGCGGTTGCTTTTAGCACCGTTCCGCTGCCTTCTGCTGAAATCAGTTGACCGGTATTTTTGGCCACGGTAGCTTCCAGGCCGGTACCGACAATTGGTGATTCCGGACAAATCAGCGGCACAGCTTGGCGTTGCTGGTTGCTCCCCATTAATGAACGATAGACTAGGTCTTTCTCAATAAACGGGATAAGTCCGGCGCTGCTACCAATAATCTGATTCCTGGCAGCATCCATATAATTGACCTCATTGGCGTCAACTTGGGCAGATTGAAGGTATTTGCGGACACTAACCCTTTCATTAACAAAATAACCGTCTTTATCTACCAGTTCGCCGGCGCTGGCTATAATTGCCGTACCCTCAACTGCAGCGTCCAGATAAACTACATCAGTAGTAACTTTAGCTTTTACCGGCCATGTAATTTGGTCCTTAACTTTTGCCAGCTGGTTGGCAGCAATTTGTGAAACCTTTTGACCGGCCTTAACAATTACTTTGCCTTTTTCATTTTCCAGATTGACAGCAGCAATCAAACCAACAATATTTTTGGCACTTGCCGCGTTAATAACTTTGCGGTATGGTGTCTCGATAAAACCGTAGCTGTTAATTTTGGCGTAATTAGCTAGGTTAAGTACCAGACCGACATTAGCTCCCTCAGGTGTCTCAACGACACAAATCCGGCCATAATGGGTAGCATGCGCATCACGTACTTCAAATCCGGCTCTTTCTCTTGATAAGCCGCCCGGCCCCATTGAGCTTAATCGGCGCTTATGGGCTAGTTCTGAGAGCGGGTTAACCTGATCCATGAACTGGCTCAGCTGTGAACTGGCGAAGAATTCTCTTACTGCAGCCACAACCGGTCGGGCATTAATTAGCTGAGCGGGAGTTACAACCTCAATTTCTGACATGCTCATCCGGTCTTTGGTGTTGCGCTCCATCCTTAGTAGACCAATCCGGAATTGACGCTGGACAAGTTCGCCGACCAGCTTAACCCGTCGGTTAGCTAGACTGTCAATATCATCAACTGGTTCCTGAGAAATATTAAGTCGGATAATTTCAGCAATAATTGCTTTGAGGTCATCTAGGCGCATAATCCGGTTTTCAATCGTGTTGGGAATGTCCATATCAAGCCGGGCATTAAGCTTATAGCGGCCTACACGGCTGAAGTCAAAACGTTTAAAAGTATAGAACATATTCTCCAGCAAGCTTCGGGCATTATCGACTGTTGCCAGATCGCCCGGACGAAGACGTCGATAGACTTCAATTAAGGCTTCGTTCTGTCCATGCGCCGGATTTTTCTCAAAAGTTGCATCTATATAATTAATCTGACCTTGATCGACATGGGCGAAAGCTTCTTTTATTTGGACTTCGGTCATACCAAGAGCTTGCAGAAGCGTGGTGATGGAAATTTTTCGTTTACGGTCAATTTTAACGTAAATTGCACCGTTGCTGGCTGTTTCAAATTCCAACCAGGCACCACGGCCAGGAATAACTTTTGCGCCGTATAGTTGAGTCGTGCCATGCCGTTCGGCCGTAAAGAATACGCCGCTACTGCGGATCAATTGGCTGACTACAACCCGTTCCGCGCCGTTGATTACAAATGTACCGCGGGAAGTCATCCAAGGATAATCACCAAGATAAATTTCTTGCTGTTTAACTTCGCCGGTAACTTTATTGGTCAGTTCAACAAGCGCCTTAAGAGGTGCATCGTAGCTGATATTATTTTCCCGGGCTTCTATTTCGGTAATTTTGGGAGCATCAAAATGGTACGACAAAAAATTCAGCGTTAACTTAGCGCCCGTATAGTCATCTATCGGGCTGATTTCCGCCAATAATTCCCCTAGACCCTCATCAATGAACCATTGAAAAGATTGGTTCTGGTGATTAACTAGATTTGGTAGGTCAATTGCATCGTCATGATTTGTAAAATAAACTCGTCCGTTTTTTGTGTCGCTAAAGATTGCCGTGTTTTTTGCCATACTTAAGCTATTGCTCCCCTATAAGACTTGTGACATTAAATACTCTACTGGCTCTTTCCCAAGTCTTATTCTATATGCTTCAGTTAATAATGTTGTGATTTTTTCATGAAGACAACTAAGCGGCTGTTTTTGGGACTGTTTTGATACAACACTAGTCACGGCACTGCTTACACTACTTCTTGTATTAAAGTGTAGAGAATTTAGTGCAAATGTCAAGCTTAGGTATTCGTGAAAATATTAATGCTAACACGGTTATTTGCCCAATAATATATCTGCCCCCGTTAAATATCTATAAAATGATTACTTTTTCGGTTTAACAACGTCAGCAATGACTTCATCGACAAGGCCATAATCTTTAGCTTCTTGAGCGGTCATCCAGAAATCACGTTCCATATCAGTTTTAATTTTTGCAGACTTTTGCCCAGTGTTAGACGCCATTATGTCAATGAGCCGCTGCTTTAAGCGTAAGGATTCTTTAAGGTCTATCTCCATATCGGTGACTTTACCTTGAGTCGCGCTAGCTGGTTGATGGATCATTACAGATGCGTTCGGTAAAATAAATCTTTTACCCTTGGCACCGGAACTAAGCAAAACAGCTGCAGCTGAGGCTTGAATGCCAATACCAAACGTCTGGACATCATTTTTGATGTACCTCATCGTGTCATAAATAGCCAAGGCATGGTAAACAATGCCACCAGGACTGTTTATATACAAGTAGATATCTTTTTTATCATCTTCGGCTTGTAAGAAAAGCAGCTGTGCGACAACAATGTTAGCCGTCGCTTCATCAACGTCTGTCCCTAAAAATATAATCCGATCTTTTAATAGGCGACTATAGATGTCATAGGCCCGCTCATAACGCCCTTCTTTCTCAATAACTGTTGGAATTAAGATCTGGTTTTTTGGTTTCACGACTTAATCACCTCATAATTAAAATAATGGTACGTTTCTATAATACAAATTTAGCACTCTCAAGTCAAGAGTGCTAGTTTTAAGCGGGCGGCTGGTAACTCATCATTTTAAGAATCACTTTTTCGACTAACAGCCGGTCGGCAATATCCCTTTTAACTTCAGGCTTATCTAGTTCCGCCCGGATACGTTCATCATTGTATTGCTGTTTAAGAATATTGATTTGGACTTCGGTTTCTTCAGGCCGGACTTCAACTTGTTCTATCAGGGCAATTTCACCAAGCACTAATCCGGTCTTAACTTGTTGCCTGGCTGATTCGCGGATATTCTTCCGAAACTCGTCTTCAGTAATACCCTCTAGTTCCAAGTATTCTTCCCAAGTTTGTCCTTGAGAAATTAAGCGTTGTTTTTCGTTTTGGACGACAAAATCAACTTGATTATCAACGACGATTTCCGGTATGGCGACGCTTGATGCCTCAACCACTTTAGTAACCAGCTCATTATGACGAGTTTGCTCAACCAAACGTTTCTTCTCGTTTGTCAATTCTTTCTTGATATCAGTCATTAACTCTTCGACGGTTTTAAAAGGACCAAATTTATCTACCAACTTATCATTCAGGGCCGGTTTGGTAACTGATTTTACATCTATAATTTTTACCGAGAATTTGACACGGCGCTTTTGCAAACCCTTGACACTATAATCGCCCGGAAAAGTAATTATGAATTCTTTCTCTTGACCGGACTTGCAACCAATCAAGTGTGTCTCAAAACCAGGGATAAATGTATTGCTGCCTAATGTTACCGGGTATTTTTTAGAACGGGTACCAGGAATAAGTTTTTTGGTTTTAGCATCTACACCTTCGAAATCAACTACAACCTCGTCGCCTTTTTTGCTCACCCTATCGACTACTTGTTTTTTGGCTTCTCTAGTGAGAAGTTGATCGACAGTTTGGTCAATTTCTTTTTCGGTGATTTCGGTAGTCTGTTGATTAAGTTTGACACGCTTATAATCGGCCAATTTAATTTTTCCAATTACCGTGACTTCGGCGTTAAATTCTAAAGTATGATACGGAACAAATTTATTAATGGTTATCTTGGGCTGTTCAACCGGACGAAGTTTTTCTAGTACAACGGCTTGCCGGTAAAGGTCATTGACCGATACCTCCAAAAACTCTGATTGCAGCTTCGCAGGGTCAATGTTTTTTTCAACCATTGATTCCGGCGCCTTACCGGGCCTAAACCCCGGAATTTTAATATCTTGAGAAAGTTTATTAACAACTTGTGATTTTACAATTTTTATATCTGACTCATCAGCCACAATATATAAGCTGACAGCAATATCTGATAGTTCTTTCTTTGCAATATTCATGATTTAGTACTGTAACAGATTTAATTAAATTCGACCAACAAGTATTGACTAATTTATTCAGCCCCAATGCCGGTTCAAGGTAATTGTTAAAAAACTGAATGTCAC
>Ga0224557_1003164_pt1 | contig 13129 bp, 15 predicted proteins | sample 714S31014metaG_FD_180677 | JGI IMG/M metagenome (GOLD analysis project Ga0224557, IMG submission 180677) | Peat soil microbial communities from Stordalen Mire, Sweden - 717 S3 10-14 | ecosystem: Environmental > Terrestrial > Soil > Wetlands > Peat | place: Sweden: Norrbotten County, Stordalen... | reverse complement strand
CATCATCAGCTGTGTGGTCCCGATCCTGCCAAGCTGGCTGCACTGGACGCGTATGTAACGCTTTTAGCCGCAAGTGATGATGAAGACGGTAAGCCTACCGGAAAGCGCAAAGCCTACAAGGACTCCATCAACGTGCAGACAGTCAGTGAAAACTCATCATCCGGCAACTAGCAGCCAATAATCCAATTACAATGAGCCACTTAGAGCCATCCCCGAGTGGCTCTCTTCTTTGCTCCAAAATAAAATATAGCAATGCAACCGATTTGTGATACACATCGGTTAGGGCTGCGTGACAAATGCATCGGCGCAACCTGGTTCCCGGACTCTGAACGATGTCGCGTGTACTCTGGCGACCTGGTGTAAGGAGGACAACTGCGAGCGGACTCTATAGCTCGCTGGACCACCGCACCCCCAGCGAGTTCCGAAAAACCTTGAGGCCATTGCCCCTCTCCCTTCCAACCTCAACCATTAGCACAACTGAAAAACGCCCAGTTATGAATGGATGAAAAAAGGAGGTAAAGATATCGCACACAAATATAAACAACTCTATATTGGCCAGTTTTATTAGGCGGGCCAGCGCTAAACCAATTCATTTTCTAACTCAAACAGCAAACGTGGAGATCAATCATGAATTATTTGCGAACGATGAGTCTAGTTTTTCTAGTTATTCTCACTGGCACAACGGTCGAAGCACAGTACCTGTGCGGCGGTCCAGTCACCGCTTACAGGACATTGGGCTGCACAAATGGCGGATGTGTCGGCCAATATGCTTATGAAATCAGAACCGTAGGAAGTTCATATACGTATGGCCCTGCGACAGTTAAATGCTGCAATAAAGACGTTGTAACCCAATGGGCCGAACCAGGCTGCCAAGCGGCGTCCTTGAAATCCCCGGCAGCGCAACAGCAGCTCATCGAACTAGCCAAAGTATCCGACATCGCAGTGTTAAATTGCGTTGGCGAATATGTTCCTTTCCACTCGCCAACTGAGAGATTACTGAACGAGGCAGCAGCTCAGCTTAACGGTAGTCTTTTATATATGGGCGATAAGCGCAAATAGGCTTTTGAATGCTGCTTTATAAGAGAGCATTGCTCGCATAGCCCGCGAGCAGTGCTCTCATTTAATGCGTCCCGGCTACATGGACAACTGAAAGTCAAGGCACAATAAACGAGAGGGAATCATGCGTAAAACGTTGCATCTTACCGCCCTTATCACCTTAAGTTCAATGGCGTTTGGACAAAATACGGTACAAACCTCTAATGCTCACACCTCTTCATCTTCAGCAGACCAACTTCCTGTAGTCAAGCTGACCTTCAACGATGGGACGCCCATACTTGGGGCTCCAAAATCGCTTGCCCTCACGATCCCAATCCTCTGCACCTCCGACGGATCGTCCATTTTGCAGGGCCTCGACCCAACAAACCCGAACAGTCCCATAGCCATCTTCAAAATCACAAAAGATAAGCAGGTCATCCTCTACCACCCCAGTCAATTGAAAGGCATCTCTTCAGTACAAGTCATCGATATCTACCCCGATAAGAACGATCTCATCGCCCTGATTCAAGCCAAACCCATCGTCTTCGGACAACCCAACAAGGATGACACCGAGCCTCTGGTCCCCTACATCGCAGTCTTCGATGAACAGGGCACGCAGAAGGATCTTCTACCCCTCGACCTGCCCTTTGTTCCCCTTAAGATAGCGCGCTTCCCCACCGGCGAGTATCTTGCCGAAGGACGTCGGAACAACGAATTCGCTCTCGCGCTTCTCACTTCCGATGGTTCACTCAACCGATACATTGACATCTACAGCGACCTGCCCATCACTGAAAAATCCGTAGGCTCAGCATTCGGCGGAGGCCAACAGTCCGTCTCCCGCGCGGCCCTTTTCATGTATTTATTTCCTACGGGAGACAACATCCTGCTCGTTCCCACTGGCACCAATCTCCCCATCGTGGAACTCAACAGGGGAGGCTTCGTCCGATCTCTAAAGGTGAATCTCCCTAAAGACATGCAACTCGGCTACTTCATCTCCGCCACCCCGACCGTATGGACCACGCGCTTCATTCACTCCTCCGACGGAGGCCTCATCGCCGACGGAATCACCATCAACGACGTATCCGCAGAGGATGGGAAATTGCTTCGGGAGTATCAAAGCCCTCTCCACCCAGGCTTGATAGCTTGCCACGATAACAATACGTTCACAACCTTCAAGGCCGACACGAAATCAGACCAACTCCTTCTTCTTGAAAGTAAATAAGAGGTGCCTGGTGCGTGATACGGTGATGGGCGGTGAGTGTTGAGGTAGATTGGTGATTGATATTGCCTCATGGGGTCCTCAGTGAGAGCATGGTTAGCATGTTCGCCAACATAAAAGAGATTTGGGAGAGCCGGATTACCGCTTGGATTTAGGGCATCGTCACAGCATGTTATTTTCTGTGGCGTTCACCTGTTCCGGGCGTAGCGGTCGCTGTCCTTGGCGCTGTTGCCGTTGTGATTACGTTGAGAGACCTTAAGCCGCAGGAGAAAGTCTTCTGAACAGTCCTCGCGACACTGCTTTTGGTCGGAGAATTAAGAGCTATTCGGGTGGACCGTAGCGAACAGAACAGACATCAACTCGAAGACGAGGCACGTTTGAGCCAGCAATTTGCAGGTGTGAGGAAGATTCAAGATCAAGATTTTCAACAAACTGCTGCCAAGTTGGAAACAGCAATTGGTGGTATTAAATCGATGCTCATAACAGCAAATCAGACGCTGACACAAACAGAACCTATCGGGATTATCAGGCAGGAGAGGGTAGAGTTCAACTGGTGTGCATTAGGAAGTTGGGCGCAATGCATTTTGGGACGGACGCGAGTCTCAATATGCCCAAATTCAAAGCTGGCGGAGTTCACAGGGTGTTGTCACCAAGCTTGAGGATGCGTTAGCGTCCGTCGAGAGCGTGTCCGCTAAGAATGAATTTGCGGCAGCGCTGGGCAGCATCAGCACTGTCGATTCGTAAACCATTCGATTCAATTCGCCGCTCAAGCCTATCCTGCGGTGCTTCAAGATTGCGTACCGCATCGCTCCCGCAAAACGGCCTTACTGAGATGGTCCGCCGCTTGAACTTCACAGTAGAGTGGAGGATCTTGTAGGCAGGTTCAAGGAGGATCATCGACATGCAGATTCGTTCGGTAGGGATTGATCTTGGCAAGACGACGTTTCACCTGGTAGCCCTTGACGATAACGGCAAGGTGCTGCTGAAGAAGAAGTTCACCCAGAAGCAGTTGATCACCTTCACCGCCAACCTGCAGACGTCCCTGATCGGGATGGAGGCATGCGGCGGGGCCCACTTCCTGGGTCGTGCGTTGCGAGCACAGGGCCATGACGTGAAGTTGATTCCGGCCCAGTTCGTAAAGCCGTTCGTGAAGTCGAACAAAAACGACTTCCTGGATGCCGAGGCGGTGGATCGTCAGAACATGCGCTTTGTTCCGATCAAGACGGACGACCAGCTCGACTTGCAAGCGCTGCATAGAGTGCGCGATCGTTTGATCGCACGAAGAACCTCGGTCATCAACCAGTTGCGTGCTTTCCTTCTGGAGCGCGGTCTGGTGTTTGCCAAGAGCCCGGCTAAGCTTCGAGAGCATATGCCTGAGATCCTCGAGAACGCCGAGGAAGATCTCACTCCGCGCATGCGGAACCTGCTTGCCATGCTGTGGAACGAGTGGAAGGATTTAGAGCTTCAGATTGAAGAGATGAACGATGAAGTCGAACGGATCGCTTCGAGCGATGCCGCCTGCATGAGACTGCGACAGATCCCAGGCATCGGACCGCTGGTCGCGACCGCGATCGTAGCTGCGATCGGCAACGGGGCAGCCTTCCACAAGGGACGAGAGTTCGCTGCCTGGCTCGGCATTGTGCCGCGCCAGTATTCGACCGGTGGCAAGGCGAGGCTCTACGGCATCAGCAAGCGCGGCAACGGCTACCTGCGCAAGATTCTCATCCATGGAGCACGCGCGGTCGTCTTGCGATCGAAGCGAGACCGGATTGCGATCGGCGGGTGGATGACCGCTCTTGAAGCCAGAGCGCCACGCAACGTGCTGATCGTCGCAACCGCCAACAAGCTGGCACGGATTGCATGGGCGGTACTCTCATCCGGCCAGGACTACCGGGCAGTTCAAGATCCAGTCCCGGCGTAGGTAAGCATCACCATCAAGATCGAGCTCTCCCACCGAGGTCTGCACCGGACTAGTGAAGATGAAAGAACAGTCAAAACGGCGTACCTGAAACCTGATTGCTCAAATGGCTTTATAAAGCCGAGGCGTTTTGCAGGACAGGTACGCGGCGTATCTCATCATGGCCAGGAGATAGCTCTCCACCAACAGGCCGAATACATTGACGCAGACTTTCTTCACCCTCAACTTTTCCCTTGCATTCAGACGGCGGACCATACATTTGGGAAACTTCACTGCGCCAGTCTGGCGGCGGACCATACATTTGGGAAACTTCATCCGGCCCACCGGCGGCGACTGGCGAGGTTTCCGGCGGCCCCTTTGCTTGCAACACCGCGAACAGCATGGGCTGCCGGAGGGTTCCAAGTCGACTTTCTCCTCTTGTTGCTCACAACGTGAGCCGACATCCCCAGGCGGTGAAGCTGTTCGTCAGCAGCAAGAAGTCGCAAGGGCTCGATGCCCAGGTCCTGAAAAGGTATGAGCGTGAGCTAGGTCGCCTTGGCGAATTTCTAAGCCGACGGGGCCGGATCTTTCCTCATGACATTTCACTCGAAGACTTCACCGAGTTCCGCACCGACTGGTCAGAGCAGTACCCCTCCTCCAGACAGGGGGGAGACTTCCGCCCTCAAAGCATCACGGCCTCAGCGTTTGTCTCAGCTTTGCGTTTATAGTACGGATACTATAAAATTGGAAACGTGCCTTCACCGGAAAAAGCGAAAGTGGCTTCGATCTCCTGGGAAGGCGATTCGTGGAAAGTTTTGAAGTCGTGGCCGAAGTCGATGCAATGGGATTTCGGCAACTCTTTGCGGGAAATGCAGAACGGACGGCCTGCGCGGTTGCAGGTACGGCCTATGCAGTCGATCGGCGCGGGAGTTTTTGAGCTGAAAGACGCGGACGAAAAGACCTGGTACAGAATGGTGTACTTGGCGCGTATCGAGGACACGATCTACGTGCTCGACTGCTTTGAAAAGGACACGGCGAAGACGGAGCGCAAGGATCTTCACACCGCCGCGGCGCGGTTGTCGCAAGTGAAGCAAAGGATTCTGGAGGAGCGGAGACATGAAAAGCGCAAACCAAAGCAATAAGCCGGGGCATGTGACCAAGGGCGACCTCTTCGACGATCTGGGCTTCTCTCCTGCGGAGACGCTGGAGATGAAGATCAAGGCGGAGATTTGGCAAGCGTTGCTGCAGCACATCGAAGAGCAGGGATTCAAGCAAGCGTATTTGGTGACGACGCTCAAGGCGCACCAGCCGGACGTGAGCAATTTGCTGCGGGGCAAGCTAGCCCGCATCAGCATCACCAAACTGATTCAGTTCGCCGGCAGGCTGAACCTGGAGGCGCGGGTCAAACTCACTTCACCCAAGCCGGCGAAGCCTGTCTCCTCGGTCAAGGTGTTCACGGCGAAAGCAGCGAAGAGCCGGCGCGAATTGGTTTCAGCGTAAGGCGCTTGCGAAGCGAGCAAGCTGCGGCTGTCGTTAACAGTTGAAATCCGCCGCGTGGGGAAACCGTTCATGGGTTTCCCCGCGCGGCGGATTTTTTTTTGAAAGGGAATGGAGCGCGTGTCTCGCGGTCCTTTGCGGTTGGATGTCATGGCCCGGCGGGTGGGCAAAACCGGCGCTGGCGCAAAGCGACAGCACGTTTAAGGGTTGGGAAAGACGGGCGCAAAAAGGTTTTGTAGATACTTACAATCAGGAGCGACACCATGAAGTCCGACAACCCCACGATATCCGCTCCTGCCGAAGTGCTCTACGTCTATTGCTGTACGAGCTGCGGACATCGTGGCGAGGTTCATTTCGCCGACGACTCCCACGATGGCGAGGTCATGGTCTGCGCGTCCTGTGATTGTCCTGTTCGGATCGAGTGGGACGGCGGCGTGACGTTTCAGGCTTGAGACTGCGCGGGGTCGATAGGCTCATGGTTTGATCTCGGTGCATTCGTAGACGTGGATATAAGCACCGTCGGGAGGTCAGTCGATCTTGCCGCCGAGGGTGAAGGGGCCAATCTTCGCCCCTGGCTGCGCCTTCGCGGTCGTGTCGGCGATAAGCTCGTCCTGCCGCTCTTGGGAGACACCCTGCGCGTCCCAGAGACGGCGCAATGCGGCGTCGGGGTCTTGCTCCTTCGGCTCCTCTGGCGGCGTTGGCCTGAGAAAGAAGCCGATGCCATCGGCGGACTCGATCAAGAGGCCAGCTTTGCGCTTGGCCTGAACGTCGGCGGCGTTCATCACGGCGGTTAGTTTGTCGAAGGGCATGGTGCGGGTGAAGTTAGCGCCGCCGTTGTTCCAATTGTCGAGTACGGTCACGGAAACCTTATTGACTTTCTGGATGTACGACCAGCCTTCGCACGGCGAAGCCCAGCAACGGCAAGCGCCGCCCTTCTCCGGGCCGGTCCTGTCGGCAATGGTTCCGCCGCCCTCGGCAAGCATCGCCCGTTCATAGGCGATGCGGTTCTCATAGTGAGTAAGCCAACGCTGCACGAATGCGATGCTGCGCTCGTGTACGCGAATGGCTATGACTGCGGCCTGTTGCTCGTTGATAAGCTCTTTGTCCAAGCCACTCCAAAGGGTGTTCGCCCCTTCATAGGTGGATGCCGGGTACTTCTCTTTTGTGTAATAGACGGTGATGTGGTCTTGGTTGGAGATGGCAAGAGCCAGATTGCGGGTCAGTCCTTCACGCTGCCACATCTTAAGGAACTTCTGCGACTCGGCAATTCTGCGTTCCTGTTTGCGCTTGTCGGCCTCCAGCGTCTTGATGCGGCGGGCGCGAACGTCGGGACGCTCCTTGTACTTGGCATGACGGACAGCGGCATCGGCGCGATCTGTCCAATACTTCGCGGTGTCCCACATCTTGACGGCGCGGCGCATTCCATTGTCGATCCGCTCAATGTCTTTGCGGTGGCGGCGTTCCGAGTGATGGCCGATAAGAATGGGCTGGCCGAAGGGGATACCGTCTGCGATGGCGGCAACTGCTTTCTGCGCTCGGTCTGCGTCCGCGGTACGGCTGGCGCTGTAGTCGGCGAATCGTTCGCCGCGCTCCTCGGCACGGTCTACAAGGTTTGTATCTTCGTCGTCGATCTCGCCGCACAGTTCAAGCAATAAATCCTCACGTCCCGGTGTCCACATCGGGGCGACAAACAGGTCTTGCCGGGGTGCCCACTTGAAACCTGCGGTCTTGACTCGTGCATAGAGTTCAGCGTCGAGGCGGCTGGAAGCATAGAGTCTGAGCTTGTTGTCTTCGGGGGAATAGGTTGCGGTCATCATGGCGTTTCGTCTCCTGGGTCGTGTTGGGTTGGTGCGTGGGGCTAGATGATTCCGGCAGCGCGGAGAAACGAAGGGCAACCGTGCGAACAGGTGCCGTCCGGCTCTACTTCGCATTGCTCATCGCAGAGCGCGAGGGCGTTCTCGTCGCCGAACAATACGGCTTCGGCCATCTCTTCAAAGCTGCGGCCTTCCTGCTTCAATAGGTCGTTGAGGGTGATGCGGTGGGAGTTCTGCATGGTCGTTGCTCCTTGGGGTTATGTCGCGGGGGTTTAGGCGGAGCGGGGATGCTGTTTTGCAAAATGCCAATCGAGTACAGGCGTGATGTGGGTTTCTGCCGGGTCTATCCGATCTTCGGCCACGAAAGAGCAGCATTGGGCGCAGCCTTTGCTCACCGGCATGGACGTAGCTTGTGAGGTAATGGTGTGCCCCCAAGCGGACGGAATGCCGAGAGCTTACCTACTCAGTCCGCGTTTCCAGCCATACTTTGCGGACACTGCCATCCATCCACATCCCCGCGCAGATCATACGATTCTTCACGAAGGCCAACTCCTGCCAGGGCTATGCGTTTTTTCCAGCGCCGAGATGACCTTTAAGGATGACATCAATTTCTACACGCAATTCCTGGATCAGCTAACGCAGTACGTCGCAAAGCATCTCATCTGGCTTCGCACCCGCCGTCTTTGCCGGTGGAATGGAACCGGCGTCACTGTCCTACACCAACCCTCACCAGGGGAAGCGATACCGGAGCAGGCACCATTGGCACACTGGATGCAATTACCCAGCGGTCGTATTCGGGTCATTGACTTTTGGTCAGGCTATTGGCCGGGGAAAGCCGCACGCGCTGCGACACCGCGTGAACATCTACGACTGATCAAGCCACGCCAACGCTGTTGGTGTGGCTTGAACAAGACTTACGGCGAATGTCACAGGCCAATTGAATTGAGTGCTTTGGGAAACCGACACTGAGGTTGCCTCAGCTCTTCGACTCCAGCTTTCTGGATTGATCGACACATCAGTAACGGTAGGTCGGCTTCCCGGAAGTAATCGACCCAGGCGTTCTCGAATGATGAGAGCAGGCCAATGCGCTCATAGAACCTCTCCGTGGGTGATCCGGAAGCAGTAGCGGGTTCCGGGTCCATTTTGGGCTGCCCGCTCGGTTTTTGCTTGCGTCTTCCTTGCGCCGAGGTGCATCATATGAATAACGGCATATAAGTGCAGCGGCGAAAGCCGTGGTGCCGGTCACCCGCCAGCAATGGTCTCCACGAGTGTAGGGATAATCAAGAGGCGCATGGCAGTTTGAGACGGTCCCCTTCATCGGGGGCCGTTTCTGCTTATGTCCGAATCATCAATCCATGCCGGGTGTTGTGCAGGATGATCCAGAACCGGACCGGCTTACTGTCCGGGCGGGTCGAAGAGAGCGCCGTCTGCGTTCGTAAAGACGCTGGTAAACTCGCCCATCTCCCGATTGATCGTCTGGAGGTCCGTGCTATACAGCACGACCGTCAGCGAGAAATCACCCAACGTCTGGCCGTCGCCGAGCGCCCGCAGACACTCTCCCAGGTTCTCGATATCAGCCTGCTTGGATTCGTCGATCAGAACGTCCCGCTGGTTCACCTTGGACGGGTCGCTCCCCATCTGCGACACGAAACCGGACTTACTCATGTTGAAGTGACGCCGACGTTTGTCCACTTCCTTCCGAGCCTTCGCCATCGAAAGCGGAGTCCACTCGGTGACGACGTAGAAGTTGCCTTCGATCTTGAAGAGCCGGTCAAGGACCAATGGCCGGGTCTCCGCGATGGCTTCCTTCATCGTGAGGATGCGGACGAAGTGGTCACCGATGCGGAGGTGGTCGCGCTCCGCCTCGATGTTGGAGTTCACCACCTGAAAGTCGAGATACTGGGTCGATTGTGGGTTGCCCGCAATCCGCCAGTCATCGAAGTTGAGCAGCCTACGAAAGAAGCTGAACTGCGCCTGCTGGCCCTGTGCCTCGATGGGCATGAGGTCGGCTAGATGCCGAGTGAAATTCTGGACGCACTGCTCAAGCCTGACCATGTCAGTGTCGATCTGCTTGCGAAGCAAAACCTTCATGTTGTCGTTGGTGAAGTCGCTCAACGAAGTCCGGACGAGCCGGTCTGAGAGAAGAGTTGCAAACGCAGTTCCGCTGCCAATCAGGCTTACTCTTTTCGCGTGCACTCAGAAAATCCTCTCGTGATGATTTTAGTGGAGAGATGATCGCTCACGAACGCCGTGTTTGAGCTCTTGATGAACAGGGGACGCAGCTTCAATGCACTCTAACCTACGGTTGGAAGCCTTTCGTCTAAAGAGACGTAATTGAGGACGAAACCTAGCTCTTGAACCACATTCCATGCCAATGGATGGGCGATATCGATTGAGAACTTCGTCCACCACTCCCCGTTGGTGGAGAAACCATAACCAATCGGTCCTGTGATCGATGGGACTTGGGAAAGAAACTCCAGCAGTGGCCTGAAAACGTCGTCTGGCATGGTTGGCTAATCTTACCTCGTTGATCCTGGAGGAGTCGCTCCCGGGAAACGGGGTTTTCTGCAAGTTCGAATTTCCACTGCACGACTTCGGCGCGGATGAGACTCTGGACAGCCTAAGCCTCTATCAAATCCGCGGCGGCATAACGTTGCATTCGGTGGCGGCATAGCGCCGCAATGGGTGGCGGAATTGATTGTATTCAGCAGCTGATCTTCGACTTCGTTAGAAAATGCCCTTCGATGGCCTCACCTAATCGTGTCTTCCCTGCCCCTAACAACAAGAACTGCACTGTGTTGCACAGCAGAGCAAAATTCCCGGTACAAGCGAGCCCTTTTGAGCCCCGAACGACAACGGCGACCTCTAGGGTCGCCGTAAGTCATTGATTTTGGTAGCGTTATCGAGGCTCGAACTCGAACTCTTCGCCTTGAGAGGGCGACGTGTTAACCAGTTACACCATAACGCCATGAACGGATGGGGAATCCGTTGCGACCTACTGAGTATAGCAAAGTTCGCCGCTGCGAAGAAGCAGATTCCTTCCCCTTCGACAAGCTCAGGGTGCGGAATGACAGCCAGAAAAGCGGGAGATTCGAGGGCTAACTATTTGACGCCGCTTAGAGGCCGAGTTTCTTGACTTCGTCGTTGTAATACTTGCGGTAGAGGATGTCCCATTCCTGGGAGCCTTCGGGGATGATGCGGCGCTGGGAGGCGATCTTCTGGCGGGCAGCGGCGTCGATCTTGACCTCGTCGAGGAGGAGCTTGGTGAGGGCCTTGCGGGCTTCCTGGCGGATGGTGTTGCGGTCTTCGAGGAAGTCGACTTCGTCAATCTCGGCGAGGGTATCGGCGATGGTGTGGGCGAGCTTGTTGAGCTTGTCGTCGGAGATGCGGGTGGTGTTGCTGGACTTGATGTCGGGTGCTCCGCGCATGGCACTCATAGGACCGCCTTGTATTTGCGAGCGAGCTCCTGCTTCACTTTTTTGAACATCTCGGGATAGCTGGCTCCGGTTTTGAGCATGTCGTCCTGGAAGGCTTCGAGGATGACACGGACCTCGTCGTTGATGCGATCTTCGAGGGCGAGCTCCTCGATCAGGGCAGCAGAAAGTCGTTGGTCGACCAGGGCCGGTTTGTCGGTCTTGATCATCTTTGTCGCCACCAGGTGTTTGCTGGTCTGGCGGGCAAGGTAGCTTACGTAATCTTTCGAGAAAATCATGGGCAAAGATAGGGTAGCACGCAGGTTTCACTTCTTGCGGTGCGGGCAGTGGTCGGTATTGATGCAGGCGTCGGGAAGGCGGAGACGCTCGACGGGGCGGCCGTGGAGGAGGTGCTCCTGGACGATCTCCTGGGCGTCGTCGGGGTCGGCGAAACCGTACCAGACGGCTTCGGGGTAGACGACGAGGACAGGGCCGTGCTCGCATTGATCGAGGCAGCCGGCCTCATTGACGCGAACGCGGTGCTTGAGGCCGGCGGCTTTGACGGCGTCCTTGAGGGCTCCGCGGAGTTTCTTGCTGTGTTTGTGGCCGCAGCTGGGGCGGGAGGCGGAATCGTCGCGCTCGTTGAGGCAAACAAAGAGGTGATGTTCAAAGACTGGCATAGGAAGGTTGGATGCGGAGGATGGGGGGAGAGGTCCGGCGCGGGCTGGGAAGCGGCACAGGGCCTGTATAGCGTGCGAGAATATAGGTTATGGCATTTGATGATTTGACAGCGGTAAAGGACGACATGGTGGCGTTCATCTCGGGACACGGGATGCGGCGGATGAAGAGCTTTGTGCCGGAAGATGTGCCGACGGTTTTGTTTGAGGAAGACGACGTGGACGGGTGGAAGGACTTCGTGGAGCATGCGAAGGCGGCGAATGCGCCGTTCATTACGATGAGCGATGTGATCCTGGAGCCGGAAGATGTGTCGACGCTGATCAGCCAGGTGCGGGACCAGACGTATCCGGATGGGGATTCGGGCGAGTTGGAGGAGGCGCAGAGCCTGATGCAGCATGTGGGCAAGACAGGCTATCTGCAGCTGGGATTCGCGCAGGGTGGGGTGATCTTTCTGTATGAGACGGCGACGGAGTGGTATGACCTGTTCCAGGAGCTGATGGAGTCGGTATCGGAGCTGGGACACATTATTGTGGATGACCGGGACGAGGAGTAAGGCAGAGGATAGAGCGTAGAAGATAGAGAAGACGGCGGGTGTGGGTGTGGGGAACGACCAGCAAGCGAAGTGGGTGGTGGCGGCCGGGGCGAGCGAGGCTTCAGTGGGGCTGGCGCGGGCTTTGGGGGTTTCAGAGGCGATTACGCGGTTGTTGATCTGCCGGGGATTCGAGACAGTGGAGGCGGCCGAGGGGTTTCTGCGGCCGGGGTTGGGGCAGCTGCATGATCCCTACAAGATGCTGGGGATGGCGGCGGCGGTGGCGCGGCTACGGGAGGCACTGGAGAAGCGTGAGCCGGTGCTGATCTACGGGGACTATGACGTGGATGGCACGGTGGCTACGGTGCTGCTGAAGACTGCGGTGGAGAGGGCAGGGGCGGCGTTGGGGGTGGTGGCCGATGTGAGGTATCACATTCCGCACCGGCTCCGCGAGGGGTACGGGATGCAGGATGCCCGAATTGAGGAGGCTGCCAAGGAGGGCGTGCGGCTGGTGGTGAGCGTCGACACGGGGATACGCGCGTTTGCCGAGGCGGAGGCAGCCAAGCGGGTTGGGCTGGACTTAATTGTGACCGATCATCATCTGCCGGATGGGGTGGCGGGAGTCCCTGAGGCGCTGGCAGTGCTGAATCCGAACCAGCCAGGGTGTGGGTATCCGTACAAGGAGCTGTGCGGGGCGGGCGTGGCGTTCAAGCTGGCGCAGGCGCTGCTGGAAAGTACGGCGGCGGATGACTCTGGAAAGGCGCGGCTGCGGGAGAAGACGCTTCCCTCCTTCTTGAAGTTGCTGGCGATTGCGACGATTGCGGATGCCGTGCCGCTGACGGGCGAGAACCGGGCGATTGCGTCGTTGGGACTGGTGGAGTTGCGGAAGCCGTCGCAGGCGGGGCTGCGGGCGCTGATGGAGCTGGCGCAGATTGATACGGCGCGGCCGATCTCGGCGACGGATGTAGGATTTCGGCTGGCGCCGCGGATCAATGCGGCAGGGCGGATGGATATTGCTTCGGATGTGGTGGAGATGTTTTTGAGCCG
>Ga0224557_1003162_pt1 | contig 13136 bp, 11 predicted proteins | sample 714S31014metaG_FD_180677 | JGI IMG/M metagenome (GOLD analysis project Ga0224557, IMG submission 180677) | Peat soil microbial communities from Stordalen Mire, Sweden - 717 S3 10-14 | ecosystem: Environmental > Terrestrial > Soil > Wetlands > Peat | place: Sweden: Norrbotten County, Stordalen... | reverse complement strand
GCCGTCGTCGACGCAGAGCAGTTCGATGTCCAGGGGAACGGCCAGCACCTTGGCGACGACCTCGCGCAGCGTGCCCCGCTCGTTGTACACCGGCATCACCACCGAAAGCTTCATAGCGACATCGTAAACTCCATCCCGGATCGTAACAATGGCAGTACTGCTCGATGTCGCACACTTGATTCGTAACTCCGCGCAAAAAAACGCGCGCAGCCCTGAGGCTGCGCGCGGGTGAAGAGGGTTGGTAGGTTTTAGCGGCTGGCGGCCATGGCGAGGGCTTTGGGGGCGGTCTGTTCGGTTTGGGCTACAAACATCTGGTACGACTTGTAGACTCCGAACAGCACGAGCATCAAAGCTCCTACCGTGACCATGCCGGCAGCAGTGCCGAACATTGAAGCGATGGCCGTCAATCCCGCACCGATGATGTAGTTCGGGAACGACCACAGAAAGACCTTGTGCCAGATGGCAAAAGGGCTGTTGCTTTCACTGAGTCCGATGATGCCGGCGACGGGCGCGGTGTTGGCCAGGAAATAAGCCGCCGCGGCCGCGACCAGCGAGAGCGCCGTGCCGTTGCCGAAGGCCGCCAACAGGTGGCTGTGGTACACGGCATAGGCGAGCGCGCTGGCATTCATCAGCGTGCAGGTGTTGAACAGGAATTGAACCGGTTTGACTTGTTTGCCGGAACCGAAGGACTGTGCGATGGCTGCCGTGACTGCGACCAGCAGGCTGGCGAACAATCCCAACTGCGTGACTCCCAGAAGAATGACGGGCAAATTGCCGGACATCGTACTCGTCATCCCAGGCAGCTTCACCTTGAGCCGCGAAGTAAGGACTGCGGCGATCAGGAGAAGCGCGAACTGGGGCCAGGCGGGCATGTGCCAGTTTATGACTCCCAACGACAGGGGGCACAAACTCGCGACAGCTACCATTCCGATCATGACTTTGGCTTGATTAGGAAGTGTGTTGGTCATAATGATCTCCGAATATGGTTTCAGTCGGTTGGTTAGTTGTCTCCTGGGTCGCCATCGCTAAGAGCGGTGGTTGCGCTGGCGACATTGGAAGTGGCACCCCAAACTACGCTGTAACCGGATACGGAGGTCGCTCCCCAGACGACGCTGGTGGCGCCCCACACTACCGAAGAGGCAGAAAGCGCGTTCGAGCCCCACACCACGGAGTTTCCCCAGATGGTGGAGGTGGTTCCCCAGACCACGCTGCTGCCGGTGAAGTTGGAATCAAGGACGGTGTTGGCGATGGTGATCGATCCGTTGGAGTTGGCAACCGCGGTCGGAGAAAGTGCTAGTCCGGTCGCCAGGTTGGTATCGGCGAGCGCGGCGTCGATATCCAGATAGCCGGCTCCGTAGGTGAACAGATCGTACTCGTTGTTGTACATGTTGCCGAAGGTGTCGTGGGAATAGGTGTATTGCCCGACGCCCTTCCAGGCGGTCTTCATCAAGCGCGCTTTCACCTGATCGGGAGTCAGCGTAGGAGTCTTCTGCAGCAGTAATGCCACCGCACCGCTGACGACCGGCGTCGCCATGCTGGTTCCGCTCAACACGTAGTACTTGGAGGCGTTGCCGTTGTTGGGCGTCACTGCATATTGCGGATAGAGAGTATCGAGCGTGCTGCCCGCCACGCGCAAGGAAACTTGCGCGTTGCCGGGGGCGACCAGGTCGGGTTTCACGATGTGATCGAGAGTGGTCGGACCTTTGGAACTGTAGCTGGCAATCTGGTCGTCGACGCGCGTCGAGGTCAGCTCCGTCATGGTCGCTCCCACGGTGATGACGGCGGGATCGTTGGCCGGAACGCCGACGGTGCCGAAGCCGTTGGTGGGGGCAAAGCGGCCGCTGTTGCCGGCGGCGCAGACCACCACGATGCCGGCCTTCCAGGCAGCTTCCACGGCCTGGTCGACGGGATCGAGCGTGTACTTTTCGTACACCGGACGTCCGAGCGACATGTTGATGACGCGGATGTTGTAAGTGCTCTTCAACGAGATCGCCTGCTGAATGGCGGCAATCACCTGGCTGTCGGTGCCGGCGCCGTTCTGGTCGAGCACGCGCAGGTTGATGATGTTGACGTTGGGCGCCATGCCGGCATAGGTGGCCGCATAGCCATTGCCGCTGCCGGAGCTGGCGCCGTTGCCGCCGATCAGGCCGGCCACGTGCGTGCCGTGTCCGTACTTGTCGGAAGTGGTGGTGTCGCCGGCGACAAAGCTCTGGCTGTAGACCACGCGGCTGGTGCCGCTGGCGTTGTTGAGATCGGGATGAGCCGCGATGCCGCTATCGATGACGGCCACGCCGATGCCGGTGCCGTTCATGGCAAAGGCGGAGGCGGCGACGTCGGCTTCGACGGCCGTGGCAAACTGCTCGGTCGCGGGAGTCGCCGTCATTTTCTGCGTGCGATCGGGGGTGATGTAGGCGACGTTGGGATCGTTGGCCAGTTCCTCGACCATGCTGGTGGGCACGTGCATGGTGACCGCGCGGATGCTGTTGAACTTCGAGCGGACGATGGCGCCGCGGCCCTGCATGTCTTTCAAGTGCGCGCTGGAGGGCATCTGGCGATGTTGGACGATGACGGTGACCATGCCATCCTGGCCGACGTGGTCGTGGAGGTCGGCGGAAAACTTCGCCGTGACCGCAGCGGCGCTACCCGAAGTCGGACTCGAGGAGGCGCCGTTGCCGCTGCCCCAGACCACGGAGCTGGGCTTCATGGTTACAGCAGCGGCGCTACCCGAAGTCGGACTCGAGGAGGCGCCGTTGCCGCTGCCCCAAACCACGGAGTTGGGCTTTATGGTGACAGCGTTGTTAGCGGCATAGGAAGGCATGGCCAACGAGGTCAGCAATGCCATTCCCAGAACGCGGCCCCAAGCGGCGCTAAACAGCGCCGTACGCAAGCCGGGCTTGCGTCGGTCCGTTATCGGTGATGTGTCAATCTCTCTCATAAGTTTGTGTGGCGCTGAACGGATGACGGTAAGACCGCGCCCTTCGCGCCTGCCCTTAATGGGCAATCAGGGAGCCAATGCTTGGCCGATAAAGGCAATGCAATCAGCAGGTTGCATGGGGATGAAGAAGCTGTGAGAAGGGACAACTTGGCGCACAAAACAGCCGGCGAGACCGCGTCAGACAAGCTAACCCATTCAAAATCAGCAACGGATTGCTTGGGCTACCACCTTCCGGCCATACGGGACAAAATGTCCCACGGCAACAGCCCAGTACCGCCGCTTACATTGCCAAAACTGAGCGGCCCCGCCAAACTGAATCCGGCGGTCAGGAACAATCATGAGCGACGAAAAGGCCGGTTATAACCTCTTCCTGCTGCTGGTAGCGGGCCTGGGCGGTCTGCTGTATGGCGTGGATGTAGGCATCATTGCCGGGGCCTTGCCTTATCTGGAGGCCACTTCCGGGTTGAACGGCGGCCAACTTTCCTTCGTCGTTGCCGCCGTGCTCCTGGGCAGCGTGATCTCCACGCTGTTTGCGGGCGCTCTGGCCGACTGGATCGGGCGCAAGGCGCTGATGATCCTGAGCGGAGTGCTGTTTGTCGTGAGCATTCCGGCCATCGCGCTCTCGCATGGTTATCAATCGCTGGTACTCGGCCGGCTCTTGCAGGGCATTAGCGCGGGTCTGATCGGCGTGGTGGTGCCGCTCTATCTGGCCGAGTGCCTGATCGCGTCGAAGCGCGGCAAAGGGACCGGCATTTTCCAGTGGCTGCTGACGCTCGGCATTGTGGCCGCGGCCGTGTTCGGCATGTACTTCAGTTTTCGCGTGGAAGAAGTCGCGAAACTCGGCGATCCCGCGCAGCTCTTTGCCTTCAAGGACAAAGCATGGCGCAGCATCTTTTGGGTTTCGCTGCCGCCGGGAATTCTTTTCGTGCTGGGCAGCCTGATGCTGTCGGAGTCTCCGCGCTGGCTGTTTCGGCGCGGCAAAAGGGAAGCCGCCCGCGCCGCTCTGCTGCGCTCACGCACCCAGCAGCAGGCAGACGTGGAACTGGCGGAAATGGAACAGGCGCTGGCCGCTGAGAAAACAAAGGGCGCAACGGGCACCAAGGTCAGAGAATCCCTGTTGCGGCGCAAATATGTGATTCCGTTCTTGATGGCCTGCGTCATTCTCGCGTGCAACCAGGCAACCGGCGTCAACTCCATCATTGGCTACAACACCAATATTCTTTTGCAGAGCGGACTTTCCGACGTACAGGCGCATTGGGGCTACGTTGTCTTCACGATCGTCAATTTTCTGATGACCATCGTTGGCGTTCTGTTGGTGGATCGCCGTGGGCGCAAATTCTTGCTGTCGCTTGGGAGCGCGGGCATCATCCTCTCGCTGCTGGCGACAAGCGCGCTATTCCGGCAAACAGAAAAACTTCGCGTCGACTCCCGTGAAGCTGTGCAATCGAGGGTGGGCGAAAACCAGAAGCTCACGCTTCTGTACGATCAGAAGCTCGCCAACAGTCTCGTCAGCGCGGCCGGAGATGCTGGCAAGGCGCTCAGCGATCGTCCGACATCGCTCGTCGTCATTTATTCCTACGGCGATTTTCGCGCTGCGACAAAAGTGGCGCGTTCCGACGATAACGCCGCCAAGCCCATTGAGGTCACCCGCGAAGGCTGCGTGCCCAATAACAAAGTCCTGGCGTTCTTCTCGAACCCATTCGCCAGTCTGGACTCCTCGCGGACCGCTCCGCTCAAAATCGACAATGCCCTGATTACTCCCATGCCGAGTACGCGTAACGGCTGGCTGGTCGCGTCCAGCCTCTTTGTCTTCATGGCGTTTTTCGCGATCGGGCCGGGGGTTTGCGTGTGGCTGGCGCTCTCGGAGTTGATGCCGACCCGAATTCGCTCGAACGGAATGAGCATTGCCTTGCTGATCAATCAGGCGGTCTCCACGACGATCGCCGCCATCTTTCTTCCCACCGTTGGTAAGTATGGCTACGCGACGATGTTCTTCGCCTTTGCCGCTTGCACGGTGATCTACTTCGTCACTGCAGCGGTGTTCTTGCCGGAAACGAAAGGGAAGACGCTGGAGGAAATTGAGGCGCATTTTGAAGGGTCGGCATGAGCATCGAACACTTCAAAATCTATTTGGAGCAAGGGCCTTCAGATCGAACTCCGGTTTTTCCCCGTCAATCACCTGTCCCATGACTCGCGCTGTGACTGGCGCCAGCAGAATGCCATCGCGAAAATGTCCGGTGGCAACAAAATAACCGGGGGTTGAAGTCTCACCCAGAATCGGCAAGGCGTCGGGCGTGCCGGGACGCAATCCCGCCCAGGCTTCCAGGAATCGCGCTTCGGCGAGCTTCGGAACTACATCGAGCGCGGCCGCACGTAGCTTCTGGATTGTCTCGGGCACGGTTTGCTTATCGAATCCAGCTTCTTCCTGCGTGGCGCCAATGAGCATGCGGCCATCGCTGCGCGGGATCAGATAGACGTCGGGTGTGCGCACCACATGGCGGACCAATTCCTTCTTCGGCATGACGACGCATAACATCTGGCCTTTGACTGGGCGGGTGGGAATCGGACAGAGAGGTGCAGAGTCGTGCGCGGCCTGAACGGGCGAGGCGCCCGTCTCTCCACTTGCGCTGCGGCCAATTTGGCCAGCCCACGCCCCGGCGCAGTTGACGACGATTCCTGCTGAGAAATGCGTTTTGCTGGTGCGGACACCCGCCACTCTGCCATCGGCCACGGCGAGCGCGACCACGGGATTGCCAGAGGAGAAATCAATCGCGCGATGTTTCGCGGCGGCGATGGCGGCGGTCGTCAGTTGCCGAGGATCGACGCTGCACTCGTGCAGGAACAGCGCGGTCATCTCTGAAATTGTGCCTGAGACATCGAATGCCGGCTCCAGTTCCTGCAAAGGCTGAGGCAAGGGATAGGAGACCTTGAGTTGAGTCGCCGCTGCGCTATCGCATTGCGAATCGGACTTCTCCGGCTTCAGAAATACAAGCGTGCCATGGTCGCGCAAGTCAATGTGCATTCGGGATTCATCCCGGAGCTCGCGCACGAATTCGGGATACATGCGCGCGCTGGCCGTCGCCAGATCGTGCAAGGCGGGCGGCGTTTCCAGAAGGAAATCGGCTAGCATGCCGCCTGCTGCCCACGAGGCTTCGCGGCCGGGCTGTCCTTTGTCGACAACCAGCACCTCCCTCCCGCGCTTGTTCAGTTCGATCGCCAGCGAAAGTCCGATGATGCCGGCGCCGACGACGATCGCGTCCCAGTTCTTCACGACTACATTCTAGTTCGTCCCCCATCGAACCCGCAGATCACTCGTCGATGAGCGACTGGTAACGGCGGTGACGGTCATGCTGACGCTGTGCCCGATCCAGTCAGTTCGCTCTCCATTCCCTTATTGGGACTTGAATTGTCACGTTTTTGTTGTGAAGGCGTCACTGCTATCGATGGCTGGCTTTATGCAAGGTGTTACCTGTGAACTTCACCCGCTGCATCTCCAAGGTTCTCGACGCAATAACCCTGACACCGGACCGCGGGTTTATTGGAAAAGCCAGTACTCGTCTCGACGGAAGCCATTCGTTTGTTTTGCCGATGGGGCTAGCGTGGTCACCGTAATATCCCGGTTTCGCGTGCACAATGGGTTCGAGCAAGAGGTGCGCAGCGCCTTCCTGAAACGGCCTCGTCTGGTGGAGATGGCCCCCGGTTTCTGCGGTCTCGACGTCATGACAGATGCCGCGGACCCCTCCGTATTTCTGTTGCTGACGCGCTGGACAGACGCAGAATCCTTTCGCGCCTGGCACTCCAGCGAGGCGCATCATCAGTCGCACGGCTTCATGCCGCGGGGGTTGAAACTGGATGCGTCATTCACCTCCATAACAATAGGAAATAGTATTGAAGATCCTGCCGGCGTCCAGAATCTGGGCGATGCCCTCGAGGGCCAGACCGTTGCACTCTCGCAATGGCTGGCGGAATTCGACGGCCTGTTTGCTTTGCTGCTGGCCCCAGACGGCACCATCCGTGCACGCAATCGCGCCGGCCATCGAATCTTCCCTCCCCATCTCGAAAACACCTTCAGTTCAAGCATTTGGGCTGCCTGCGCCAGCGCGTTTCCGATTCCGGAACTCACGACCATGACACTCTGCTTGTGAGTGTGCACGACGGGCAGCAGGGTGCCATTACGGTTGAGGCCGGACTGGTACGGTCTCGTGGGGCGATCCTGTTGCTGGGGACTCCCGAGCACCGGCACGATTCGCGCCTTCAGGCGGAGACGCTCAAACTGACGAACGATCTATCGGTGATGATGCGTGAGTTTGCACAGAAGAACCGTGAACTGAAGGAAGCGAATGAAACGATCGACCGGCTTGCCCGGACAGATGCGCTGACCGGCCTTGCCAATCGACGTACTCTGGACGAGACCATGCAGCGAGAGATCGCGCGTGCCAGGCGATTGGCCGAGCCCCTGAGCCTGATTATCGCCGACCTGGACCACTTCAAGTCGATCAACGATCGATTTGGCCACACCAGCGGCGACCATGTGCTGGCGAGCGTAGCCGCGGTTTTCGCTACTCAGTCGCGGCCCTATGATCTGGCGGCGCGCTATGGTGGTGAAGAGTTTGTCCTGCTGCTCCCCGGGACCTCGACTCCCGATGCGATTGCCGTCGCCGGGCGCATTCGGCAAAAGGTCGCGGAAGTCAAAGTTCCCGAATGTCCCCGCGAGATTACGATCAGCCTTGGCGTCGCCACATGGATGACCGGCGAAGCGGCGGAGGGGTTGGTGGCCCGCGCCGACGCTGCGCTTTACCGCGCCAAGACCACTGGCCGAAACCGCGTCGAAGCGGCGTCGGCCGTCCCCGTGTAAGACCAGAACGGGAGGTTACGCAAATGATTCTCGAGTCTGTTCCCGACCGCTTCCGGCTTGCCCAAAAGCTCGTTTCGGTGAAGCAAGTTGTAGCGCAAGCAATCACGGACGACTTCTTCCTCAACCATCCCGACTGGACGGTTCGCTACGGGGACCGTGGCCGCCAGTTCTGCACGGCCGATGCGTGTTTTCATGTGGATTTTCTCGCCGGCGCTGTCGAGGCTGGTTCCCCGGAAGCATTTGCCGACTATATGCGATGGACGGCGCGAATGCTGGGCGCGCGCGGGATCGCCGCACACACGCTCGAAGAGAACCTCGCGCAGCTTGAAAAACACCTCTTTGCCGCGCTTCCCCTGGAAGAGCGTGACCCGCTTTCGACCTTCCTGACGCGGGGCCGGGAAGCATGCGCGGAGCTGGCTCCTGTTCCCGACGCCCCCCCGGCTTGCCTCGCAGGGCTGGAAGTGACCAGACAGGTCTTTCTCGCGGCCATCTTGGGTGGTCAGCGGCAGGCCGCCTTAAACATCGTGGAAGAAGCGATACGGTCTGGTCACAGCCACGTCGACATTTATGTCGATGTCTTTGCCGAGTCGCTGCATCGTGTCGGCGAGCTTTGGGAACGGAACAAGATCAGTGTTGCGCAGGAGCACATGGCAACATCGATCACGCAGTATGCTATTGCCGCGATTTACCCGCGCATGGTTCCCGCAGCGGCCGATCACGGCGTTGCCGTCGTCACTGGGGTGGCGGGGGAACTGCATCAGATTGGCGCGAATCTGGTCGCCGATTCGATGGAAGCCAATGGCTGGAAGGTGCGTTTTCTGGGAAGCAACCTCCCGCATTCCTCGGTGATCGCCGCCGTGGAAGAGAGTTCGGCCGATACGCTGTGCATTTCCACTACCATCGTAGCCAATCTGCCCTCCGTAGCGGAGCTGGTTCGATCTCTCCAGGGCAAGCTGCACGAATGCGCTCCGAAAATTGTGCTCGGTGGAGCGGCCTACAGAATGGCTCCCCATTTTGCCTTGGAAATAGGCGTAACGGAAATCGCCGATCTCCGGCAGGCTCTCACTACGCTTTGAGGCCAGTGAGGCTCGAAGTCGAAGGTCAGCAGTAAGTTACATCCCGCCCAAGAACCTCAAACGCAATTGACAGCGCCGGGCGTCTCACAAACAATAGGTGTACAGGAGACAACGCATATGACCGAAGGCGAGCAACCAACCGTGTATCACCCCGAAACCGGGAGCAGCGCCGGCAAGTGGATTCTGATAGCCGTAGCTATCGCGTATGTAGCCGCTTCGGCGTTCTTCGGCTATGACATGCACAACAAGCTAACCAAGCTTGCTGAAGACCAAACGGCCAGCCAGCAAGAGATTTCCGACTTGACCAAGCGCATGCAGTCCGCTGAATCCGATGCGGAGACGCTGGGCGAGAAGATCGGCATGACGAAGAAAGAAATGGCCGAGCGCGCCGAGCAACTGCAGAAGGCGCAGGCAGCCTCGGCGGCCAAGCTCTCAGCCCAGGAGAAGCAGGACGTGACTGCCGTGGCGGGCGAGGTCGGGAGTGTGAAGACCGATGTCGGCGGCGTCAAGACCGATGTCGCGGCTACCAAGGCAACTCTGGACGCGACCATCGCGAAATTGCAAACAACCATCGGCGATCTCGGCCAGCAGAGCGGACTGATTGCCAATACGCGCAGCGATCTCGAAGCGCTCAAGCACAAGGGCGACCGCCAATATTACGAGTTCACGCTGCTGAAAGGCGCGAAGCCGCAGGCGATTTCAACGGTGACGATGCAGCTCAAGAAGACCGATCCCAAGCATGGCAAGTACACGCTCAACGTGACTTCCGACGACAAGACCATCGAGAAGAAAGACAAGAACCAGAGCGAACCGGTGCAGTTTTATTCCGGGCGCGATCACATGCTCTTCGAAATGGTGGTCTGGACGGTGGACAAGAATAAGATCACCGGCTATCTGAGCACTCCGAAGAACGCACCGATACCCATCACGGCTACGCCGCAATAGCGTCAAACTGCCGATCCCATGCTTCCCGCCAGCGCCCACACGCTCGTCGAGATTGCGCTCCGCACCGGAGTCATCTACCTGCTTGTGCTGGTCGGCATCCGCATCAGCGGCAAAAGGGAAGTGGGGCAGATGACGCCCTTTGACCTGACGCTCTTGCTGCTGATTTCAAACTCCGTGCAGAACGCGATGACCGGGCCGGATACGTCGTTGGCGGGAGGAGCCGTCGCCGCTGCCACGCTGCTCATCATGAACTATTTGGTCGCCGAGCTATCCGGGGGTAATCGGCGCTTCCGCAGATTCATCCAGGGGCAGCCGAGCCTGCTCGTGCATGATGGCCAGGTCATCGAATCCCACATGGCCAAAGAGCACGTCAGCATGGATGAACTCGAGCGCTCCCTCCGCGAGCACGGTGTGGCCACCTACAAGGATGCGGCCCTCGCAGTACTTGAAGTGGACGGGTCGATCAGCGTACTGAAATACGACGACATCGCACCGACGGCCACAACCCACTTAAACCGGCGTCGCTTTATCAAGAAGAACTGAACCTGGCCGAGGAGCATTGCCGGCGGCAAGCACGCTCGCAAACAAGAATTGGAGCGCCCTTGGCGCTCCAAGAAAGTGCTGTTGCGCTGGCATCCGTCTAGCGGCTTTGGGCCGTTTACTTCGCCGAGTTCGCCTGATCCGCCGGAGGCCCCAAATTCGCCGGCATCTTCGCGGTCAGCGAGTTCAAAAACGCCAGAATGTCATCGCGCTCGTCGAAGCTCAGAAAATCGAGCGCATGCATTTCCTTGTCGAGGTGAGCGTTCGCATTACCGCCGCCAACATAGTGGCCCATCGCATCCTTTAATGTAGGAAAGCTGCCGTCGTGGAAGTAGGGTGCCCGTTGCGCGATGTTGCGCAGCGTTGGCGTCTTGAACGCGCCGTAGTCCGCGTCGTTCTTCGTTTGGTCGTAGCGCCCAAGGTCATTCAGCTTGCCCTCGATATCCGCGCCCACGCCCAGGTTGTGGAATTTGTTGTCGGTGAAAAGCGCGTACTTCTCGCCAATGGTGTGGCAGACCGCGCAGTTGCCCTTCTTGGGATCCATGAAGAGCTTCAGCCCGCGCTGCGCCGACGCCGAGAGTGCCTTCTTGTCGTGGCCATAATAAAAGCGGTCGAAAGCCGAGTTGCCACAGAGCACCGTGCGCTCGAACGAAGCAATCGATTTAACTACCAAGTCAATGGTGATGTGATCCGTACCCCAGGCCTCCTTGAACAACGCCACGTACTTCGGGTCGGCTTGCAGGTGCGCGACGACCGCGTCGTGGCTGGTGGCCATTTCGACAGGATTCGCGATCGGCCCCTTGGCTTGCTCTTCAAGGCTGGGCGCGCGTCCATCCCAGAATTGCACCTCGTTGTAAGCGGAATTGATCACCGTCGGAGAATGACGTGTCCCTTTCTTCCCGCCAACGCCGATCGAAGGCGAATTTCGGTCCGTGAATCCGGTCTTCGGAGAATGGCAGGAAGCGCACGTAATCGTGCCATCGCCGGAGAGCGCGCCTTCGTAATACAGTCGCCGGCCGAGCGCAACGGTTTCCGCAGTTGGAGGGTTATCCGCCGGAATCGGCACCGCCGGCAAACCAAGGGGCGGCTTGATGGTCAAGGGTTTACCGACTGGCATGACCGCAGTGGCGGCTTGATCGGCAGCCAAAACGGTGGATGGCGCGGCATTCCAATGTCTAGCCGCGACAATCAGCAAGGTCACAGCGAAAATGACGAGGATCAGGCTCAAGAACCTAAGTGTTCTCATAAAGACTCTCCTTCTATATGTGTGTCGAATTGTATCCAGCGGCGTCGATCGGGTCGGTGACGTGTGACACTGCCCCGAGTGAAGTGTGGCAAGGGTGGCGCGGGCGCCCTCGCCCGCGGCCCTTGACTTTGATCTTGCCTTTGATTTTGATCTTGTCCTTGACTTTGATCTTCAATCAACCGATGACCCGATCACCCAATGGCCCGATCTCAGGGTCTCGTCATCTTCTCCGGCTTCACCAGGGCATCAAATTCCTCGCCCGTAAGATGACCCAGCTTCACCGCCGCCTCGCGCAGGCTCGAGTGCTCGACGTGCGCCGTGTGCGCAATCTTTGCCGCGTTGTCGTATCCCACCTTCGGAGCGAGCGCCGTCACCAGCATCAGCGAATTTTTCACATACCAGTCGACCTTCGCCTTATCGACCTCAATGCCCTTGATCATGTACTCAACGTAGCCGTGGCAGGCGTCGGTAATTAAAGTGACCGAGTGCAGGAAGTTATAAATGATCACCGGCTTGTACACGTTGAGCTCAAAGTTGCCCTGCGATCCGCCGAATCCCACAGCCGCCGTCGCTCCGTGCACCTGCACGCAGACCATCGTCATCGCTTCGCACTGCGTCGGATTCACCTTGCCCGGCATGATCGACGACCCCGGCTCATTCTCCGGAATCACCAGTTCACCCAGCCCGCACCGCGGACCCGAAGCCAGCCACCGAATATCGTTCGAAATCTTCATGAACGACGCCGCCAAAGTCTCCATCGCGCCCTGCGCAAACACAATCTCATCGTGCGCCGATAGCGCGGCGAACTTATTCGGATGCGAGCGGAAGGGAAGTCCCGTCAATTCCGCAATCTTCTTCGCCGCGCGCTCGGCAAACTCCGGATGCGTATTCAGCCCCGTCCCCACCGCCGTCCCGCCAATCGCCAGGTCATACAGGCCGTCCAGCGCCTGCTCCAACCTCTTTATGTCGCGGTCCAGCAAACTAGCCCAGCCGCCAAATTCCTGACCAATCGTCAGCGGCACCGCATCCTGCAAGTGCGTGCGGCCAATCTTCACGATGCTGTCAAACTCTTTCGCCTTGGCCGCGATCGCATCGCGCACCGTCTTGATCGCCGGAATCAAATCGTTCTTCACCCGCGACGCCGCCGCAATATGCATCGCCGCCGGAAACGTGTCGTTCGACGACTGCGACATATTCACGTCATCGTTGGGATGGATCGGCTTCTTACTCCCCAATTGGCCGCCCGCAATCTCAATCGCGCGGTTCGAGATGACCTCATTCACGTTCATATTGGTCTGCGTGCCCGAACCTGTCTGCCAGATGCGCAGCGGGAACTGATCATTCAGCTTGCCGGCAATCACTTCGTCGGCGGCCTGCGCGATCAGCTTCGCCTTGTCCGCCGGCAGCTTGCCCAAATCCTGATTCACCAGCGCGCAAGCCTTCTTCAGCGTGCCAAACGCGCGAATCAGCTCGGGAGGCATCACGTCGCGCCCAATATCAAAATGCAAAAGCGAGCGCTGCGTTTGCGCTCACCAGTAA
>Ga0224557_1003156_pt1 | contig 13149 bp, 13 predicted proteins | sample 714S31014metaG_FD_180677 | JGI IMG/M metagenome (GOLD analysis project Ga0224557, IMG submission 180677) | Peat soil microbial communities from Stordalen Mire, Sweden - 717 S3 10-14 | ecosystem: Environmental > Terrestrial > Soil > Wetlands > Peat | place: Sweden: Norrbotten County, Stordalen... | reverse complement strand
CCCCGCTCACCTGCGCACGCGCCGCATCGGCCTGCGCACGTACAGCCTCGAAGTTCGCCTCTGCGGCCTCGGACCGCCGCGACACTTCGTCCATCTCCTGCGCGCTCACGCTCTTCTGCGATTCAAGTTGCTTGTATCGGTTCAACGTGCTCAACGCCAATGCGGCATTGGTCTGTGCAGCAACCTGGGCGCTCTGTGCAGCCTTCACACCCGCCTGTGCTTGCTCAACTTGCGCGCGCAATGCCGCATCGTCGAGCACCACCAGGGTTTGGCCAGCCCGGACGTTGTCTCCCTCACGCACCAGCACCTGCTGAATGCGGCCCATCACCTGAGCCGATACCACCGTAGTCTCCCTGGCATGAACGGTGCCCGTGGATCGCAGGTTCACGGGTACCTCTTGCTCATGGCTTTCAACAACCTGTGCCTGCATGACTGGTGCGGTCCCTGTCGTTGCAGCAGATTCGCCGCCATGGCAGCCGGCGATCATCGCCACGGAAGCGGCAAGCAAACTTGCCGAAAAGATATACTTCATTGCAGTTCCTCCGCGGCATCGGGGGTCAAATTCCCCGTTGCATATAAAAGTTCGCTATAGGCCATGGCATTTCCATACACGGCATGCCAGTAATTGGATTGGCTCTGCCGCTCTGCGTCCTCGGCTCGCAACAAATCGGTGATGGTGGCAAGCCCCGCGCTGTAACGGTTCTTCAGGATGCGTAGACTCTCAGCCGATTGATCCATTGCAGCCTGCGCCGTCTCCAGTTGCAGTGCCGCTGTCTGTCGGTGAATGTGCGCCTGGCTCACTTCGAACCGCAGATGCTGCTGCGCGGCAGCTACTTGCGCGTCGATCTTCTGTTTCGCCGCGCTCTCCCTCGCCAGTTGTGCGCGCTTGCCGACTGGGAAAAGGTCTACGCTGATCTGGAAGCCGGCCACCCAGTTGTTGCCGCCCGAGCCGCCAAACGATGTCCGGTCTTCTTCCCAGTTTCCGTAGGCGCTTACACGCGGTCCGAAGTCAGACTTTGCCGCTCCCACAGCGGATGCCTGCGCCGATTGCGCCTTTCCCAACGCTGCCAGGTCCGGACGTGTCTTTGCGGCCGTCGCCATCTCCTCTTCCAATTCGCCCTGCGGAAACACATGCGGCTCAATCGGCTTTAGCGCGGTTGCCTTCAGGTCCGGCGCGCCCATCGCTTCGCGCAATGCCACCCACGCAAGTTCCAGGTCGCCCTGGGCCGCAATCAACTCCTCTTTGCGCGCGGCCTCATTCACCTCAGCCGACATCCAGTCCGACTCCACCACAAGCCCCGCCTTCACGTGTTCGCCCACCGATGTCAGCAGAGCTGCGGCGGTCTCCTGTTCGTGCTGTGCGACGTCGATCTCCCGCTGCGCATAGAGCACCTGCTGATACGCCTCAACAACGCGGATCACGATCTGCTGATCCACCGCCTTGGCGGTCGAGGAAACGCTTTGCCTGAACAAATCGGCACGGTGAATCTCCCTCTGCGTTTTGAATGAATCAAACGCCACCCACTGTCCCGAGAAGCGCGTAGAGAAATTTCCGATCGGCTCCGGGAAGTTCAGCGCGTTCAATGCAAAATCGGCCTGTGTGAACTGTCGCTGCCGAAGACGGGTGCCGAAAGCATAAACCGGGTCGTTGCCGCGCGAGATGTCTTCAGTAAAGCCGAGTTGAGGCAGTAGTTGTGTGCGCGCTATCGCTGCCGCGGCCTTGGCATCGCTGTTGTCGGCGCGTGCGATTGCGGCTTGAGGACTCTGCAGCAAGGCCTCGTCGATGGCTTGACGAAGCGTCAGCGTTTCTTGTGCCGCGGCGGTGAATCCCCACATCCCAAACAGGAGAGACAAAACAAGACCTCGATATAGGTGAGAACTCATAGGCTGAAATGTCCTTCGATTGTGCATTCAATTGAATAGAGTCATGGAATGGGGAATTCGTTACAAGCGACGTGAACAGAAATCAGCCGATGACTGCCAAGCCATGCCGAATCAGGTTCCGAAGCATAGGAACTTCAAACTGCAAAGACGGAGATTTTATGAGCCTGAATAGATGCAAAGCGTCGATTGCGCTCGACTAGAGAAAACCTGAATAGCGAACGCCGAAGCCGGTTGTTTCATCCCCATGGGCAAGCAGGACAGCAAGATTGTCCCGCAGTTGAATGCGAGGGTTTACAAAACGGGCGCGCTTGAATATACTGAAAGTCCAATCAAAAGACGTTGCAACTCATTTAATTACAGTAACTTACTGAATATTGACGAGATCGATCCCGAAAAGTCTTAGTGCTGTATTTGGAGCGCCCGTTACGCAACCGGTCGAGACTGCATGATTTCGGGCGGGGCGCTTCGGATACAGCGACTTGAAGAAAGCCGCTGGCGTTTGCGGTGGATGCGGTCAGTCTATGGGAACTGAATCGATTTTCGCCTGCAACAGACAGAATAATAAAGAGATAGAAAATATAGGCGAAAAGCGATTCAGGACGCCGTGGCAGGCCATGATGTCGGAAGTATCGCACGCGTAGCGTCCGCCGCGCTAGCGGCTTCGTTCAAGTCGGCTTGTGGCAAGGTATTCCGTAGCTTGATTTGTGGCGCACACAGCACGCACACGAAACCGCCCGTGTCTCGTTGCAAATGCAACGAAATGTGCGGCCACTGGAGTACCGAGCGCTGATCGGGCGAATCAGTTGTGGCCTCATATTGTCTCGATGTGAGCTAGGCCAGCGGATCCCGTAAGGATGGAGTCCGGGCCACCTTTGGCTGCGGATCACGCTCAACGGACAATCGAGACATGATTGATACTTGTCGCACTAACCACCTGCCCTTTGCCGAGCTTCCGATCGAAGCTAAGGTGATGTTTTGTTTCCAATCAATGTCGTCACTGGAATACCACTGCAATTGGCCTCACACTGCGGCCGAGATCTACACCAATCTGGAACGGATAGCCTCGTGGATCTTCTCCGTTTGCCCCTGATAACCCGCATCGCCCCAGACTTTCTTCTCCTCGCCGTGCGGCAGATCGGGCAGCATGTGCTTGTCATGCACCGAGGCCGCCGACGTGCAGACCGAGGGCACCACGCCTTCCTTGCTATCGACGCCAATGTGCGCCTTGGCGCCGAAGTAATACTGGTTGCCCTTCTTGGTCTGATGCATCTCGGGATCGCGTTCCTTCTTGCTGTTCTTGGTCGACCACGGAGCCGCGATGATGGTGGCATCAACAATCGTGCCGGTGGAGATGCGAATGCCCTTGCGATCCAGATAGAGGTTGACCGCATCGAGTATCTTGCCGCATAAGTCGTGCTGCTCAAGCAGGTGGCGAAAGGTCAGGATGGTTGTCTCGTCGGGCGCGGCGGCGCGGCCCAGCCGGGGTCCCCGCGGATAGGTCTTCGTCCGCGGGGTGGAAGGTCAACGCCGGCAAAGCCGCGCAGCGCGGGCGAGTCGTAGAGCGCATCCTCGGCGCCCGGATCAGACAGGTTGAACCAGTGCTGCGGAAAGTAGATGCGCAGCATGATCGACAAGCCGACGGGCTGGCGGCCGTTGCCTGCCTTGGGATAATGCGGCGCGATCAGTGCTTCCAACTCGGACCAGGGAACTACTATCTCCATCGTGTTGAGAAACCGCTCCCGACGGCTGCGCCGTGCATACTTCTCAAAACTCGGCTGGCAGGCAAATGTAATCTGCACGCATCGCCCTCTCCATCTACTTACAATTTTATGCAGGCAGGGCGCGGTTGGGGGACTTAATCAGAGGTTCCCTAAGAAGCAAGACTGCATATAACTCAGCGCAGCCCCATCCGTCCCAATTCTATAGCCCGCATAATAACACAAACGAGGTCTTGTCCAGTTACACGGAATTTCAGCAGATTAAGCCATTCAGCCGGGAGAATCTGAATCTGCTGAAATCCAGATAAACCGAGTTAGATAGCCACTTATCCTCATCTGGGGCCTGTTAACACTACCTGGGTGGATGGCGTTGCGGACGAAAATCCGGTCAGACGAAGCCGCATCCGCTGACTCCGTGAAAGTACCGGGGATCATGAGGCTCTGGATGCGTAGTATGGCGATTTTGCAACAGCCAAGAATTATCACCACTACTAAACCTCTCCCTAAATGACCTTCGGACTGAATCCATTATCCCAAATCCTGCCGGCCTTGTTAATCGAACGCAGGAGTGAACCGTGGGCGATACCAGCAGAGGCAGGCCATTTATCAATGCCAACTTTTACCCAGTTTGAAACCGGAATCGTCCTCATGTGGCCACCCTTGAAGATAGGATCAGCAATGACCCAGTGTTCTTCTCTCTGCTGTAGGTCCTCAATGCGCAATGCGGTCAATTCTTCCCTCTGGAGTCCGCAACTGAGCAGGATCGCCATCGTAGCATAGTCACGTCTGCCTCGGAGGCTTGCATCCCTTGCCGCCAGCAGCAAGCGCTTGTCTTGTTCCTCAATAAGCCAATTTCCTATATGCGCGCTCAACCGCTTGGCGCCTTTAGCGCGATGGATACCGGCTGCCAAGTCGGCACTCAGCAGACCACAATCAGCGACTTCATAACCGTAGCCGTCCAAAGTGGGTTGAAACAAATGCCAGATGACCTGCGGCGTCATTTGATTGTCCAGAGGATCGGCCGGTTGGCCAGTCGCAACGGCAAAAACTGGCCTGCGGCGCAGATTCCCATAAATGGAAGACTGCCTTTGACTTTCCTAATAGAGGATGCACATTCGGATTGGCGCTTGGATCACCGCACCGGGCAGTAAAGTTCCTCCACAATGGAGTCGATGCAATAAGTACCATGAACTGCGTTCCTGAATGTAACGCCAACCATTAAAGAGTGCAGCGCCTGGCAAATTCTCGAAGTTAGCAGGGAGTGTCAAGATGGAAGCAAAAGTATTGGACTGCTGTGGAATGAAATGCCCGCTCCCGTCGATGAAGATGATGAGCGCCGGCCGTGACATGAAGCCGGGCGAGATTCTGGAAGTGGTTGCCGACTGCCCGACTTTCGAGGCGGATGTCAGAAAGTACTGTGAGGTCATGAAAAAGGCGTTGCTGTTCGTGAAGGTGGAAGGCAACGCCAAACGAGTGCAAGTGCGGATGTAGGACTTTGGGAACTGCGCCCGAAGACGAGGTGCCTACTCAGGTTCTTCTAGTCTCTTAGCGCCGCATCTTGCTGCGACGAATCGACTAGTCACACTCCGGGCGGTGCAGTGAGGTTCGCAACGCAGGTCTTTCCCGGCGTTGCCAGCGGAGATGGCAATCATGACCAAAAAGCCTAAATTGGCGATGTATTGGGCATCCTCCTGCGGAGGCTGCGAAATTGCGCTGGTCAATCTTAACGAGAAGATTCTGGCGGTGGATGCGCACTTCGATTTTATTTTTTGCCCCTGCCTGCTGGACACCAAGACGAAGGACATCGAGGCTCTTCCGGATCGCGGCCTGGCCCTCACGCTGTTCAACGGGGCGATACGAACCTCGGAAAACGAGGAGATGGCTCGACTGCTCCGCCGCAAGTCAGAGCTGCTGATTGCCTTCGGTTCCTGCTCCTCGGAAGGCTGTATTCCAGCTTTAAGCAATCTGTCTTCTAAGGCGGATCATTTCCGGGCTGTCTATCTCGACAATCCCTCGATCGACAATCCCCAAGGCATACTTCCACAGACCCGCACCACCGTATCTGAGGGCGAATTGGAACTGCCGGAGTTCTACGAGAGAGTGCGGCACCTGGTGCAGATCGTGGATGTGGACTATTTCATTCCAGGGTGCCCGCCGGAGCCGCACCAGATATGGAACGTGGTGGAGGCTCTGGTCCAGGGGGCTCAACTGCCGCCGAAGGGCAGCGCGCTGGGCGCCGGCAACTCCACGGTTTGCGATGAGTGCGCCCACCGCAAGGAGAACAAGACCATCAAGAAGTTCTACCGCACCTATGAGATCGTCCCGGACCGCGAGCGATGCCTGCTTAAGCAGGGTATTGTCTGCATGGGAATTGCCACGCGCGATGGATGCGGCGCGCTCTGTCCGCAGGTGAATATGCCCTGCACCGGCTGTTATGGGCCGCCCGAAGGGGTTCTCGATCAGGGGGCGAAGATGGTGTCGGCACTGGGATCGGTGCTCGATATTGGCGACTGCAAGGATCTATCCGACGGCGAGATCGCCGCCAGGATCGATGCGGTCATCGAGGGGTTGCCGGATTTCGCCGGCACCTGTTACAAGTACAGCCTTGCGGGCTCTCTGCTGGGGGGAAGATTACGATGAAGCAAATCACGATCAGCCCGATCACCCGCCTGGAAGGGCACGGAAAGATCGAGATATTTCTCGACGCCGACGGCAATGTCGCCAACGCCTATCTGCAGGTGCCGGAGTTGCGCGGCTTCGAGCAGTTTTGCGTGGGGCGCAGGGCCGAGGATATGCCGGTGATCATGAGCCGGATCTGCGGTGTCTGTCCCGAGGCGCACCATCTGGCTGCCACCAAGGCGCTGGACCGGCTTTTTGCGGTGGACCCGCCACCGGCTGCCAAGAAGATTCGCGAACTGCTTTACATGGCGTTTTACGTCACCGACCACACGACACATTTTTACGCCCTGGGAGGGCCGGACTTCATCGTCGGGCCCGATGCGCCGCCCTCGGAGCGCAACATTCTGGGTGTGATCCGTAAGGTCGGACTCGACATCGGCAAGCAGGTGATCGCCTGCCGGGCGCGCAATCATCATGTCATCCAGATGCTGGGCGGCAGGGGAGTTCATCTACCAGCCGGACTGCCCGGCGGCTGGAGCAAGTCCGTCTCCGAAGAGGAGCGCAAGGAGATCGAGAAGATCGCCATCGAGAACCTAGAGTTCGCCAAATTCTCTCTGCAGGTCTTCGGCTCCGTGGTGCTGAAGAACACGGCCTACGCCGACCTGATCCAGTCCGACGTCTTTTACCACGAGACCTATTACATGGGGACCGTGGACGAGAACAATAAAAGCAACTTCTACGACGGCAAGATTCGCGTCGTCGATCCCCAGGGGAAGGAACTACTCAAGTTTCCCGCGGCGGAGTATTTCGAGCACATCGCCGAGCGCGTCGAGCCCTGGACGTATCTGAAGTTTCCCTATCTCAAGAAAGTGGGATGGAAGGGATTTACCGACGGCATTGACAGCGGCGTCTACTGCGCTACGCCGCTCTCGCGGCTGAATGCATCTGACGGGTTAGCCACGCCCCTGGCGCAGGCCGAGTTCGAGCGGTTCTATGCGGCATTTGGCCGCAAGAAGGTGAAAGGCCGCTACCAGCCGGTTCACCACCGGCTGGCAACGCACTGGGCGCGATTGATCGAGGTGCTATACGCGGCCGAGCACATGTTGGAACTGGTGCGCGATCCGGAGATTACCTCGCAAGATGTGCGCAAGATTCCCACAAGCATCGCCGGGGTTGGCGTCGGCTCGGTCGAGGCGCCGCGCGGCACCCTCATCCATCACTACGAGTCGGATGCGCGGGGCATTCTCACCAAGGTGAACCTGATTGTCGGCACCACCAACAACCATGCCGCCATGGCGCTATCGATCAAGCGAGTTGCGCAGAAACTGATTCGGGCCGGCCAGGTCATCGAGGAAGGGCTGCTGAACCGTGTCGAGATGGCGTTCCGCCTCTATGATCCATGCCTCTCTTGCGCCACCCATGCGCTGCCGGGTGCCATGCCGCTGATCGTGAATCTAAGGAACGGCGACGGCGAAATCGTGCGTTCCTTCCGGCGGGACGGTTGAACCATGTCTACTGCGATCGTCATTGGCGTTGGCAACCCGGTGATCGCCGACGATGCCCTGGGTCTGGTTGCAGTGCGGTGCGTACGGGATCAATGCCCGAGTGAGGTTGCAGTAGCCGAGGTTTATAACGGTGGCCTCGAACTGATGGAAGCGATGGCCGGATACGATCGTGCATTCCTGGTTGACGCCATCGTCACCGGAGGCCGGCCGGGAACGATTTATCGCCTCGGAATCGACGAGGTGGCCACCACCCGCAACACTTCCACGACGCACAACGGCAGTCTTTCGGCCGCCTTGGAACTGGGCCGGCTCTCCGGCGTCAAGCTTCCCGGCGAGGTGCGGATCTGGGCGGTGGAAGCCGGCGATGTCACCACCTTTCGCGAGGGCCTTACACCGGAAGTGGAAGCGGCGGTCCCGGTCGTGGTCAAGGAGATCATGAGCGAGTTATTCCCGAATCAGCGCTTGTCCTAGGAGATTGGTCCAATGAAGATCGGACTCTACTTTTGCACGTGCGGCACCAACATCACCGCGACCGTCGACTCCGAGAAGGTGATCGCCGAGTTAACGGCGCAGTTTCCCGAGTCGTATGCGGCCACGGTCGAGTTCATCTGCTCAGCCGAAGGCAAATCGTTTCTGAAGGATCATCTCCTCGATAACCGACCCGACCGGGTGGTCATCGCTGCCTGCTCGCCGCGGGAGTATGAGAGCACCTTCATGCAGATTCTGGCCGAAGCGGGAATCAATCCTTACTTCATGCAGATGGTCAACATCCGCGAGCAGGTTGCGTGGGTGACGCCCGACCCGGCGGAGGCCACGCAGAAGGCCACGGTCGCTATCCGCAGCGCGATGGCGCGCGTGTGCCTGCAACTGCCCCTGGAGAAGAAGGAGCTGGAGGCTAATGGCGATGTGCTGGTCATCGGCGCCGGTCCGGCCGGTTTGCAATCCGCGCTGTTCCTGGCCGAGGCTGGCCGCAAAGTCGTGCTGGTCGAGAAGTCTCCGGCGATTGGCGGAATGCCGGTGTTTTTCGAGGAATTATTTCCCACTATGGAATGCGGCCCCTGCCTGCTGGAGCCCTTCGAGGAGGAGGTTCTCCACGGTAACTACGCACATAACATCGAATTGCTCCTGCTCTCCGAGGTCACGGGCGTCACTGGCTACTATGGAAATTTCACCGCCACCATCAAGCAGACGCCGCGGTTTGTCGGGCCTACGTGCATCGGTTGCGGAATGTGCGTCGAGGTTTGTCCAGCGTCGGGCAGCAATGAATTGAATTGCGGAATGGACAAAAAGAAAGCTATTGCCATGCCCTTCCTCGGAGCCTTACCTAACTTTCCGTACATCGATCAGCGATCTTGCCTGCGCGCCGGCGGCGGCGACTGCCAGCTCTGCCTCGACGCCTGTCCCATGCCGGATACCGTGCTGCTGGACGACAAGGAGCGGATCGTCGAGCGCAAGGTGGGAGCAATCATTCTGGCCATCGGCAGCAAGCTCTATGACTGCCGCAAGGTCAGCGGTCTCGGATACGGCGATATTCCCGGAGTGATGACCAGCCTGGAGTTCGAGCGGCTGGCATCGTCCAACGGGCCGACCGCCGGCGAAATCAAGACTCCAGCGGGAAGCACGCCCGGCAGTGTCGCCATCGTCCACTGCGTAGGCAGCCTTGATGTCAAACACCAGCCTCACTGTTCCGGCATCTGCTGCGAGTATGCCTTCAAGTTCAATCGCATCCTGGAACACAAGCTGCCAGGGACAAAGGTTTATCACCTCTACAAGGAGCTGGTCGTGCCCGGCAAGGACGACTCTTCGATGCTGGATCATGCGCGGAAGAATCCCAACGCTAGCTTCATCCGGTATCGCGATCTGTCGGAGATCGAAATTACCGCGGTTTCCGGCGGGCAAAAGATTGCCTACCGGTGCGAGGACGGCAAGAACGATTCGTTCACTGCGGAGATGGTTGTGCTTTGCCCAGCGATGGTGGGCAGTGAAGACGCGGCCAAGCTCGGCGACATGATGGACGTGACCTGCGGCAAGGCAGGATTCTTCGAAGAGCTGAACGGGAGGCTGCACGCCTCGCAGAGCAAAGTGAAAGGCGTCTACCTGGCGGGCACATGCCAGGCGCCGATGGACATCGGTCAGGCGACCAGTCGGGCCATGGCCGCCGCCGGATACGTCTTATCGGGACTGGCTGCCGGAAAGAAGCTGGTCATTGAGCCGATTACCGCTGCGGTCGATGAAGAGCGCTGCTCGGGTTGCCGCATTTGCAGCGGCGTTTGCCCCTACAAAGCCATCAGTTTCATGCCTGAAACGGAAACCTCCAGAATCAATGCTCTGCTCTGCCACGGTTGCGGTACATGCGTAGCGGCCTGTCCGGCAGGAGCGATTCAGGGCAACCATTTCACCAACGATCAAATTCTTGCGGAAATCGAGGCCATCCTGCAATGACAAAGCTTGAGCAGCCCAACGCTGAATCCTTTGAACCGAAGATCGTCGGCTTCCTGTGCAACTGGTGTTCGTACGCCGGCGCCGACAAGGCTGGCGCTTCGCAGACGCCCTACCCGCCCAATGTGAGCATCATCCGCGTAATGTGCAGCGGCCGCGTCGATCCCCAGTTTGTCCTGGAGGCGTTCCACAAGGGAGCCGACGGCGTGATCATCCTGGCCTGCCATCCCGGCGACTGTCACTACAAAGTAGGCAATTACCGGGCAGTCCAGCGTCATCGTATCCTGTTGCGCCTGCTGGAACAGTTCGGCATCGAGAAAGAACGATGCAACTTCGACTACGTTTCCGCCGGCGAAGGCGAAAAGTTCGTCCGCGTCATCACCGGAATGGTAAGCACAATCAAGGCTCTTGGGCCTTTGACACTTGCACTCCCAGTCTCTTGACCGGATCCACGCCACGAGAGACCGGCCTTTATGCGCATGGGGTCCGGCATCGACATTCTCCCGTTTCGCTATGCGGACGTTGGGCGGCTGGGCATCCCGGCCGGCCCGAACTGCAATCTTGGCACGGTATTGGGGGAGCGATCGCAGAGGGTCCGTTAAAAGACGCATTCCAGCTGGGCTTGAATCGGCTTTTGCTCCCGCAGATTATCGAGATTCGCCCTGCGTACCTGCTGCTTCAACCGGCATTTTTCCTCGGCTAGCCAAGATTTTCGATGTTTCAACACATTCCTTCCTCGCCGGCCCGGTAGATGGAGGCCCAACGCCATACGATTCCTAGAAACGCAGAGGAGCGGAAATCAGGAATGAGCCTACCCGGCAGGTCTGAAAACATTGAAACAAGAACTGATTAACCGCCGTGATCTGCCGAAAAAAGACTAAGAAATCCGCGCTCCTTCACTATTGAGAATCCCGTACCTGGAGCTGGAAAAAGGACGAGCCCGTAATGACATCGATTGTCGGAAACATGCGCCTTTCAAACAAGTTCAAAGCTGCGTTTGGGATGGTTTGTATTCTGTGCCTCCTGCAAGGAGCAGTCGCGCTGGTCGGCCTGTCCAGGGTTGACAGTTTGACCGATGACTTGACCCGGCGCACCCAGCCGGCCGCACAGGCCACGCAGATGAGCCAGGACTCTACGCGGCAAATCAGCAACGAGGGGGAACAGATCAAAGGCGTCAATCGGTCATTCCGGCGGCTGGTAGCGGGGATCATGGGGTTGGTAACGGTTCTCTGCTTCTGTGTCGGCTTGTTCCTGACGCGTCTGATTGTCCCGCCCATCCTTGCCGCAACCGCGGCCCTTGAAAAAGTGGCGGAAAAAGACCTGACGGTGTCGGTAGAGGTTGTGAGCGAGGATGAGGTCGGCCGGCTTTCTACCTCCCTGAATATAAGTGTGGCCGCAATGCGCACCGTCCTGCAGTCAATAGCCCAGGGCGTTGGAACCCTTTCCGCCGCAGCCCAGGAACTGAGCGTCCGCTCGACCGAAACCAGCAGCAATACTCAAGTCCAGTCCGGCAAGACCGATTCGATAACCGTCGCGGCTCAGGAGATGACGGCGGTAATCGGCGAGATCAGCGGGAATGTCGAGGCCGCCTCGGTCCTTAGCCGCGAGTCGGCCGAAGCGGCCGATCAGGGTGGCGTCGTGCTGCAGGCCGCTGCCGCAGCCATGGAGAAGATTGCGGCGGGCAGTGGCTCGGTGGAAGAGAAGATGAGCTCGCTAGCCCGTCGCTCCGAGGATATCGGCAAGGTGGTCGGCCTGATCCAGGAAATCAGCGAGCAGACCAACCTGCTGGCTCTCAACGCTGCGATTGAAGCTGCCCGCGCCGGGGAGCATGGCCGCGGATTCGCGGTGGTGGCCGGCGAGGTTCGCCGCTTGGCTGAACGCACCAAGGGAGCCACCGAGGAGATTGCCGGAACCATCCGCAACATTCAAGATGAGACCAAGGCGACCCTCGATTTGACGCAGAGCAATCGCGCAGCTGTGGAGGCTGGCTTGCACGAGACGGAGCGGGCGCGGAGCAGCCTGACGGCCATCGCCAGCTCTTCCAAACAGGTTGAGCAAATGATTTTTATGATCGCTACGGCCGCTTCCGAGGAGACCATCGCCTCTCGCGAGATCGCCGAGTCTGCCGGCCAAATTTCTCAACTCTCGACGAACAACTTCCAAGCCTCGAATGAAGCTGCCGAGGCATGCAAAGGCCTCTCCGCTTTAGCCAACGACCTGGATGGCATCATCCGCTCCTTCCGCATCGACTAGGGCGCCGGTTTCGGTGAGGCATTGCGAGGGCAATCCCTCGCTGAGGGTTGTCGGGCGTCACTTGATTCCCCACTTCAGCGTCGAAATCGCTGCCGCAACAACAAGGCAGGCTCACGGTTTCGAGATGCAAGTCGCCCAGAGTTCGCGGAGAGCAATCGCCATGCCGGAAATATCAGCCTTCGTTCATGAGGTCGCGCAGTTCCAAATCCGCGACTGGGTGCGCGCCATAAAGGCTAAGCTGAATTGCGATGAGACCAGCGCATTCCGCCCGGCTTCGCCAGATAGCTCTCTTACATCCCTTTTGTAAATTCTGCCTTGAGGTGTGTTCGGTTCTAAGTTGAATACGGCATGGCATATCCTGAAGCCTTCGGAAGTGAATACCGTCAGTCCGGAGGTTCCCAATCGCCTTCTGACTGCGGCGAGCCTCTGGTTGATCGTTGCGGCGGCTAATCCAAGGCTTTCCAAGTAGAGTCGGAATCTCTGCACAACGGTACGGTTAAGCGCAAGGCACGGCTCTGAGCAGTACCACGCGATGAATTGATCCATTGCAAAGCGATAGTTACGCCGTGACTTCGGAGAACTCAGGCTATTGAGAACCGATGCTTTAGCATGGTCGAGATCCGGCAGACGGAGGACGACCTTGCGATAATTGGGTTTTGATTTCTTTCTGCGCATACAAGCAGCCTCCTTGCCGTAAGTATTGCGCTTCATCTTGGCATTGTAGATAAAGG
>Ga0224557_1003155_pt1 | contig 13150 bp, 13 predicted proteins | sample 714S31014metaG_FD_180677 | JGI IMG/M metagenome (GOLD analysis project Ga0224557, IMG submission 180677) | Peat soil microbial communities from Stordalen Mire, Sweden - 717 S3 10-14 | ecosystem: Environmental > Terrestrial > Soil > Wetlands > Peat | place: Sweden: Norrbotten County, Stordalen... | reverse complement strand
AACGCTGAGCTTGCTCCAGGCGGGGCAAAGGCGCTCGGCAAAGGCTTCGATGAGGAGCGGATGCTGCGCCCAGCTTTCGGTAAAGTCGATGCGCAAGCCCACTGCTTCAGCTTCGACAGCTCTGCGATAGAGGCCAACGCTGGTGCGGGAATTTTGCGGCGCAAGGCAGAGGACCGCGGCTTCTTCGACGCCATCGACGCGCATTCTGATGACAATGTCAGCAATGTAAGGGTACCAGTTGCGCATCGCCACATAGACCGGGATGCGCTTGCCAAATGCGGCTAACTCCGCTTCAACCAGCCGGCCTTGCTCCTGCGTGATTTCGGCCAGCGGGCTGTGACCGATGAGTGCATAGCGGCGCTGAATCTCCTCGACAACTTCGTGCGGCAGCGGCCGGCCGCCGGTCACGTTGCGCAGGTATTCGGGAATCTGCTCGATGGTCTCGGGCGTGCCGTGGGCCAATAGAAGGACGGCTTGCTTAGGCATCTATCGACTCCTTTTGAAGAGACGCCGGTTGAGTTCCAGGTTTCCCACCCTTGCGCCAGAAAGAAGGCGCAAGGATGGGGCACCCAATCATTTTTAGCGATCCAGCGGTGGAATCACTTGAGCCGGAATTCACGCACCATACGCACGACGGCTTGCACATTTTCGACCGGCGTGGTGGGCACGATGCCGTGGCCGAGGTTGAAGATGTGGCCGGGGCGACCGCCCGCGGCGCGCAGGATTTCATGGACGCGCTGCTCTAAAACTTCGAGTGGCGCAAAGAGGGTAATGGGGTCGAGGTTGCCTTGCACCGCGTGGCCGTGGCCGACAGCGCGCCAGCCTTCGTCGAGCGGCTGCCGCCAGTCGAGGCCGATCACGTCGGCGCCGGTCGCGGCCATTTGCGTGAGCAGGCCTGTCGTTTCCACGCCAAAGTAGATCACCGGCACGCCCATCTGCTGAACAGAACGCACGAGGCGCTGCGAGGCCTCGAAGGCGTATTCGCGATAATCGGCCAGGCCGAGCGAGCCAACCCAACTATCGAAAATTTGAATCACGTCGGCCCCTGCCTCGACCTGCAGGCGACAATACTCTTCGAGGACCACCACGATCTTGTCCAAGAGGCTGCGCCACGCAGTGGGGTCGGAATACATCATCTGTTTGGTGTGAATGTAATTCTTTGAGCCGCCGCCCTCGATCATGTAGCTGGCCAGCGTGTAGGGCGCGCCGCAAAAGCCGATAATTCCTAGCCGGTCGCGAAAGTGCGCGGCGACTTTCTCGATGGCGCGGGCAACGTAGGCCAGATCAGCGGCGCGATCGGTGCGCAGCGCGCGGACATCTTCAGCGTTACGGACGGGGTGATGCACCACCGGCCCCTCGCCGGCCTGAAACTCGAAGTCCAGGCCCATCGGCTCCAGGGGCAGTAGCAGATCGGCGAAGATGATGGCCGCGTCGACGCCCAGCTTTTCCGCAGCGGTGATGGTGACCTCGGCGGCGATCTCCGGCTGCTTGCAGATTTCCACCAGAGTGTGGTACTTGCGGATCTCGCGGTACTCCTGCATATAGCGCCCGGCCTGTCGCAGAAACCAGACCGGCGTGCAGTCGACCGGCTGGCGCAGGCAGGCGCGGAGGAAGCGGCTGCCGACGAGAGTCGTTTCGTCTGCTGCCAGGTGTTGATCAGTTGAATTCATACTGGGTTGATTTTAACGGGCGGGACTGGCTTGGATTGGTCATGTGCCTCAGTGATCCCGGTTCTGGTATTTCAGCAGTCCGCGAATGTCCTTCAACAATCGAAAGAGATGATATAGGTTCATGACGAAGTGCGGTAAGGCATTGGCCACAAAAAATCGGCCCCCGGTATGAGCGGGGGCCAGTTGCCTTGGTTCTCTCTTAGTGCGAGAGCTTGATTGGCGGCCGGAAGGCTGGGAGCCTCCGGTGCGGATAGGAGCCTCGGGTACGGGGCTGCGGGTTCTTAGGGCCGCTCCACGCCGGTCGAAGAAGCCACATCATGGGGAGATGCGACTTCCTGGGCCGCCAAACTGTTTTCCATCAACCGGATGCTGACGCTGCTCGTCTTTGCGGGCTTGGTCTCTTCCGAGCCGGTGGCGGGAGCATTGCCGAGGGCTACGGTGTGCAAACGGTAGACGGGAATCTGATCTTCTGTGACGAGGTAGCGCTTGACCGCCTCGGCCAATCGCCCGGAGTTCTGGATGCCGGCGGTGCTGGCCTGAGGCGAATGGCCCTCAATTTCCAGCACGTATCCTTGATGACCGGCCAGGTTGGCGGCGAAGGCGTCCAATTGCTTGCGGGCCGCGGCCGACAGAATTGGCTGACCGTGGTGAAACGCTACGTCGAGCTGATTTGCCTGGTGATACTGGTCCAGGCCGGAGACGGTAGTGTTCAACTGATCCACATGGCCGTTCGCGCCCAAAGCCGTGGCATTGGCTCTATCCGCTAGAATGCCGGCGTCGCTGGCTGTCTGGTTGGCTGCGTCCGCGGTGGATTGAGCCCTGCGGATACCCGCTTGCGACCTGCCATCCACGTCCTTGATGTCGCGCCCGTTTTTGGCGTTGACTTCATCCAGCTCACTGAGCTGGCCCTTGATGGGGTCCACCCGATTATTGACCCACTTCTTGCGCGCAAAGGGATTTACCCGTCCCCAGAAACCCTCCTTCGGGGCGTTGACGGAGACAGACGGCGGAGCCATGGGCGAGGATTGCTGCTCGACCGTGGCAGGCGGAGTGTTCTGAGAGTCTGTCGCAGGCTGCCCCTGTTGCGCAAGGGCGGGAATTGCAATTGCAGATGCCAGCAAAACAAATGCAATCTGGCGAGGGAACAAGTTCCGAGATGTTGCGATAGCTTTCACTTATGGACCCCCTTCAGGGTTTTTCTCCGCCAGGGTTGCGCGCGGTGAGCAGTCGTGTCTGCTCGCTCTTGTAGCAAGCAAGGCGCGCGCCAAACCAGGCGTCCGGGTATGAATACCTGGATGTGCTTTGGATTGTTTGACTTGGCTCGCGGCTGCTGCGTGGAGCGGCGACAGAGAAGGGTTGGATGCGGCGGCCCGGGTGCGTAATTTTTGCCGGACAGAGTATTTTCTACCCGGTAAATCCTGCGGGGGTGGTCTATTTCGATTCGACTTGGAGGATGCGAATCTCCGGGTAAGTGCCGTTCCAGTCCGCCGAAACCGCATCGAAGACCAGGCGGAACTCGCGCTCATCGCCGGGCTTGAGCGGCGCCGCGGAGACCGGTTCGACATCAATATAAGGTTCGCGCACGCGGATCAGCTTGAGCGGCATGGTTTCGTTCTGCGCCACTTCGTTGTAGACAGTGCGGAAGAGCACCTGCATGGTGACGGAGGTGACGGTGCGCGCGCCGGTATTGGAGATATGGCCATCCAGGTAAGTGACTTTGCCTCCGGCCAGATTGGCTGATTCACTCATGGCCAGGCCTGTCAGCGCAAGGCTGCCAGCGTAAGGGTCGAGAGGCGCGTTGATCGGTGCCACCGCGCTCTTGCCGCGGGCGTCTTTCAGGCTCAGCAGGATGGCAACGGCAACAATCGACAGGACAACGGCAGCGGCCACCGCCAGGGGCAGCCAGTTGCGTTCTTCCTTCTCGCGGATCGGGATGACTTCGGGCGGAGTGCTCACGAGCGAGATTTTACACCCGCGAGATGAGAAATTTCCCAACTTCATGTTTTGAGGAATAATGTAGAGCGTAGAGGCTTGATTGATCGACCGGTCCGTAGGCGGATATTTGCGGGCAGGAGGAGATAATGCCAGACGAAACGAAGAAGTATCAACAGTCCAACTACATATTCAAGGCAAGATCGCCAGCCGAAGATTGCCTCGAAATTGCCAAGATCCACCACCGTGAAGCCAAGCAAATGTTTGATAACGCGAGAAGCGCAGAGGCCGAGGGCAGATTGGAAGAGGCCAAATTGTTGACGGACCTGGCAGTGGCGCGGGAAGCGATAGCCGCTGAGTTCGAGAGTACGGCCCGGGGCGAGAGCAGTGACCCGATTGTGGCCGAAATCCTGGATTGGCAGGAAGATCTGAAAGAAGGTTATGTCCCCTATAAACCCACCTTTGTCACCGGAGATGAACCGGCCCCCGAGCAATTGATTGAGGAGCTGAAGCAGCCCAAGCATGGGTTCATCGCTCGCGCCGTGGCTTGGATAGGGAGCTTGATCTCGGAATAGGCTGGCCGCGCCTTTGTCGCACGGCCGATGATCCTCAGATCACATCCCCGGCGGCCCTTGCACCAACCCGATCAGATGGCCCTCGGGATCGAGGAAGCCGGCGATGATACCGCCATCGGGAATCGGGTGCGGCCCAAAAGCCTTCTTTCCTCCCTTGCTTTCAATCAGTTCGAGCGCTGCACTGACATCCTCAACCGCGACATAAAAGGTGACGTGGCGGCGCGCCTCGCCCATAGCGCCGATGCCGCCGCCGATGCCGGAGCCGGGTTTGACCAGCGAATACCCTTCGATCATCGGGGTGATCTCCCAGTCGAAGACGCTTTTGTAGAACGCCTCCAGCAACTTCTGGTCCTTGCCTAGAATCTCGAAATGGACAACCGCATTGGCTTGGGGCATGGATAGAACCTCCTCTTGAGTCCAATATGAGACCCACTCTACACGTGAACGCAGGACAAAATCCAATGAAAAAACGCCAAAAAAATAATTTTAAAAATTCTCTTGACATCTATTGCTGATTGCGATATACCTATTGCATATTGCGATGGAAGTGAGGCTGAACGGCAATCCCATCGCAGCGGGAATCGGGTACGGAGCCGGTTTGGGTTCGTGGTTTCCCACCCTTTTCGCAAAGAGCGCGAAAAGGATGGGGCACCCAACTGAGCAATCGAATAACTGACCACAGAATGATGTTCACAGGCCACTGTTCACTGACCACTGTTCACTGACCACTGAGTTCTTATGAAGCTGGGCGAAAAAATCCGTTATCTGCGCGAGGTGGAGGGCAGCCTGCGCGGCCTGGACCGGGCGATGAGCCAGCAGGAGATGGTGCGCGATCTGGCGGCCGAGACCGGCTCGAAGCTGAGCCAAAGCTACCTTTCGCAGATTGAAAGCGGCGCGCGGCCACACCTGACCAACACTTCGCGGCAGCTTCTGGCCCGCTTCTTTAAGGTGCATCCGGGCTATCTGGTGGACGATCCGGAGGGCTACTCGCCGGAGCTGCAAAGCGAACTGCGCCCGGTGGAAGACAAGCTGGACCTGTGGCTGGTGGCGGGCGCCGAGCGCTTCCGCCGCGACCCGGAGCTGATGAAGGCGCTGCTGACCGTGGCCCGCCACGAGCACTCGCGGGAGTGTTTGCTGCTGTTGGAGGCGATCCTGGAGACGCCGGGGCTGATGCCGCGGCTGACCGAAGTCCTGCGGCCCAAACTTGAACCCAAAGCGCGCATCCCCCAAGCGCAGGAACGTGGAGCGCAACAATGACCTGGGAAACCTTCTACTTCGTTTGCTTTCTCGCCGGGCTGTTCCTGAGCGCGTTTTCGCTGCTGGGCTGCATGGGGCACTTCGGCGGTCATGTTCACCTGCCGCACGCGCCGCACGCTGTGCATCTGCACGGCGCCGGCCATCTTTCGCATGGCAGCTCGGGGGTGAGAGCGGGGCAGACAACGGCCAGCATTCCCTGGTGGAATACCTTTTCGATCATGATCTTTCTCTGCTGGTTTGGCGCGGCGGGCTTTCTGATGACGCGCCATGGCGGCTTTGTGGCCAGTGTGGTGCTGGTCTTCGCCGTGATTTGCGGCGTGGCCGGAGGCGCCATTGTCTTCTTCTTCCTGGCCAAGGTGATGCTGCCCCACGAGCACGAACTCACCGCGGACGAAACCGATGTCGTCGGCGTCGTGGGCCGGGTTTCAGCTCCCATTCGGGCAGGCGGAATCGGGGAGATTGTTTACGAACAACTGGGCGCGCGCCACTCGGCTCCGGCGCGCTCCGAGGATGGCGGGTCGATTGAAAAACAGGATGAGGTCTTCGTCCTCCGCTACGAAAAAGGAATCGCGTACGTACGGCGCTGGGATGACAGTGAACAGTGATCAGTGGGCAGTGATCAGTAACTCTGCCAGACGCTGCCTGCAGACAACTGAATTCTGAAAACTGAACACGGACCACTCAAGATTAAGGACTGTTATGACGAACACGACTGAGCTGATCATCGACATGGCCATCCTGGTAGGGATCTTCCTGCTGGGGTTCTTGGCCAAGCATTTTCCCAAGAACGGCCGCAACGACGGCTCTAAACAGTGAACAGTGAACCGTGAACAGTGATCAATGGCCGGATGCCAAGGTGGACAACTGATCACTGACGACTGTCCACTGAATGAAAACCATCAACCACTTACCTCCCGGATGAAAGGGCCGGGATCGCAATGAATGATTTCATGAACGGCTTCAACGGATCGGTTGTTTTGTTTGTGGGGCTCGGCGTACTGGCGCTGATCTTCCTGCTGGGCGTGATCACCTCGCTCTATCGCAAGGCTGGACCCAACGAGGCCTTGATTGTCTACGGCTTCCGCGGCCCGCGTGTCGTCAAAGGCCATGGCACAGTGATCTTTCCCATGGTGGAAAGCTGCCGCCAGTTGAGCCTGGAGCTGATGAGCTTCGACGTGGCGCCGCAGCAGGATCTCTACACCCGGCAGGGCGTTGCAGTCACCGTAGAGGCAGTGGCGCAGATCAAGGTGCACAGCGATCAGGTCTCGATTCTGACCGCGGCCGAGCAGTTTCTAACTAAGGAGCCGCGCGAGCGCGAGGGGTTGATCCGGCTGGTGATGGAAGGCCATCTGCGCGGCATCATCGGGCAGTTGACGGTGGAGCAGATCGTCAAGGAGCCGGAGATGGTGGGCGAGCGCATGCGCGGCACCTGCGCGGAGGAGTTGAGCAAGATGGGCCTGGAAGTGATCTCCTTCACCATTAAAGAGGTCCGCGACAAGAACGAGTACATCTCGAATATGGGCCGTCCGGATGTGGCGCGCATCAAGCGCGACGCCGATGTGGCCACCGCCGAGGCGGAGCGCGACACGGCGATTCTGCGCGCCAACGCGATTCGCGATTCCTCGGTGAACAAGGCCAAGGCCGACCAGGAGCGGGTGATCGCCGAGACCGCATCCGCCACCCGCCAGGCCGAGGCGCAGCGCGACCTGGACATCAAGAAAGCTGAGTACAGCGAGCAGAGCCGCCGCCAGCAGGCTACCGCCGACAAGTCCTACGAGCTGCAAACCAATGTCATGCTGCAGCAGGTGACCGCCGAGCAGGTGAAGGTGCAGCAGGTGGAGCGGGAGGGCCAGATCAAGGTGCAGGAGGCGGAGATTCAACGCAACGAAAAGCAGTTGATTGCCACCGTGCTCAAACCCTCCGAGATCGAGCGCCAACGCATCGAGAACATGGCCGCCGCGGAGAAGAATCGCCTGACCGCCGAAGCCGAGGGCCGCGCCTCCGCCATCCGCGCCCAGGGCGAGGCCGAGGCCAGCATCATCTTCCAAAAAGGAACGGCGGAAGCCAAGGCCATGAGCGTGAAGGCCGAGGCCTATCAGGAGTGGAACCAGGCCGCCGTTGTGGACAAGCTGCTCACCAATATGGCCGATGTGGTGCGCGCCATGGCCGAGCCGCTCAGCAAGGTGGACAAGATCACCATCGTTTCGACCGGCAATGATGACGCCGCCGGAGCGTACAAGATCACCGGCGACATGACACGCATCGCGGCGCAGGTGCCGGCGCTCTTTGAGGCCTTGAGCGGCATGGACATCAAGCAGTTGATGTCCAACGTGAAGGCCATCAAGCCGAAGCCGGAGAAGGATGGCAAGCCGGCGGAGAAATAGATGCTGGGTGCCCATCCTTGCGGCTGTCATCCTAAGCGAAGCGCAGCGAAGTCGAAAGATCCGCGTTTCGTACAGGTGCCGCAAGGGTGGGATGCCACAAACCAAATCATCGCTCTGTTAAGAAGTTCCGAAACGAGGAGAGTATGAAGAAAGCCATTTGTTTTGCCGCGGCATTGGGAATGATGATGTTGCCCTGCGCAGCCTTTGCGCAAACCCCTGCCGCACAACCCTCGACCGCGCCTGCGGCGGCTATGACGGAGCCGTCTGGCCTTCCTGCCGATCAACAGCCCACCAAGGAACAGCTGATCAAGCTCTTCGAGCTGATGCGGGTGCGTGACCAGTTGGCGACTGTGACCAAAATGATGCCTGCGCTGGTGCAGCAGCAGATGAAAGCGCACATGCAGCAGATGCGGAAAGACCATCCGGAGATGGCTTTGATGTCCGAAGAAAAGCAGCAAGCCGCCGGGATGGTCATGGACAAGTTCATGGCGCGGGTCTTCGACATCTACACTCCCGACGAGATGATCTCGGATATGGCGGGCATCTATCAGAAGCATCTGTCCCGATCCGATGTGGACGGGATGATTGCCTTTTACAGCACGCCCGCAGGGCAGCACATGGTCGCGATGACGCCGGTCATCATGCAGGAGTATATGCCTCTGGTGATGCAGCGGATGCAGGAGCGGATGAAGCCCTTGACGGATGAGATGAGCAAGGAGATGGAGCAAATCGCCAAGCCCGCGGCTCCGGCATCGGATAAGCCGGCCGCGAAGTAGCATGGTCTCCCACCCTGGCCGCAACAACAAGAAAGCGGCGAGGGTGGTGCACCCGGCAACTGACAACTGACAACTGACGGCTAATGAAACAAGGAGGTACGTCATGGCACTGCTGGAGAGAGTAAGCACATTGCTCCGCGCCAATCTGAACGACCTGATCGAGAAGGCCGAAGATCCGGAGCGGATGTTGAAACAGATCGTGCTGGACATGGAGAACCAGCTGATGCAGGTGAAGACGCAGGTGGCCATCGCCATCGCTGACGAGCACCTGCTGGAGAAGAAGCGCGCCGAGCACACCGAGCAGGCGGCGGAGTGGCGGCGCAAGGCAGAGCTGGCCGTGCAGAAGGGCCACGACGACCTGGCTCGCGCGGCGCTCGAACGCGCGCTGAGCCACGACCAACTGGTTGCCGGCTTCACCACCCAGGCCGAGGACCAGAAGCACGAGGCCGACAACCTGCGCCAGGCGCTGCGCAAGCTGGAGCAGAAGCTGGGCGAAACGCGCGCCCATTGCGAGATGCTGGTGGCCGAGCATCGCCGCGCCAAGGTGGTGGGCCGCGCCACCGAGGCTCGCCAGGTCGTCGGCATCGGGCAGGAGCACGCGCTGGGCCGGATGAAGACACGCGTCCATCTGAAGGCAGCCCAGAACGCCGCCGCCAGCGAGGTAATGGTTCCCGAGTCGCTCGAGGACCGCTTTCATGCGCTGGAGAGCGAAGACAGAATCGAGTTGCTGCTCAACGAGATCAAGACCCGGCAGGCGATCCAATAGAGCGCGCAAAGAATCCCACCCTTTCCGCAACAAGAACGCGGTGAGGGTGGGGCACCCATCATCTTGTCTGCTGGTGAAGATTTCCGTGTCCACGGAACGCTGAAGCGCGTCTAACAAACAAGTGCTGTATCCGCACAAAGAAATGATTTCCCTGAGCGGAGCCTGAACCGGAGGTTGAACGGAGGGCTTCGCCGGGGGTGTTTTACCCTGAAAGGGTAGCCCTTGGCCGATTCGCGCTTTCAGGCGGACGTGGCTGATCGGGCTCCAATCTACGACTCGTGGACGAATGCGCTTCGGTTCTTGTCTTTTTTCTGCAACAGTTCTTGCTGGAATGACTCTGGTGGCCTTGCCCTCGCGCGCATCCGCGCAGGAGACAGGCTCCAGCCTGGTCGTCACCGCGGCCACGCAACTCCCCGATGCGCCGCAGCCGCAGTTCGAGGTTGCGTCAGCCGAGCCTCTTGATCAGCAGACTCCCGCCGCTCAGGGCACATCTAGTTCGCAAACCCCCGCGCAACCGCCCGCTGCCGAAAAAAGCCAGCACGAAAAGGCCGAAGAGCAGATCAAGGAGCAGGAGAAGCAGCGGCTCGTAGGTGTCTTGCCCCAATTCAACATCTCCTATCGCAGCGACGCCGTCTCCATGACCGCTGGGCAGAAGATGAGGCTCGCCCTTCGCTCCACCACCGACCCGGTGGCCTTCGCCTCCGCATTTGTGGTTGCCGGTTCTCACGAGGCTATGGACGACGACAAAGGATTCGGATGGGGACTCCAGGGCTATGGGAAGCGATCGGGCGCGGCCTATCTGGACGCTTTCGACGGCAACATGCTCGGCAACGGCATCCTGCCTTCCATCCTGCACCAGGATCCGCGTTATTTCCGCCTCGGTCATGGAACCTTCACTCACCGGCTACTCTATTCCGTGGCCACCAATGTTATCTGCAAGCACGACAACACCGGCAAGTGGGAGCCCAACTACTCGAATATTCTGGGCAATATCGCCGGAGGCGCAATCTCCAATCTTTACTATCCGTCCAGCAACTCCGGGATTGGCCAGACCTTCACCAATGGTTTTATCGTGACCGCCGAGGGCGGGGTTGGCTCGATCTTCGACGAGTTCTGGCCCGACGTCTCGCGCAAGCTGCTCCACCGGGATCCCACGCACGGCCTCGATGCCCAGGCGCGCGCCGCCGAGAAGGCCCGGAAAGACGCTGAAAAGCAGGTCCGGCAGGAGTAGAAATAGGACCAGCGCGTCGGCAAAAAATTGCGGATGCGCCGCGTGTTAGTCGCCCAGGGGCCACGCGCGATACTCTTGAACGAGCAGCACAGACCTCTCCAGTTGCCGCGAAAGGAAATCAACAATGTACTCAGTCCATGCCTGGAATTGCCTGCTCTCGTTGGCATTCATTCCCGTCTTCGCCGCGGTGCCCTTTGCGCTGGCCCAGGCAGCGCCCGCGGATGGCGCCGGAGCCTATGCAACCGGAAAGTACCGCAATCTTTTTGTGGAAGCCGGCCATTCGCCCCAAGAGGTTAAGGCAAAGATCGACGCCGCCTTTCAGCAGCTCTTTCATGGCGACCCGCAGACGCAGGCCGTGACTTTTTCCGCGGGCAGCAACGCCAACGGGCCGCTGATGTATCTGACGGACGTGCATAGCCGCGACGTGCGCACCGAGGGGATGTCGTACGGCATGATGATCGCCGTGCAGTTGGGCAAGAAGGCCGAGTTCGACGCGCTGTGGAATTGGGCGATGACCTATATGTACATCAGCGCCCCGAAGCATCCTTCGTACGGCTTCTTTTCCTGGTCGTGTAAAACGGACGGCTCGCCGAACGATGAGTCTCCGGCGCCTGACGGCGAAGAGTACTTCGCGATGGCGCTGCTGTTTGCGGGCAATCGCTGGCCGGGCGGCCACGGCATCTACGACTATCATGCCGAAGCCTTGCAACTGCTGACCGCGATGCGCCACCGGGCTGTGATCACAGGCCCAACGAAGTTCGGCGAGCGCAGCGTGGGCGCGGAGGTGAACGAGGAGAACGCGATGATTCTCTTTGTACCGGGAATCATGCCGCAGCCCTTCACCGATCCCTCCTACCACCTGCCCGCCTTCTACGAGCTATGGGCGCGCTGGGGTCCTGTGGAGGACCGCGCCTTCTGGGCGCGCGCCGCCGACGTGAGCCGCGCCTTTTTTGTGAAGACTACGAACCCCCAGACCGGCCTTGCTCCCAACTACGCCAACTTCGACGGCACGCCGCACGTCACCGGATATCCTCAGTCGGGCGTCTTCGCCTACGATGCGTGGCGCGCGGCCAGCAACTGGTCAGTGGATTGGTCGTGGTGGCGCAAGGCGCCCGCGGAGCAGGAGTTGAGCGACCGCATCCAGAAGTTCTTTGCGGCCGAGGGGATTGACAGCTATGGGCCGATCTACACACTGGACGGCAAATATCTTGGCACGCCTGGACAGAACAAGGGCCATCCCGCCGGGCTGGTGGGCGTCAATGCGACCGCTGGACTCGCGGCCACCGACCACGCCCGCGCAAAGCAGTTCACCGAAGCCTTGTGGAAGACTCAAGTCCCCTCAGGCCAGGGCCGCTATTACGACGGCATGCTTTACCTGATGAGCATGATGCACCTGAGCGGCGAGTTCCGCATTTGGGCGCCACAGCATTGACCGGGCATGAGGCTGGTCGATTGCGCCATCAGAGTTGATGGCGCGCATCCAGAGAGTTTTCCGGATGCACGTGGAGTCGAACAGGTCCGCTTATAGTGACTTTTTCTTGAGAGAAAAGCCACTATAAGCGCGACTCTCTCATCAGTTCACGGCCCCGCTCAATCGCGCGCCGGTTCAATTCCGTCCAGCGCGGATTCTTCACCAGTCTCTTGAGCGCCGCGTCAATGTTGACGTCCCGCAACACTCCGGTCATTTCTAGCAGCGCGCCCATCATCACCATGTTGCCCGCACGCGCGTTGCCCAGCGCATCGGCGATTTCCGTGAAGGGACGCGCCAGCACCTGCACGCCTGGCTGCTCGCAATCGGCGGGAAACTCCTCGCCGTTGTAAAGAATCCATCCGCCCGCGGGCACGCTCTTGACAAACTTGCGGAGCGCCGGTTCATTCATCGCCACCAGCACATTGGGATTGGTCACCATCGGTGAATCGATGACGCGCCTGGACAGGCGCACATGGCAGTTCGATGTGCCCGAACGCATCTCCGGCCCATAGGACGGCAGCCAGGAAACTTCCAGGCCCGCGTCCAGGCCGGCCTCGGCCAGCACCTCGCCCAGCAGCAAAACTCCCTGCCCGCCAAAGCCCGCCACGCGCACGGCAAGATTCAGATCCGCGCCTGTCTCATCGTGCACGGCCGGATTGCCCTCCGGTAGATCTTCGCTGGCAACGCCAAGAATCTGCGGAATCCGATCCAGCGCCGGAGCCGCATCGGGCAACGCTCGCGGCTGCGCCTCTTTCGTGCGATCGCGAAAGACGCCCAGCGGAAATGTCTTCTCCATCACGTCGCGCACCCAATGCTGCGCCTCGACCGGAGTCATCTTGAAGAGCGTCGGACAGGGCGAGAGCACCTCGATCAGCGAGAAGCCCAGTCCGCGCACCTGATTCTCCATGGCCTTCTTGATGGCGCGCGCGGCCTGCATGATTTGCTTATTGTCTCCCAGGCTCACGCGCTCGATGTAAACCGGAGCTTCGAGTGTAGCCAGCAGCTCGCAGACGTGCAGCGGATAGCCTTCGTTGGCCGCGCTGCGTCCCTCCGGAGAGGTCGCGGTCTTCTGCCCCAGCAGCGTTGTC
>Ga0224557_1003153_pt1 | contig 13159 bp, 12 predicted proteins | sample 714S31014metaG_FD_180677 | JGI IMG/M metagenome (GOLD analysis project Ga0224557, IMG submission 180677) | Peat soil microbial communities from Stordalen Mire, Sweden - 717 S3 10-14 | ecosystem: Environmental > Terrestrial > Soil > Wetlands > Peat | place: Sweden: Norrbotten County, Stordalen... | reverse complement strand
CGCGAACTCCAACGCCGGGCGGGTCTTGCCTGCTCCTGGCGCGGCAGAGATCAGGAATGAGCCGTCGGTCCACGACTCCATCTGCGCGAGCGCGCGCTGCTGCCATTCGCGCAAGCCGCCGGCGCTTCCGGCGCCTGCCTTCTGTTCGGTCGTCACTGACACGGGCATCGCATAGTGCCGTCCGGACCGGACGCAACTCGGATAGCTAGGGTTCTTGCAATGAAACCCTTCGTGAGCGCCGATTGGCTCAACGAGCATCGCGACGAGGTGGTGCTCATTGACATCCGCTGGTACCTGGACGGCCGGCCCGGTAGGCCGGCCTATGAGGCCGGGCACATCCCGGGCGCCGTGTTCCTTGAGCTCGACGAGGTCCTCAGCGCACCACACGATGACGACTCACGCGGCCGCCATCCACTGCCGACGCCAGAGCGGTTCGCCTCAGGTCTGGAAGCGCTCGGGATCGGCGACGACGACGCGGTCGTCGCGTATGACGACGCGGGCGGGGTGATCGCCGCCAGGCTTGTCTGGATGCTGCGGGCGATCGGCCACGATGCCGCGCTGCTCGACGGCGGTCTGCGCACCTGGCCGACGACCGACCTGCACACCGACTCGCCGCGCCCGCGGCCACCGGCCAGCTTCACCGCCAAGCCGTGGCCAGAGCAGCTGCTGGTCACGATTGACGACGTCGCGGCCACACAGGACGTACTGATCGATGCACGCGACCGTGGACGCTTTGCCGGCGGCCCCGACCCGCTCGATCCGCGCTCGGGCCATATCCCGGGAGCAAAGAACGTGCCGACGCGGGAGCACCTCGACCCGCAGGGCCAGATCGCAAGCCCGGAAGAGCTGCGGAGGACCTTTGCAGCCGCCGGTATCGGACCTGAAACGCCGGTGATCTCCTACTGCGGTTCCGGTGTTACCGCGTGCCACAACCTGCTTGCCTTGGAACATGCCGGGCTCGGGCCTGCCCGACTCTTCCCGGGCTCGTGGTCACAGTGGAGCCGAGACCCGGATCGCCCGATCGGGACGAGCTGAGCGTGGCTATCCAGCGCGCCGATCGGGCGCGCTAACGTAAATGTCATGGATACCGCGCGAAGTGACACCCAGGATGTCTCTCAGCTGACCGACAAAGATTGGCGCGACCGGCTTGATGCGGACGCGTACGATGTGCTGCGCCACGCCGCGACTGAGCGGCCGTTCACCGGCAAGTTCCTAGACCTCAAGGACGACGGGATCTACCACTGCGCAGGCTGTGGAGCGCCGTTGTTCAGCTCCGAGACGAAATTTGACTCGCACTGTGGCTGGCCCAGCTTCTACGAGAAGCTTGACTCGGAAAACGTGATCAGTCGCACCGACACCAGCCACGGCACGGTCCGTACCGAGGTTCTGTGCAAGAACTGCGGCGGCCACCTCGGGCATGTGTTCGAGGACGGCCCTAACCCGACCGGCCTGCGGTACTGCATCAACTCGGTCGCCCTCGGCTTCAAGCCGGGCAACGACTAACGGTCTGCCCAGCTAACCGTCGTCTTCGAGCGTCCGCTCAAAGCGGCGTTCGCGCAGCTTGGCGTAGACAACCCCGACGATGATCGCGACCACGAGCACACCAGCGGCCACGATGCCGACGTGCCCCATCACGCGCGCGACCGCTTCACCGCCGTAGTAACCGGCCACTCCGTAGGTGATGGCCCAGGTGATGCCGCCCATCGCGTTCCAGGCGAAAAACGTCGGCAGCGGCATCCCGTTGATACCGGCCAGCCAAGCGGTGGCGAAGCGGATCAGCGCTATCCAACGGCCGATGAACACGGTCTTGGCTCCGTGCTTCTCGAAGTAACGGTCGCCGATCGCGATCACCTTGGCGCGACGCTCGTGGAACGGGCCGCGGGCCTCCAGCACGTCGCGGCCAAAGTGGCGGCCGAGCAGGTAACCGATGTTGTCGCCGATGATCGCCGAGGCGGCGGCGATCGCGATCACGAGCACGATGTTGAGCTTGCCCTGACTCGCGAGCACAGCCGCCAGCACCAGTGCCGTCTCCCCCGGAGACGGCACGCCCAACGACTCGAGCCCTATCAGTGTCGGCAGCAGATAGCCGAGCCCGCTGGACGCGCTGATGATCGCGGCAGTGGCGAGCATCAGTGGCGTCGATCCATTTAGGAAATGTTAAACGCCAGACGCGCTGGCGATCTGGTCCGGAGATGGCGCCTCAGTCGGCCTCAGCGTCAGCGTGAAGGTCGCGCCCGGACCGCCAGAATCGGCAAGCACCAGCGCGCCGCCCATCCGTTGCGCCAACTCCCTGCCGATCGCGAGACCGAGCCCGAAGCCGGCCTCGCCACCGGTCTCACGCCCACGCTTGAAGCGATCGAAGATCAGGGCACGCTCCTGCGGGGCCACACCGGGGCCACCGTCGATCACGCTCAAAGTCGGCACCGGGGCGGCGACGACCGCGACCTTGACCTCACTGCCGCGCGGCGCGATCCGCAGCGCGTTGTCCAAGAGGATGCGCAGGATGCGGGCGGCGCTGCCGGGATCGGCTAGCGCCCAGACCGGCGGAGAACCCTCGTCCAGCACCAGGTTGACGCCGCGCGCGCGGGCCGCCAAGTCGAACTCGGCAAGCACGGCACGGCCCAGCTCACCGAGTTGCACCAACTCGGATCGCAGCGCCACCTCGGCGTCGAGACGGCTGAGGTCCAGTAGGTCAGCGGCGAGCCGTCCGAGGCGGCGTGACTGCGCGCGGGCGCGATCCAGCAGCGAGGCGGCGTCCTCAAGGTCCAGATGATCGGCCTGCAGGTCGTCCGCCAACAGCTCGAGCATGCCTGCGAGCGAGGCCAGTGGCGTGCGCAGCTCGTGCGAAGCCGTCGCCACAAACGCGCGACGCGCCTCCTCCTGCTGTCGCAGACGCCGCTGCATGATGGAGAACGAGCGCGCCAGGTCTCCGACCTCATCGCGGGCACGGTCGACCGGGAAGTTGGTGCGGCCGCCGCCGTCGATCGCGATGTGGAGCGCCGCTTGGCGCAAGCGTCGCAGGCGACTGACCAGCGTGCCGGCGAGCGGGATCGCGATCATTATCGTCAACAGAATCGCGGCGAGGGCCGCGTACGCAAAAGCACGGCGAACCGCCTTGACCGCGAGCGGGATCTCGTCGATCGACTTGCGGACCGCGAGCACCGAGTCGTTCTTAAGCGAGATCGCCGCAGTCACGTACTGCTTGCCGTCGTAGGTGCTGAAACCGTAGAAGTTCTTGCGGTGTTCGAAGGCTTTGGCCACGTCAGGGAACTGACCACTGCTCGCGCTTTCCGTGACGGGCGCGGCATCTGTGGGACTCACCGGCGGGATGATCTCGACGCCGCTGCCCTGCGAGTCGATGTAGCCGATCAACGTCACACTGTGAGCCCCGAGCCGGTTTGACAGCGCGGTCTGAGCAGTGAGGAGCGCGTCGGCCTCCAGCTTCGCCTCCCTCCTCAATCTCGGATCTGACGTCTGCACCTCGAGGCTGGTGTTGACAAGCGCGTAATTGACGCTCTCGAGTGTCGTGAGGTCTCCGTACTGCTTGGCGTTCGCGACGTCATTGATGAGTGTGGTTTTGGAGGCCTTGCGCAGCGCATCCTCAAGCTGGGGCAGCAGGACCAACGCCGCCACGACCAGCGTGACTGCAGTGGTGATGACCACGGCACCGACGATCCGGCCACGGAGCCCGAAGGCGCCCCAACGCAGCCGCAGCAGCATGGCGGCCTAGGGGGTGCCGAGCCGGTAACCGGCACCGCGCACGGTGAGGATGTACTGCGGCTTCTCCGGTTCGGGCTCGAGCTTCTCCCGCAGATGGCGTATGTGAACGTCGATCGCGCGCGGGTCGCGATAAGCGCTGTCACCCCAGATCGCACGCAGCAACTCCTGCCGGTTGAGCAGGCGGCCGGGGTCTGTCATCAGCGCATCAAGCAGCTCAAATTCGCTGAAGGTGAGGCGCACCGGGTCGCCTTCAATGCTCACCTCGCGGCGCGAGCGATCGAGCGAGACCGCGCCGATCGTCAGGGTGTCCGAACCGAGCCCGGCTGCGCGCGGCCCGGCCCGGCGGAGCACGGCGCGGATGCGGCTGCGCAGCTCGGCGAGCCCGAACGGCTTGGTGACGTAGTCGTCAGCGCCGGCCTCAAGGCCGAGCACCGCGTCGGCTTCAGAGTCGAGCGCGGTGAGCATGATGATCGGCACGACGTTGCGGCGCCCGCGCAGAGTCCGGCAGACCTCGTAACCGTCGGGGCCGGCACCGAGTGCGACGTCGAGCAGGACGATGTCAAAGTGCTCGTTGGTGGCACGGTCGATCGCCGTACGGCCGTCACCGACCGCGCTGACACGGTGGCCCTCACGCGAGAAGGACCGCGTGAGCATCACCCGCAGGTCCGACTCGTCATCTACGACGAGGATGCTCATCGAGACATCCGGTTCGGCTCCACTCGAGTTCAGCGTGCTGGAACGCTCTGTTTCCATTCTGTGACGATCGTATCGAGTGGCTCACCGGCGTCCGTCGAGTTGCGTTTGGCCAGACAGCCCTCGGTGGCCACAGCCCAGAGCGTCACAACCCAGGTGAGCGTCGCCATGACGACGTGCACCCACACCATCTGAGCAGGAAGCTTGAGCTCGTACTGCACCGCGCCGATCAGGCCCTGGGCGGCGATCAGGACACCCATCAGGGTCAGCGGCTCGAGCGGGTCCAGTTGGCCAACGCGCTTGCGCTTGAGCATCCACACGAGGATCGTGAGTACGCCGAAGATCGCGGCGATCGTCGCGTGTTGGTTCACCGCCCACTCCAGCGTGTCGGCACCTTTGAAGGTGAGGCGCTTGATGTGCTGGCCGACAAGACCACCGGAGTGCGGTCCGGCCGCGGTCGCCATCGTCCCGGCCGCGAGGGTCAGCGCGCACAGAATCGCCAGCAGGCGAACCGCCCAGACGAGTAGGCGGTCGGTGCCGCGCGGACGCCCTCCAGGATCATAGGTCGCGTTCCAGGCGAGCCATACCGCGAAGATGATGATGATCATCGACAACAGAAAGTGCGACATCACAAAGCCGGGCGCGAGCTTCTCGCGGACGGTGAAGCCACCGAGAACCGCTTGGCAGACGACGCCGAGCGGCAGCGACATCGCGAGCCAGGCAAGGTCCTTGCGGAACGGTTTACGTGTGAACCCGAGCACCGCCACCACGATCGTGACCACCCCGACGAACCCTGAGAGGACGCGGTTGGAGAACTCGATGAGGGGGTGCAGCGCAACCGGCGGATAGATGTGCCCGTAGCAGCGCGGCCAGGTTGGACAGCCCAGCCCGGAATCGGAAAGCCGCACCGCGGCCCCCGTGAAGACGATCCCCGTCAGCGCCGCGAGGGCCACGTACGTGACCAGGCGAAACTGCCTCTCGTTGACCGCAAGACGCGCGCGCATCGACCCTGATGATGCCGCAACGAGGACCAGACCGTTTTGATGCTATGATGCGTCGATGGTGCGCACCACGATGACTCTCGACGATGACGTGGCGGAGGCGCTCCGCACGCTGGCACATGAGCGTCGTCAGCCCTTCAAACGAGTCGTCAATGAGACGCTGCGCAGCGGGCTGGCGCCGAAGCAGGCGGCACCAGCGAGGTCGTTCACGACCGTGAGCAACATGGGCGCGCCCAAGGTCGACCTGACCAAGGCCCTGCAGCTCGCGTCTGATCTCGAGGACGAGGAGATCATTCGCAAGCTGGAGCAGGGGCGCTAGCTCAGGTCGCGTTGAAAGTTCCCGACCTCAACATCCTCCTCAACGCGAGAAACGCCGCCTCGCTTCACCACGCGACCGCTCGTGACTGGCTGGACAGTGCGCTCTCGGCGACCGAGACGGTCGGGTTTGCGATGGTGGTTGTGATCGGCTTCATCCGCGTTGCAACCAAACCGTCGGTCTTCCCACAGCCACTTTCGCCAACAGCAGCGCTCGATCAGGTGGACGCCTGGCTCGACTCCGCACCAGCGGTGGTCATCCACCCCGGGCCACGTCACCTCGCACTGCTCAGATCTCTGCTCGAGCACACCGGCACCGCCGGCAACCTGACCACGGACGCTCATCTCGCCGCCCTGGCACTCGAGCAGAGGGCGACGCTTGCGACATTCGACGGTGACTTCCACCGCTTCCCGTCGCTCAAGCTGGACTACCTGCAGTAAACGCGGGCTCAGGGCCTAGCTGAACGGCAGCGACGGCGTGAGCTGCTCAAGCGTCTGCGCGCTCGAGTCGCGGGCAGAGACGCTGATCACGTCGGCTGCCAGCGGCCACTCGATGCCGACCGCTGGGTCGTCGAATTTGAATCCGTCTTCGGCGGTGGGGTCGTAGTAGGTACTGACCTTGTAAACGACGTCGGCCACGTCGCTCAGGACGCAGAAGCCGTGCGCAAACCCATCCGGAACCAGCAACTGGTGGTGGGTCTCGTCATTCAGCTCGAAACCTTCCCACTGGGCGAAGGTCGGCGACCCCACACGAATGTCGACGACCACATCGAATATCGCGCCCCGCACGCAACGCACCAACTTCGCCTGGCCAGGCTGGAAGTGCATCCCGCGCAGGATCCCGTGGCGCGAGCGCGAGTGGTTGTCCTGGACAAACGCCAGATTGATCCCGGAGTCCGCGAGCTTGTCAACCCTGAAGGTTTCCACAAAGAACCCGCGCTCGTCTCCGTGGACGAGCGGTTCGATCAAGCGCGGGTCGTCAAGCCGGGTCTTGAAGATCTGCATGGTGCGTGAGGGTAGTGAGTATCGACTCAGGTCCGACCGGAGACCTTAGTGAGGCTGGTGGAATAGACCCTCACGCGATCCTTGCCACCGGGCTCCCAAACTCGGATTTCCAGGTTGTCACCGGGCGGCGCCGGCACTGGTTTGATGCTCCACGGACCCCACCCGCTGTACACCCGCTCGCCGGGCATGTGCAGCGCTCTCGCGGTGAGCCGCACCGTGGTCCTCCCGTGGGTACCGACCAGTGAGCGCCGCCCCAGCAGCGTAGACGTGGTCGCGTCCCAAAGCTCCACGTCGACCGACCCTGAGGCGGAGAGCGAGACATCGGCCCGGTAGGTGCCGGGAAGCTCAGGCGCGTATCCGTGCGCGACAACGTACCCCGGCTTCCCCGTGCTTTCGACATACCAACCGGCGGGCTTGCCCTTATGGACGGCAGAGCCTCCCGGACCGGGGAGCATCCATGCCGGGGCCATGGCTGTCGAAGGACCGATCGTCAACCTCCGCGCACCCTTCGGTGGATCCCACTCAAACGCCCAGATGCCGTTGCTGGCGGTCACGAGGCGCATACCGGGGTCGGTCGCCAGTTCCGCTATGTCCGAGTAGATCGCAGCTAACGTCGATTTGATCTCAATGCCGATGACAGGGGCGAAGATGACCCACACTCGGCGAGAACGCACCGGCACGGTGGGATTGGCGAACCTGATCGAGAACAGGGACTCCCGATTCTCCGCGAACGCACCGGTTACCCCGTTTTCGACGACCACTTCATCATCCGGCTTGATTCGGTCGCGAAGTTTGGCGAGCGTTACCGCGGTCTTGGACGGGTTGTTCGGTAGCCACCGTATGTGCGTTTGCGGAATCCAGATGGCGGCCCAAACGACGGCGTTGACTGCCACGATCGCCACTAGAGAAGGGAAGACCCAGCGCCGACGTTCCGAGAAGCGACCGGCCACCGCTGAGCACACCGCGACCGTCCCGAGTGCCACGAACACCTCCAAGGCTACGTTCTGGAACCCAGGGGCACTGAATCCGCCGATACTGGCGGTGAACGCGCTCAGCAGCGTGATGACGACGATCGGAACCGTCAATGGCAACCACAGCAGACCGATCAGCCCAACCGGCGAGAGGTTCCCCCAGATGTTCAGAACATTGCCCCAGAGCACGTGCACGTCTCGCCCCGGATGGCTCAGAGCAGAAGAGATAACCAACCCCCCGGTCACGTGCTTGGGAGTCTCCGTAGCGTTGCCGGTCATGATGTAGGAGTAGACGCCCAGCCCGTTGGCGTTCACGCCGAACAGGGCTTGCAGCCCCAGCGTCCACACGGCCACGAGCACAAGCATCGCGACGCCCTGGCGCCACCACCGGCGACCGTTCAGGACGGCAGAGATCCCGAGCGCGCCGATATATGCGACCGACGCGGCACCGCACGTCAGCGCGCAGGCGATCCAGAGCCATGCCCGTCGACGTCCGCGGAACAGATCCCGCGCCGCAGCCAGCACGAAAAGTGTCAGGAACGGCTCCATATGGAAATCGAATGAGATCGTCCACAGGATCCATGGGTTGAAAACCAGCAAAAGAATGCCGAGAGCCACGAGGCAGACCGCGTTGGTCACCTTTTCTTCGTGCTTAGCGCGCAGCGCTGCGATGTCGCTCATCCAGTCGAGCGCCAACGCTTCAGCGCCGACGACGGCAAGCGCCTGCAGCACCTTCAGTGTCATCGGATGCGGCCACAGCCGCTGGAGAGGGGCGAGCGCCCAGATTAGAAACTCGTAGTCATTCTTGACGAACTTCGTAGCGAGGACCGTCGAGTATGGGTCCAAGTGGCCATGGCCGATCAAGCTGGCAGCCTGCTCGTAAGCGGCGAAGTCCCAGCTGAGCGCAAAGCGGTGGGTGAGCACCGAGCTCCACCAGCAGAACACCAGGAACTGCACGCCGAGCAGGACCATGCCTACGCGGCGAGCTCTCCGCAGGGGCGCCGGCCAATCGGAGCGCGGAGGAGCGACAAAGACGTCTGCACCGTTCCAGCGCTGCGCGAATGCACGCGCGAGCGCCCGCGAGTGTGGACGAGTTTCTGTGTATGCGGTCACTGGTATCGGGCGAGCGGGCTGCCGTTTACGGCTATCGCGTCTAACTGCTCGCAACCAAAGCCCGCTGCGATCGTAGATGATCGAGGGGTCGGCGGACCCTCCGATCATCTACGGAAACACTCGATCTCAGTCGCGACGCCCGACTACGAGAAACTGCTTTCCGAGCACGCGCCAGAGCGCCGGGGTGTGGAGATAGCGGCGCGTCAGCACCGGGGACGGCGGCAGGTGCCCGGTGAACGAATAGGGCAGGAAGCGAGGTTCGATGCGCTCTGGAACGAAACCGGCCGCATAGAGATGCTCGGCCACGCCCTGGTGCGTCAGGATCACCGTGTGGTCGGCCATGTCGAAGTACTCACGCGCGCAGTATCGGAAGTTCGGGCCCATGATCGCGATCCGGCCGCCCCGGCTGGTTGTGGCTCGCACCTTCTCCAGAAAGGTTGCAACCGCTTCCTGACTCAGCAGATGCTCCAGAAAGTTCGAGACGAAAATGCCGCCGAAGTGGTCATCAGGAAGTTCCGCGTCAAAGATGTCCGAGACGACGGCATGCACACCGGCGTCGTAGGTCCCCTCCGCGTACTCAACCTGATCGACTGCCCAGCGCTCGGACGCGGGCACCGCGTTGATGAACTCCCCGCGGCCGGCCGCCGGGTCCAGAACGCTGTCTGGACGTCCCAGCTGCTCATGGATGAACGGCGCGATCTCTTCCCACACAGCCGTGCGGGAAGTCTGATCAACATCGCGGAAGCGATATTCGTAAAGTCGTTGATAGTTCATGAGGGGGCGATCTTATGGGCGCTGTCGGACATTCAACCGACCCACTAATATCACGCGAATGGCGCCAGCATTGACCAGAACTGACCTTGACGAGATGAGCACCACCGAGAAGGATGTTGATGAGTTGGGCGCATCCGGTAAGTGTGCTTTCGGGCATAGCGGCCCGCCCCGGATCGGCATCCTGATCGTTGCGTATAACGCGGAGTCGACACTGGCCAGCGTACTCGACCGGGTTCCCAAGAGCTTCCGCTCCAGCATCTCGGAGATCTTCGTCTGCGACGACGCGAGCGGTGACTCGACCTACCTGGTGGGGCTCGGCTACAAGCAGCTCTCAAACGATCTGCCGCTCGACGTCATCCGTCACCCGCAGAACCTCGGCTACGGAGGTAACCAGAAAGCGGGCTACAGAATGGCGATCGACAAGGGGCTCGACATCATCGTGATGTTGCACGGTGACGGTCAGTACGCGCCCGAGTGCCTGCCCGAGATCATCGCTCCGCTCGAACGTGGCGAAGCGGACGCCGTCATGGGGTCGCGGATGATGGAGCCAGGCGCGGCACGCAAGGGCGGCATGCCGCTCTACAAGTACGTGGGCAACCGGATCCTGACGACCTTTGAGAACCGGATGCTCGGCACCGAACTCACCGAGTTTCACTCGGGCTATCGCGCTTATCGGGTCGACGCACTCAACAGCATTCCGTTCGAGAGCAACTCCGACAACTTCAACTTCGACACACAGATCATCATCCAGTTGGTCAACGCCGGCAAGCGGATCGTCGAGGTCCCGATCCCGACGTACTACGGAGACGAGATCTGCTACGTCGACGGCATGAAGTACGCCAAGGATGTCTCGACCGATGTCATTCGCTACCGGCTTGGAAAGATGGGCTTCGACTCCGGCGAGTTCGGTGACGTAGGTGAGGAGTACGGACTGAAACAGGCGGACAGCTCACACGCCACAATCCTCCGCTGGCTCGAGCATCGCCCTGCCGCCAAGGTGCTGGACCTGGGCTGCTCCGGGGGACTGCTCTCAGAGCGAGTGCAGCAGCTGGGCCATCACGTGACCGGCGTGGATGTGCTTGAGATCGAGGGCGTGAGAGCGCGAGTTGACCGATTCATCGTCGCCGACCTTGATCGCGGGATTCCCGCGGAAGCACGTGAAGGCGGCCCCTATGACGTGGTGCTCTGTGCAGACATCCTCGAGCACGTCCGTCAGCCGGAGCAGCTCATGCGACAGGCCCGTGACGTGCTCGCCCCCGGTGGGGTGTTGATCACCTCCGTCCCGAACTTCGGTCACTTCTACGCGCGCATCCGGACCGTGCTCGGTCTGTTTGACTATGACCAGCGCGGCGTCCTCGACAACGGGCACGTGCGCTTCTTCATGCGCCGCGGCCTGCTGCACCGCATTCGATCCGCGGGTTTCACCGTAGTCCATCAGGAAGCCACCGGCTTACCGCTGGACGTACTAACGAACGGCGGAAACGGTGCCGGTAGGCGCCTACTCAGGATCGTGGACCGGTTCCTGGTGACGGTACGGCCGACCCTGTTCGGATACCAGTTCATCTGCATGAGCGAGCCGACGAACCCGTCCCTCGCCTCTAATACGTCGCACGGCGACTGACACTGGGTCGGCGCGCCTTCACCGGGCGGCGTTGATCTGCACGGCTGAGTTATCGTCCTGTCCTTGCTCACCGTGCCCGCCGCTCCCCAAGCCGCTCTGCGGCGCGTGAACTGGAACGTACTGCGGGTGCGAGGCACCGCCGGTCTCCGGTTTGTCTTACCGCCCCTGCTGATCACGATCGTCGGCTGGATCGCGCTCGCGCCGCAGCCCTCTCCCGGACTCGATCCGAGCTGGCTCGCGGGCCTCTATCTGTCTACGCATGACGGGCTAACGTTCGGACGAGATGTCGTCTGGACCTACGGGCCGTTGGGCTTTCTGGTCAACCCCCAGATGTGGGAACCGCACCTGGCGGAACTGGGTTGGGCGTATTTTGTGGTGGCGCGCTTCGCGTTCGCCACTGCGATGTTCCATTCGGCTCGTGCCACGTTCGGGTGGGTCGGATCGTTTGTCGCGACGCTGGTTGTGGTCAGCGTCGGCCTGGGCACGTTCGGCGCCGCTGAACTTGCGCTCATGCTGATATGCGCCCACTGGGCACTCGACAATCGCCTCGGTGGACGCGCGGCCACGGCGGTTGCGGGGATCGCGGGAGCGGCGGCAGGCCTTGAAATCCTCCTTAAGGTCTCAACCGGCTTCGCGCTCGTCGCGATGACGGCGGTCCTGGTCTTCTGCCTGCCAGGGCGACGGCTGCGCCTGGCGCTCACAGCGGGTGGCGGCTTCGTGATCGTCCTGGTGGCCTGCTGGTTGCTGACAGGCGACGCGCTCGGGAGCCTGCCCAGCTACATCAAGTATGGATTGGAGATCTCCTCCGGCTACGGCGGCGCGATGGAAGCTGAACAGCTGGGTCTCGGTTGGCAATATACGGCCGTGCTCGGCGTGCTCGCGCTGGGCCTGTGGGCAGCACTTGTCACGACCAGGGGCTGGCCGAATCGTTCGCGCTTGGGCCTGGCTCTGATCTGGCTCGTATTCTGGTTCAGCTGGTTCCAGGAGGGCTTCGTTCGTCACGACGGTACGCACGCGGTTTGGGGCTTGGACGGCATGCTCGCGGGCTTCGTCGCCTTTCGCTGGAAGAAGGGCAACCGTGCGGTTGGCACCATCAGCCTGGTAGCGGTCGTGCTGGTTTCGCTGGCGGCCCAGTCCCAGTCACTGACAGGTGATCTGCATCCGGTCTCAAGCTGGAAAGCGTTCTTCGCCGATGTCTCGAACTTCACGTCCGCCTCTAAGCAGAGGACGTTTGAGCAGGCCGGCCGCACGAGCATTCTCACCGCCGAGCCGATCCCACAGAGCATGCTGTCGAAGCTGCGCGGGCACACGGTTGCCGTGTTCCCGATCGACGTCGATCTCGCGTGGGCGTACAACCTGAAGTGGGATCCGATTCCGGTGCTTCAGTCGTACAGCGCCTATACGTCCGGATTGGATGCGCTGGACGCGTCGTTCCTGGCGTCCACACGGGCGCCGCAGAGGATCCTGTACGAGGGCCCCGGCACCATCGACGGCCGCGTCGGGCCCTTCGACGAGGGCCAGACCTACCGCACGCTGCTCTGTCACTACCGGACCATCGACTCGACAAGCACGCTCGAGGTCCTGGCTCGAGTCCCAGATCGCTGCCCCGGCTCATCGAGGCGGCTTGAGTCCGTACACGCAAACTGGGGCCAGACCGTCACTGTGCCGAGGTCGCCGCGCGGCAGCTGGGTCGAGTACGTCCGGATTGACGGCACCGGCGAATCAGGACTCGAACGGCTTGGGGCGTTGTTGTTCAAGCCGACCGACCGGTTCGTGGAAATCAACGGTGGCGGCCCGGCTCGCTTCATAACCGACACCGCAACGGACGGTCTTCCGCTTCAGGTCCCGCCCAAGCTCGATTACCCAGCGCCGTTCAACATTGGTATCGCCGCCAAGACGATCTCGGTAACCAAGGGCTCCGGCGGGCTCTCGAGCGGGGAGCCGCT
>Ga0224557_1003152_pt1 | contig 13160 bp, 10 predicted proteins | sample 714S31014metaG_FD_180677 | JGI IMG/M metagenome (GOLD analysis project Ga0224557, IMG submission 180677) | Peat soil microbial communities from Stordalen Mire, Sweden - 717 S3 10-14 | ecosystem: Environmental > Terrestrial > Soil > Wetlands > Peat | place: Sweden: Norrbotten County, Stordalen... | reverse complement strand
CATCACCCTGGGCGCGGCCATCACGGTGAGCAATCTCACCTTCAACCCCGCCGCCAGCGGCGACTACACCATCGCCGGCGGCGGCTACTCCCTGACGCTCACCAACGCGCCGGCCATCAATGTCGCCACCAACTGTTCACCCGCCATTTCGGCGTCCGTGACGGGATCCGGTTTTTCCAAGACCGGGGTTGGAATGCTCACCTTGAGCGGCGCTAATACCTGCAGCGGCACACTGGCGATTGCCGGTGGGACACTCGCGTTGACGGGCGACAACAGCGGCTCGACGGCAAACGGTTCGGTCGCCCCGGGAACCACGCTGCAACTGGCCAGCGCCAACGGTTTCAAAGGCGCGCTCGCGTTGAACAGCGGTTCGACACTCCAGCTTCGCGCCGACAATAACACCACGTTTGCGCCAGCCAGCATCACCTTGGATAACGCAACCGACACAAATAATTTTGACGCGGGTCCCGCAGGCGCAGCGACCGGCAGGACGCTCGCGCTTTCCGGCGCGCTGGCGTTCGCCGCCAACTCCAGCCAGACCATCAATGTGACCGGGAGCAACAATTATTCGCTGGTTTTGGGAGCCATCAGCGCGACCGCTTCCAGCGACCACAATCCCTATCGGGTCGTGACCATCAATGCGGTTCCCGGCGTGACCGCGCTGGTCGCGTCGTTCACGGCCGGCAATTACGGCGATTTTTTGAATTTGAACGGCGGCGGAAATGTCACGTTCACGGGCAATCTGGGCAACACCTCCAACGGCAGCGCGATATTGTTCGTGAACGGCGGGACGAAAGCGACGCTTCAAGGGCTTACGGCCAAGAGCAACACCGGTGATGCCTTCCGCTATTTTGTGCCGAACGGGGTGCTGGTGGTGGACAAGAATGGCGCGTTGACCAACAACACAACGGGGGCGGGATTGAACTCAAGCCTGTTCATCCTCGGCGCCGCCACGAATTTCATGGCCAGCGGTTCCAGCGCGCCGGCGGGATTCCTGATCGCCACGAACAACAGCTTCAATTGCGCGGTCTATCTGGGCGACGTGAACTATCCAAACGGCGGCCTCACCCTGCGGGCGAACGTGACGAATTACGTTTCGGACGGTGACGTCAGCTTCACGAATTCCGGCACATTCACGATTGGCGGGCAGAACACGATCGGAGTCAACACTTTTGCCAATCCGATCATTCTGGGTTGGACGGCCAACCGCGGCAAAAGCGTTACGTTGGTGGCGGCGACGGGCGGCACGATGAATTTCACGGGCAACATCCTGGCCAACGGCACAGACACCTCTGCGGGCGTGACCGTGGGCGACGCGACACATGGCGGCATTGTGAAATTGTCGGGGACCAACACTTACAAAGGCGGCACAACGATCAGCAACGGGACCTTGCTGGTCAGCGGTTCGATTGGAAGCGGCGCGGTCACTGTCGGCAACGGAGGCACGCTGGGTGGTGGCGGCACGATTGGCGGCGCGGTGACGAGTCAGTCTGGCGGCAGTGTTGCCCCCGGCGCGAGCGTCAGCACGGCGGGAACGGTTTTGACCATCGCCAACGGGCTGACATTAAACTCCGGCAGCTATACGACGATGTCAGTGTCGCACAACAGCCAAACCAACGACCAGATTGCCAGCGCGGCCATTGCCTATGGTGGCACGCTGACGGTGACAACCAATGTTGGTGACGGCCCATTCGTCGCGGGCGACGTTTTCAGATTGTTCAAGGCGAACTCGTCCGCCAATTATTCGGGAAGTTTCAGCGCGACCAATCTGCCGGCATTGAGTCCGGGATTGGGCTGGAGCAACAGTCTGGCGATTGACGGAAGCATTGAAGTAATCTCGGTGCCGCCGCCGGTGGCCGGGTTCACCGGAATGCCGACGAATCTTTTCGTGACGCAGTCGGTGGTCTTCATGGACGCTTCGACGGGAAGCATCACCAACTGGGGATGGAACTTTGGCGATGGACACGCCATAACCAACAATTCCAATGTGAACGTGACCAACACCTATGGAGCGGCCGGGAGTTTTACGGTGAGCTTGGTGGTGAGCGGGGCGGGAGGTTCGAGCACCAACACGCAGTCTGGTTATGTGATGGTGAAGCCAAAAGCGGCGATTGGCGGGGTGTCGCTGCCCGGTGGAAGCATGGTGTTCAGCGGGACGAACGGGCCTGCCGGGGCGCAATACCGGATATTGACCTCGACAAACCTGTCATTGCCCTTGACGGACTGGACGCCAGTGGCGACGAATGTGTTTGCGCCGGACGGCAGTTATAGCTATACAAATGTGTCAGAGCTAAATTCTGCGGGTTACTTCCTGCTGGTTTCGCCGTAGCAGGCGTTGGATGAAGACAGAGAAATGGGCCCGGATCGGGCAAAACAATTCAAAAAGAAAGACAACATATGCAAATTAAAAAAAGTTTGATTCTTGTTACTGGAAAAACCGGCCTGGTCGTCGGCCTGAATCGCCATCGCCGTTGGGCCGGATGGCTGGCCATGATCGTCGGACTGGCCGCGTCCATCTGGTGTTCAACGGCCCGCGCCGAAGACACCGGGACTTTTACCCCGTCAAGAGGACCGAATCAGCCCGTGGGAACGGCGCGGGGCATATTTCCGGGCCGCGTTGCCTGGAGCTACGATTTGAGCGCCTGCAATTGGGATGGCACCTCGAAGTATTGGTTTTCACCCCAGTTTAATGACCAGACCAAGATTACGAAGATACTGAACAATGTCATTTGTTCCGTGGCGGGCCAGACGGCCATCAGCAACGCCTGGGACGTTTTGTTCAGAGACAAAAACGGCGGGCCTTCGTATGTGAAAGGCGAAAAAATTGCCATCAAGCTCAACCTGAACAACGGCGGCAAGAACAGCAACGAAATTGACGCCTCGCCGCAGTCGGTCTATGCGCTGCTCGACGGACTGGTCAATCAGTTCGGGGCGGACCAGGCGGACATCACGCTTTGCGACCCCGATCGGGAAAACCAATGTTCGGTTATTTCAAATTATTGCCACACGATGTTTCCGAATGTTGATTATGACCACAACCTCGGAGGGTTCACCCCCAATGCCTTCACTTACTCCGGCCCCGGTCCGACTGAAACCTCAATGGCCACCGTCATCGTCAAAACCAAATACCTCATCACGATGGCGGTTTTGAAGCGGCATTGCACGCCGTCCCCGACCTACCATGACCCGACTGACAAGACTGATTATGGCAATGCTTCCGTCACGATGATTTTCAAGAGCTGCTGGGGAATCATTGGAAACACACGCGCCACCCAGCACACCATGCTGCATGATTGGGATTATCCGCTGGCCAGTTACGATCAGCTCGTTGACATGTATGGCAGCAAAAACGTTGACGGAAAGACGGTGCTGAACATCATTGACGGCCTCTATTCCGGGGATCGCTGGAACAGCGAGCCGCACAAGTGGCAACTGGCTCCGTTCAATGGCCACTGGCCGTCGAGCTTCTTTGCCTCTCAAGATCCCGTCGCCATCGAATCGGTGGGCTTTGATTTCTTGCGTTCAGAAATGCCCTTGATCAAAAATGCCGACCGCCATCTTTATGAAGCGGCGCTGGCCAACGATCCGCCCTCCGGAACGATTTACAAGCCGGACGGCGTCCGACTGAAGAGCCTCGGCGTGCATGAATATTGGAACAACGCGACGGATAAAAAATACAGCCGCAACCTAGGAACCGGCAACGGCATTGAGCTCGTCACCATTGCGGCGCCAGCCGCGTCCACAGCCAATACCAGCAGCACCGCCAGCGACGTAAGCTCGATTCGCTAGTTGTTCACAGCCCGGCGGCAGAGGGCAAGGAAGATTTAAGCCGCACGGCTTTTGATGGGCCGTGCGGCGGCGCGGAGCGTAAATTTCTGGACTTTCATCAAAAACGATTCTAATTTTCTTTAAAAGACAGTCCCAGCCATTGCTCTCCGTTGCGTTGCGAGTTGGGGCCGGCAAGACAGCGGAGGAAATTCTTCAAACCATGAAATCATCGCTGAAAAACAAATGGGTTGTCATCACCGGCGCCTCGTCCGGCTTTGGCGCGGCGGCCGCGCGCGCTTTTGGCGCGAACGGCGCAAAATTGCTGCTCGGCGCGCGACGCGTTGACCGCTTGAAACAAGTCGCCGCCGAATCAAAAAATGCCGGCGCGGGGGAGGCGCATTTCCATTTCTTGGATGTCGCCAAGACGGCGAGCGTCGGGGAATTTATTTCCTGGGCGCAAAAAATTGTCCAAAGCCCAAAGTCCAAAGCCCAAAATCTTCACGTTCTGGTCAACAACGCCGGCGGCGCGCACGGTTTGGGCACGGTGGCCGAGGGCAAGGACGCCGATTGGGAAGCGATGATCCAGTCGAATGTGCTCGGCATTCTGCGGATGACCCGCGCGGCGCTGCCGCTCCTGGCGCGCGACGCGGGCGCGAGCATCATCAATATCGGCTCGGTCGCCGGTCACGGAGCTTACGAAGGCGGCGCGGTTTATTGCGCGGCGAAGGCGGGCGAACTGCAAATCACCCGCGCGTTGCGGCTGGAATTGCTGGGCACGGGAATCCGTGTCGGCACGGTGGATCCAGGGCTGGCGGAAACGGAATTTTCGCTGGTGCGATTCGAGGGCGACGCGACCGCCGCCAAAAAAGTTTATGAGGGGATGAACCCGCTGACCGCGGAAGACATTGCGGAAATTCTGGTCTGGGTCGCCAGCCGCCCGGCGCACGTCAACATTGACGAGTTGATTGTGAAGCCGGTGGATCAGGCGGACATCGGAAAAGTTTTCCGCCGGACGAAAACGCAAGAGGATTGATAAATGAATGCAGCGTTTTCCCAATAATCCGCCAATCCAACAATCCACCATCCATTTTCAAATCCCCCGGTTCGCGCGCCACAGCAGCACCGCGCCGACGGCCTGAAAAATAAAATTGGGCAGCCAGAAAATCAGGTGGGGCGCAAGCTCCGGCCTCGCGGCCAGCGATTTGCCGAGGATGATGAAGCTGTAATAAACCAGCACCAACCCAAGCGCGATGGCGATGCCGACATTCGTTTCGCGCCGGTGCATGCGGATGCCGAGCGGGATGCCGACGAGCGCAAAGCCAAAACAGGCGAAGGAAAACGCGATTTGCCGGTGCATTTCGGCGCGGGTCTGCCCGATCAGTTTTTCAACTTCGTGAAATTGGGCGCTCATTTCCTGCGATGACGCGCCCGCCTTCGCCGGCAAATCGAACCGCTCCAGATCGCGCGCCGTGTCCTGCAACTGCCAGAAGGTCATGTCGCTGATGTTGGGTTTGGAGTTTCGGTTTGTTGATGTGTTAAGATCAATGGGGGGTAACTGCCATATAGGAAACGAGGACAGGACGGTGGTGCCATTGCTCGTCACCGTCGAGCTGACGGCGTTGAACAAAGTCAGCGTGAGCACGTTGCTGGTCGTGTCCACCGCATATTGTCCCTGCGGCGCAAAAATAGTGGTGCTATATTGCAGCCATTCAATGGTCACGTCCTTGAGATCGCCGCCGTGATTTTCACCCACCAAAAAAATGTAGCCGGGAAAATCATAAATGGGCTGACCGGCCGGCAATTGGGCTTGCATCAGGCCGGCGCGCGCGCTGGCAATCAGCTTCAGGTAGGCCACACGCGAGCGCGGGCCCAAATCCATGTTGAACCACGCGCTGACGCCGCAGCAAAGCAGGCTCAACAGCAAAACCGGCGTGACCAGCGACAGCAGGCTGATGCCGCTGGCGCGGGCGGCGGTAAGTTCCTGATCCGCGCTGAAGCGGCCAAAGACGAGCAAGGTCGCCGTGAGCAGCCCCATGGGCAACGCATAAACGCAGACGAACGGGATCAAAAGTCCGATGGCTTCCAGCGCGGTGCTGATGCGCGCCTGGCCGTTGACGAGCAGCACGAGGATTTCCTTGAGCACGGTGCCGAGCAGCAGCACAAACGTGAACACCGCCACGGTCAGCAGCAGCGAGACGAGCACCTGCAAAGTCAGATATTTGTGCAGCGTTTTCACTTAATCTTTCAAAACCCCAAAGCCAGGACTCAAAATGCGAAATATCAAAACGAAATGGCCGGTAATGGTCTAGTTTCAATTCGGAAGTTTGCGCTTTGCTCGACCCACGGCGGTATCAATCAGCTTTTTGAGATATTCTGCTTGTTCTTCAATTTCTGCAACACTAACGCAATCCGGTGACAGCAGTGGCGTCCCGTCATTATGAACGCCATGATCGCCAAGGGCCAGCCAGCCAGTTTTCATATCGAATGGCCGCCCTTTCCGCCATTGAATTTGAAATGGATTTGCTTCATGGGTTCATCCTAACAAACCCACAATTTCTTCCAACTCCAAACGTGGTCGGCAACGGTGCTTGCGGTGAAGCGATTTCGTGTTATCCTGCTCCCCGGCTGTCGCGGAAAACCAGCCTTGAACAAACACCGCATGAACAAAGAACTATCCAGCTTCGCCGCGCGCTTGCGTGATTTCATCCTTTCGGAGGGACGAGTTCCACGAGTCCCTGACTTAAAAATCCGAAATGGGGACTCGTCCCTCCGAGATTTCGATTCGCTCGCCCTGGCACTGTTCGCGCTTCAATTCGAAAACAATGCCGCCTATCGGAAAATCTGCGAGGCGCGCGGATTGACGCCAAAAGCGGTCGCGCATTGGATGCACATTCCCGCCGTGCCGGCTTCAGCGTTCAAGGAATTGGAGCTTTCCTGCATTCCGCCGGAAGAACGCACCGCCGTCTTCCATTCCAGCGGCACGACGGAGCAAATACCCAGCCGCCATTTTCATAGCGCCGAATCGCTGGCGGTTTATGAAGCGTCGCTCTGGGCCTGGTTTGGGCGGCACATCGTGCCAGATTTGAAGTCTGAAATTTCAAATTTCAAATTAATCATTCTGACACCGCCACCCCCGCGAACGCCGCACTCGTCACTTGTCCACATGTTTGAAACCGTGCGTCAAAAATTTGGCAGTGCGAGCGCCCCCGCGAGCCGGGCCGAATTTCTCGACAAGCTGGATGCGGACGGTTCATGGACTTTGGATTTCTCCGCCGCGATTGCGGCGTTGAACTCGTCACTCGCCACTCGTCACTCGTCACTTCTTTTGGGCACCGCCTTTTCCTTCGTGCATCTGCTGGATTATTTGATGGAGCGAGACCTGCGGGTCGAGCTTCCCGCCGGCTCGCGCGTGATGGAAACCGGCGGCTACAAAAACCGCTCCCGCACCATGCCAAAAGCGGAATTGCATGCGCTCATATCTGAACGCCTCGGCATTCTGCCCGAAAACATCATCTGTGAATACGGCATGAGCGAATTGAGTTCGCAGGCTTACGACTCTGAAATCCATCATCCATCATCCATCATCCATCCTCGTATCTTCCGCTTTCCACCCTGGGCACGAGTTCAAATCATCTCGCCCGAAACCGGCTGTGAAGTTGCCGATGGCGAAACCGGACTTATTCGCATTTTCGATCTGGCGAACGTCTTTTCCGTCGCCGCCATCCAGACGGAGGATTTGGGCATCCGCCGTGGCGGCGGATTTGAATTGAATGGCCGCGCGCAACTGGCCGAGCCGCGCGGCTGTTCGTTGATGTCTTGTTCCGCACTCCGCACTCCGCACCCCGCACTCAAATGAACTTGCCCAATTATTTTCTCGCCGATCTGCCGCCGGAAGCGACGCTTTCACCGGCGATGATCACGGAGGCGTGCCAGACGCTGAAACGAAACCGCGAGCATTACCTTGCCGCGCGTTCCACCGATGGCCTGGTGAAAATCCTGGATGAGGTTGCCGAAAGCTGGCTGCAACCAAACAATTTCTTCCGCTCACTCGCGCTGGAGCTTGGGCCGGAGAAGACCGGCTTCTCGCGCGCGACTTTGACGAAAGGCCTGGACAATTATTTCCGGCAACTCACGCGCGACAATTTCCACTCGTTGCTGCAACAGGAATTCGGCGACGCCAAACGGCTCGACAAGTTTGCCGCCACCAGCGCCGAGGAAAAATCCAACCGCGCCGCAATTGCGACCGGCCCGGAATTCATCGTTCATATCACAGCCGGCAGCATTCCGAACCCGGCGCTCACCAGCATTGTTTTTGGATTGCTCACGCGCTCGGCGCAATTTGTGAAATGCGCCAGCGGCTCGTCGTTTCTGCCGCGAATGTTTGCCCATTCGATTTACGACGCCGACCCAAAACTCGGCGCGTGCCTGGAAATCGCCGAATGGCGCGGCGGCAACGCGGGTTTGGAAGGCGTCTTATTCGCGGAAGCCAACTGCGTGACGGCGACCGGCAGCGACGAAACTCTCGCGGCCGTCCGCGCGCAATTGCCAATCAGAACCCGTTTTCTCGGCTACGGCCATCGCGTGAGTTTTGGCTTTGTGGCGGCTGATGTCTTGCATGGCTCGCGCGCGAAAAAAATTGTCGCGGCGGCGGCGGATGACGTTACGGCTTGGAACCAACTCGGCTGCCTTTCGCCGCACGTGATTTACATCGAAGCCGGTGGTGGGGTTTCGCCGGAGAACTTCGCTGAACTTCTGGCCGACGAATTGGAACGGCGCGAGCAAACCGAGCCGCGCGGCGAACTGGCGGCGGAACACGCGGCGGTCATCGCGTCGCGCCGCGGGATCTACGAGGTGCGCGCCGCCCATTCGCCGGAGACCACGCGGCATTGGTGCAGCAAGAATTCCACGGCCTGGACGGTGGTTTACGAGGCCGAGACCCGGTTTCAAATGTCGTGCCTGAACCGGTTTATTTACGTCAAGGCGGTGTCGGATTTGGCGGCGGCGCTGCGGGGCGCGGATGAAATTCGCGGAAAAGTTTCGACGGCTGGCATCGCCGCGCCGGAGGAAAAAACAAATGAAATCGCCGCGCAACTGGCGCGCTGGGGCGCAACACGCGTCTGCCCGCTCGGCCGGATGCAAAATCCGCCGCTGACGTGGCGGCACGACGGGCGGCCGGCGCTGGGCGATTTGGTGACGTGGACGGATTTAGAAATCGAATGAAGAAGGGAGAATGCAGAATGAAGAAACTATGTCACTACCCACCGGGGGGAATTGTTTTTTTCTGCATTCTTCATTCTGACTTCTAACTTTATGAAAATAGAACTGCGAAAGACGTTTCAATTTGAAGCGGCGCACCTGCTGCCGCTCCTGCCGAAATCTCACAAATGCCGGCGGCTGCACGGGCACAGCTTCAAGGTGGAGGTCGTTGTGGCGGGCGAGTGCGACCCGAAGCTCGGCTGGCTGATGGATTACGCGGACATCACGTCAGCCTTCAAGCCGGTTTGGCAGAAGCTCGATCACCGTTATCTGAACGAAATTCCCGGCCTCCAAAATCCGACGAGCGAGGAAATTGCCGTCTGGATTTGGAAAAAACTGAAGCCGAAACTGCCGCTGCTCGTGGAGGTCGTCGTGGCCGAGACCTGCACGGCGCGTGCGGTTTATCGCGGCGAGTGAATTCCATTTTCGGAGGGACGAGTTTCGGAGGGACGAGTTACACGAGTCCCTGACTTCAAATCGGAATGAGGACTCGTGGAACTCGTCCCTCCGAAATGTTATCGCGGCGGGCAATTACGCCTTCGACTTCGCGTAGCGATCCGCCACAAAATCCCAGTTCACGACATTCCACCACGCGGTGATATAATCGGCGCGCTTGTTCTGGTATTTGAGATAGTAGGCGTGTTCCCAAACGTCGAGGCCGAGCAACGGCGGATGGCCTGCGCTCAACGGCGTGTCTTGATTGGGCGTGGGTTCAATCTTCACCGCGCTGCCATCCAAAACCAGCCAGGCCCAGCCGCTGCCGAATTGTCCGAGCGCGGCTTTGGTGAAATTGTCCTTGAACGCGGAGAAACTTCCGAACGCGGTGTCAATCGCCTTGGCCAGATCGCCCGTTGGTTCGCCGCCGCCGCCTTTTTTCATCATCTGCCAGAACAGCGAATGGTTGTAATGGCCGCCGCCGTTGTTGCGAATGGCGACATTTTCTGAAAGGAACTTCGGATCTTTCAACCAGTTGTTTTCAAGATATGCAAATGTTGGAAGTGGACCGCCCCACGGCATTTGTTGCCAGGCCTTGTTCAAGTTCGCGACGTAAGCCGCATGATGTTTGTCGTGGTGAATTTGCATCGTCTGCGCGTCAATATGCGGTTCAAGCACGTCGTAGGCGTAAGGCAATGGCGGCAGCGTGAACGGCCCGCTTGGAGCCGCAGCAGCGGCGGGCGCGGCGGAATTTGTCTGGGCGATTGCGCCGGGCAGGGTCGCGAGCGCGGCGCTGGCGAGCGCGGTGGTTTTAATGGCTTGGCGTCGGGTCATCATAATTATTTGTTTTGGTTATGGTTCAGAACTTGGAGTTTGACACGCGGCAACGCGAAAAGGTTCAACCTATGGCAATTTAACCATGTTCGTGCCGTTGACCGGGCCTTGCGGAACCGTTTGCACCGGTTCATTCGGATTAGTTTTGGGCGGTTCCTTCATGAAAATCAGGCAGCCGGCAAAAAGGAGGAACGGAAATGCCACGATGAAAAGCGTGATGAGCCATTTGCGGTTTTTTTTCCTCATGTGTTTTTTGATATTCGCAGCGTGATGCGTTCAATCCAAGTTCTTGCCCGTGCCGGGGTTTTTCGGAACGGCCTTGAGATATTCCGGCACCAGATCGCCGGCGCTGGCGGGGCGATGGCCCTTGTCCAATTCGTAGGCGCGCGAAGCGAAATCAATCATCAACCGCCGCGCCTTGAGCTGTTCCGCTTGAAAAACGCGTTGCGCCTTCGGCCCGTTGCTCTTCATCTGCCGGTGATAGACAAATTCCACCAACACCGACCGCGCGCCGAAAGTCCGGCGTATCCAGTTGTCCTCCTGCTGCAAAACGTCCGGCCACGACGGCCTGACCGCGTCGAGCGCCTCCAGCGCGGCGGCGGTTTCGCGGCAGGACTTCGCGTCCTCTTGGCTCACGAACTTTTGCAAACCCGTTGACCCGAGGGATTCAATCGAGCTGCCGACCATGGCATCAACCAAAATTCCACCGTGCCCCGTCGCCGCGCCCAGCCGCATTAAATCCACATACGAATTCGCCGCCGCGCCCGGACGCTTTTCCAGCTCGGCCAGCCGGCCCTCCGCCATGAACGCCTGCGCCAGCGTCCGAAGTTTGACATAATTACCGTTCACATTCCGCAGACCGTCCTGCGAATACTGCACCGGCACGCCGCATCCTTTGTCCAAGCCGTCGCGCGCGAGCGACAACGCTCCGGCGTTGCCCTCCACCAGCGGGCGCAATTGATACACGCTCAACTTCGCGTAGTCCGTCGTGTTGGTGGACACCAGCTTCGCCGCGTTCAACAAATCGCCGTAGCCATTGGGATTGGGCAGAGCCGGCAGCGGCGGCAGCGGGCGGAGCACCAGAAACGCCACCAGCCCGCCCGCAACAAACACCGGCACGCTGTAAATCACCAGCAGCGCAATCAGCCAGTTTCGGGTCTGCCTAGTCATGCGTGTCCGCAGCTTGGCAAAAAATCGCCCGGCGTCAATCATTCAAGTGTTGACGCCGCGCCGCAAACATTTTATCAGTGGCGCAAATTGGAATGAAATATGGGCGAAACTGCCGACAAAACCATCAATGCCATTGACCAGATTAAAATCAGAGTCGTGGCTTTCCTCACCGATTACGGCTTTCAAATAGTTGGCGCGCTGATCATCCTTGCCATCGGACTCATCATCGCATGGTGGATCGGGCGCGCCTTGAAGAACTGGCTGGAAAGCAAGCGCGTCGAACCGCCCATCATCATGCTCGCCGTGCGCGTCGTCCGTCTGCTCGTATTTCTCGTCGCCCTGCTACAGGCGCTGGAAAAATTGAGCGTGCCCATCGGCCCGGCGCTGGCGGGCATCGGCGTGGCGGGCGTGGGCGTCGGCCTCGCGCTGCAAGGCGTCCTCGGCAACCTCGTCGCCGGCCTCACCATCATCTTCACCAAGCCGTTCCGCGTGGGCGAATGGATTGAAATTGCCGGCGTGCAGGGCCAAGTGAAGACCATTGATCTCTTTTCCACCACGCTTCTGCACACCGACATGTCGCGCGTCGTCATCCCCAACCGCAAAATCATTGGCGACGTCCTGCACAATTTCGGCAACGTCCGGCAGCTTGACCTCTCCGTCGGCGTGGCCTATGGGACGGATTTGAACAACGCCACCGCCATCGTCCGCCGCGTGCTCGCCGCCAACCCGCGCGTGCTCAAGGAACCCGCGCCCATCGTCGGCGTTACCCTGCTGGCCGATTCCTCCATTAACATCGCCGTCAAACCGTGGGTGAAGGTGGACGATTTTGTTTTCGCGCAGGCGGAAATCAACCAGGCCGTGGCGGAACAATTGCGCGCCGCCAACATCAGCCTTCCCTTCCCGCAACGCGAAGTCCGCCTGCTCAACAGCCCGGCCTGAACGGATCAAGCACCTTGCCCGACACGCGATGGCGGGAACCGGAGTGAAAGTGCTGGCGCGAATTGCGGCGAGAATCAAAGTCGAATTTTTTGCCAAACCACCCGCCGTCCTCGCACGGAAATTTCCCCGCGCGCAATCGCCGCGACGCATTTCGGATACAGCTCATGCTCCGCCGCGTGAATCCGCTGATGCAGACTTTCCGGCGTGTCGTCGTCCAAGACCGGCACGGTTTGCTGGCCGATGATTGGTCCGGCATCAACTCCGGCATCCACAAAATGCACCGTGCAGCCTGTCACCTTCACGCCGTGATCCAGCGCCTGCTTCCACGCTTCGAGTCCGGGGAATGACGGCAGCAGCGACGGATGGATGTTCACGATGCGCCCCTCGAACGCGCGCAGAAAATCCCCCTTGAGCACCCGCATGAAACCGGCGAGCACGATCAAATCCACCTTCGCCGCCTGCAACGCGGCGACATAACAGCGTTCGGCGGCCTCATCCAGCTTCGTGCGAAATTTTCCGGGCGGGATGAATTGCGCCGCTATTTCCCGTTCGCGCGCGTGCGACAAAATTCCAGCGCCTTCAACATCGCTCAAAACGATGCCGGGCTGCGCCAAAATTTTCCCAGTGTCAATGGCGTCGGCGATGGCGGCAAAGTTTGACCCTTTGCCGGAACCAAGGATGCCCAGTCGAAATGGAATGTTCACGCCGCTTTGAATAGCAGAGCGAACGCCCAAAACAAGTTGAAAGGCGTGCCCATG